>Ga0079305_1002866_pt1 | contig 13216 bp, 9 predicted proteins | sample LMS_cellobiose_e_FD_79183 | JGI IMG/M metagenome (GOLD analysis project Ga0079305, IMG submission 79183) | Rumen-fistulated moose microbial communities from Alaska, USA - LMS_cellobiose_enrichment | ecosystem: Host-associated > Mammals > Digestive system > Stomach > Rumen fluid ... | reverse complement strand
CTTCTCTATCTTGAAGCAAACATATCCGGGCTTTCCGGAAATGCCCGCGACATCGTAATTCTCGGTATAGTATCTGGAGTTGTTGACCACCATCGTGCCGGGGTCCTCGGGTCTCGCGGTATTTTTGATGTGGATCGGTATCTCGAGCTTGGTGACGGGAAGGACAGCGTCAGGATGCATAACCGCGGCGCCTGCGTATGCCAGCTCCCTGAGTTCCCTGTAGGTGATGACCGGGACCGGCATCGGGTCTTCCACTACTTCGGGATCGGCCATCAGGATCCCGGATACGTCAGTCCAGTTCTCATATATGTCGGCTTCCGCGGCGGCCGCGACTATCGAGCCGCTGATATCGGATCCGCCTCTGGTGAACGTCTCTATCCTTCCGTCCGGAAGGCTTCCGTAGAATCCGGGGATCACGGCGCTTCTGTGCTTAGCGAGCTCCGCCTTGAGGAGAGGCATCGTGGCCTTCTCGTCATAGCGGCCGTTCTCGTCGAATTTGATGATCTCGGCAGTGTCGACGAAGTCATAGCCCGTGAAGTCCGCGAGGATCCTGGCGTTCAGGTATTCGCCCCTGCTCACGATATAGTCGTGGCACTTCTCAGGCTCCGCGGACGCGATGACATCCCTTATCCTCCCGAACTCGCCCGCAATGTCTGTCTCGACTCCGAGCTCGCCGATTATCCCGGCGTAACGCGATTCCACACGGCCGAGTATCTCGGCCTGCTTCGCGGGATCATCAAAGCCTTCGGCAGCCTCGATAAGGAGGTCGGTGACTTTGCTCTTCTCGGACTCGGTCTTTCCGGGCGCCGAGACCACGATGAATCTGCGCTTTTCGTCAGCGAAGATAATATCCCTGACCCTGCGGAACCTGTCCGCGTCGGCAAGGGAGCTGCCTCCGAATTTGGCGACGATCAGGTCGAATCTTCCGTTGTCGAACTCGGGTACGCTCGCGGGATCGCGCATGCTGTTCAGATCGTAGGGCGTCGACTGGTAGACGAAATAGTTCAGCCAGTTCGAGTAGAACAGGTTGGCGCAGGAACGCCAGATGACCACCGGATCCTTCGACGGATCGTCATCCGGGAAATAGTTGCATGGTATCTTCGGATCGATCCCAGCGGCGATGTCGCGCAGATACTCCTTCTTAAGGGTGTCCGGATCGTATTCGGAATGTCCCATTATGAAGATCATCCTGTCGTCGTTGGACTTGACCGCGAAGATCCCCGCCTCCGGCGACTTGGATATGATCTTAATGTCGGGGCAGGCGGCGACCTCCGCCTCGTCGACCGTCGTGTTCCTGGAGTGAGGCACGTAGAACTCGTCGTCGAAGCCGCGGAAAAGCATGCCGGTCTTGTACTCCAGCGTGTGCTTATAGACTCCGGAGAGCTTCTCCGGGAGCCTGCATTTTTTGATGCCGTAATGATAGTAGAGGCCTGCCTGCGCGCCCCAGCAGATATAGAGAGTGCTGTGGACGTGGGTCTTGGACCACTCCATGATCTCGCAGAGCTCCTCCCAGTAGTCGACCTCCTCGAACTCCATGAGCTCTACGGGCGCTCCGGTTATTATCATGCCGTCGTAGTATTTGGTCTTGACCTGATCAAAGGTCTTGTAGAAGGCTATCATATGCTCTTCGGAGACGTTATGCGCCTTGTGCGTGCTGGTCTGGAGCAGCTCGAGCTCCACCTGCAGCGGGGTGTTTCCGAGGAGCCTGGTCAGCTGTGTCTCGGTGTCGACCTTGGTGGGCATCAGGTTGAGTATCAGGATCTGGAGAGGACGAATGTCCTGGGTCATGGCGCGCGTATCGGTCATGACGAAGACGTTCTCTCTGGTCAGGATGTCAACAGCCGGCAGATTGTTCGGTACTTTGATAGGCATTGTGCTTCACCACCTCGTCGAAAAATGTCTTTTCAGCCCGAAACAGCTGAAATCAAGCAACATTTTACCACATAAAACGCTTGCGTGAAAGTTTTTGATGCGTTATAATATGAGCCGTGTTTACTGCAGTTTTGTGGAAATTTGCTTTTCGAACAGTGGGGTGAAGAATTAATGGCAAACATCAAATCCGCAAAGAAGAGAATCCAGGTCATCGACAAGAAGACCGCCAGGAACAAGAGAGTTCGCAATCACGTCAAGGAAGCCGTCCGTCAGTTTGACGACGCGGTAGCTGAGGGCGATCTCGAGGCCGCTCAGGCCAAGCTGTCCCAGGCCGAGAAGAAGCTGATGAAGGGCGCTGCCAAGGGCACCGTCAACAAGAAGGCCGCTTCCCGCAAGGTCTCCCGTCTGGCTAAGAAGCTCAACGCTGCGAAAGCAGAAAACAAGTAAAGCTCACCCGTCCCCACCTGCGTATAAGTTAAATACGCATTGCAATTGAGCAAAAGAAACCCGCGGATGTGTCTCCCGCGGGTTTTTATTTTAACTCGTCCTAGTTCTCCAGCGATCTCTTGGACCAGGAGGGAGCGGGCTCAGGATCGGCATCCCTTCCCGTATACTCCGGCCCTCTTGCCGCAGCAGGCGCGCCGGCGGCGAAAAGATCCTCTGATGTCATTACCCTTTTGAACGTATAGTCAGATACCAGGCTCGGGCCACCGAACGTGATCCCGAATCTGCAGTCATTGTCCAGAACGAACCTCTCGGCATACATATAATTGCTGTTGTTCACGAGGAGAAGCGGAGCTCCCAGCTGATAGGCAAGAGGTCCGGCCGAAAGGCCGTCCGGGAAGTCCAGGCTGTATGCAAGCAGAACAAAATAGCTTTGATGCTGGAAATAATCATAGGCAAGCATGGCTGACGTCTCATATCTGTTTGCCCCCTTATATCTCCATGTGCGGAAACCGTTGGCATCGAACCAGTCCTTGATCGCTGCAGGCACCGCGCCTTCTCCGCCGATCATATTTACATATTCAGGATTCAGAGTTTTAAAATATGTTTTCTGCTGATCCGTCAGCGTCTTTCCTACCAGAACTACGGGGTATCCGAGCGCTGAAGCCGAAAGGGCATCCGCAAAATCGTTTCCGCAGCAGATCATCAGTTCCTCAGTCGATACATTGCAGTACTGCAATATCTGCAGATTGGTATCGTAACGGTTTGCCCCGGCAAATCTCTTGATCTGTCCTTCGCTCACTCCGTTTGCCTTAAGCGCTGTCTCCATGTACTGAGGAACAGCTCCATAGCCGCCCAGAATGAATACCTTTCCGCCCGTCGGGATCTTCACTCCCATATCAGTTGCTATCTTATCCATTACCGCAGTGGAATTGTTCACAAGCAGGATAGGCGCATCATATCTGGCCGCAAGGAAGGTTCCGCCGAGAGCGTCCGCAAAATCGAATCCGCTGGCTATTACAACGTTCTGATAAGACTCGGGATCAGCCTCGCTGACCGTCAGGTCCCCTACAACATACGAAGCAAGCAGTGCAGTCTCAAACCTGTTGGCACCGGCTATTCTGGTCGTATAGTACAGCTCGTTGGTGACATGAATGGTAAAAGCATTGGAATACATCGTTCCACCACTGTACTTTACAGCGAATCTGAAGGACATATTGGATCCGAGTTCGGATTCCGCCGTATCTACATAGCCGACCCAGTAGTCCTTATCCGCATCTGTCGCCGTGCAGTTCGTATAGTTCTGCCAGCTGCCTGAAACGAGTTTCTGCAGCGTCACACTCGTCACAGCTTCGCTCGTCCAGACCCATGTGCGGCCTGTGCCGCCGGCCCATACCCAAAGGTCTCCGCAGTAATCCTTGACATACGGCGTCGCAGCATACGACACCGTCACGGTTCCGCCTATCATGCCAAGAGCCAGCATCAGCACGAGCATGAGGCTTAAGATCTTTTTGCAGTTTCTTTTCATATTACTATCCGCCTTTCTGACGATTTGGCTTTCTCGGATTATTTTTATCATTTTTGACCGAAACAGTCAAATTCAGGGTTTTTCCGGAACTATCCCGTCAGCGGTCTCATCCGAGATCAAAGTCGGTCCTCCAAGTATAAATGCGAACCTGGATCCAAGATTATTCGCGGCGGCAGAGGCATGGGAATAACGTCCGTTCTCCGCAAGCAGAAGCGGTCCACCAAGCTGATATGCGAGCGGGCCGCCCGCGAGCCCGTCCGGGAAATCAGTGCCGCAGGCCACTACGACATTGAAGCGCTGTCTGCTCCCGAAGTATCTTTCAGCCACCTTCTGCGAGGTCTCATATCTGTTGCTGCCCGCGATCCTGAATATCCCGAGCCCGAACTTTCCGGCCAGCTGGGCCTCCGCGGCAGCGGAGACCGCGCCTTCACCTCCGATTATGTCGAAGCCTGTGGGCTTCATTTTGGCAAGTCTCTCGAGCTGATCTTCGGTAAAAGTCTTACCGACCAGAAGTATCGGGAGTCCCACCGCGGAAGCGGAAAGCGCGTCAGGGAAATCAAGGCCTGAGCATATCAGTATGTCTTCCTTGTATACTTCACAGTACTCAAGTATCTTAAGGTTCGTATCGTAGCGGTTCGACCCGTCAAAGCGCTCGATCTGCGAGTTCAAGAAGCCGGCCGCCGCAAGTCGTTCCTCCATCAGTCCGGATACGGCGCCTTTGCCGCCCAGGATGAATATCTTTCCCCCTTCGACCAGGTTGTTCATGAGCTCCATGACAACGTCATCTATCGTTGCCTGGCTGTTGTTCACGAGCAGGATAGGCGCGTTATATACAGAAGCCAGGTATGCGCCGCCGAGAGCGTCCGCGAAATCCGTTCCGCACGTGATGACCGCAGCGGGATATTGGCTCATCAATCCGCCGTCGAGCTTGCGCTTCATATCCGAGATCTCGAACGCCGTCTCGTACCTGTTGCTGCCGAAGACCCGTTCAAATCCCCGGTAATCCGTCCAGTTGATCGTAAACTCTTCGCTGTGCATATATCCGCCGTCAAAGTTTACGACAAAACGCAGGGTGATATAGTCATCTGCCCAATACGCCGGATTCACCTCTCCGTACCATGAGCGGTTGCTCGGGGAAGTGGGTACGCACGTCTGATGCCATATCCAGTCGTTATCAGCGTGTGACCAAAAATACAGATTTACGTTGTTCACTTCGCTGTCAAGGTGTATCTCGGGATAAACGACCTTACCCTCCCACGCCCAGACGTTATATGTCTGTCCCAGGATGTTAGGGCCGTCGCCTCCTCCCGCGAATACAGGTGCGGCAGGGCTGCAGGTCACGGTGATCAAAACCGCGATCGCGAGAAACAGGCCCGCGATCCTTCTTGCTGCTCTTTTCATTCGCTTCACCTCCCTCACATGTCTATTATCAGATCAGCTGTCTTATCGGAAATAAGCGCCGGTCCGCCGAGGATATACAGCTTTCTCACGCCGTGCTCAAAGGCGAACCAGTACGCAGGCATGTAGTTGTTGTTGTCGACCAGAAGAAGCGGAGCGCGCAGTTTGTAAGCCAGAGGTCCTCCCGCCAGACCGTCCGGGAAGTCCTGTCCAAGAGCAACGACCGCATTATAGGATTGGTGAGGGAAGAAGTGATACGCTATCTCCTTTGACGTCTGATATCTGTTGGCCCCGTAAAGTCTTCGGACCTCCATGCCAAAGTCGTTCCGCAGTTCATCCTCCACAGCCTGTGAGACCGCGCCCGGCCCGCCGGCTATATAGATATACGGATCGTTTTCCATAAAATAGGCTTCCTGATCAAGCGTCAGCCTGTCATTTACCAGCATGATCGGGAGACCGGTCGCCGATGCGGACAAAGCGTCGGCAAAGTCCTTTCCGCTGCAGATGATCAGCTTATCCGGCTCCGCATAGTAATCGGTATATTCGATTATCTTGAGGTTGGTCTCGTATCTGTTGGAACCGGCAAAAGGATGTATTCTGGTGATCCCGGCATCCATGAGCGCATCCCTCATCGCCAGGGGAACAGCGGCTGTACCGCCCAGAATGAAGACGACCCCATCGCTTTTCATATTTGTCTGGATCTCTTTTACAGTATCCTGAATGACCTTGGGATCATCTTTCACGAGCAGTATCGGAGCGTTGAGTTCGTTGGCCAGATACGTGCCGCCGAGAGCGTCGGCAAAGTCCATGCCCGAAGCGATGATCACGTGATCGTAAGGCCCTCCGCCGCTCACAACGCGGCTCCTGTCCGCGATCTTCCTTGCTGTTTCGAATCTGTTGGCTCCGAATATCCGCGATTCTCCCTTGAAGGAGGTCCATTCGATGAAGAAATGATTCGAATACTTGACGCCCATATTGCCGTCGTAATAGATATAGAAGCGCAGTTCCATACTCGCAAAAGGCGCCTGGTTCTCCTTTATCTCACAGATCCATTCTTTACCATCAAGGTCCGCCTGGATGCAGCTTTTGAATTTGGTCCAGCTGCCGTTCTTCCACAGCATCAGGCTTACGCTGTCGGCAGGCCCGCTCAGGGACAGACTGATACTTGCGTCTTCACCCGGATAGAGCCACTGATCCCCGGTCGTATCTATGATATCAGGAGCCGCAGCATACGATGTCACAGTAAATGCTGCCGTGACAGAAACCAGCACCGCTAACGTAATGAAGATGCTTATTATCTTCCTGAATTTGCTTTTTCCTCTCACGTCTCTACCGCCTTTCAGGGATGATCAGCCCTGACCCCTTATCTGCAGGGTATCCTCCACCAGCGGGCCGGAAAGGATCGCGGGTCCTCCGAGGACCTTGGCGCGGCGGCATCCGTTGTGCTCAATAAACTCCTTAGCCGGAACATTGTGGTACGGTGCTATCAGAAGGAGCGGCGCTCCGATCTCGAAACTCATCGGACCGCCGGCCAACCCGTCCGGGAAATCAAGCCCGGAGGCAAATGTAACATACTGCCGCTGACGGTCGCTGAAATAGCGCTCCGCTACAGCGACTGAAGTCTTATAGCGGTCGCTTCCGTAGATGCGGTCTCCCGCCATTCCGAGATCGTGTATCTGGGCTTCGACCTTTGCCGACACCGCTCCGGTGCCTCCCACGATATTTACGTAGTCCGGAGAAGCCTGGTTGAGGAAATTCGCCTGTGCTTCGGTAAGCGAGCTGCCTACCAGAAGGATCGGCAGGCCGGTGGCGGAAGCGGAAAGCGCGTCAGCGTAATCGGTGCCGCAGCATACGAGCACCTCCCCGCCTGAGGGTTTGCAGCGATCAAATATCTTGAGATTGGTCTCATATCGGTTCGCTCCGGCGATCCGATCGATCCTCGAATCCGGGATTCCACCCGCCCTGAGGGCTGCCTCCATATCAGATGATACCGCCGCGGTACCGCCGAGTATATACACTTTGCCGGACGGGTTAAGATATTGAACGACATTTCCCGCGACGTCCTGAATGACCTGCGGATTGTTGTTCACCAGCAGGATAGGCGCGTGCTTTTCCGCGGCGAGGTAGGTCCCGCCCAGAGCGTCGGCGAAATCGGTCCCGCAGGCTATCACCACATTGGTATAGTCTAAACCGCTCGTAAGGCTCTTCTTGAAATCCGCGATCTTCAGCGCAGTCTGATAGCGGTTGTCTCCGTACAGCCTCTCATAGCCCTGATCCCATGTCCAATTGATGAAAAACCACCTCGACTCGAGCGGTCCGGCACCTCCGTAATAGACCATGAAGCGGTACATCCTGAACCCTGCGCTGCCATTGAACGGGTCGGTTATATTGATAGTCCAGATCGTCTTATAGGAGTCCGTATATGACAGCTCGCCGCCCCACTGCCAGGAACCTGTATCCTCATCCCGATAATGCAGTTCGACCCTGTCAGCGCCGGATCTAAGAGCGATCCCCACTGTGATGCTTTCTCCCGGCCACAGCCAATGATCATATTCGGAATAGCCGATCCCCGGGGGTTCCACCGCGTACGCAGGCGAGACCGCAGTACCCATCATGCCCACCAGGAGCGCCAGCACGAGAGCAAAACTCAATAACCTCTTCTTTGTCCTCATCTCAAACCCACCTTTCTCAATCTATTCCCATTATCAGCTTGGTTGTTTTTTCGGAGATAAGGGTCTCTCCGCCCATGATGATCGCGAATCTGGAGTCGTTGTTTTTAACGAAGGCCCTTGCGGACTCGAAGCGCCGGTTATCAACAAGGAGCACGGGAGCATCCTTATCGTACGCAAAAGCGCCTCCCGCGAGTCCGTCCGGGAAGTCCTGCGCGTACGCCAGTATGACAATGTAATGCTGGTAATCGTAGAAGAAGTGTTTTGCGACCTCTAAGGAGGTCTCGTATCTGTTCTTTCCATAGATCCTGTTACAGTCGAATCCAAGACTGCCGATATACTGCTCGACAGCGGGGTATACGGCTCCTTCTCCGCCTATGATATCGACGCACAGGGGATCCAGACCGTTAAGGAAGTCCTTCTGGTCCTGCGTCAGCGTCTTTCCGACGAGAAGGATCGGCAGTCCGAGAGGCGAAGCGGAGAGCGCGTCCGCGAAATCCAGTCCACTGCAGACAAGAAGCTCCTGGGAGAACACGCCGCAGAAGCTGAGTATCTTGAGATTGGTATCATAGCGGTTCTTCCCGTTGAATCTTTCAATATCGTCATCGCTTATGCCGCGGGCCTTCAGAGCATCGACAAAAGATTCGGGAACAGCCGCCGTCCCGCCCAGGATATAAACTCCGCCCCCGGGAAGCAGGTTCTCGTCGATGTGGTCCGCGACCCTTGAGATCACAGCAGGATTATTGTTCACCAGGAGGATCGGCGCATTGAGATAGGACGACAGGTATGCCCCGCCGAGCGCGTCCGCGAATTCCGTTCCGCAGGTGACGATCGCATTTGGATATCCGCCCAGATATGAGTACGCTATCTTATCATCGGCGATCTTGAGAGCGGTATCGTATCTGTCGGTCCCCGCTATCCTGGTATACCCTCTGTAGCTGTCCCAGTAGACCGTGAACTCATCGGAATAATAATAGTTGCCGCCCCACTCATATCTGAAGCGGAGCTCCGCCATCTTTTCGTATTGGAAAGAAGATGCCGCGACATTGATCTCCCATCTTATCCCGTCCTCCTCAGGGCAGTTGCATCCTTTAAAGAGATGCCAGTTGCTGTCACTCGCTACATATTCCACCCTGACCGAACTCACGGGTTCGCTCAGCTCGATGAACACATAGGCGTCCACTTCGGGCTCCACCCACATATCATGGCTCTGATTCATAACATAAGGCGTTCCGCCTCCGCCTGCCCAGACGACAGAAAAGCCCCCTAAAACAGCCGTCATCACCAGAACGGCGGTCAACAGGAGGCCTATACTTTTTCTTCCGGATCTTCTCATAGCTTGTTCCTCGCTTTCTCCCATTCAGGAATCCAGTCATTAAAGAGCGGTTTGGATCAATTGGTCGATCTATATATCGTTGTTACGTTTATCAGTCCGTGTCTTTTGCTTTGATCGGGCCGTCAAAGGGGAAGGACGGCATCATCTCGAGTTTGAATTTGTTCCAGCGTCTCTTGTTATCGATAAGGGTCCTGGTCTCGGGATCCTCGCAGATGCCCTCGCGGATATATCTGTCGAGCACCGCGTAGGTGAATCCGAGGTTCTCCTCATCCGTCAGACCGGAGAGGCCGTCGATCGGGACCTTGTGCACGAGCGCGTCGGGGAGTCCGAGCTCGGTGCCGATAGCCTTGACCTCCTGTACGGTGAACTTCGCGAGCGGGCTGAAGTCGCCCGCCGCGTCGCCGTATCTAGTCGAGTATCCGACCCAGTCCTCCGAGAGGTTGCAGGTGTTGGCGACGCGTCCGTTATGCGACTGCGATACCGCGTAGGTCACAGCCATCCGGATCCTCGCGGGGAGATTCACCCTGGTCTGATTGGAGATCTCGCAGTCCATGTTCCTCTCCATCTCCCCGAGAACAGCGTCAACCGCGGGGCCTATGTTTATCTCGGTATATTTGATACCGAGGGTCTCGCAGAGAAGATACGATTTATCGATATCCTCCTGGACACCTTTGGGGAGAAGTACTCCGTATACCCTGTCACGCCCGAGAGCTTCCACACAGAGAGCCGCTGTGACCGAGCTGTCCTTTCCGCCGCTTATAGCGACCACCGCGTTGCAGCCCTTGCCGTTCTCCTCGAAGAAATCCCTTATCCACTGAACGACGTCCCGCGTCGCCTTCTTTACGTCAAACTCGTACATTGCAGCTACCTTTGCCCCGTGTCATCAACTTTGGCTAAACATGTGATCCTGACGGATCCGCTTATTATCTCGGGATATCCCCGCCCGAGAGGTGGGTGTCGTAGACCGCGCGCTCTCCGCCTACGAATTTCGGACGCGTCCTGGCACAGACCAGATGGGCGCAGCCGATCTCCTTGATAGAGAGGCGGACCGGGACCGCTACGGGTTTAAGATGCATCCCGATAAGGGTATCTCCTATATCCATGCCGCCCGCAGCTCTTACGTTCTCGACCGCTACCGGGTCCTCGGCGTTGTTGTAGACGGTCATCGCGAAGGATCCGCCCGCGTGGAGCTGCGGGACCACGTTCACTATATCCTGCCCCGGAAGGAGCGCCTTGCGCTCGATTATCACGGCTCTGTTCAGGTGCTCGCAGCACTGGGCGGCGAGGAAGATCCCTCTCTCGTCCAGGATGGGCTTGATCCCCTCGTAGACCGCCTTCGCGGCGTCGATATCGGATCCGCGCCCTATGTTCACGCCCTTTATCTCGCTGGAGGAGCATCCGACAATGAAGATGTCTCCCGCCTCCATATGCGATTTCTCAAGAAGTTCTGTAATGGCGGCCGCGGCCTGTTCCCTTATCTCGTCATACGTGCTCATTTTATCCACCTGCTTTCTTATAATTATTTCTATATGTTTCGGCTTTTTCAGCCGAGGTTCCAGCTGTTCAGGTATTCCTTCTGCTCTTCGGTCAGCTCGTCGATCTCGACTCCCCAGGCAGCGAGCTTGCGGCGCGCCACCATATCGTCGATCTCGGCGGAGACGTCCACGACCCCGCATCCCAGCTCGGCGTGGTGCGCCTTCACATAGAGCGCCGACAGGAACTGCACGGCGAAGCTCATGTCCATGATCTCCGCGGGGTGTCCGTCAGCAGCGGCGATGTTCACGAGTTTGCCCTCTCCTATCACGTTCACTGTCTTACCGTTCTCCAGCACATAGGCCGTGATATTGTTCCTGGCGAGGTGCTTGGAAACGGCACGCTCCTCGAGCTCGGGCATATTCACCTCGCAGTTGAAGTGTCCCGCGTTCGCGAGGATCGCCTGATCCTTCATCGTGAGCATGTGCTCCACGTTTATCGTCTTGCAGCAGCCCGTCGCGGAAACGAAGATATCTCCCTTCGGGGCGGCGTCCTTCATCGGCATTACATCGTAGCCGTCCATGCGGGCTTCGATGGCTTTGACCGGGTCGACCTCGCAGACGATAACGCGAGCTCCGAGGGCTGCGGCTCTCATCGCGATGCCGCGGCCGCACCATCCGTAGCCCACGACCACTACCGTCTTGGCCGCGACCACGAGGTTGGTATTCCTCATGATGCTGTCCCAGGTCGACTGCCCGGTTCCGTAGCGGTTGTCAAAGAGGTGCTTGCAGTCCGCGTCGTTCACCGCGACCATCGGGAACTTCAGGATGCCCTGCTTCTCCATAGCCTTGAGGCGGATCACGCCCGTCGTCGTCTCCTCGCATCCTCCCATCACGAATTCCGCAAGGTCCGGACGCTTGGTGTGCAGCATCGAAACGAGGTCTCCGCCGTCGTCGATGATGATGTGCGGCTTGTGCGAGAGGCACGCTTCTATATGGCTTTCGTATTCCTCCGGCGTCGCGCCGTGGATCGCGTAGACCTTGAGCCCGTCATCGACCAAAGCTGCCGCGACGTCGTCCTGCGTGGACAGAGTATTGCTCCCGGTCACGGCCATCTCTGCTCCGGCAGCCGCCAGCACCTTGCATAGGTAGGCAGTCTTTGCTTCAAGATGCACAGAGAGGCTTATCCTGAGCCCCTCGAACGGTCTGGTCTCGCGGTATTCCGCTTCCAGCCCGCTGAGCAGGGGCATGTTGTGCATGACCCATTCTATTTTTCGATGGCCGCTTTCGGCCAGTCCTATGTCTTTGATTATGCTTTCCATTTTCATCCTCTATCAGCCTTCCGAGCTGTCCGATCTTGTGACCGTCACAAGGACAGCGTCCACGTCAGCCACGAAGGAGATATCATCAAAGTCCAGTTCATCCGTCCTGTCGTCTGCCTCTATCTGGAGAAGAGCGTAGCCGCTTCCCGAAGTCATCCCGCTGACGTCGAGCGCCACAGTTATGTCTTCCTTTACGAGCGCCTGGATCTCGGCTCTCGGTCCTCTGGCGGCTATCTGAACGACGAAGCCCGAAGGAACGCTGTAACTCATGCCGTCCGAAGCTCCGGCGAACGTGATCTCATTCGCCGTGAACGTGAAGACTCTCTCCACCATAGGCTCGACGTTCAGCATCAGGACCGGTGCCTCGTTTCTTCTGGACAGCCTGACTCCGTCGGGAAGCTCCGAGAAGGTCAGCGGGATCTCCGCGTTCTCAGTCAGATTGCTTATGTCCACCGCGTCAGCGGTCACCTCAGTGATGTCCTTAAGGAGGTCCGCTCTTCCGGCTATATATATCTCCTGCGGAACCTCGGTAGTCCTGAGCGCGTCGTCGGAGGAATAATCCTCGACCGGCACCTCGAGCTTCACCGATTTCACCTTGGAGATCACCGATACCACAGTGACAGTCTCCTGGGAGAGCGTGACTCCCGGAATGCTGCTGCCCTCTTTGCTCATCGGCTGAAGCTGGCATGTTATCTCGTTCTCTGAGTCGTCGAGTCTGGACGCGTCGATCGTGCCCCTGGCTATCTCGACCACGTTCACGAGCGACTCCGCGCCGCTCACCGTCACCGTCGGCGTACCGACCGATATGGTAGTACCCTCCTCGTTTTCTCCAAACGTACCGGTATACGTGATCGAGACATTGACCTCCTTGGTCGCGTACTCCTCAACGTTCACGAGTATCTTGTCCGTGCTCCTGTTCGTTACCGTAATGCCGCTGGGCACCCGGACCGTCACGTTAAGGCTGTTCTCGCCTTTTGCCGCGGATGTGACGTCGACGCTAGCCGTAACGTCGTCGGAATCGATGTCCCTGAGAGTCGCTATAGCGCCTGTTATCTCGATGTCGATCGTGTCTGAGCTCATGCTGCTCACCGCGAGGCCGCGCTCCGCGAGGATCTCGGTATGAGCGAGATTCACCGTTATCCCTCTGATCGTCCTGGTCGTGCTGGGGTTGACCT
>Ga0079305_1002865_pt1 | contig 13222 bp, 9 predicted proteins | sample LMS_cellobiose_e_FD_79183 | JGI IMG/M metagenome (GOLD analysis project Ga0079305, IMG submission 79183) | Rumen-fistulated moose microbial communities from Alaska, USA - LMS_cellobiose_enrichment | ecosystem: Host-associated > Mammals > Digestive system > Stomach > Rumen fluid ... | reverse complement strand
CGTAAGCAGCGGGGGATTCAGCAGCGCCGTCCGGTCGAACGATTCAAGCGCTCTGATCGTGACCTCTCCCACCTGCACCGTATCCCCGGGCCGTACCGTTACGCATCTGTCAGCCGGGACGCCCCAGCTTTTCCAGAGATCGGTGGCCGTGGCAGGTCCTATGAATTTGACCTCAGGGCCGCAATTTTTCAGCACGGCCGCGGCATAATGAATATCGATGTGATCCGAATGGGCGTGCGTGGCTACGACGGCGTCCACCTTGCTGACCGCAAACGGATCGAGCACCACCGGAATGACGCGGCGGTTATGCCACATCGTCGGGCTGCCGGACATCCTTGCCAGCGAATGTCCGGGCGTCGCGGGGAGCTCGCGGTGATCGCGTCTCCCGGTCCCGAACCACGCGTCCACCGAGATATCCGTGCGCGCGGTCTTGAGCCATATGCCCACGCAGCCGAGCCACCACATACAGAAGCTGTCCTCCGGCACTTTTTCCGCCTCGATCTCCTCATTGAGCCAGGTTCCCCACTCCGGAAAAGTGGAGAGGATCCACGATTCCCGCGTCACATCCGCTATATTTTCCATGATAACCCTCCTCATATCCGCATCGGCACGAAGCGATCCTTCCGCCGGCTCCCGTGCCGCGGCAGGTTTTCTTTTACATCATATCAGATTCCGGCGGTTTTTCAAGTATGCTTTCCCTCTCCCAAACGTTCTGCATATTGACTTCGAAGCCGAATAAGATTATTCTTTTTCTATCGTCGATACGACTTTCGGGAGGGAGCTCGGATGGAATTTATCAAAAAGGAACTCTGCCGGCTCGAGCGCTGCTACGCCGTCAATGAACTCACGCTCAACGGCGTGCGCTGGGCGCTTGCGGCCACGGAGGACCCCGGCCCTTGCTGGGCGTTTTCCGGGAAAAGCTTTGAAAACCGCATGAAGATCTGGGACGGTCCCGGAGGCACGATGACGTTCGTCCCGCTCAGCGGGACCGACGGCGAATTTCTTTCCATAGAGAAGTTCTACCGCATATATCAATGGGAGGAGGCCGGCATCTCATGGGCATGGCCGGAAAACGGCTCGTTCCGTCTGAAATCTCTGCTCACTCTTCCCTATATCCACCGCTTTGACGTACTGGAAACGCCGGCCGGCTCCTTCTTTATCGGCTGTACGCTTGCCGTGAAAAAGGACAGCGTGTCCGACTGGTCCACCCCCGGCAGCATATATGTCGGCCGGGTGGACAAGGCCGCCCGGGAAATCCGGGATCTGCGGGTCCTTAAGGGAGATGTTTATAAAAACCACGGTTATTTGCGCACCGGCGCCCCATCGGCCCCCGCCGCTCTTATCGGCAGCCGGGAGGGGATCCTGCGCGTCACGCCGCCCATGTCTCCGGAGGGCGACTGGCAGACGGAGCGTTTCGCCGGTTTCCCGGTCTCCGATATGGCCCTTTGCGACATCGACGGCGACGGCGAGGAGGAGCTTGCCGTTATCGAGCCGTTCCACGGCTGTAAATTCCGCATCTATAAAAAAAACGCCGCGGGTTGGAAGCGTGTTTTTGAACATCCCGAGACCTGCGAATTCTATCATGTCATCTGGGGAGGCACTCTCAACGGAACGCCTGCCTTCATCGCGGGCGGACGCCGCGGCACGCGCAGCCTCTCCGTCATTACCTGCAGCGGCGGGGAATACCGCGTTCAGACTCTTGACAGCGGCCAAGGGCCCTCCAATGTACATGTCATGCACCGCGCGGAGGGCGACGTCATCATCGCCGCCAATATGGAGGTCGGGGAAGTCGCCGCCTATTTCGTAAAATAACCGCCGCAGCGCGGACGTTCCGTCAGGCGCGTCGCCTCTTCCGGGCGACGCGCCTGCCTTTTGCCGTCTTTCTCGCTCCTTCGGCAAAAAACCCGGCCTTTCGCCGGAAAAACGCCCGAAGGTCATTGACATCGGTCTTTTTGCAGCTATAATGAGGTTATCAAAAAAAGTTATGATAGAGGCGCGGGGTTCATCAGTAGCTCCTGTTCACGGCGGCATGCACCGCCCGGAGCGAAAGGGGACGCCGCCGAGGCGCCGGGAACTGCATCGGTCCCGGCAGCCGGGCCGCCGGAGAATATCCGTCGGACTGTCACGTTAGTGGAGAGCTGTCGTACCGTGTCCTTCCCAAGTCATGGTCGCGTTCTCTGCGGCCATGACTTTTTCATTGGAGGGAATAATCAATGCTTCTCAGACACAGAAAACTGCTGGCAGCCACGCTCATCCTGCTGATCCTGTGTTCCGTGTTCGCCGTGTCCGCGCTTGCAGCGGGCGAAACGGCGGACGAGGGCAACACCGCCGTCTGCACCTACTGCGGCGGCGACGGTTGCGACGAGTGCGACGGTCTCGGCTATGTCACGTCGAGCAGCCGTCTCGCATTCACCTTCTGGGCGCTCGTGCCGCCCATCCTGGCGATCGTCCTCGCCCTCATCACGAAGGAGGTCTACTTTTCCCTGTTCATCGGAACCGTTCTGGCCGCCTTCTTCTATTCCAACGGGCATGTGATCGGCGCTCTCGACACGCTGACCAACGACGGCATCATCGCCGCCATATCCGACAACGCCGGTATTTTCCTCTTCCTCGTCATTCTCGGCATTCTGGTTGCGCTCATCAATAAATCCGGCGGTTCCGCAGCCTTCGGCCGCTGGGCCGAGCGGAATATCAAGACCCGCACCGGTGCGATGCTCGCAACCTTTGTGCTCGGCATACTCATCTTCGTGGACGATTATTTCAACTGCCTGACCGTCGGTTCCGTCATGCAGCCCATCACTGATCGCCATGGCATCTCCCGCGCCAAGCTCGCCTTCCTGATCGACGCGACGGCTGCTCCCGTCTGCATGATCGCTCCGATATCCTCCTGGGCAGCCGCGGTCTCCGGCGTTGTCGACGGCGACGACGGCATTCTGCTCTTCTGCAGAGCGATTCCCTGGAACTTCTACTCACTGCTCACCTTCGTGTTCATCGTCGCTCTGATCCTGATGAAGTTTGACTACGGCCCCATGAAGCTCCATGAGATGAACGCCATGCTCAACGGCGATCTCTACACCACCGGCGACCGTGTGGACAAGGGCCTGGAGACTGAAGAAGCCAGCCCGCGCGGCAAGGTGATCGACCTCGTCCTGCCCGTCGTTGTTCTCATAGCGGCCTGCTTTGTCGGCCTCATCTACGTCGGCGGGTACTGGGAGGCCGGCGGCGACTGCTACCACGACTTTATCCGCTCGTTCGGCAATACGGACGCCTTCGTGGCGCTCCCCTGGGGTTCCTTCATAGCGCTCGTCTTCACGCTCGTCTATTTCTGGTGCCGCAGAGTCATCACCTTCAATAACTCCATGAAGTGCGTCCCCCAGGGCTTTATCAACATGGTCCCTGCCATTACCATTCTCACGCTTGCCACCAGCCTTAAAAACATCACGAGCGGCCTGCTCGGCGCCAAATATTTCATCGGCAACCTGATGAGCGGCGCGGCGCCCGGGCTCTTTGCCCTGCTTCCGGCTGTCATCTTTGTCGTGGGCTGTCTGCTCAGCTTCTCGACCGGCACCTCCTGGGGTACCTTCGGCATCCTCATCCCGATCGTCTCCGTCATGTTCACGCCGGACTCCACGCTCTTCAACATCGCCATTTCCGCCTGTCTGGCCGGCGCCGTCTTCGGCGACCACTGCTCCCCCATCTCGGATACCACCATCATGGCCTCCGCAGGCGCCATGTGCAATCACGTCAACCACGTTTCGACCCAGCTGCCGTACGCCTGTACGGTCGGCGTGATCTGTTTTGTCAACTTCCTCATCGGCGGCTTCGTGCAGAACATCTGGATCTGCATGCCCATCGCCGTCGTCATGACGGTCGCGGCTCTCTTTGCGATCAAAGCCGTCACCTCCAAAAAGGCAGCGGCCTGAAATCGACCGCCAAACAGAACATAGAAAAGGCAGCTCCCGCGCGATACGCGGGAGCTGCCTTAAAACTGTCAAAAAACTGTACTCCCATACAAAGAAACAGACAAGCAGGGGAGCTCGAGGGGGCAAGGCCCACCTCGAATCAAATGATCCATCGCCCTCAAAAGGCTGCAACGCAGGCTTTTGAGGAAAACGTTATTTTGTCTGCGGCAAAATAACCGACGGCAAGCGCAGCCAAAAAAGCCCGGGAGGAACTTTTTTGGCAAGCGGAAAAGGCAGCTCCCGCGCGATGCGCGGGAGCTGCCTTTTGCCGAATTCCGTCAGCGCTCGCCCGGACCCGTTCCGTTCCCGGCCTCCCTGTACAGCGCCCTCAGGCGCTCGAGGATGAACGGACAGTTTTCGGGCAGGTGCGGATACAGACAGTCCGAGCAGTCCTTCAGGCCGCTTTCGGTCATCCGGAAGTCGCCTCCGCAGTCCTCTCCCAGAAAATACAGCGGACAATAGCAAAAAAGACAGTTAAAGCGCGACGCATCGGTCACGGCATGGCACGGAAAGTATTCGCATTCTTCATTTCTGAAAAATTCACATCTCTTCATCGGCTGTCCCTCCCGATTCATTATAGCCCGGAGAAGCGCCGGCGGCAAGCGGAGCCTGCCATTCTCTCCGCACCGTCCGTATCCGGTCTTTCTTTTCCCGGGGTGTTTACATTTCTCCCCGCAAGCCTTACAATGTATATGAATATCCGGCGGTATAAGGTGGTATAGCCATGGCACGCAAGGTCCTGATCACGGGCGCTTCACGCGGTATCGGCGCGGCCTGTGCCCGTGTCTTTGCCGAAAACGGCGATCGCGTCTTCATCAATTACAGCACCTCCGGCACGCAGGCTGCCGCTCTGGCTGCCCAGCTCGGCGCCGAAGCCGTTTGCGCCGATGTATCGGACGAATCGGCCGTCCGCACCATGTTCGAGCGGACGGGCGACGTCGACGTGCTCGTCTGCAGCGCGGGCATCTCCCTCTGGAAGCTTTTTACCGAAACCTCCTACGACGAGTGGCAGCGTATTTTCGCAGTCAACGCCGGCGGCGTTTTCAACTGCTGCCGCGCAGCGGCCCCCGGCATGATCCGCCGCCGCAGCGGCCGCATCATAACCGTGTCGTCCGTCTGGGGTGAGACAGGCGCCTCCTGCGAAGCTGTCTATTCCGCTTCGAAGGCCGCTGTAATCGGCTTTACCAAGGCGATTGCCAAGGAGCTCGGTCCGTCCGGCGTTACCGCCAACTGCGTCTGTCCGGGCGTGATCGATACGGACATGAACGCGCGCTTTTCCCCCTCCGATCTGGCGGCTCTGGCGGAGGAAACGCCGCTCGGCCGCGTCGGAACGCCCGAAGAGGTCGCCCGCTGCGTGTTCTTCCTCGCATCCGACGCCGCCTCGTTCGTCACGGGGCAGTTGTTGGGGGTGAACGGGGGAATTCTTATCTGACTTTCCAAATAGCGTATAATAACCAGAAAAAGGGGCGCGCAAATTCTTTTTTCTTTTCGTTTTATGGCCTCCTTTTTGTTGACAAAGAGCGTCAAGTCTGTTATATTAATGACAAAGTCAGGGCGTATTGCGCCCTGTTTGTTCACTGCATTGGTCTCGATCCATCACGCGGTGGGCCGGGATGCTTGGTTTTGGGACTGTCCCCAATTCTTTTATCGACAAAGAGGCCGCACGGCGATTTTGCCGGATCTGCGCCAGGCGCGTCGATCTCCCCTGCGGAGACGTCCGCACCGGCTGCCTCCCGCGGCGCTGCGGCACTCAAACCAAAACGAAAAAGGAGCTGAAGGTCAATTGAACACCGTAAAACTTACCATCGACAATATTCCGGTTGAAGTGCCGGCAGGATCGACCATCCTTGAAGCAGCGCATGAGGCTGGCATACATATTCCCACCCTCTGCTATCTCAAGGACGTGAATGCCATCGGCGCTTGCCGTATGTGCCTTGTTGAGATCAAGGGCGCACGCGCCTGGGCCGCGGCCTGCGTACAGCCCGTCGGTGACGGCATGGAGGTCCATACCAACACTCCGGCTCTCCGTAAAGCCAGAAAAACGACCCTTGAGCTTATCCTCTCCAACCACAGACAGGACTGCCTGTCCTGCATCCGTTCCACCGACTGCGAGCTGCAGGCTCTCTGCCGCGAGTTCGGCGTTGATCAGCATAAGTTCGCCAACACCAGTCTGAAGCCCGACATCGATGATTCCGCGATCCATCTCATCCGCGACAATTCCAAGTGCATCCTCTGCCGCCGCTGCGTGGCCGTCTGCCAGAAGAATCAGTTCGTCGGCGTCATCGGTCCCAACGACCGCGGCTATGACACCCATATCGCCTCCGCCTTCGATATGCCGCTCGCTTCCACAGCCTGCGTCCATTGCGGCCAGTGCATCTCCGTATGTCCTGTCGGCGCCCTCACCGAGCGTGACGATACCGACAAGGTCTGGGCCGCTCTTGCCGATCCGAACAAGCATGTCGTCGTTGCTCCCGCGCCCTCTGTCCGCGCTCAGCTCGGCGAGTGCTTCGGTATGCCGATCGGCACCAATGTCGAGGGCAAGATGATCGCCGCTCTCCGCCGTCTCGGCTTTGACAAGGTCTTTGACGTTGACAACGCCGCAGACGTCACCATCATGGAAGAGGGCACCGAGCTCATCCACCGCCTGAAAAACGGCGGCAAGCTCCCGCTCATCACCTCCTGCTCTCCCGGCTGGGTCAAATTCTGTGAAGAGTACTATCCCGATTTCCTGGAGAACGTCTCCAGCTGCAAGAGCCCCCAGGGGATGTACGGCGCTCTCGTCAAGACCTACTATGCTCAGAAGATGGGCATTGACCCGAAGGATATCTTCTGCGTGTCCATCATGCCCTGCACCGCCAAGAAATTTGAGTGCTCGCGTCCCGAGCTCGGCCGCGACGGCTATCAGGATATCGACGTATCCCTCACCACCCGTGAGCTCGCCTCCATGATCAAGCGCGCCGGCATCAACTTCACCGCTCTTGCCGATGAGACCTGCGATCCGTTCCTCGGCATCGCTTCCGGCGCCGGCCATATCTTCGGCGCGACCGGCGGCGTTATGGAGGCCGCCCTCCGCACCGTATACGAAGTGGTCACCGGCAAGCCCTGCGAGCCGCTGGAGTTCCATGCCGTCCGCGGCGTCGAAGCCATCAAAGAGGCTGAGTACGATCTCAACGGCATCAAGGTCAAAGTTGCCGTTACTTCCGGCCTCAACAATGCGGCCAAGCTGCTTGATATGATCCGCTCCGGTGAGAAGGACTACACCTTTGTCGAAGTCATGTGCTGCCCCGGCGGCTGTGTCAACGGCGGCGGTCAGCCCCATCAGCCCGGCGACGTCCACAACTTCACCAATCTCCGCGCCGATCGCGCGAAGGCTCTTTACAGCGAAGACGCCGCTATGACGCTCCGCAAGAGCCACGAGAATCCGGACGTCAAGGAGCTCTATGCCAACTTCCTCACCGAGCCCGGCAGCCACAAGGCTCACGAGCTCCTGCACACCACCTACAAGAAGAGACCGCTCTACAACTGAACCTGATTTCGCAGAAAGCGGCCCGGATCATCCGGGCCGCTTTTTTACGGATTTACAGAAAATTCACCGTTCGCATCCGGTCAGGTGTATAATAGTACCATCATCATGACAGGGAGGGTAACGCGTGGCTACCAAAATTCTCGTCATTGAAGACGACGTCAATATCGCAGAGCTGTTGCGTCTGTATCTGGAAAAAGAAGGATACGAAATAGCGATCGCACCGGACGGCGGCAAGGGAGTCTCCGAATTCGAGCGCTTCCGGCCCGATCTGGTCATTCTCGATATCATGCTGCCTGTCATGGACGGCTGGTCGGTCTGCCGCGAGATCAGGACCTCGTCCAAGGTGCCTATCATCATGCTCACCGCCAAGGGAGAGACCTTCGACAAGGTGACCGGTCTTGAAATGGGAGCGGACGATTATATCGTAAAGCCCTTTGAGGTCAAGGAGCTTATCGCCCGCATCCACGCCGTTATGCGCCGCTTCGGGACTGAGGCCGCCAGACCCGAGCGCAGGCTCGTCTTTCACAAGCTCGTCATCGATATGGACTCCTTTGAGCTTATCATCGACGGCAAAAAAGTCGATGCTCCTCCGAAAGAGATGGAGCTTCTCTATCATCTTGCCTCCACTCCCAACCGCGTCTATACGCGCAATCAGCTCCTTGACGAGGTCTGGGGCTTCGACTATTTCGGCGATTCCCGCACGGTCGACGTGCATGTCAAGCGTCTGCGCGAAAAACTCGAGGGTGTGAGCGACCAGTGGTCGCTGCGCACCGTTTGGGGCGTGGGTTACAAATTTGAGCTCAACGATAAGCAGGCGCAGGCATGAAAAGCATCCGCAGCATATATTTTAAGAATTTTCTGACGATTGCCGCCATTCTGGGCATCAGCTTTCTCATACTCGGCGTGGCATTCGCCTCGTTCAGCTACCGTCTTATTATCGGTGAGAAACGCGAGGCCGTCTCCCTCTCCGCAGACGAAGCGACAAAGGTCGTCTCCGCTTACAGCACCACCTGGGAGTTTGACAGCTTCGATATGAAAATGACGCTCTCAAGTCTGTCCTCCTCGACGGGCTTTCATATTCTGCTCTGCGATACGGACGGCACCGTGGTCTCCTGTTCGGACAGGCTTATCAACTGTCCTCATATCGGCGCGAGCGTACCCGAAGAGCAGCTTGTCAGCCTTCGGGCGAACGGCGATTTCAGCGGCGTATCCGATCTCGGCGGCATCTACGGCGAGCCGAGATATACGATCGGCAGGACTATTGAACAAAACGTCGACGGCAGTATCGTCGTCAAGGCCTATCTGTTCTGCTCCGGCAACACCAAGACAATGGCTGAAATGTGGCGCCAGTTTTCCGGTATTTTTTCGACTGTCGCCATGATGGTCATGCTCATCGCTTTTATCATCTCTCTGATCACCACCAAAAAGCAGGCGGAGCCTATCAATGAGATAGCCGCCGCCGCTCACAGATTCGCCCGGGGCGATTTCTCCGTCCGTGTCGGCGGCACGGAGCGGCACGACGAGATCGGCGATCTTGCAGAGGCCTTCAATTCCATGGTCTCCTCGCTGGAGCGTTCCGAAAACATGCGCCGGGAGCTGATAGGCAATGTGTCTCACGAGCTGAAGACGCCCATGACCACGATCACGGGCTTTGCCGACGGCATTCTGGACGGTACGATTCCCAAGGAGCAGGAAGAAAAGTATCTGCGCGTCATCTCCTCTGAGACGAAAAGGCTCTCGCGGCTCGTCAAAAGCATGCTGCAGATGTCCCAGGTGCAGGCCATGAACACCGAGAACATTCTGAAAAACAGCTTTGATCTGTCCGATGTGATATGCGAGGCGCTGCTGAGCCTTGAGAAGAAGATCAACGACAAAAAGCTTGACGTTCAGGTCAATCTCCCTGAAAACGCCATATTCGTTCGCGGAGCCCGCGATTCGATCATGCAGGTCGTCTATAATCTCACCGACAATGCCATTAAATTTTCGCCCTCCGGGGGCGTGCTCCGGATAGATCTCTGGAAACAGGGCGGCAAGGCGTTTGTCTCCGTGCGCAATTCCGGCGAGACGATATCAAAGGAGGAGCTGCCGCTCATCTTCGACCGGTTTCACAAATCCGACCGGTCGCGCAGCGTCGACCGCGACGGCGTCGGTCTCGGGCTGTACATCGTAAAAACGATCCTCGACAACCACAACGAAGACATCTATGTGACAAGTCAGGATCACATCACCACCTTTACCTTCACGCTCTCACTCAGCCCGGATCAGGGCAGCGCCAAGGATCACAATGTTTACAAAAAAGATAAAAACAATTGATATTCAGTTTTTATTCTTCTGTTATACTGCAGAGCAGTTGAAAGGATATCCTCCGCCGGCGCGAACGGCGCCATGTCGCTCCGCGCCGGCATTCCCCCTTACAGAGCGTTTTTTCTCTCTTTCCTCACTTTGATGAAAAAAATCTCAGGTCACAGACCTGAGATTTTTTTCTTGCACACCGGAGCGCAGTCTCATACTGATCTCCGATGGAAAATTTCAATCAAGGATCAGTGTCATACGCAGGCAAGCGCGTTTTCAATATCTTCGATCAGATCCGCCGCATCCTCCAGTCCCACGGAAAGCCTGACGAGATCGGGCGAAACGCCGGCGGCTGCGAGTTCCGCATCCGACATCTGCCGGTGGGTCGCGCTGGCCGGGTGCAGGCAGCATGTACGCGCATCCGCCACATGGGTTTCGATGGCCGCTATGGTGAGATTCTTCATGAAGGTTTCGGCCGCCGCGCGTCCCCCCTTTACGCCGAAGCTGACAACGCCGCAGGAGCCGTCAGGCAAATACTTTTGTCCCAATTCATAATCCTTATCGCCGGGAAGTCCGCAGTATTTGACCCATCCTATCTTCTTATGTCCGGAGAGCATCTCCGCAATGGTCTGCGCGTTCTCGCAGTGGCGCTTCATACGGAGGTGAAGGCTCTCCAGCCCCATGTTCAGCAGAAATGCGTTCTGCGGAGACTGTATGGAGCCGAAATCGCGCATAAGCTGCGCCGTGGCCTTTGTAATGAAAGCGCCGGCAAGGCCGAAGCGCTCGGTATAGATCACGCCGTGATAGCTGTCGTCCGGCGTGCAGAGGCCCGGATACTTATCCGGATATCTTGTCCAGTCGAACTTGCCGGAATCGACGATGCAGCCGCCCACCGCGGCGCCATGGCCGTCCATATACTTGGTCGTCGAATGCGTCACTATATCGGCCCCCCATTCGAACGGGCGGCAGTTGACAGGCGTGGCAAAGGTATTGTCAACGATGAGCGGAACGCCGTGCGCATGGGCCGCTTTGGCAAATTTTTCGATATCCAGCACTCTGAGCGCGGGATTGGCTATCGTCTCACCGAAGACCGCTTTGGTATTCGGCCGAAAAGCGGCGTTGAGCTCCTCCTCCGTACAGTCCGGAGCGACAAAAGTAAAATCGATCCCCATTCTTTTCATGGTGACCGCAAAGAGGTTATAGGTCCCGCCGTAGATCGTTGAAGCGGAGACGACATGATCTCCGCATGAGGCAATATTGAACACCGAATAAAAGGAGGCTGCCTGGCCGGATGAGGTCAGCATGGCCGCCGTTCCGCCCTCGAGCTCGCAGATTTTGGCAGCTACATAGTCGTTTGTCGGATTCTGAAGACGCGTGTAAAAATATCCGGGCGCCTCCAGGTCGAACAGCTTGCCCATATCCGCGCTGGTCTCGTATCTGAACGTCGTGCTCTGAATAATCGGTATCTGCCGGGGCTCGCCGTTTCCCGGACGGTATCCGGCCTGAACGCATTTGGTATTGATTCTGGTATCCATTTTCCAGCCTCCCAATCTTGGTAATCAGCATAAAGAGACCGTGACGTCACGGTCTCTTAAATATAAACCCATTGTGCTCGCTCTGTCAATCTCGCGCTTCACGTTCGGAGCCCTCGGATTTCTCCGCGTCATAGTAAGGAAAAACGACCGCAAAACGCATGCCCCCCTCGCTTCTCCGCTCCGCTCTGACGTCGCCCCCGTGCTCACGCGCGGTCGATTTGACGATGGAAAGACCGAGGCCGCTTCCTCCCGCCTCCCGCGAGCGCGCCTTGTCGACGCGGTAAAATCTGTCAAAGATATGCGGGAGATCGTCCTCCGGTATGCCGATGCCTGTGTCCTCCACCGTGAGCTCCACAGAGTCGAACACCCTTGCGAGACGGATAAACACGCTGCCGCCCCATGAGTTGTATTTGATCGCGTTCTCGATAAGATTCAGCGCGATCTGATAAATATCGTCATCCGTGGCGAGGACCGTGCAGCCGTCCTGCAAATCGCTGTGGAGCGTGACGCTGTTTTCCGAGGCGAGCTGCCTGAGTATACGCACGGCGCCGGTGATCACTCTGCCCATATCCACCGGGACTCTGCGGGTGGTATTCACGGCGCTGTCTATCCGCGTAAGGCTGAGCAGCTTTTCGGTCGTGCGGGCCAGCCTTTCCGCTTCCGTGCCGATATCTCCGACAAACTCGCGCACCGTCGCACTGTCCATGGTCTCGTTCTGAAGTATGCTGTCGGAGAGCAGCTTGATAGATGCAAGCGGCGTTTTCAGCTCATGTGAAGCATCGGACACAAAGCGGCGGCGCGTCTCCTCCGTCACCTGCAGCCTTGAGGTGAGGCTGTTGAATTCCTCTCCGAGCTGTGTAAGCTCATCGTTCCCGCTGACCTCCACACGGTACCCGTATTCGCCCTCGCGCACCGATTTGATGGCGTTGAGCACCAGCGTGATCCGCCGCGTGATCGTTCCTGAAAACAGCACGCCGAGCGCTATGATGATCACGCTCATCATAACAGACAGCCTGATGATATTGCGCTGCAGGCTGAGTATGATCTCTCCCTGTTCGGCATCCCGCTCCGAAATAAATACCGCGCCCGATATGGTGTCCCCCGATATGATCGGTATGGCGGCGGAAGAAGTAAAAGCCCCGTCGCTGAGCACCGAATAAAACGCGTCAAACCCGCCGAGCGCCTGATCGACTCCCCACTCGGTGATATCCTTGTTTTCCGAATAAACAGACGCCTCAAAGACGGGATCCCCCTCCGCATCCGTGACCAGAATGTGAGAAAGGCCGTCCGTTTCCAATATGCTCATAACCTGTCCTACCGAATCCCGCGTCTGATTATCGATCACGGCGAGCGATTTGGATATCAGCAAAGCGCGCGACTTCAAGACAGTCTCCTTGGAGGTGAAGACTGTCTGTCTCGATACGAACAGCGGGTAGGTATTCACCATGGCCAGCACGGCCGCTATGAGCAGCAGATAGGTCAGCAGTATTTTGGCCCGTATGCTGCCGATAAAGCGGAAGCGGCTGTCAGTCCTTGAGATAGTAGCCGACCCCCCATTTTGTCATGATGCATTTCGGCTCCGCCGGATTGCGTTCCAGTTTTTCCCTCAGCCTGTGCACATGCACGTCCACGGTACGGATATCGCCCTGATAATCGTATCCCCATATAATATTCAGAAGGTTTTCGCGGCTGTATACCCTGCCCGGATTCTTGAGCAGGAGCTCCATGAGGTCAAACTCCTTCCCGGTCAGCTCTATCTCCTGACCGTTTTTCTCCACGGTCCTGCGTGACAGATCCATCACGATACCGCTCACTTCGATTTTCGAAGTACCGCCGCTCTGGCGCGACATGGTCGAGCGGCGCAGCAAAGCCTTGACTCTGGCTTTCAGCTCCATGATGTTGAAGGG
>Ga0079305_1002864_pt1 | contig 13226 bp, 10 predicted proteins | sample LMS_cellobiose_e_FD_79183 | JGI IMG/M metagenome (GOLD analysis project Ga0079305, IMG submission 79183) | Rumen-fistulated moose microbial communities from Alaska, USA - LMS_cellobiose_enrichment | ecosystem: Host-associated > Mammals > Digestive system > Stomach > Rumen fluid ... | reverse complement strand
CCCATCGACGCCGCTTTCCTGGCCATTGAGCAGATCATCGGCTGCCATTACGAAATGGACGATTTCCAAATCGCCGCCGTCACCCAGAACCGGGAGGCCATGGGCGACGCGCTGGTGAAGCTGCGCCACGGCGGGAAAATTTACGCCGGGAAAGGCATCTCCACCGACATCAACGGCGCCGCCATCCGGGCGTACCTGAACGCCTTGAACAAAATCGCCTACGAGGAGAAAACCGTATGAAGCTGAGCTTTGCCACGGGCAGCTGGCCCTTTTCCCTGCGGGAATGCGTGGATTTGGCCCGTGAAATGCGCTATGACGGGCTGGAAATCTGCCAGCGCAGCCTGGACGTCCTCTCCGCCGGCCAATCGCCCTTTTCCCCCGGCCGTCTGCTGGAAACGGCGCGGGAGCTGAGCGATGAAAACCTGGCCGTTCCCTGCATCGCGGCGGAGGAAAACTGGACGGAGGACGGCGTTTTTTCGCTGCTCTCCCTGGCCCATGACCTGCGCTGTCCCCTGGTGGCCCTGCCCCTGAAGGATACCCTGGAAATGGGCGCCGGGGAGCGCATCGCGCCGCTGCTTTCCCGATCCCAGCAGCTTGGCGTCACCCTGGTGATCCCCACCTGCGGCATATACGCTGACACGGGGCGGCTGAAAACGCTGCTGGACCACTTCGCCTCCGATTTCCTGGGGGCGGCCTGGCAGGTCCCCTGCGCGGCCGCCGCGGGCAAGACCCCGGAGGATATCGTGACCGACCTGGGGGCGTATATCCGCCACGTGTACCTGTGCGACGGCGTCATAGAAAACGGCCGGGCGCAGATGCGCCTGCTGGGCGAGGGCGAACTGCCCCTCAAGGACGTATTCGCCGCCCTGCGGTCCATCAGCTATGACGGCTTTTTCTCCTTCGACTGGACGCCGGGGCAGGGCGTGATGGGCCAGGCGGACGTGGTGCTTTCCCACTTTGCCGCCATGGCCCGGCCCCTGGGCCGCGACCCCCGCCGGGCGCGGCACCGCCTGTATGATAACAACCGCCATACCGGCAAGTACATCTGGAAAAAGGAAACCATCATCGAATGCACCTTCTCCCAGATGCTGGATCGGGTGGTGGAGGAATTCCCGGACCAGTACGCCTTCCGCTATACCACCCTGGATTACACCCGCACCTACGCCCAGTTCCGGGACGACGTGGACCAGTGCGCCCGGGCGCTGATGGCCATGGGCGTGCGCAAGGGCGCCAAGGTGGCCGTGTGGGCCACCAACGTGCCCCAGTGGTACATCACCTTCTGGGCCGCCGCCAAGATCGGCGCGGTGCTGGTGACGGTGAACACCGCATACAAAATCCATGAGGCGGAATACCTTTTGCGCCAGAGCGATACCCACACCCTGGTGCTGGTGGAGGGCTGGCGGGATTCGGACTATGCCGGGATCATCCGGGAGCTGTGCCCGGAATTGACCAGCGCCGCCCCCGGCGAACCGCTGCATATCCGGCGGCTGCCCTTCCTGCGCAATATCGTCACGGTGGGCTTTTCCATGAAGGGCTGCCTCACCTGGGAGGAATTTTTGACCCGCAGCCGCAAGACCCCCCGGGAGGCGCTTTTGCGCCGGGCGGCGGAGGTGCAGCCCGACGACGTGTGCAACATGCAGTACACCTCCGGCACCACGGGTTTCCCCAAGGGCGTGATGCTCACCCACCGGAACATCGTCAACAACGGCAAGTGCATCGGCGACCGGATGGACCTTTCCACCGCCGATCGGATGATGATCCAGGTGCCCATGTTCCACTGCTTCGGTATGGTGCTGGCCATGACCGCCAGCATGACCCACGGGGCCAGCCTCTTCCCCTTGCCCTATTTTTCGCCCAAGCCGGCCCTGGCCTGCATCCATCAGGAGAAAATCACCGCCTTCCACGGCGTGCCCACCATGTTCATCGCCCTGCTGGAGCATCCCGATTTTGAAAAAACCGATTTTTCCCATATGCGCACCGGCATTATGGCGGGCTCCCCCTGCCCCATTTCGGTGATGCGGGACGTGGTGAACAAAATGCACATGACGGAAATCACCATCGTCTACGGCCAGACCGAGGCCAGCCCGGGGTGCACCATGTCCTCAACCGACGATCCCCTGGAGGTGCGGGTGGCCACGGTGGGCCGGGCGCTGCCGGAAATCGAATGCCGCATCGTGGACCCGGAGACCGGCGAGGAATTGCCCGACAACGTGACGGGCGAATTCGTGGCCCGGGGCTACAACATTATGAAGGGGTATTATAAAATGCCCCGGGCCACCCAGGCCGCCATCGACAAGGACGGCTGGCTGCACACGGGCGACCTGGCCTGCCGCACCCCGGAGGGCAATTACCGCATCACCGGGCGGCTCAAGGATATGATCATCCGCGGCGGCGAAAACATCTACCCCAAGGAGATCGAGGAATTCATCTACACCCATCCCAAGGTCTCCGACGTGCAGGTGATCGGCGTGCCGGATGAGCAGTACGGCGAGGAAATCATGGCCGTGGTGATCCTCAAAGAAGGACAATCCATGACCGAGGAAGAATTAAAGCAATTCGTGCGGGACCATATGGCCCGGCACAAAACCCCCCGCTATGTCCAGTTCGTGGACGCCTTCCCCACCAACGCGGCCGGGAAGATCCTCAAATACAAAATGCGCCAGGATGCGGTGGAACTCCTGAAGCTGCAAAAGGCCAACAGCATTGAAACGGCGTAATATACACAGAAAGGAAGCATCACCATGGACATCAAAATGAACCTCACCGCCACCCCCAAGCAGAAGCCCGACGAAAGCAGCCTGGGCTTTGGCAAAATCTTCACCGACCACATGTTCGTCATGGACTGGGACAGTGAAAACGGCTGGCACGACGCCCGCATCGAGCCCTTCGGCAATCTTTCGCTGCATCCCGCCGCCACGGTGTTCCACTACGGCGCGGAAATCTTCGAGGGCCTGAAGGCCTATCGCCGGCCCGACGGGGAAGTGCAGTTGTTCCGGCCCTGGGAGAACATCAAGCGGATGAACCAGTCCGCCGAGCGTCTGAGCCTTCCCCAGCTGGATGAGGAATTCGCCCTGGAAGCCCTGAAAAAATTTGTGGCGCTGGAAAAGGACTGGGTGCCCTCTCAGCCCGGCACCAGTTTGTACCTGCGGCCCTTCCTCTTTGGCAATGACGAAACGTTGGGCGTGCATACCATCCACCACGCCAAGTATGTGGTCATCGCCTCCCCCGTGGGCGCCTATTACGCCGAAGGGCTGAACCCCGTGAAAATTATGATTGAAACCCGGGATGTGCGGGCCGTGCGCGGCGGCACGGGCTATGCCAAGTGCGGCGGCAACTACGCCGCCTCCATGCGCGCCGGCGACCGGGCGGCGGCCGAGGGCTATTCTCAGGTGCTGTGGCTGGACGGCGTGGAACGCCGCTATATTGAGGAAGTAGGCGCCATGAACGTCATGTTCCTCATCAACGGCACGGTGGTCACTCCCCAGCTCACCGGCTCCATCCTGCCGGGCATCACCCGCAAGAGCTGCATCGAGCTGCTCAAGGAAATGGGCTATGCCGTGGAAGAAAGGCTGCTGCCCGTGGAGGAGCTTTCCCAGGCCCTCAAGGACGGCACCCTCACCGAAGCCTGGGGCTGCGGCACCGCCGCGGTCATCTCTCCTATCGGCGAACTGCGCATGGGCAACGCCCATTACCAGGTGGCGGACGGCGGCATCGGCGCGCTTTCCCAAAAGCTCTACGACACCCTCACCGCCATCCAGTGGGGCATCGCTCCCGACACCCACAATTGGACCTGCCGGGTATAACGGGCGCAAACAAACTGCATAAACAGCGGGGAACCGCCCTGAGACGACCGCAGGACGGTTCTCCTTTTTATTCTCTATATTCTACCCGTTTCCAAAGTTGGCGTGCTCCACCATCATATCGCGGATCGTTTCCAGGCTGTCCTCTTCATATATCAGCTGCCTGAACTGCACCCGGTATCCGTCGGAGAGGAACTCGGGATCGGTGGTGAACATGAAATCCCACTCCAATTGCCAGCAGCCGTTTTCCTTTTCGTCGTCAAACCGGCGGTGCATCAGCCCCACCCGATAGTCCCCCAATTCCGTCATGGCGTCCTTCCCGTACTGCTTTGCGATGGCGTCCAGGGCGATTTTCAGCGCCCGTGCATACTCCGCCTCCGTGGGCACGCCGCAGGGTTCGCCATACACCTCCGCCTGTACCTGAAGGGGCCAGAAGTACATGTCCGCGCCGTACTGTGCAATGGCCGCCTCCTCTTTCTCATACCGCTTCTGCGCCGCCTGTTCCTTTTCCGTGTCCGCCGGCTTTTCTTCAAATGGCGGGGCCTGCTCCAGCAGGGAAAAGGGCACGTACATCATCATAGGGTCGCCGTCCGGGCCGTAGGCGTATTGCCGCTTGGAAAGCACTTCGCCGCTCATGCAGTCTATCTCCAGGCACCACACATCGTCATACGCGCCGCCCTTCTCCAGGTCCTCCTGCCTGAAAATCACCCGATGGCATACCTTGTAAATGGGCCTGTCCCCGTCCGTGCAGCAAATCACGTTTTCGTACAGCCGCCCGGTGATTTCGCCGTAGCGCATTTCATTTCCCGCGATTTCCAGGGCCCTTTCCGGGCTGATGCTCCCCTCCGGCGGCAGGCGATAGCCCGCGTGGAGATACAGCCAGCCGTTCCGGCTGTCGGCCTCCATGCCTTTTACCAGTTCGCCGAATTCCGCCCAGGTTTCCACGCCCCATTGGGTGCATGTCCCCTCCCGGCTCTGCAAATCGTCCATGACCGTGCCCCAGTTTTTCGTGCTGATCTTCTCCAGGTAATCCGCCCGCCAGGTGGTGATGTGCCCGCCGGAGCGGTCAAAAGTCACGTTATAATCGTTGTTCCCGGTGCGCAGGTTGATATACCAGAAGGACCAGAGCGCCTCCTCATGCCCCGCTTCATCATCATACATCCAGGTCAGATCGAAATTTTCGCTGATTCTCCACTGATCGCTGCTCTCCGCGGGCAGGTCCGCGCCGTATGCGTCCTTCAGGGCTTTCGCGGCATATGCCCGTGCCTCCTCCACGGTCATGTCCCCTTCCTCGGGGAGCAGCCAAATGTTCTCCTCCCATGCGCCGATGGCCGTCATCATCTCCCCGTACCAGTGCATCTGCTCAATGGTCCAGTTTCTTAGGTCTCCGTCAAAGGCCGCCCGGCAGATTTCATCAATGGTGTCCCGCTCCCAATAGCCGTGGCCCGCCTGGAATGCCTGCATCAGCGTGGAGCCCTCGTCCAGCGTGATGCCATTCTCATTCAGCGTTTGGATCAGCGTTTTGAGCTCCTCATAGGTGTAATTTTCCTGTTTGCTGCTTTGGGCGATGGGCACCGCCACCTGCTCCACGATTTCCCTTCCGCTGAGCAGCACCGCCGCCAAGGCCCCCGCCGTCAGCAGGCACAAAACCAGCGCCAGCACCAGCGCCAGCGATACTTTCGTTTTTTTCACTTTTCTTCCCTCCATTGCGTTCCGCGCCAGCCGGTCCCGCTGGGCAGGAGAGGTGCGCAGGGAGGAAAGCTGGGCGTTCAGCGCCCGGCAAACCTGTTCCTTCATTTCCAGTTCCTTCACGGTGCGTCACCTCCCGTCAGCATGCTTTTCAGCATTTCCTCCGCCCGGACCAGCCGCTTATACACGGTGGATTTGGGGATGCCCAGGGCCTGGGCCGTTTCCTGCAGGGTCAGGTTTTGAAAATAATGCAGCAGGATCACCTGCCTGTGCTTATCCGGCAGCCTGGCCACATCCATGGCCAGCGCCCGGTCCTCCGCCTCCCGGGCAAGGAGGCGGGGCGGCAGCTCCTCCAGCGCGGTGCTTATATCCATATGGCGAAACCATCGGCCCCGCCGATAATCCCTGCATGTGTTCACCGCGATGCGCATCAGCCATGCCTTCTCGCTGCACACGCCCTTTTTTTCAAACCTGTCCATGGCCTTCCACGCCTTGAGGAACGTATCCTGCAGGGCGTCCTCGGCTAATGATCTGTCCCCCAGATACAGGAAGCAGACCCGCAGAATGGCGTCCGCGTACTGTTGGACCCATTCTTCCAGCCGCATTTCCCGCGCAGCGCCGGGTACCTCGGCCTGTTCCACGGGAAATCACCTCCCTTCCGTGTTCACCTATTCAAACGAAAGAAAGCACGGTTTTGTCTGCCATGGGAGGAAAAAATTGCGGAGGAGGGATTCTTTTTGCGGCAAAGAATCCCTCCTCCGCAATTCCTTCCAGGAAAATTATCCGGGGAGGGGCATTCTGAAAGTACCCACAGTATCTTCCCGGATGGTTTTCGGAAGAGGCGCGGGGAAACCGCTTTTGACACAAAAGCGGTTCCCCGCCTTTCCTTTATTCTTCTTCGTCTTTCTTCTCTGCATCCGCCGGGATCACCCTGACCTTCGCCCATTCGATGCGGCGGTCCACGATGGATTCCACCTGGATGTGCAGCCGCGCCGCCGTGCCCTCCGCCGGGGCTTCCCCGTCCGGGGTCAGGTACAGCGTCAATTCCGGCCGGCTGCCGTCCTCGGGAATGACGGAAAAGCGGCTGAAAATCAATCCGCCCAGGGTATCGTAATCCTCGTCCCGGGGCAGCTCCTGGTGCAGCGTCTGGGCTACGCTGTCCAAATCCGCCGTGCCGCTGATGCGGAAGGCGTCGTCCGGCAGGGGCTGGATCTCGCTTTCGGCGGCAGGGTCAAATTCATCGTAGATATTGCCCACGATTTCTTCCAGCAAATCCTCCATGGTGACGATGCCGCTCATGCCGCCGTACTCATCCACCACGATGGCGATGTGGGTCTTGGCATGCTGCATATTGCGCAGCAGCACGTCGGTGGGCACCGTTTCGGGCACGAAATAGGCGTCCCGCAGCAGGGCCTTGAGGGGCCTGGGGTTCTTTTCCCCGGCGTTGAGCAAGTATTCCCTGGTGCTCAGGATGCCCACGATATCGTCAATGTCCTCGTCGTACACCGGGAAGCGGGAAAGGCCGCTTTCCTTAATGACCCGGCGGATGGTCTCCTCGTCGTCCCGAATCCACAGGGCGGTCACGTCGGTGCGGTGGGTCATGCAGTCGGCAGCGGTAAGATCGCCGAAAGCGAACACATTTTTCAGCATTTCTTTTTCATCGCTTTCAATGGCGCCGCTCTCCCCGCCCATATCCACCATGGCGCGGATTTCCTCTTCCGTCACTGCCCCGTCCCGGGCCTTGGGATCAATGCCGAACAGGCGCACCACGCCCCGGGCCGCCGCCTGCTCCAGGGCGGTGAAGGGCGTCATCACGGCCGTCAGGGTCTGGATCATGGGCCGCAGGGGGATGATCCATTGGTCCGCCCGGGTTTTTCCGATTTTTTCCGGCGCCAGCACGCACAGCGCCATCACCGCGGGCGCCGCCGCCAGGCAGAACGCCGCCACAGCGCCCCAAGAAGACAGCCCGGCCTGCCGGCACATTTCCACGCCCAGCGCGGCGATAAGCAGCAGAAAAAGCGTCCGCAGCCCGCGCAGCGCAATCGCGGGCTCAGGCCGCTCCAGCAGGGGCAGCAGCCGCCTGGCCCGCTGGTCGCCATCGGCAGCCGCGGCGCGGAGCCTGCCTTCATTTGCATTTTTCAATACGGACTGCGCCAGGCTCAGCAGCGCCAGGCCCGCAAGCAGCAGAATTTCAGCCAACCATCGGCCGATCGGGTCATCCAAGGGTTGTCCCTCCCATAATGATTGAAGTAAGATCAGTATAGCATAGGGCAATGAAAATTACAATCATTTCCCCTGTGTTCCTCACAACGGTCAAAACGAAAAGGAAACCCTCCTTCACGCGGGTTTCCCACTCTCATTCATCGGGCAGCACCGTTTGGCCCGCGTTATTTTTCCTGCAATTGCTGCATCAGATCGCTGACCAGGTTATTGAGGGACGGCGCCGTTTTGATTTCCGCGGCCACCTTCTGGCAGGCGTGGTTGACGGTAGAATGATCGCGCCCGCCGAAAGCGTCGCCGATCATGGTCAGGGGCGCGCCCACCAATTCACGGGCAATATACATGGCGATCTGCCGGGGAACGGCCACATCGCGGCTGCGGCGGGGACTCTTCAAATCCTCCACCGTCACGCTGTAATACGCGGCCACGGCGTCCATCACGTCCTCGCAGGTCACATGCCGTGGCTCGGACCGGGCGAAAATTTCCTTCAGGGCGTCCTCGGCAAGCTGCCGGTCCACGGGCCGCCCGGTGAGGGAGGAATAGGCCACCAGACGGGTCAGGCACCCTTCCAGCTCCCGGATATTGCTGGACACGCGCTCGGCGATCATGGTGAGCACGTCGGTATCCACCCGCAGCAGTTCTTCCTCCGCCTTGCGCTGCAAAATGGCCACCCGGGTTTCCAAATCCGGCTTGGAAATATCGGCAATGAGGCCCCATTCAAACCGGCTGCGAAGGCGCTCCTCCAATTTGGCGATTTCCCGGGGCGGCTTATCGGAGGACAGGATGATCTGCTTCCCGGCAGTATGCAGGGCGTTGAAGGTGTGGAAAAATTCCTCCTGGGTGCCCGTTTTGCCGGTCAAAAACTGGATATCATCCACCATCAGCACGTCGATGTTGCGGTACCGCTCCCGGAACTCGGCCTGGTTGCGCTTGTTCAGGGAGTTCACCATTTCGTTCATAAACGCCTCGGAGGTAACGTACTTTACCCGCAGCGTGGGCTTCTGTGCCAGCATATAATGGCCGATGGCGTGCATGAGGTGGGTCTTTCCCAGGCCCACGCCGCCGTAGATGAACAGGGGATTATAGGCGTCCGCCGGGGCTTCGGCCACCGCCAGGGCCGCCGCGTGGGCGAAACGGTTGTTGCTGCCCACCACGAAGGTGTCGAAGGTATATTTGGGGTTCAGGCTGCTTTCATCCGCCGGCTTTTCATCCGGGGTGATGCCCGCGCGGTATTCGTCCGCCTGGGCGGGGGTGAGGATCTGGGCCTTGATGGGCTTGCCCACCACCTGGGACAGGGAATTGCTGATAAGCACGGCGTAACGGGGGGATACGAACTGATGGTAAAAATCCGTCACCGCTTCAATAAAAAACTGGTCGCCGGAATAGCCCAGAGGGCGCAGGGCAGCCTTGATCCAGGTATTAAATGTCAGTTCCGTCATCTCGGTGTGCATAATGGTGCACGCCTGATCCCATAGCGCCTGCTTATCCAATGTGGTCGTCTCCGCTTCTCTGCTGCATTTGCATGATTATTTGCGTTCCATCCGAATCTGCGGCTCGAAAAAAGAACACCCGTCAGCGGTAATTCCTGCCGCGGGCTGTGGATAACTTTTTGTGGAAAACCCATCTTTTCGTCAACCACGCCCCTATCATAACAGATTTGCCCCGCCATTTCAAGGGTATTTCCTGCAAATTTCCAGTTATATCCTTCATGCACGCATGCGAAATGTTGATAACTTTGACCGCCATAAATAGTATTGCCGCCCGGGCGCCACCACAAGCCATGGCGTATCGCGTCGCTCCGAAATGCATGTTCATTCATAATTTGCATATATTTTCATTCTTCCGGAAGAAATTGAAGCCGGCGCAACAAAAATTTAAGAATTTGGAAATGCCCGTCAGTGGGAATTGGCAGTGTGCATAACCCTGGGAATGCTGGACAAATATGCCCGAGTGTGGTATCTTTGGATGGATGAGGAAGGGAGGCGAGGGCCATGGTTGCTTTGGCGCAGGTAACGGCGCTTATGCAGCCCTGGCTGGGCAGCGCGCTGACGGGCGCGCTGCTGCCCGCGGCGGAGGAAATCGTCCGCCTGCTCAACAGTTACACCATCCGAAAGGACCCGGACAGCCTGTATCAGGAACTGGACAGCCTGATTTTCGTAAACATCCACCGGGCCACCCGGGGCAGCATGCTGGTTCAGCCGCCGGAGGGCGGCCTGGTGCGGATGCGGCTGGAGGACGTGGCGGTGCTGGCGGACGAAACCCTGTTCCTGGCGCTGAGCAATCTGCCCGTGGATGAAAAGCACCTGCAGGCCGTGCAGCAATATGCGCTTCGGCGGGACAGCCTGGCGGCCCTCAAGGCGCTGTATCTGCATTTTGCGCCGCTGCAGACCGAAGACGAATTGGACGCCATCGCATCGCTGGTCCGCAATTGCTATCCGGCCTTCCGGTGGCGGATGTGGCTGTAAAACGCCGCCGGAGCGCAGGAAAACCCGCGCGCTTCCGGCGCATCATATTAAAGAAGGACCATATGAAAATGGGAAAAGTGATCTGCATCGCCAATCAGAAAGGCGGCGTGGGCAAAACCACCACGGCGGTGAACCTGGCCGCCTGCCTGGCCGAAGCGGGGAAAACCACCCTGCTTGTGGATATGGACCCTCAGGGCAACGCCACCAGCGGCCTGGGCGTGAAGGCCGGGAAGAACACCGTATATGAGGCCCTGCTGGGAGAATGCACCCTGGAAAGCGCCGTGGAAAAGACCCGGCAAAGCCGCCTTTTCCTCTGCCCCGGGGATATCCGCCTGGCGGGGGCGGAATTGGAATTGGCCGGGCTGGAGCGCCGGGAATACCGCCTGCGGGCGGCGCTGGAAAGCATGCGGGGACCCTATGATTTTCTTTTGATTGACTGTCCCCCCTCCCTGGGGCTGCTCACCGTGAACGCCCTCACGGCCGCGCAAAGCGTGCTGATCCCCATTCAGTGCGAATACTACGCCCTGGAGGGGGTCACGGCCCTGCTGAATACGGTGCAGCGGGTGCGCCGGGGGCTGAACCCGGGGCTGGAAATCGAAGGCGTGCTGCTCACCATGCTGGACGGGCGCACCAATCTGGGCCTCCAGGTGGTGGCGGAGGTGAAAAAGCATTTTCGGCAGAAGGTGTTTAAAACCACCGTGCCGCGGAACGTGCGCCTGGGCGAAGCGCCCAGCCACGGATTGCCCATCCATCTTTACGACGCCCGCAGCACCGGGGCGGAAAGCTATCGCGCCCTGGCAAAAGAAGTGATCGCAAACAATCGTTGACGCCGAGGTGAACGTACCATGAAGAAGACCGGGCTGGGCCGGGGGCTGGATGCCCTGCTGCCCGAAAGCGGCGAACTGGAAAATGACGTGCGCATGATCGGCCTGACGGAGCTGGACCCCAATCCGGCCCAGCCCCGCCGGGGATTTGACGAAGCTGCCCTGCATGCCCTGGCTGATTCCATCCGGGAGGCTGGGGTTCTGCAGCCTTTGCTGGTGGTGGAAAAGGCGGGGCGCTTCCGCATCGTGGCGGGCGAACGCCGCTTCCGGGCCGCCCGGATCGCGGGGCTGGACGCGGTGCCCTGCATCGTGCGGGACATGACCGAGCGGGAACAGATGGAGGCCGCGCTGATCGAAAACATCCAGCGGGAAGACCTGAACCCCATGGAAGAAGCCGCCGCCGTGCGCCAGCTGATGGAAAGCTGCCGCTACACCCAGGAGCAGGCCGCCAGGCGGCTGGGCCGTTCCCGCCCCGCGGTGGCGAACCTGCTGCGGCTTTTGTCCCTGCCGGAGGGCGTGCGGTCCCACGTGGCGTCCGGGGCGCTGTCCGCGGGCCATGCCCGGGTGCTGGCGGGGCTTTCGGATGAAAAAAAGCAGACGGCCCTGGCGGAGCGTGTCCTCCGGGAGGGGCTGAGCGTCCGCGCCCTGGAAAAGCTCGCCGCCGCCCCCGACGTCCCCAGGGCGAAGGCCGCCCCCAAGCCGCTGCCGCTGGAGCTCCGGGACATGGAAAGCCGCCTGCAGGAGACCTTCGGGCTGCGCACGCAGCTTCGCGGCACCCAGAAAAAGGGCAAAATCATATTGCAGTATTACAGCCAGGAGGAATTGGAGCGGCTGTACCAATGCCTGGAAAGGTTAGAGGGCTGAAGGGATGAGAAGGCGCTGGATGGGGCTGCTGCTGGCATGCCTGCTGCTGTTTTCCTCTCCCCGGGCCGCGGCCCTGACGGACGAGCAGGCCGAGCAGGCCGACCGTTATTTTTCCGGCATGTTTTACCGGGCCCAGGTGGTCAGCGGCGGGATACTGGTGGCTCAGCGGCAGGAAAGGATCTATTCCTTTTTCTACGGCGGCCAGACCAAGAGCCGGGCGCACCCCGTGACGGAAGACACGGTATTCAAGGTGGCCTCCGTATCCAAGCTGATTGCCGCCGTGGGGGTGATGCAGCTGGTGGAGGCGGGCAAGCTGGAGTTGGACGCACCGCTGTGCGACAGCGCCGGCACGCCCATCCGCAACCCCCGCTTCCCGGACCGGGATGTGACGCTGCGCCAGGCCATGAGCCACACCACCTCCCTGCTCCCCTCCGCCCCTTACATCGGCACGCCCCGGTGGGAGCGCATCGATGAAACGGACAAGACCTATTTCTCCGACGCCGCCCCCGGCAGCCAATACGCCTACGCCAATCTGAACGGCGGCATCCTCTGCAGCGAGGTTGAGCGGGCCGCCGGGCAGAACTTTAACGATTACATGGCGGAGCACGTGTTTGCGCCGCTGGGCATCAACGCCTCCTTCGCCGCCCATCTGCTGCCCGATCCCTCCCTGCTGGCCAACAGCTATCTGCCCAACGGGCTGGTGTATCAGTCGGCGGCCCGGTATATCCAGGCGGACGAAGCGGAATACGATCCTTCCTGCAGCCCCTCCAGCCATTACCGCGCCTCTGTGGGCGGGCTGTATATCAGCCTGGCGGGGCTGGAAAAAATCGGCATGGCCCTGGCGGGAAACGGCACGGTGAACGGGATGCGGCTGCTGTCCCCCGGCTCGGCGCGCCTGATGCGGCTGGATCAATCCCTGCTGCCGGGCACCTCGGTCACGGCCCAAAGCCCCTATGGGCTGTGCGTGTACGGGGTGGAGGTGGAAGGCAAAACCTGGTACGGCCACCAGGGCCGGTGGGAAGGGCTGCTGGCGGATCTGTTCTGGGAGCCGGAAAGCGAAACGGTGGCGGTGTTCGTTATGAACGGCCTGGCCATCAGCTTCAGCGGCAAGGAAATCGCCACCCGGCCGGAAAGGGCGCTGCGCTACGTATCCCGCTGGATTCAGGACACGGAAGACAGCTTCATCGTGAATGAAGAGGAATGACCGCGCATAGGAAAAGGAGGATGGTTCCCATCCTCCTTAGACTGTCGACAAAGTACCCCGGGGAAGCATGAAGGGGCCACAGCCCCTTCATCAACAATCCGCAGGACCGGGTTTGCCGGTCCGAGGAGCGGTCCTTGACCGCTTCCGCTATCAATTTCTG
>Ga0079305_1002862_pt1 | contig 13227 bp, 13 predicted proteins | sample LMS_cellobiose_e_FD_79183 | JGI IMG/M metagenome (GOLD analysis project Ga0079305, IMG submission 79183) | Rumen-fistulated moose microbial communities from Alaska, USA - LMS_cellobiose_enrichment | ecosystem: Host-associated > Mammals > Digestive system > Stomach > Rumen fluid ... | reverse complement strand
GAGGCAATGTAAGGAGGGGCGAGAAAGATGGCACTTGACAGAGCGATATACAAAGCGTTTGAACAGGTAGTTGGCAAGCGCAACATCAGCGAGGACCCGGGCGTACTTGAGACGTACCGCTGCATTGCTGCGCAGTCTTCCGCGCATTACGGCCCCTATGACCATAAGACCCCGACGCCGCAGGCGGTTGTAATGCCCGGCAGCACGAAGGAAGTGCAGGGCTGCATCCGTCTCTGCAATAAATACGGCATTCATTTCAAGGCGTCGACGACCTTCTGGTCCGCTCACGGCTATATAGACGACGATTACTCCATTCAGTTCGATATGCACCGCATGAAGAACTTCAGCATCGACGCGAAGAACATGACGATGACGGTAGAGCCCTACGTCATAGCGGGCACTGCGCAGGCCGAGGCCATGAGATACGGCCTTACCTGCAACATCCCTGGCGTCGGCTGCTCGAGCTCGCTTGTGGCCAACGTATCCGGCTGGGGCGGCCCGGGTCCGTCCTCCGTATACACCGGCTCCGCTGCCGAGAACCTTCTCTGCTTTGAATGGGTGCTCCCGAACGGCGATATAATCCATACCGGCTCCGAGAGCGCCGGCCTTGCCGGCTTCACCGACGAGGGCCCCGGTCCCGCTTTGCGTGCCCTTCTCCGCAGCGGCGGCGGCCTGCGCGGCGAGTTCGGCATCTGCACGCGCATAACCTTCAAGCTTTCCCCGTGGCCCGGCCCCTCCGAAATGACAACGGAAGGCCACGCTCCGGCGTATTTCGCGAAGCTGCCGGATAACATCCGCGCGTTTACTCTCTGTTTCCCCGACTGGGACAGATGGGGCAAGGCTATGATGCTTCTCTGCGAGAGCGATATAATATTCGCCGGCCACAGGCAGTTCTCAATGTTCGGCCGCGATATAAAGGCCGCCATGCTCGAGATCCTCATCGATCCCGATAAGCAGCTGTGCGATATAGAAGAGCTCAATAAGCTTGAGTCCGTGCAGAAAACGAACAAATCGATAAAGATCGAAATGTACGTAGTAGTGGCCGGCATGACCAAAGAGGACATGGATTGGAAGCTCGCGGCTCTGAATAAGATCGTTGAGATGTACGACGGCTGGTTCGACGAGCGCTGCAACCAGAAGGATCTTGAGGAGTGGATGCAGAGCTACTTCATCCGCATGGGCCACAAGAACCTCAACTACACGCTCTGCGGTTCCTACGAAGGCACCTTCGGCCTCAACGGCGGCAATCTGCTGTATTCAGCGTCTATTGCAGAGGAAGCTGTCGCAGTCAACAGGGAATGGGAAGAGAAGGATACCTTCATCGCCAGGATCGGCGGCGACTCCTCCATGGGCGGCCTTTCCGCTATGGGCGGCGGCCAGGGCCCGATGCTCTGGGAGTTCTTCGCTCACTTCGACGCGCACGACAAGAAGTCGATAAGCGGCCTGCGCAACTTTATCGACAACGTGTCCACCAAGTTCCAGAGGGAACACGATTGCCCGGGTCCGGAGTTCTGCCGCTGCAACCAGATGCTTCGCAAGGAGAGCGGCTATGGCTTCACACAGGAAGAGATGAACGAGATATACAAGAAAATGCCGGATGTTAATCCGTACATTTACCAGTTCAAGGTTCAGAAGCTGTTCAACCCGAACGATCTTACGGGCAGCTACTATCCGAGACTCGATCCCGCGTCCCTCTGATCTTTTAAAACCAAAAAAGCGGGGCTATCTGAGAAGATAGCCCCGCTTTTTGCGCATTTTCGAAGAAAAAAGCATTGACAGCAAAAAAGACCGATGGTATACTATCAAGGCCGCATTGCAAGGGTGAAGTGTGTCCACTTCGTGAAAAGAGGCTTTTGCCCGCCCCCAGAGCGAGACTCTAAAGTATAAAAGAGGTGTTAGAAACAGTGAACGCAATTATCGAGACCGGCGGAAAGCAGTACAAGGTAGCGGAAGGCGATATCGTTTTCATCGAAAAGCTTCCCGCAGAATCCGGCGATACGGTTACCTTCGATAAGGTCCTGGCAGTGACCGACGGCGAGAATCAGACTTTCGGCACTCCCGCCATCGCAGGCGCGACCGTTACGGCGAGCGTAGTAAAGAACGGCAAGGGCAAGAAGATTACCGTCTTCAAGTACAAGGCCAAGAAGAACTACAGACGCCACATCGGCCACAGGCAGCCTTACACAAAGGTACAGATCGAAAAGATCTCCGTGTAATGACTCGAATTTCATTTACCCGCACAGGCGGGAAGGTCACCGGCTTTCGCGTTTCCGGCCACAGCGGCTTCGCCGACGAAGGCGAAGATATAGTCTGCGCGGCCGTAACGAGCGCGGTGAGATACTGCGAGTGTATGCTCAACGACGTATACGGTCTGAATGAGCAGGTAATTGCAGATCCCAAAGGTCCGGTGATCGAGCTGCTGCCGCAAAGCGGCGCAGAAAATATTCCGGCGCGCTGCGCGCTCCTTGAAGGCCTGCGCCTTTATCTTTCGGAGCTGAGCGCCGAGTATCCCAACTACATTAAAATTTTGGAGGTGTAAACCGTGCTTAATATCGGCATCCAGTTTTTCGCTCATAAAAAAGGTATGGGCTCCACGAAGAACGGCCGTGATTCCGAGTCCAAGCGCCTCGGTCCCAAAAGAGCGGACGGTCAGTTCGTGCTCGCGGGCAACATCCTCGTAAGACAGCGCGGAACCAAGATCCATCCCGGCACCAATGTGGGCCGCGGAAGCGACGATACTCTCTTTGCTCTCAAGAGCGGCAGAGTGCGTTTCGAGCGTCTCGGCAGAGACCGCAAGATGGTCTCCGTTTACGAAGAGGCTGCAGAGTAAGTGATCGGCAAGAGGGAGGCGCCTGAGCGCCTCCTTTTTTTACGGAGGAAAAGACGATGTTTGTGGATAAGGCCACAATTAAAGTAAAAGCGGGCGACGGCGGCAACGGAGCCGTTGCGTTCCACAGGGAGAAATACGTGGCTGCAGGCGGGCCGGACGGCGGCGACGGCGGCCGCGGCGGTAATATAATTATCGTCGTGGACAGCCATATGTCAACGCTGATGGACTTCCGCTATAAGCGCAAGTATGCCGCGCTCCCGGGAGCGGACGGTACGGGCAAGCGCTGCAACGGCAAGGACGGGCAGGACCTTATAATAAAAGTCCCGCGCGGCACCGTAGTAAGAAACGCCGATACCGGCGCTATAATGCACGATATGTCGGACGACGAGCCGTTCGTGGCGGCGAAGGGCGGACGCGGCGGCTGGGGGAATGCGCATTTTGCCACGCCCACGCGTCAGGCACCCAGGTTCGCCAAAAACGGCACGCGCGGCGAGGAGCTCTCTCTTACGCTCGAGCTGAAGCTGCTTGCGGACGTGGGGCTGGTGGGCTTCCCGAACGTCGGCAAATCCACTCTTCTCTCAGCCGTGACCAAGGCGCGGCCGAAGATAGCGGATTATCATTTTACAACGCTCTTTCCGAATCTCGGCGTGGTTTACGCGGGCGAGGGAAGGTCGTTCGTAATGGCCGATATCCCGGGCATAATCGAGGGCGCCTCGGAGGGCGCCGGGCTCGGCTTCGATTTTCTCCGCCATATAGACAGATGCCGCCTGCTCGTGCATCTGGTGGATGTTTCCGGCATAGAGGGAAGGGACCCCATAGAGGATTTCGAGACCATCAACGAGGAGCTCGCGCTTTACAACGAGGAGCTTGCCTCCCGCCCGATGATAGTGGCCGCAAATAAATGCGACATCGTGCAGGACGGGGAGAAGCTGGAAGAGTTCAGAAGCTATATGCGCGAAAACGGCATGGAGCTCTACGAGATATCCGCCGCCACCCACGCGGGAGTGAAGGAGCTTATAGACGCCGTGTCGCAAAAGCTTTCCGGGCTTCCGCCGGTAAAGGTATTCGAGCCGGAGCCGGAGGCGATCGAAGAGATGCCGAAGGACGGCGCGAAGGATCTGGAGATGCAGCAGGAGGACGGCGTATGGTACGTCCGCGGGGCGTGGCTGGAAAGGCTGCTCGACAGAGTCAACCTCTCCGACTACGAATCGAGAATGTACTTTGACCGCATGCTTCGCGGCGCCGGAGTTTTTGCCAGGCTCGAAGAGCTGGGCATAAAGGACGGCGACACCGTTGACCTCTACGGGCTCGAATTCGAATACCAGCGATAATAAAAAGCAAAACAGGACTGATGGTTCATCAGTCCTGTTTTATTTGGGGTCAGCGCTTACTTCATGCCGTTTTCGTAAGCCTGGATCATCTTGCGGACCATCTGGCCTCCGATGGAGCCCGCCTGTTTGCTGGTCAGGTCACCGTTGTAGCCCTGCTTGAGGCTTACGCCGACCTCACCGGCGGCTTCCATCTTGAATCTGTTCATTGCGTCTCTCGCGTTGGGATCGAGAAGCTTGTTGCTGCGATTGGTAGACATAGTGTCTGCATCTCCTTGAAAATCTATATTAAAAACGCGCGTCGCGTTCTTCGCTAATATGATTGCCGCAAAAGGATGGCTTATTCGCGCGAAAAAGATGTAAAATATTCAAAATATGAGCCTTGCTTCCGATTGAACAGACCTTTTTTGTATGATATAATTTTTTATCAAAGGAGGCAGGATATGAACAGCATAACAGAAAAACAGCGCGAAACGCCGGTCTGCGATAAGTGCCGGGTCCTCGTGGCCGGCGGCGGCATAGCGGGAGTTTCGGCCGCCATAGCCGCGGCGAGAACGGGAGCCGACGTGCTGCTTGTCGAGCGCGAATACGGGCTCGGCGGGCTGGCTACGCTCGGCCTTATAGCGATATATCTGCCAATATGCGACGGCGAGGGTAACCAGGCGCAGTACGGCATAGTTGAAGAGCTGCTTCATCTTTCGATAAAGCACGGCGCGGAAAAGGGCAGGCCCGACGCATGGCTTGACGGCGGAACTAAAGAAGAAAGAAAGCAAAAGCGGTTTTCCGTGCAGTATAATCCCGTGCTCTTTGCGCTCGAGCTTGAAAAGCTTCTGCGAGAGCTCGGAGTGCGCGTGCTTTACGGCACTTCAATAGTCGGAGCGGAAACCGAAAACGGCGAGCTGAAGCACGTTATAATCGAAAACCGCACGGGCAGGAGCGCAATTGAGGTAAAAACGGCCGTGGACGCCACAGGCGAAGCTTTGCTCTGCAAGGCTGCTGGCTGCCAGGTGCTGCCGTTTAAGGCGAACAACGCCCTGGCGAGCTGGTATTACAGCAATTCGAGATCCGGCTACGATCTGCACATGTTCGGCCTTGCGGACGTAATACCCGAAAAGGGGCAGTCCACCGGGCGGGACGAAAAGACCTCCGCTACGAGGATAGGCACCCGCCGGTACGACGGGCTGGACGCCGCGGACACCAGCGCCATGATGCTCGATGCCCACGCGGAGATGTACAAGGATATAATGCGCCGCCGCGAGGATGACGATACGTTCGTGCCGACGGCAATGTCGACCATCCCGCTTCTGAGGATGACGGGCAAGCTCCTCGGTGAGTATACGCTGGACGACACCGAGATAAAGAAAAGCTTTGCCGACAGCATAGGCCTCGTTTCCGACTGGCGCAAGCGCGGGCCGGTGTACGAGGTGCCGTTCGGCACGCTGTATTCGAAAAAGGTAAGGAATCTTCTCGCCGCCGGCAGGACGATATCCGTCACGGACGCGATGTGGGATATTACCCGCGTTATCCCGCCCGCCGCCGTTACAGGGCAGGCGGCAGGCACGGCGGCAGCCATGTTCGCCGATATGACGCAGGCCGATATATCAGCTCTTCAGGAGCGGCTGAAAGCTGACGGAGTAAAAATACACTGGGAGGAAATAAATGTATCTGACTGACGAAGAAAAAAGAATGCTCCAAGGCGAGCGCGGCCACATTGCCCAGCTCTGCATGCAGTTTCTTGTGGAGGACTGCGAAACAGTCGGCGCGGAGCGCCTGATAGACCTTGACGGCACGGGAGACTTCCACACGCCGATGACCTCGCTCGTTACCAACTATCAGTTCCCGATCGAGGAGCTGCGCGAGCTCGTTGACAGCGGAGCGACATTCAAAATACCGACATTCGCCAATAAATCGCCGTTTCCGTATATGTCCCCGATGCACGGATGGAAAAACTGCGGCATGTGCCCCTTCAACGAGGAGGAGTACCACGAAAACTCCATGCGCGAGGAGTATATGGAGCTCTACCGCCGCATGGGCATGCTCACGACGCACACCTGCACGATATATCTTTCATCCACCTACGTTCCCACTATGGGGCAGCACTGCTCGTGGAACGAAAGCTCCGCCATACCGTACTGCAACGCCGTGCTCGGCGCGAGAACTAATATAGACGGCAGCTTCGGTACCTGCTTCCTCGGCAAGGCCGCCTATTACGACATGCACATAACCGAAAACCGGTACGCTACCTTGCGCATAGATTCCGAGCGCAAAATAGCCACCGATATGGAATGGGACGTATTCGGCTTCCTTTCCGGAGAGCTCAGCGCGATGGACGTTCCGGCCTTCGTGAACACGGTCAAGCCCAATACCACGCAGCTCTGCAAGCTGAACACGGCGCTCAATACCGGCGGCTGCGTGAGGATGTATCACATTCCCGGCACCACGCCCGAGGCGAGAAGCGAGGAGGAAGCCTTCCACGGCCGCGCTCCGAAGCGCAGCATTATGGTAACCGACGCCATGCTCAAAGAGGCGTATGACAAGCTCAACCGCTATACGGGCGACGCTGTGGACATGGTCTACGTCGGATGCCCGCATATGAACGCAGTAGAGCTCATGCAGCTGGCCCGGAAGCTCGAGGGCAAAAAGTGCCGCGTTCCGATGTGGATAATGACGATGCCCTGGCTATACAACGTGGCGAAGGAGATGGGCTATCTCAAAATTTTCGAGGACGCGGGAGCGAATCTTATGTCCGGCACGTGCCCGGCCGCGATGGGCGGGCTGCCGCAGGGAGTGAAGCGGCTCGCGCTCGATTCGGCGAAGCAGTCCTACTACATAACCGGCTGCTATCCGGACGAGCCGCTAGAGGTCTGCTACGGAACGAGAGACGAATGCATAGACGCGGCGCTCACCGGCCGCTGGCGCGGACAGTGGAGGTAAAAGAAATGGAAAAAATCCGTATTTACGGCAGAGCCGAGTTCAAGGGCTGCGTAGAGGCCGAGGCTCTCGTTTCGCCGAAGGCGCTCGAGGGCTTTTCAAACGTAAATAACAAGCGCGGGTACACCACGGAGCGGGATCATCCGCTCTACAAAGTGCCCTATACCGGTAAAGTCCTCGTTTTCCCGATGGCGCGCGGCTCCGGAGGCTTCGTAGCCTACGCGCGCGGAGCCAAGCCTGCGGCGTTCGTACACACGCTGGCAAACCAGCTCACGGCGAACTGCGCCATGGAGGCGCGCATACCCTCAATGACGGATTTCGAGCGCGACCCGCTCGAGGTCATAGAGACGGGCGATATGGTGCTTGTGAACGCCGACGAGGGCTACATAGAGATAACAAAAAAATAAGAGCATGCAAAAACATGCCCGATACAAAGCGGCAAGGCGCGGGAAACGCGTCTTGCCGCTTTTGTTATTCCTGATCAGCTGCGGGAGAGAAGATATTTTGTTATTTCGATCACGTCCCTGTGCCTAACGGAGCGAGGCTCAAAGCGGAGAAGAGAATACACCAGCTGCATAACGAGCCCGGCGCCGAAGGTGCTTATAAGCGTGCCTATGCCGACGGGGCCTCCGAGCAGCCATCCTGCGAGCAGGACCACCGCCCACATCATTATTTCAACAAAGCCTATCGGGATGCGCGGCATGCGCTTGCCGAGCCCCACGAGCAGGGAATCGCGCGGCCCGCAGCACTGCTCGCCGCGCATATATATCCACATGCCTACGGCCATGAAAACGAAGCCGCCAAGCATTACGGCTATGCCGATCCAGAGATTGTTGTTTTCCGGCAGAGGGTTAAGATCGTTGTACATCTGGACGAAGTTGCCCGTGAGCAGCGCGTCTATCACGGTGCCGTAGCCGATGCGCTCCTTGAGGAGCAGGTCTATTCCCAGAACGACGACGGCGATCAGGGTCATCGAAAGGCCGTAATTCAAAAACGTATGCTTCGCTATGCCCATCCCGAGGCAGTCCCAGGGAGCGAGGCCTATGTTTGCGTATATGGTAAAATGAACTCCCAGAGCAAAAACCAGCAGACCGGCGGCTATCCGGAGCCACTGGCGGAAAATGAGAGATTTTTTCATGTAATGGTATCCCTGCCAAAATTTGATATTTATAATGCTATCACTCTTTGAAGCCGCAGTCAACAACACATTCGGCTGCAGAAAAGGCCGATGGATGATCCATCGGCCTTTGTTTTATCTGAGTGAGCGGCTTTCACGGAAGAACATATTCGTTGGAGGAACTGAGGACCAGGCTGTCATCCGTTATCTGCGCCGCGTCTATAACGCTGCCGCTCTCCGCGCTGCGGCAGCTTGCCGCAAGCGTATTCGCGTCAATGAATTCTGTGTCGAGGCGCCTGCCGTCGATACGCACCACGCTCCAGGGCGTAAAGTTCTCGCCGTAAACCGTAAGAAGAGAATTCTCTGCGTCATATTCCGCCGAAGCTATTGCTATATCCTTCACGCCCAATCGCATTTCGGAAGGCTCGTAAGGATGCTCGCCGTTCCAGGAATACTTTTTGCCGTACAGCATATCGTACTCTATTGCGGAGAGATAAGCGGGATAATCGCTGTTGTCGGAGAGCTGAACGTGCGCTTGCGAGAGGATGCCTCCGTGCATGCCGAGGCTGTCCATAATAAAGGCGTAGAGCTGGTAGGCGCGCAGGTCCCGGTCCTGCTTTTCAAGGCCGAAATTGCTCCAGATTATGTACTCGGTGGCATAGACCGTACCGGAAAGGAGATCTTCGTCCTTGTAATCGAGGTCCGGGAAATGATCTCCGTAGGCCACGAGAACAGTATCCTCCTCGAGCTGCTCGAGAGCGGCTATAAGCTCGCCGAGAAATTCGTCGCATTCCCATATCTGGTTTGCGAAGTATGCAAGGGGATAGGGGGCCTCTTCTCCGTCGACAGTAAGCTTTATCGGCAGCTCGTCCCCTTCCTCCGGCCATTCGCCGTGAGGCTGGACGCTGATCGTATAGATAAAGTCGCTTCCCTCGGTAGAGGCAAGGCAGTCGGCTATGGAGCCGACGAGCACGGAATCATCCACCCAGCCGGACTCGATATACTCGATATCGTTCATGTATTCAACAGATGTGAAGCTGTCGAAGCCGAGCATCGGGAAGACTACGTTGCGGTCGTAGAAGGTGGCGGTGTTGTTGTGAATGGCGTGAGAGGTGTAGCCGTATGGCGCCAGATCGTAGCATGCGCTTTCGCAGGTGGTATCGTGCAGAACCGTGCGGTAAGGATACTCGCCCATGCTGAAGTCGGATAGGTCCATTCCCGTTATTGTTTCAAATTCGGTGTTGGCCGTGCCCGCGCCGACGGTGTTTACGGCAAAAGCGCCGGTAGAGCATTCCTTCTGCAGCGCTCTGAAATTCGGCATAAGCTCTTCGGACGCTTCGATGCCGGCAATATTGGTAATGTCGTAAAAGGATTCGAGCTGTATGAAAATAATGTTCGGAGTGGTCTCGGGCGTCGATTCGGCAGGAGGAGAGAGCTTCTTCGTTATTTTTTTAATGGACTCCTCGGAATAATCCTCCGGCCTGTCCACGCCCCAATCGAAAATGCTGTAGGAAAAGCAGTATACGAAGCCGTATTCATCGTAGGCTTTCGGCATGAGGCCCACGGTATCGCTGCCGAGAGCATCGGCGTCTTCAAGTATGAAAGAGCTTACGCCTATGATAACGGCGAGACTCAGAGCGAAAGGAAGCGCCCTGCGCAGATGTATTTTTTTAGGGTTGCGCGTTGAATGCTGCCAGAATATCACGCAAAGCGTTATCAAAGCGACAAAACCGGCGCATATCAGTATCAGCTCAGGCACGGACAGATATACGAGCACTATTGAGCGAACGGAGCGGATGATGAGAAAATCTATAGCCGAAAAGGGCATGGGACGGAAGCCGACCAGGATAAAATTGACGCAGCCGAAAATAAACCACAGCAAGGGTATGACAAAGAAAAAGAAAGTCTTTCTTGTGGTAAACAAACCCGGCGTCATGGTAAGCATTATTATAAGAGCGTTCAGAAGGAAGATATGCGGCTTTTTCGCGAGGAAAGCGAAGGCGCCGCCGAATGAACGCCTGCTGAGTATCTCTATAATAAGCGTGAGCAAAATGGCTATGACGACGGAAAGTATTATCGGATGCAGATCAAACCATCGGCTGAAGCGTTTGCGCAGAGAGCGCTCCTGCGAAGGAAGAAGCTCGCGCTCTTTGGTTTCAGCGCCCTGCATGGGAACACCGCCTTTGTGCAGTTGATTATAGGGAACGAACGATCCCTATGCGACATTATACACTAAAAACGGCGTTTTTCAACATATTTCAGCTTTTTTAGCCGCAAGAGCGGATACCTCATAGGCGGTGCGGCGGTACTTTTGCCCGTCGATCGTTTTTATGTATTCGCGGCTTTGCAGGCGGCCGGTAAGGCTTACGGGGGTGCCGGTATCCCAAAGGGCGGCTTCGTGCGCTACGCTGCCCCAGACGATGCAGGGAAGGTAATCCGAGCGGCCGTAACGCCGCGAGACGGCGAGCATAAGATCGCAGATGTCCCGACCGAGAGGCGTAGTGCGGAACACGGGCGGCTTGCAGAGCACGCCCGTGAGCTCCACGTCGTTTCTGTCGGGAGCGGAAACGAAACGAAGCGACTGCGCAAATACGCTCAAAACCAGCCGGCTCCCAGCTCCGCTTTTGTTATTAAAGGAGCGAAGCGAGCCCGTGACCTCCAGCTTTTCGCTTTGCTCAGGCTCGAGCGAAGCGAGGAGTGAGGCGCGGGCGAGCACGTTGAGGGTGTCATATGTGCCCGAAAGACGCCTGGTGCAAAGCGGAAAGGTGTAATAGACCTCGCCGCGGCTCACGTGGGAGACAGCCGGCCGAGAAGCAAGCGTGCCTGTGAGCACGACGCTGTTGCAAAAACAAGAAATATCCATTCTTATATCCTCCTGCAGTACGCGGATACGGCTCCTGCCGCTGTGAAAAGTATATTTAAGCAGCTCCCCGGCTATTCCAGATGATAAATATGCTAAAAACCGTGAAAACAAAATAGAATAGGAGCGGAAGAGAGTCTGCTGAGGCCGGCGAACGGGCATACGGCCGGAAACGGCGTTTGCGGGGATCGGATTCAAAGCGGAAAAGAAAAAATAAAAGAAGGAAAAATATACTGTTTCAAGCGTGTTGACAAGAGGGGGGCCTTGCCGTATAATCTTTTTTGTTTCTATATGGCCCAATGGCGTATTATGTTGCTTTTGTTCGTATGTGAAGCGCTATTTTGGTGATTTTGCATAAAAGGTCGGCGTAGTGAAAATCGCTAAAAACAAGTGGTATGCAAGCGTTTGTATAAGGGGTTTAAAGTAAAAACAGCGCTCAGTTACTCCTTTTGCGGTTAAGCGGCAGAGGAGGAGAGCATACTTGGCCGGAAAAAAGCAAATTATTCCTATTCTTGGTATTTGGATTCAGTATATATGCCAAAAAAATAAAACAGGTAAAATATACGCTTGATTTACGCGCAAAATTAGTGTATTATGTCTCATGACCATATTAGATAATATGTCGAATTGTACATCTTAATCAAACAGGCCTAAGAAGGCGGGAAAGAGAGGTGCACTGAGAGCAGAAATGGCAGCCGAAGGCATTGGATGCGGTCGAGCCTGTAGACCGCAGTACTGATACCGGAGGCTGGATCGTTTTTCAAGGATTTCATAGGTTTTTGACAGGCGTTTTCGGTTTAAGGTCTTGCGACCTATCCCCAGCATTGCAGAAATTATCCAGAAAGAGGTGCACTTAATGTTAAAGTACATCATAAAGCGCATCATAATCACTATTCCGGTCTTGATCGGCGTTATAACCATCGTTTTCCTTCTGAGCTATATAACGCCGGGCGACCCTGCGCAGATGATCCTCGGATCCGATGCGACGGAAGAGCAGGTTGAAGCGCTTCGTGACGATCTTGGCCTTAACGACCCGATCTACAAACGCTGGTTTGACTACATAGTAGGCATTGTTACCAGGTTTGACTTCGGTACGTCCTATTCATCCGGCCGTCCGATTAAGGACGAGATACTGATGCGCTGGCCGACGACGATAAAGCTCGCCATAGTGGCCGTTTTGATTGCATCATGCCTCGGCTTGTTGCTCGGCATACTGGCCGCGGTAAAACAGTACTCAATCATAGACAACATCAGCATGGTTCTGGCAATGGTAGGCGTGTCGATGCCGCAGTTCTGGCTAGGTTTGATGCTCATACTACTGTTTGCGGTTAAGCTGCGTGTGCTGCCGTCCTCCGGTATCAACAACCCCAAGGGCTGGATACTCCCGTGGTGCACGATCGGTATATGCGCGGCCGCTACTCTCGCCCGTACTACCCGTTCCAGTATGCTTGAAGTTATCAGGCAGGACTACATGAGAACCGCGCGCGCCAAGGGCGTCAAGGAGACTCCGATCATCCTCAAGCACGGCCTGCGCAACGCCATGATTCCTATCCTCAACGTTATAAGCGGCCAGTTCGCTATGCAGCTCGGCGGCGCGCTCATGATCGAGTCCGTTTTCTCGATCCCCGGCCTCGGCAAGTACATGGTCGATGCAATATCCGCCAGAAACTTCCCGGCCGTCCAGGGCGGCGTTGTTCTTATAGCTGTTATAGCAGCTGCCATGAACCTGATCGTCGACTGCATGTACACGGTCGTTGACCCGCGCGTCAAGTCCGCGTTCGTAAAGGCGAAAAGGGCCAAGAAGGTAAAAGCCGCAAAGGAGGGTGCTGCAAATGTCTAAAATTATAACACCCGCAATAGTAAAGATCGAAAAAAGAAAAAGAAAACTTGAAGGCAAGCAGATAAGCACCACGCCGACCAAGGAAGCTTGGAGACGTTTCAAAAGAAACAGGCTCGCCATCGCCGGCGCATGCGTGTTCATCTTCCTGCTTCTTATCGCTCTGCTCGCTCCGTTCCTCGCTCCCGAGGGATTCGACGCGCAGAACTACAAAGAGACCCTTAAGACCCCGAGTGCAGCTCACTGGTTCGGTACCGACGGCTACGGCCGCGATATCCTCAGCCGTATATTCTGGGGTGCGAGAGTTTCTCTTCCGATAGGTCT
>Ga0079305_1002860_pt1 | contig 13242 bp, 12 predicted proteins | sample LMS_cellobiose_e_FD_79183 | JGI IMG/M metagenome (GOLD analysis project Ga0079305, IMG submission 79183) | Rumen-fistulated moose microbial communities from Alaska, USA - LMS_cellobiose_enrichment | ecosystem: Host-associated > Mammals > Digestive system > Stomach > Rumen fluid ... | reverse complement strand
GCCAGCAGCACCTGCTGCGTCGGCGTGGAGGCGATATCGGTGAGCACGTCGTCGATCAGCGCCCTTGTGCTCACCTGCGGCGCATAGAGGCTGACGCCTGTGCTCAGCAGCATCGCCAGCACGATCAGCAGCACCTTGCCCTTGTATTTGGCAAAGAAGGAGAATATCCGCTTTGTCACTGAGCTCCTGTCGATACAGTTCGGACAGAACTCCCTGTTGTCGGGATATCTCGCCCCGCATTTGGGACAGTAGTGGTCGTGCTCAAAGCTCTTTATGAGCTCCTTGACGGGGCCGCCCTCCCTGTACATATCGAACGCCTTGATGAAGTTATCGTAAGCGGGCAGCGCGCCGATCGAAAATTTTATTATGAGACTGTCGTCCCCGCCGATCTCGGCGATGAGCGCCGCCGTGGAGACGTATTTTTCAGTCTTCAGCTTTTGTATATCCTCCGCCGGCACCGTCTCGAGCGTGTGCAGTGAGTATTCTGTGGAAAGGCGCTTCGCGCCCTTTGCCTTGCGCACTCTCTCGGTACCGGTGGCTATATAGAGCCCCTTGTCGTCGAAGAACACCCACGAGGAACAGAACGCGCCGTCCCTGTCCATGTCGCCCTCGACGCAGCAGACGATCCCGTCGGTGTCGAGCCCCTCCTTTTTCAGTAGCGGCACAAGCTCCTCCGGGAGCTTTGAATGAGCTCTCATCCGGTAAAACACTTCCTTTCGCTTTTTCCGCACGTTTCACATCTGGCCGCCGCGCGGCCGCGGCATAAAACTATCAGCACTCCCGCTGTCTCTTCGTTGTCATCCTCATTTTCTCAGCTCCCCCATCCAATCCGATCATACACCCGGCTCCGCGTTTCGTCAATAACTCATGTGTTGAACGCTCACACCCTGCGATCCAACAGCGCGACGCCTCATCAGGCCGGCGATATACGCAAAAATCCCGGCGACCGTCAGTCCGGACGCCGGGATGAACGCACCACAAAAGACTCTCGTCCTCAGCAAATGCCTTTCCCGAAGCGAACATGACGGCAAACCTCCGCCAATGCAGATTTATCGCGCAAAATCCCGTTATCCTGGCAGACCTCTCCCATTGCGCAATTCACGTAGAGTTTATTCATTGCCATCATTTTCACCTCGCTTTCTTCTTTATTCCGCCCAAGCGGGCGCAATTAGCAGTATATCACACCAATTATGATATGTCAACAGGTATAATGGAAAAAATCTGCTTTTTAAAGCGCAAAAACGGGGTTGACTCGAGTTTTTGCGTCGTATATAATATAAAAACGCATGACGAACGCCGAAAGGCGCTTTTTCACACGGTCGCGGAAGGAGGCATCAATATGAACACCGTCTGGTCAGACTATATCCAGGGCCCGCGCACGCTCTATTACAACCGCAAGCTGAGATTCGACAACATGTTCGCGGGGCAGTATATGCCCCTGTTCGGAATCGACCCATCCGGCAAAGCGGATATCCTTGAGGTGGGCTGCGGTCCCGGAGCCCTTGCCGGCGCTCTGCGCAGGTGGTACCCCAACGCCGCGATAACGGCGCTCGACCGCGACAGTGCGTTCCTCGACTTTGCCCGCCGGCACGTGGATGGCGTCAGCTTCGTCGAGGGCGACGCCAAGGCGCTGCCGTTCGGGGACGCATCCTTCGACGTCACCGTCTCCAACACGGTGAGCGAGCACATAGAGCCCTCTGCCTTCTACGGCGAGCAGCTGCGCGTGCTGAGGCCCGGCGGGATATGTCTCGTGCTCTCCTCCCGCCGCGGGATAAGCGTCAGCGCGGAGAGCGTGAACCCCGGTGAATATGAGCAGGCTTTCTGGAAAAGGGTCGAGCCCTTCGACGATACGATGAAGCGTTATTCGGTCTGCCGCTATCCGATGAACGAAGCGGAGCTCCCGGCCGCGATGGAGAGATACGGCTTTTCCGGCGTGAGCACCGGCTTCGCCGTGATCCCGCTGACGCCCGACGATCCAAGATACCCGCCGGAGACGGCGCGCGATATGATAAACTCCGAACGCTTTTTCCAGTTGGAATCGATCGAATCCGTCGACCGCACCATGCCGGGGCGCTTTTCGGCGGATGAGCTCGAAGAGATGAAGCGCCTGACGAACGCAAGATACGACCGGCGGCTCGAGCAGTACGCCCGCGGAGAAAAGCAGTGGGATACGGATGTCTCCGTCATCATGGTCGTCCGCGGCTTCAAACGTGCCTGAACTCCGCGCCCACGGAACATAAGCAGAAAGGTCTCCCGCCGCGGGAGACCTTGTTTTTTGTTTTTTGCAGACCTCTCGGTCCGTTGTGGAGCCGTCACAAAAGCCCGTTCGCGGCCCTGACGATATCCCCGACGCCGTCGAGAACGACGTTCGGACGGTAGGCGAACCGGTCCAGCGTCTCCCGCGTGGAGATGCCGGACAGCACCAGCACTGTGGTCATGCCGCTCTCCAGACCGGAAATGACGTCCGTGTCCATTCTGTCGCCGATCATGACGGATTCAGCGCTGTGGCAGCCCAGCAGCTTCAGGCCGGTCCGCATCATCAGCGGGTTAGGCTTCCCGCAGAAATAAGCCTGCTTCCCCGTCGCCATCTCGATCGGCGAGATCAGCGCGCGGCAGGCGGGAGCGATCCCCTTTTCAACCGGCCCGGATATATCCGAGTTCGCGCCGATCAGCTTTGCGCCCGCCAGCACGAGGTTGGTCGCGCGCGTCAGCGTATCCAGCGAATAGGTCTTGCCCTCGCCGACGATCACATAATCCGGGTCGACGTCATTCATCGTGACCCCCGCGTCATAGAGCGCGTTCAACAGCGCTGAGTCGCCGATCACATAGGCAGAGCAGCCCGGAGCCTGGTCTTTTATGAACGCGGCGGTTGCGAGCGCGCTGGTGTAAAAATGCTCTTCCGAAACGTCGAGCCCCATCCGCGCCAGCTTCTGCTTCAGCTCTCTCGGCGTATATCCGCTGTTGTTCGTAAGAAACAGGTATTCCTTTCCATTGGATTTGAGCCATTCGATGAATTCGTTCACTCCGGGCAGGACGCGGTTGCCGTGATAGATGACGCCGTCCATGTCGCAGATGAATCCTTTTTTCTCATTGAAATCTATCATTTTTTTCTCCATTTCTGTTGTGCGTGCGATCTGTTCCGGCATTTCCTGCGGGGCGCTCTGCGGTCGGGCAACAAGTTCACGCCTGAGTATCACCATGTCCCTGAGCAGCACGCCTCCGTCGAATATCGGGTGATCGTAATTATCGGTGAAAAAATCCCTGATCACATGATGCCGGACGAACCCGCATTTCTCATAGAACGGCAGGGTAGCGGGGCTGTCGCCCGTCCCGACCTGAAGGACCGAGAAGCTCTGCGCGTAACGCCGCGCGACGTACTCAATCAGCGCTTTGCCGTAGCCTTTGCCTTGAGAATCGGTGGCAACGGCGAGGTTCTTTATCTCGAGGATCCCGCCGCCCTCGTCGGTGACCACACATTCGCCCCTTATGCCGCCGTCCTCGAGCACGAACATCGTCCCTTCCCGAAGATAGCGGTCGACCATGCTTTCCTGTTCGTCGGCGAGCAGCAGCAGCTCCAGATATCGCTTTTTGCCGTCGGTTATCTCTCTGATCTCCATCCGTGATCCTCCGCGCCGGAAAAGCCGTTCCGCCGTCCGACCGCTCTCAATCGATCAGCCTCTGCGCTCCTCGCCGAGAGGCCTGTCCCAGAATATTTCTGCGCCGTTCTCCCGCGCAAGCCCGTCCAGCTCGGCCTGCAGCGTCCCGAGCATTGCGGCCTCCCGCTTTTTGGAGCGTCTGCCCTTCGCGCGGTAGAGCTCCTTCCCGAAATACGCGTCGTAGGACACCGCGAAATCGTCCGGCGCGCTGTGCGGGAAGAAGGTCACCGCCGCGGTATAGGCCACCGTCCCCTCGCAGGAATCCGACGTCAGCATCACCAGCGCAGCGCGGCGCTCCACGCCGGAAAAGCAGCCCTCGGCCTCAAAGTATCTCTCATACACGTTTACCGTCAAGATCTGCCCTCCGTCCGTTCTTTTTCTTCGAAGATCACCGTGCCGAAGCGCTCTCGCGCCTTTCTGCGCTGCCCGTCTCCCCTCGCCGTCCAGCCGATGCAGAACGGACTGAAAAGCCGCCTGCAGAGCTGGAATCCGATCGAATCCCGCGCAAAGTCATAGGCGATGAAATCCGGCCTGCCGAGGAAGTTTATCAGCAGATTGCCAAGCGCGAATGCCGAGAGCGGCTTCAGCCCCTCCTCGCCCGGTCTGAATGCACTCGAAAGCTGACCGCGTATCAGCTCCGGCCTGTTTTTTCTGAACCATCTGACGATGAACGGGCTGAACGACTCCACGCAGATATCGCCCTTATAGGAGCAGATCATGTCCGCCGCGAGCTCGCAGCACTCCACGTCGGAGACGCTTTTGCCCGTTTTGACCTCGCATATGACCGGTACTCCGTCCAGCAGCTCCAGCACATCGGAAAACAGCGGTATCCTCTCGCCGTTCGGCAGCGGATATCCGCAGAGCTGCTCATACGTCAGCTCCGACACTCTGAAGTCCGCGCCGCACATGCGCTTTATGTTCCCGTCGTGGAACACCACGACCTGCCGGTCGGCCGTAAGCTGTATATCGAGCTCCACCCCGCAGCGTCTGTGCGCCGCCTCTCTGAACGCGGCCGGGGAATTCTCCGCGCGGCCGTCGTCGGGATCGTGGCTGAAAAGCCCCCTGTGCGCGAATTCGCCGCCGCAAAAGCGCGACACGTCTCTCCGGCGGTTCGGCGCCACCATGAACACAGTCAAAGCAAATAACAGCAAGAGCAAGATGAGCAGCCCTGCGATCGCATAGACAAATCCCATAGATCAAATCTCCAAACGTTGTCAATCCATGTCGACGTCGAGCATCTCAAGCTTGCTCTTCTGCGGCGCGGGTTTGCTGTCGCCGTGCCTGACGAAGCTCATCGTCAGCAGCGCCAGCAGACAGAACACCACTGAATAGGGGAACAGCGTGCGATAGCTGACGTGCTCCAGCAGCGCGCCGGAGAGTATCGGCGTGAGTATCTGCGCCGCCATCGAGAAGGTGTAGTAATACCCGGTGTATTTGCCGACGTCGCTGCCCTTGGCCATCTCCACCACCATCGGATAGGAGTTGACGTTTATCGCAGCCCAGCCGACTCCGGCCAGCGCGAGCAGCGCGTTGATGACGGGTGAATAGGATGTGAAGAAGAACGCCGAGCCAAACGAGGCGGAAAGCAGCGCCACGCCGATGATTATCGTCTTTTTGCGGCCGATCTTCGATGCCACAAGGCCCGCCGGTATATATGTTATGACCGCCGCGACCGTCGCGACCATCATGCTCAGCGCAAAGCCGCCGCCTTCCATACCCAGCACCTCCTGGGCGTACTTGGAAAAGGCGGTGCTGACGGCGTTATAGCCCATGAACCACAGGAACACCGAGAGCAGGATGAATATCAGGCTGCGCATCACGTCGCGCGGCAGCTTTGTCCTGAATCTTTTCGCGTCCTTCGCAGAGGCTTCCGGCTCCTCCTCCGGCTCGCCGTAGCCACCGGTCTCGTGCATCTCGCGCACCAGCCTGTTCTCCCTTGTGGTGAGCGCCACGATCGCCGCCGATACCAGCATTATGCCGCCGATTATCGCAAACAGCGGTAAATAATCCGGCTTGGCTGTCTTTTTGACGAGCACCGCTATCAGCCCGAGCGCGATCACGCCGCCGACGGCTCCCATCAGGTTGATGACGGCGTTTGCCTTGGAGCGCAGCGGCTTCGGCGTGACGTCCGGCATCAGCGCGACCGCCGGAGAACGGTAAAGGCTCATCGAGAGCAGCGCCGCAAACAACGCGATGATGAATATTGTGAAGCTCGCCTTGTTGTCGCCTATCGGCATGAAGATCATCGAGATCACGGCGAGCACCGTGCCAACAAGAATGAACGGGATGCGCTTGCCGAGCGGAGTGCTCACCCTGTCGGAGAGGGCCCCGAACAGCGGGAGCAGCACGACGGCGAAGACGTTGTCCATCGCCATCACCACACCGGAGAGGGTATCGCCGATGCCGAAGCTGTTCTTGAGTATCAGCGGAACTATGCTGTCATAAAGCTGCCAGAAAGCGCAGATGGACATGAACGCGAAGCCGATGAGCACCGTACGCTTGTAATTCAGTTTCTGCTCTGCCATTTTCTCCACACCTTACGTTGTTTTTTTAATATATACAGATCGATCGCAGGCGCACCTGCGACCGACCTGATGATAGCGTCTCAGAAGAGGAACTGCTCCACATGCTTTTTGGCCTGGATTATCGAATACTTTCTGTCCTCAAGGGTGTTCTCGAAGGCCTTGTCCTCGATCTCCAGCACGACGCAGCCGTTATAGCCCACGTCATAGAGCGCGGAGATATAGGCGGACCAGTCTATATCTCCGAGACCCGGGATTTTCGGCGCCATATACTCCAGCGGCGCCGCCAGTGTTCCGACGTCGTCCAATCTGTCCTTATAGAGCTTGATATCCTTGAGATGGATGTGGAACAGCTTGTCCTTGAACTCATAGACCGGCTTGACATAGTTCATCTGCATCCAGTACATATGCGAAGGATCGAGGTTGAGTCCGAAATACTTGCTGTCGATGATCGAGAACATCTCGCGCCAGATCTTCGGAGATATCGCGAGGTTCTTGCCGCCCGGCCACTCATCGGCAGAGAAGAGCATCGGGCAGTTCTCGATGCCGATCTTCACGTCGTTGTCCTCGGCAAATTTGATGATGTCCGGCCAGACCTTTTTGAACTCAGCCATGTTCTCGGAGACGGACTTGTGCTGATCGCGTCCGATGAAGGTGTTGACGTTGTGCAGTCCCAGCCTTCTTGCTGCGGTGATGCAGTTTTTGATGTGCTCGATATAGACGCTGCGCGCCGCAAGGTCGGGATCGAGAGTGTTGGGATAGTAGGATATCGCGCTGATCTCTATGCCCTTTTCGTCGGCGTAGGCCCTGTAATGCTCGACCTCGGCGTCGGTGAGGGCGTCCACGTCGATATGGGTCACTCCGGCATAGCGGCGCTCGGCCTTGCCCTTCGGCCAGCACATCGTCTCCACGCATTTGAATCCGTTCCCGGCGGCAAAGTCGTAGACCTCTTCAAAAGTAAGATCGGGCAGTATGGCGCTTGCAAAACCAAGCTTCATGGTTGCATCTCTCCTTCTCTTATTGTAATGTAAACGTTTTCATCGGCACAATCCGCGCCGTGCCTTTGAATTATATGATACTATATTTCCGCGCAAAAAACAAGTGGTATCCGCATCCTGCGCGGCAATTATCGCCAGAAAAAAGGCCTTGCGCGCCAGTTTTTGCCGCCGGCGCTATCTCAGCAGCCTTTTTATCGCCGCCTCCTCCGCCCATGGCAGCAGCTTTCTCAGATGCCCGAGCACGATCCGATAGGATTCCTCCGGCTCCCTCGCATAGACATTTTCCGTGAAATCAGCGCCGAAAAGCTTCTCCGGCGTGGAGTATTCCGACACACCCCAGCCGTATCTGTTGCCGTGTGCGTCCGTCTCGTATACGAAATCGCTGATAACGACATAGAACTGCGCCTGCAGCCGCGCGATAACGCCGTCGAAGCCCTTTTTGCCGCCCTTTCGGTAGTTACCTATATTTTTCAGTCCCCTGGAAAGTATCGGCGCGTTCTCATCTATCAGACCAAACAGCTCCATGTCCCTGTACGGGGCGAGCCCCTCGTCGTATCTCGCGTCGAAATCGTAGCCGTCACGCCGGTAGTTGGCGAGCTCCGTGAACCACTCCCGACTGACGAAGGCCGCCTTGCTCTCGAAAAATTTGCCGTAGGCGCAGCCGCTCTCCCGGATCACCTGACCCTTCCACTCCCACACACCCTCATCGGACGAGAACCATGCCTCCGGTGCGACGTGCTCCTCCACCGAGAATCCGGGGATGGAATTCCTGAAAAGCGGCACAAAGCCAAACCTGCCGACCGCATCGACAAGATCCTTTTTCGTCCTTATACAGAGATCGAAGCCTTCCATCCTCCTCACCTCAATCCGTTTTTCCGCGCCCGTCCCGCTCACGGCGCCTGTACGACAGCCTTATCATCGCCGCACCCAGTATAATGATGAAAAGGAACGCCGCAAGCCCGGACGCACCCTCTATTATATATGTGAATCCGTCCGATGCGCTGCCGAAGGTGCCGAGCATCGAGCGCTCCAGCGACAGCAGCGAGCCTGTCGCCGCCGCACAGGAGATGCTGCGCAGCATGATGACCGACGATATCCTTCTCCGGTCGGTCCTGACGAATTTCACCACCGTGGCCGCGACGCTGAAGAAGGTATAGGCCGCGACCGCGATCATCAGTATAAGGCCGTAGCGCCTGTTGTGCACCTCCGAGATCGTGAGGAAAACTATGGCTGCCGTGACTGCCGCGAGGATTATGAATCCGATCCCGACTCGCCGCATCACTGTCCTGCGGTCTGCGGAGCCCTTCCACCTGAGGTCGCGGAAGACGACCGAGAGCCGCATCAGGCCGAGTACCGCGTGATAAGCGCTCATCGAGGCAAACCACGCCGAGCGGTAAACAATGCCCAGCACGCCGTTGAATATGGCGCAGATCAGATTCCAGCCCATGCTGACGCAGGCGAGCAGAACCGCGCGGAAGGTCTTGTCCGCGAGCGCCCTTCTGCCGACGGCGGTGTTTTTTATGCTGTTTATCAGCCGTTCTTTCATAGATCATAGAGCCTTTTTTGCATTTTGCGGCGGCGCATCCGTGTCCGCCGGAGCGTCCGGAAGGCGTTCCATCTCGATACATCTCCACTTCTCGCCCATGATCCGGAAATATTCCGGCCCGCCGGAGTCGAGCTCTCTGAAGCCTGCCGCCAGATAACAGCGCCGCGCAGACGGATTGTTCTCGAAAACTCCCAGCGTGACCCGTTCTGCTCCCAGCTCCACGAATGCATATCTCAGCGCCATCAAGAGCAGCTCCCGGCCGAGCCCGCGTCCGCGCTTTTCGGGATCGACAATGACGAAGCCGAAGCGCACGGTGCGCTTTTCCCCTTCCACGGAGCGTATTATAAGGTGCCCGAACGGAACTCCGTCCTCCATCGCCGTCATCGGCCAAAAGCCGCCCGCAAAGCCGTCGTAGTTTCTGTTCATATCGTCCGCCGTTATCGGCCAGCGGTCGTATCTGTCCGCGCACCATTTGCGAAAGGCGATCTCGTCTCCCGTCCATCCGACGATGATCCCAGCGTCGCTTTTTTCGTAAGATCTCAGAGTCAGCACAGCGCTCCCCCCTTGTTTTTGCCCTGCCGACTTCAATTATATACCGCGTCCGCCCGAAAGTAAACAACGGCGCCGCAAAAACTTTGACAGGCCGCGTATTGAAATCCCCGCCGGCATCTGCTATTATAATATAGACAACTATCTGATTACGGGGTGATGGAATGCTTGTGGAAAATCTCTCAAGCTTCAGGAATGAATTCTCTCCGGGCGCGCACACAGAACTGCGCGCTCAGCTCAACCGCTCCCGCCGCGTCGCGATGGTGTCCGGCAGCCTCGCGGTCAACTCCCGCTCGGACGTCTCCGGCGTGAGCGCCCGGGTATATCGCGGCGGCACCTACGGCTTTTCCTCAGCGGCGGCGCTTGATGGCGACTCCGTCCGCGCGGTGCTCTCCGCCGCCACGCAGAACGCTCTGTTCATGGACAGGCATATCGCCCGCGGCATGCCTCCGCTGCCTTCGGTACCCGCCATAGAGCACTCGGCCCCGTATGAGCTGGCCGATCCTCCCCAAAAGGTCTATCTCGACGCTGTCCGTGAGCTCGATTCCTACATCTCCGAAAAATATCCCGAACTCGCCGGACGCACCGTCATGGCCTATTCCGACTGGGTGGAAAAGCAGCTCTGCACCTCCGACGGCTGCGCCGCCTTCTCCAGCGTTCCCCGCTCCTATATATACATCGGCCTGACCGCCGTCGCCGACGACGGCTCTCCCGTCGAGCTTTTCGATCCGGACGGCGGCTTCGGCGTGTTCGATGCGGTATTCCCGACCGTCGATCCCGTAAAAGAGCGCGCCGACAGACTCTATGAGCTGCTCATGCACAAGCGCGAGGGCGTCTATGCTGAGGCTGGACTCAAGACCTGCATCCTCGACGGGATGCTCTCCGGCATGCTTGCGCACGAGGCCGTCGGACACACCGTCGAGGCCGATCTGGTGCTCTCTGGCTCCGTTGCCGGGCACTGTCTCAACAAACAGGTAGCCTCCGAGCTCGTCTCTATGACCGATTTTGCCCACACCGCCTTTGGCGAGACGGCTCCCTTGCCCGTCCGGTTTGACGATGAGGGCACGCCCGCTTCGGACGCCGAGCTGATCAAAAACGGCATCCTGACCGGCTATATGAACAACCGCGAGCTTGCCCGCCGCTTCGACATGGCCCCCACCGGCAACGCGCGCGCGTGGCTCTTCTCTGACGAACCGATCATCCGCATGCGCAACACCGCCGTGCTTCCCGGCAGCTCGAAGCTGGAGGACATGATCGCCTCTGTGGACGACGGCTATTATCTCATCAACACCGGCAACGGACAGGCGGACACCACCGGCGAGTTCATGTTCGGGGTGACGATGGGCTACGAGATCAAAAACGGCAGACTCGGGCGCGCCCTGCGCGACACCACCATCTCCGGCGTCGCCTTCGAGATGCTCAAAACGGTCGACATGGTCTCGGACAGCGTCGTCTGGACGAGCTCCGGCTTCTGCGGCAAAAAGCAGCCGATGGCCGTCGGCATGGGCGGGCCGGCGCTGCGCTGCAAAATGACGGTCGGCGGCAGATGAGCCGTCCGAACACAGCCTCAAAAGAAAGGTATGACGATATGGAACAGCTTAACGATATCACCTCCGCCGCTGTGAAAAAGCTGCTGGAGCTCGGCGCACAGAAGGCGCAGGCCTGCGCCGCCCGCACCGAGACCCGCGAATTCAACGTCGAAGGCGGCGAATTCAACCTGCTCAGGACCCTGTTCGACAACTCGCTCAGCCTCACGGCGATCAAGGACGGCAAAAAAGGCTCCATCTCCGGCAACCGCTTCGACGGCGCCGCGATCGCAGAGATGGCGGCTGACTGCATCTCCTCCGCCGCGGACGGCGACCCCGATCCCGCATGGGATATCGCTCCGGCGGAAAACCGCGGCAGCTTCCTTGTGGGCGCCCCGGAATGCGACCTTGACCTCTTCTTCGAGCGTCTGCGCGAGCTCGTGGCGGACATAAAGACCCGTCACCCGCTGATAATGATCGAGCAGCTCATCGCGCAGCACATCAAGGAGAAGGAGGTCTATCTCAACTCCAACGGCGCGCATTTTGAGACGACGAGCGGCTGCTACGACGTCAGTCTGATGTTCTCGGCACACGAGGGCGAGAAGGGCTCCTCTTTCTTCGAGACCTCGGTGCGCACGGCCGAGCTCTCAAAGCCGATGATAGAGCTCGGCTCCTTCGAAAGCGACCTTGCCGCCGTGGAAAAGCAGATAGACACCGTCCCTGTGGAGGGCAAATCCACCGGCACGATGGTGCTCGCGCCCGGCTGCCTGAATGAGATGCTGGAAATGGCGATATTCAACTTTACCGGCGATATCCCGATGCTCAACGGCACCAGTATCTGGCGCGAGAAGCTCGGGCAGAAGGTCGCCGATGAGCGCCTGACCGTCTCACGCGCACCCTTTGACAGCCGCATCGTCTTCGGCGAGCGTCACACCGGCGAGGGCTTTGCCTCGGAGGATTTCGATCTGATCGAAAACGGCGTGCTCAAGAGCTTTTCCCTCTCCAACTACGTCGCCAACAAGACCGGCCTCCCCCGCGCGAAGAACAGCTCCTCCTGCCTGCTCGTCGCACCCGGAGAGCGCCCGCTCGCGGAGATCATCGCCGGCATAGACAACGGCATCCTCGTCCTGCGCTTCTCGGGCGGAGAGCCGGGAGTGAACGGAGACTTCTCCGGCGTGGCCAAGAACAGCTTCATCATCCGCGGCGGGGCGATCGCCGAAGCCGTGAGCGAGACGATGATCAGCGGAAACCTTGACCAGATGCTGCGCAGCATAAGGGATATCTCCTGCGAGACCGTCGAAAACGGCTCGTCCGTCCTGCCTTACATCGCCTTTGACGGCATTACGATTTCAGGAAAATAATAATCATTCGAGGTGCTCAATATGAAGATCACATTCCTCGGCACAAGCCACGGCGTCCCGGAGGAAGACCGTTACTGCTCCTGCACGATGATCGAGACCGGCGGCGGCCGCTATCTGATCGATATCGGCGCTCCCGCCATTGACCTGCTGATCCGGCGGGGCATCCCGCTCGATTCCATCCGCGGAATATTCATCACCCACCCGCACGGCGATCATACAAATGGCCTCGTCGCCTTTGCCGATCTGCTGACGTGGTACTTCAAAACGCCCGATCCGCTCATCCACATCCCCTCTCCCGCGCTGGAGACCGCCCTCAACGCCTGGATCGACGCCACCCAGAACAGTGACGCGAAGCGCCTGCGCTTCAAAACTGTCAGCGGCGGCGAGCTCTATGACGACGGCGCGCTGAAGGTCACCGCCATCCCGACGCAGCACTGCCCGAACTCCTTTGCGTATATGCTTGAGGCCGAGGGCAAACGCGCCGTCTTCACCGGAGACCTTGCTGGCCCCAAAAAAGACTTTCCCGCCGTCTGTTTTGAGAAGCACTGCGACCTCATCGTCTGCGAGGCCGCCCACTTCATCGTCAGCGACGCCGTCGAGGTGTTCGACCGCTGCCTGACCGACCGCGTGATCATCAACCACATCAATCCCCGCCGCAACGCCGAGGTCGTCGCAAGGCTCGCTGCCGAGCCGCATCCCTACGAGTTCCGCGGCGCCTTCGACGGCATGGAGCTGACGCTCTGACATCCAAAAAACAAAAAAGACCGGTTCGGGACGCTCTCCGCAAGGAAGTCGCCTTGAGGCGGACAAAACCATACTAAAGATAGAAACGGTCGTGACTAAGATGGTCACGACCGTTTTTCCGCTCTGTTTCGGGATTTTGGGGTGCAAAATCCGATGCTCGCTATAACTGCGGACAAGGGAGTTCTTGTGCAAACCTAATGTCAGAAGCATCCCTACAAACGGGAATTTGGCGAGCTGCATTAAAGTTTCAAAACAGCAACGATCTCGTCTCCGTCCTTCTCGCCGTTTTCTATAAAGCCAAAATCGTGATACAGCTTTGCAGCAACCTCATTTTCAGGTT
>Ga0079305_1002859_pt1 | contig 13244 bp, 11 predicted proteins | sample LMS_cellobiose_e_FD_79183 | JGI IMG/M metagenome (GOLD analysis project Ga0079305, IMG submission 79183) | Rumen-fistulated moose microbial communities from Alaska, USA - LMS_cellobiose_enrichment | ecosystem: Host-associated > Mammals > Digestive system > Stomach > Rumen fluid ... | reverse complement strand
TGCGCCCACGCGCCGTTGATGGTGATGACCGGCCCTTCGGTGCGCACGATGCCGGCGACAGAATCGTCCACGTCGTATACGCCGTCATACTTCGGGGGGCCGGCCCACATGTGCTTGTAGGTATAGCCCTCCATGTCGCATCCCAGCTTGCAGAACGCCTCGCCGCTGACGGTGATGGGCTTGGGGTCTCCGCAGCAGAACATCACGATATCCAGGAAGTGCACTCCCCAGTCGATCAGCGCTCCGCCGCCCGCGATCGCCTTTGTGGTGAAGGCACCGCCGAGCCCGGGTATCGAGCGGTGTGCGCGGAAGCTAACGTATACATGATAGACCTCGCCGAGACGGCCGGAGTCGATATACTTCTTGATGAGACGGACGTGGTCGTGGAAGCGGTTGACGACGCCGATGTTGAGTATCTTCCCCGTCTCGTGCTGGACCTTCTGCATCTCGAGCGCCTCGGCGTAGGTTCTTGCCGCAGGCTTCTCGCAGAGCACGTTTTTTCCGGCGCGCAAAGCCTCGATCGATATGGGCGCATGCATATTGTTCGGGGTACAGACGGAAACGGCGTCCACCGTTTTGTCTGTCAGTACGTCGTGATAATCGACGACCGCTTTGCCGCAGCAGTATTTTTCCACACAGTCGCGGGCACGTTCCGGGATGATATCACAGAAATAGGCGATCTCAACGTCCGGATTTTTCATATAGTTCGGGATATGGGCCGTGTTGGCGATGTTTCCGCAGCCGATAACAGCAACTTTCATCTTTCAGCGTCTCCTTCTGTTTGTTGTTTATATTCTCTGGGCGTCAGCCCTGTATGCTTTGTGAACGCCCTTGAAAAGGCGTGTACCGACTGGAATCCAGTCAGCTCGGCGACTGCCGTGACAGAGAGCCCTCGTCCGAGCTGCTCGCAGGCCTTTTCAAAGCGCCTGCGTGTCTGGTAGCTTTTCAGACTCTCACCCATAGTCGCGGAAAAAAGCTGTGAGATGTGTGTATAGCTGTATCCGAAGCGCTCTGAAAGCTCTCGCAGCCTTGTCAGCTCGCAAGCGTGGGCGTCGATATATGCGGAGACGTCCCTCACCAGTCGGGAATCGGCGGCCATCCCGTCTTCAGAGAAGTATCCGCGCCTCCCTTTTGCACCGAATAGCCTCGCCGCCGTACAGATGAGCTGCGTCAGCAGCGCGCCCAGCATCAGCTGCGAGAATTCGTCCGGCTTCGCGAGCTCCTCAAGAAAGGCGACGAAGCTGTCGAACACAGCCGGATCGTTCATCTTTTTCACACCGCTTCTCCGGAACACCGATATCAGCTCCGGATATGGCTCGAGCTCCGGCTTGACGAACCTGAATGCAACGTAAAAATAACGGAGCGGCTCTGTCATCGAAGAGATGATGTTGTGTGTCTCGCCGAGCGCGCTTATCACAACATCGCCTCGCTTCACGTCGAAGTCCTGTCCGTTCGCGGTGAAGATCCCGGCGCCCGATACGATATAGGATATCTCGTCAACGATCTGCTCGTGCTCCTCGGTGGTGTAGCCCGCCTCGCAGACGAGATCGCCCGCCTGATAGAGCAGCAGATCCCCGATGCGCAGCTCCTCGTCCTCATAGAGATTGTCGAAATGAAGTCTGGCGCGTCCTATCGGCATGGCTCGCCCCCCTGACTAAAGTATAATCCCGCTCCGGCGCAAAGTATTTGACCTTTTTAACACAATACTTGTCTTTATGATAAATTTTGTCAAATAAATGATACCAGAAATTCGGCGCGATATCAATACCATTTCCCTCCGGGACTTATTTTGCGGCAAAAACGCCGCCCCGTGAAGGAGCGGCGTTCGGCTTTATGAAGCTTTCGACGTCTTAGAACGCCTTGACGGACAGGCGGAAATAGGATTGCGGATGATCGCATACCGGACATTTCTCCGGGGCCTTTTCGCCGACGTGGAGATATCCGCAGTTGCCGCACTTCCACACGACGAGCTCCTTCTTCTCGAACACCTCGCCCTTTTCGATGTTTATCAGCAGGGCGCGGTATCTGTCCTCATGTGATTTCTCGATCTTCGCGACTCCCTCGAACAGCTCAGCGATGCGGTCAAAGCCCTCTTCGCGCGCCGTCTTTGCAAAGTCGTCGTACATTTCGGTCCACTCATAGTTTTCACCGTCTGCGGCGTCGCGGAGATTGTCCTCTGTTCCGGGAACCCCGTCGTGCAGCAGTTTGAACCAGATCTTCGCGTGCTCCTGTTCATTCGCGGCGGTCTCGGCAAAGATCTCGGCTATCTGCTCATAGCCCTCCTTCTTCGCCTTCGATGCGTAGTAGGTATACTTATTGCGTGCCTGAGATTCTCCAGCAAACGCGGCCATCAGATTGGCCTCGGTCTTGCTTCCTTTCAGTTCAGCCATGTCCGTTACCTCCTCATTCCCGTGTTTTTATGGATCACACCTATAATATACACTATACGGCGGATTTTGTCAACCGGGGAAACGTCTGCTTCCCGGTGCTCACCTGTGGCAGCCACGCTCGCGCAGCAGGGCAAGTATATCGTCAGGGTTGTTGCAGGTGATGAGCTCGGCGCCGTTCGCGATGGCGTTGTCCACACCGGCAGCGTCCTTGACTCCCGCGCCCGCCCACGGTCTCACGCCGTGCGCGCGCACCATGTCGAAGTCGCTCTTCTCGGCCATATACGGCGAACCGAACATACAGATGCAGTAGCCGTAGAGGAGCGGATGCATTGTGGTCTCGCCGAGATATGAGAACGGGAAATATATGTGCTGGCGATATTTTTTGCCGTATTTTTTGAAGATATACTCATGCAGTTTGCCGCTGAAGGTGTTGATGACACAGCGGTCACCGTAGCCGTACTGCTCCAGAAGCTCGATTGTTCTGCCGCAGACGTCGTAAGAAAGCTCCTCGCGCCCTTCGGTCGGGTACTCCTTGAGCTCGATATCGAGCGTCATCGTCGGATGATCCTTGACCAGCTCCAGCAGTTCGTAAAGCTCAGGGATGCGGCATCCGGCGAATTCCGGACCTTTTTTCACTCCCGCGTCGACCTTTTTGAGCTCCTCGAGCGTATAGTCGATCACGTTGCCGGTATGATCCGTGGTGCGGTCAAGCGCTGCGTCGTGTATCAGCACGAGCTTGCCGTCCTTCGTCACGCGCACGTCCGTCTCGATCTGATCCACGCCCAGCTCAACAGCTGCGCGGAAGGCCTCCATCGTATTCTCCGGATATTTTGCCGACCATCCGCGATGAGCGGCAACATAGATATTGTCAGGTCCCTGTGTCCAATAGTTCATATGCCTTACCTCCGACTGAACTTACTTTCATGATCGATTATACCACTTATCGGCTGCTTTTTCAAGCTTGAAAGCTCAAGGGCATCGTCTTTTCAAAAGCTCCCGCCGTCCGCGTCCGAATGCGGACTCCTTGACAGCGTCAGGCCTGTATGCTACAATGAGAAAAAGCTTATGTGCCGTTTGTGTTTTTAAGAAAGAAGTCTGCCATGAAGAAGTTCCCGGCCCGGACAACCGCATTGATCCCGTTTTTGCTGGCCTTGTGCCTGCTTGTTTTGGCATCCTCCTGCGCCAAAACCTCAGACTTGTCCGGCAGCTCTCCTGCAGACCAAAGCGCTTCCTTGCAGAGCGGCAGCTCACTGGATGAAGAGCCGTCCTCCAGCTCCGACGCATCGCCCGAGGAGGAAGTCGTCGCTCTCGAGCTCTCCGGCTGCACCGTTCTGACAGACGGGCACAGTATAAGACTGCGCAGCCCAAGCGGAGATGAGACGACAGCAGTAGAGCCGCCGGACGCGCAGACGCCGGTGAAAATAATAAGCGTCGCGCCGGGTGAACGCTTTATCTGCTATATTATCGGCACTGCCGATGATAACGGCGGCCTTGTCTGGCGCGCCGGACTGCTCGACGTCAAAACGGCTGAAACGCGTGTGATAGACGGCGAGCTGCTCTATGACGGCATGGGCATGGAGTGCGTCTGGAGCTTCAGCGGCGACTATCTGGTCGCAGCCATGTCCGACGGAAGCGCGCTGATACGCGCGTCAGACGCACAGCGGATCACAGTCGGACTCGGCGGATACTGGACGAGGCTTTCTCCCGATGAAGAAAAGCTTGCATACTGGCGGCGCGATGAGGGCTTCGCCCCCGTGCTCTGCGTCAGGGACACACCGGACGGCGCCGAACACGAGCTGGCCGTTCTCCCCGAAACGCCCTATCCCTATCTGCCGCCAATGGGGCCGTTCTGGAAAGGGAATGACACTCTACTTTACAACACCGGCGAGGCCGAGATCTCTGACGGCTCGATCACACTGATCAACCGAATTCTCGCCACAGACATAAGTACCGGGGAAACCGACGAGCTTTTCTCTCCCGATCTCTTCTCTGAATATGGCGGCCATCCCCTGCTGTGCGCCATATCAGACGACGGCAGATATATGCTGCTCGAATTTACGGCAGAAAACGGCAACCTCCTGATATATGACTTCGAAACGGGCGCCTGCACCGAAACAGACTTCTGCAATCATTATTTCACTGACCGCGAGGGAAGATATCTGTGGGATGCTTACAGAAAGGTCTTTCTGATCCCAAGAGTCGATCGCGCAGACTCCTTCGACGGGACACAATACTGCGTCTTCATTGCGCCGGACGGCACCATGACCGCCTCTGAGGCACAATACTGAAGCTGTCAGCGGAACCGGCATCCGTCCGGCCCGCTTTTTTGCGTCAGAGCAAAACAAAAGCCCCGAATATCGGGGCTTTGTATACGACATATAGATCAGTCGCTGACGTACGGCAGAAACGCAAGGTGTCTCGCACGCTTGATCGCCGTAGTGAGCTGACGCTGATGTCTTGCGCAGGTGCCGGTGGCGCGGCGCGGGATTATCTTTGCGCGCTCGGAAAGATATCTGCGAAGACGGGGAACGTCCTTGTAGTCTATATTTTCGATCTTGTCAACGCAGAACGCGCAAACCTTCTTGCGGGATTTGCGTCCGCCGCGATTGCTGCGATCGAATCTATCGTTTTTCTCCACAACGAAAACCTCCTTATATGATCTTGCCCTGTCCCCTTCCGGACAGGTCGCGGGTCTTTCGATCCGTCAAGTCTGCCGCGAGCCGTCAGAACGGAAGATCGTCCTCTCCGCCGATTATCTCGCTGAAATCATCGGCATTGCCGCTGGAAAAAGCAACGGCAGAGGTATCCGGTACCGGCTCCTGATAGTATCCGGGCTGTGCGCCGCCCGCCTGTGCGGGAGCAGCGGCCTGAGGAGCCTGCTGATATCCGTAGCCCTGCTGGGACTGCGCCGCGTCGTTCCTCGGCGCGCCAACGACAAAGTTCACGTTGTCGGCGACGACCTCGAAGCGTCTGCGCTTTTCGCCCTCGCGGGTGGTATAGCTGGAGACCTGGATGCGTCCCTCAACGACTATCGGGCTGCCCTTCTGGAAATACTTGCAGATGAACTCCGCGTTGCTGCGCCATGCGACGATGTCGATGAAGTCGGTCTGGCGCTCGGTATTTCTGGAATAAGGCCTGTCGACAGCGATGTTGAACGACGTCACGGGGATACCGGCCGGAGTGGTTCTCAGTTCCGGCGTAGCTGTGAGTCTGCCCATCAAAATAGCTCTGTTAAGCATTTCTGACAACTCCCTTCATGCTCACTGCTCTTTCGCAACGATGAGAGAGCGGAGAATGTCGTCGGTGATGTTGTAAACACGATCCAACTCTGCGGGAAGCTCAGGGGCGGCGGTGAACTTGATGAAAACGTAGTAACCCTCAGTCTCGTCGTCGATCTCGTAAGCAAGTCTGCGCTTGCCCCAATCCTCAACTTCGTCGACTGTACCTGCGCTCGCGATGAGATCCTTGAACTTCTCAATGATGGCGTTGGTCGCCTCCTCACCGAGTTCAGGACGTATGATCATAACGGTTTCATAGCTCTGAGCGGGTTTAGCCATTTTTTACACCTCCTTCTGGACATTAGGCCCCTTGCGGGGCAAGGATGAACGGTCGGTTCGCCGAAAAGACCGGCGAAAACACGACAGCATTAAGATTATACCGGAATAAAGCCGTTTTGTCAAGCTATATTTTCACAAAAAGGCGGCATAATGCGCTTTTTCTCTCGAGATCGCCTCAGTTCCGCAGGGGAACGTCAATGAAAAACCACTCAGTGAAAATCGAAGCTCCGCAGCCTTCCCAGCTGCGGAGCTTTCAAATACCCAATGCGACAGATCAGTCGGATATGCGGTGTCCCGCATTCTTCCCGACACGCTGGAACGCCCTGTTTATTTCTGGTTGAAATATGCGAGGGTGTCCTTGACGGACTGGAGGTTGTCGGCGTTTTCAGGCCAGTATTCCATCCCGAAATAGCGGTCGTAACCCGCCTCCTCAATGGCCTTGATGACACGGGGATAATAGGTCTCGCCGCCGGCCGGCTCGTGGCGTCCGGGAACTCCGGCGCTGTGGAAGTGGCCGATGAAGTCGATGTTGGTGGTGATGGAGTTGACCAGGTTGCCCTCCATGATCTGCATGTGATAGACGTCATAGAGCAGCTTGATGTGTTTGCTGTTGACGGCCTTCATGATCTCGAAGCCGACATAGGAGGAGTCCAGATAATAGCCCTTGTGATTATAGAGCGAGTTGAGCGCCTCGATAACGATGGTCACGTTCTCGCGCTCGCAGACCTCGGCGATGCGCTTGAGGTTCTCGATCAGCAGGCTCTTCTGGCTGTCCACCTTGCACTCGAGCTCACCGGAAAGCCCGATGAACGTCGAGCAGCCGATGTCGCGTCCGAAGGCGATCGATTTTTCCACGTTCTTCTTCACAACGTCATAGGGGAAGTTCATGCGGATGGTCCATGCCTCGGAGAGGCAGCAGGCCGCCACGGGGATGCCGACCTGAGCGGCGGTAGCGCCGATCTTCTTGGTGTCATAGATCGAGGGATCCCAGAACTCGATGGCGTCCACACCGGCTTCCTTGGCAAGGGCGATTCGGTCATAGAACTCAACGTTCTCAAAGATCGGTTCGATACAAAGTGAATATTTCATTTTGCAGTCTTCCTTTCCTGTTTGTCGTCGGCGTTACGCGAGAACGGCGGCCACCTTGTTGATAGCCTTCGCGACCATGTCGCAGTCCTCCACGGTCATCTGCGCCGGGATGTTGATGTGCACCACGCGTCCGAGATAATCGAGGGTGTTCTTGTTCATCATCGGGTCGTACTTGACGGGGCCGGCCTTGGTGTGGAACGGACACTCATACGGGCACTTGACATCGGTCGGGGTCTTCTCGTCGATGACGTGCTTCCAGTGCGCATAGATATGCCAGTCCGGGATGCCCGCGTTGAACACGCCGGCGGCGTCCACGCCCTCGGCCTTCAGAGCCTCAACGAACGGCTGGACCTTTTCCTTGCTGTCGAGATAGAACATCAGCACGATGCCGGTGTCACCCTCGGGATCGTTGACGGGACGGCACTTGATGCCCTTGGTGTCCTTGATCTGATCGACGATGCGCTTGAGGTTGCGGCGCATGTTGGCAAGCAGATAGTCGAGTCTGCCGAGCTGTGCAAGCATGACGGCGCCGGTGAGCTCGCTCATACGGAAGTTGGAGCCACAGAACAGCTCGCCTTCATAGCGCTGCTCGGCGAAGCGGTCGGGTCTCCAGCAGGCGGCCGTGTCATGATAGCTCATGCAGCGGTCGTAAAGACGCTCGTTGTTGGTCAGGATCATGCCGCCCTCGCCGGCAGTGATGATCTTGTGATACTGGAAGGAGAAGCATCCGCAGTCGCCGAATGTCCCGAGGGCCTTGCCCTTATAGGTGCCTCCGCAGGCCTGGGCGACGTCTTCGACAACGATGAGGTTGTACTTCTTCGCGATGTCCATTATAGCGTCCATGTTGCAGGGCACGCCGCGCATATGTACCACTACGAGGCCCTTGGTGGCCGGAGTGATCTTCTTTTCGATGTCAGCTGGATCGATGGTCAGAGTTTCGTCGACTTCCGCGATGACCGGGATCGCCTTCGCGGCGACAATCGCAGCACAGGAAGCGAAGAAGGTATATCCCGGAACGATGACTTCGTCGCCGGGGCCGATACCGCAGGCAACAAGCGCGGAAATGAGAGCGCCGGTGCAGGAGCTGGTCGCAAGAGCGTACTTCGCGCCCATCCTCGCGGCGAACTTAGTCTCAAACGCTTTAACCTTGGATTCGCAGTTCGCGGGGCCGTAATAACGGAAAAGGTACTTGTTGTCGAGGACTTCGAGTATCTCCTTCTTCTCGGCATCGCCTATCTCAAGGCCGCCCGGATACATCGGAAAGTTTTCAGTGGTTTTCGCTTTGGGTCCGCCGTTGATGGCAAGTTGTTCCAACATGATATCTTTACCTCCAAAAAGTATTTGTTGTCTTAATATATATTATATCCAACCGTTCAAAAAAGTCAATACATTTCTTAAAACGTTTTATGTAAAATATCAAAATAAAACTTCATGCAGTTTACATAAATCAAATTGTGTGATATAATAAAAAATAAAGTTTTATAAAGCCAATTAAACCGCGCATTTAACTGTCAACGTTTTTTCGCGCATTTGTTTTCCTGTTTTTATCACAATTTTCACTAAAACAAGCAGAAAGGAGCCGCTGCCGCAGCGCAGACGCACTTTTTACCGTTTTTGCGGCAGCGCAAACGATCATGTCACGCTTAACGATCAAGGACGTCGCCAAACTCGTCGGAGTCTCGCCGAGCGCAGTATCCCTCGCCATAAACGGCCGCCCGGGCATCTCCGACGCTACACGGAAGATGATACTGGAGTGCGTGGAGCAGACCGGCTTTGTGCCGAGCCAGAACTCCCGCTCGCTGGTGATGAAGCGCACGCGCAGCATCGCGCTGCTCTGGAGCGCCGGGAGCCAGCCGTTGGAGCACCTGTTCTTCTCCGACCTGACCAAAAGCCTGCTCAACTGCTGCATGAGCGCGAACTACAGCCTCGTCTTCGTCTCCTGCGATTTCAAAAGCTCGCAGCCTGTGCTTCCGGAGATCATCCGCTCGCGCGGCGTCGACGGCGTCATCTGCTTCGGATATGTGCCGAGCAGCATCGCCTTCGCCGTCAACAAGGCCGAACTGCCGCTGCTGATACTTGACAGCCACACTATCGTCGAGAATTCCTACTGCATATGCGTCGACTACTTCAAGGCGGCAAAGCTTGCCATCGAGCACCTGATCTCGCTCGGCCACACCGACATCGCATATATCGGCGGCACGCTCTCTCAACCCGGCTTCAGTCACCAGACGTTCGAGGGCTACCGAAGCGCCATGCAGGAGCACGGGCTGGAGGCTCCATTCTCCTGGATCCAGACCTGTGCGAGCGAGCTTGACGACAAATCCGCCGAGGAACAGATGCGCCTGATACTCAGCTCCGGACGCATCCCCACGGCGGTGTTCTGTGCCGCCGACGTCTATGCCATCGGCGCGATCAGGGGTGCCCGCAGATCCGGCCTGAACGTCCCGGACGACATATCCGTCATCGGCATCGACGACATCATCTTCGCGCAGTATATCGACCCGCCTCTGACCACCGTCGGCATAGACAAAAACAGCCTTGCCGAAATGGGCTGCAAACTTCTCTTCGACGCGATAGAAAAGAATGAGTTCTCCGAAAAGCCGATCGCCTATGACAATCTCACCCTCGTCGTCCGCTCCTCCTGCCGGCAGAGGCTGTGAGCTGCAGCGCCGTAAATAGCCCTTTATAAAGCTCATATTATCCGTCCCCAGAAAGTCTTAGGGCGGATTTTGGAAGGAGAAACTATATGTTTTTACAGCGGGTCTTTGGAAAAAATGACGGAAACACCGCACGCATCCCCTCGATAGTGGCAACGCACGGCGGTCTGGTCTGCGCTTTTGCCAACAACCGCATCGGCTCTGCGAGGGATGACGTCCCCGAAAGCGAGCTGCTCGCCTCAGTGCGTTTGGCTGACGGAACGTGGAGCTCTCCGCGTGTGATCGCCGCCCACAGCGATTGGTCGTATATCATAGGAAGCGCCGTCGCTGATGATGTTGCCGGAAAGGTGATGTGCCTCTTCAGCAAGGTCGCCGTCCATGAAAATGAGTTTGTCAAAAAGTATTCTCCGGAGGAGCGTTTCGCTCTTGCCGCCGAGAAAGAGAAGCGCGACGGCATCAAAGAGGGCTTTTATGTCATGGAAACCACCGACGGAATCAACTTTACCGAGCGCCGCATCTCCGTCACACCGCCCTCCGGCAGGGTCGACAATTGGGACTATTTCTCCGTGGTCGGCTCCACACACGGCAGCAGCGCCGGCATCACGCTCAGGTACGGAAGTCATGCGGGCAGGCTGTTGCTGCCTGCGCGCTTTAGTCTGCTCCCTGTTACCGAGCCTGCGCTTCTCAAAACCGGTGCGACCAATACGGTGATCTGGAGCGACGACCGCGGCAAAACCTTTTTCACCGGCGGAGCAGTTGAACCGGGTACGGCCGAGGGCGCTGTCGCCGAGCTTCCCGACGGGCGTATATATTACAACTCTCGAGCCTATTTCGGAGACGGAATGCGGCGCTGCGCCTGGAGTGACGACTGCGGCAAGACCTTCTTCGGCCAAAGGTCTGTCCCCGACCTCATTGAGCCCTGCTGCAACGGCTCGCTCACAAGCTTTTTCTGGCGCGGCAGATACGTTATGCTCTTTTCCAACCCAAAAAGCACAACTGAGCGCAGATATATGACACTTTCCATAAGCCTTGACTTCGGCGAGAGCTGGCAGACCCTCCTCAAGCTGGATGACCGCCCTGCGGCATATTCCTGCCTTGCAGTCGACGAAAAAAACGAGAGACTGTATCTGCTCTTTGAATGCGGCACAGGAAACTGCTATGAAGAGATAGATGTCGCGGAATTCTCTCTGTCTGAATTACTTGACTCTCTTTTGGATTGATGCTACAACATAGAATACAATAACAGAAGGGCAGGTAGTTTTATGAAAACATACAAAAACGATTTTCTCGACAACATCGTCTTTCCTCTCGGAGGTATCGGCACCGGCAGCATCGGGCTTGCCGGAAATGGACAGCTTGTGGATCCCGAGATCAACAACAAGCCGAACCGCGAAGCTAACTTTGGGAACACCGGCTTTGCCGTCAAGGCTGAGGATGACGGTAAGCTCGTCGATTGCCGCATGCTTTTCGGGAACAGCGACAAGGATCTGCAGGGGACGATCGGAGGCGTCTATGGAACAAACTGCAACCGCGGTCTGATCGGCTTCAAGCACTTTGAAAAGGCCGAATTCAGCGCCTTCTTCCCCTCTGCGCAGATAAAATTCACCGACAGCGCCTTCCCCGGAACGGTAAAGCTCGAGGCCTTCAACCCCTTTATCCCGTCAAATGACGCCGACAGCAGCATCCCGGCCGCATTTTTCTATATCGCCGTCAAAAACACCGACACCCGAGCTCTCACCTATACCGTCGCCCTTTCGATGTCCAACGCTTTGGAGCGCAGCGGCTTCAGCAGCTTCTCCCGCGAGGGGAACGTCGGCATGATAACGATGGATTCCGGCGTTAAGAGCCGCTCCTCAACACAATACGGCAACATGACCGCAGCCGTCTGCGCCGAAAACATCGCCCATCAGAGCTATTGGTACCGCGGCGTCTGGTTCGACGCCCGTACCATGTTCATGAACGACTTCTGCGCCCCCGGCGCAATAAAGGAGCGCGTATACGACAAACCGCTTGAAAAAGGCCGCGACACATGCATGCTGACCGCATCTGTCCGTCTTGCTCCCGGCAAAACCGCACACATCCGCTTCCTGATCTCATGGTATGTCCCGAACATGGACTACTACAAGGGCACATCCAACCGCAAGAGATACAGAAACTATTACTCTACGCTTTTCCACAGCTCCGCCGACGCCGCCCGCTACTGCTTTGCCAATTGGGACAGGCTGCGCGGCGAGACGCTCCTCTTCCGCGACGCCCTCGCCTCCTCCACTCTGCCCGATACCGTGCTCGAGGCGATACAGGGCAACCTTGCGATACTCAAATCCACCACCTGCCTGCGTCTTGAGGACGGCAGCTTCTGGGGATGGGAGGGCGTGAACCGCGACCACGGCTCCTGTCACGGCACCTGTCAGCACGTCTGGAATTACGCCTACGCCATGCCGTTCCTCTTCCCGAAGCTGGAAAAAGGGATACGCTCCAACGAGCTGGATCACAGCCTCGAGAAAAGCGGACTTATGCATTTCCGCATGAATCTCTCCCGCGAGAGCTTCTGGTGGGACAGGGCCTGCGTCGACGGGCAGATGGGCACCGTGATAAAGTGCCTGCGCGAGTGGAAGCTCTCCGGTGACACCGAATGGCTCAGAAAATACTGGCCGAAGATAAAGAGCTGCATCGAATTTGCATGGAGCGACCGCAACAATGACCGCTGGGATCCGGAAAAGAGCGGCGTCATCACCGGCAGGCAGCATCACACCCTCGACGTGGAGCTGTTCGGCGCGCATGCATGGCTCACCGGATTTTATCACGCGGCGCTGCTCGCCGGGGCCGAGATGGCCTCCGCCCTCGGCGAGGAAGACACCGCGCGCGAATATCGTGAGATATTCAAACGCGGCCAAAAGCTGCTGGACAAGCGCACCTTCAACGGTGAATACTACGTCCAGGATCTCGACGTCAGTGATATAGACGTGCTGAAACCCTTCTTTGACGATCCCGAAAACTGCTACTACTGGGAAAAGGAAAGCGGTCAGATAAAATATCAGCTCGGCGACGGCTGCGAGATAGACCAGGTGTTGGCCGGATGGCACGCTGAGCTTATCGGACTCGGCGACGTGTTTATCCCGGAGCACCGCAAAAAGGCGCTTGAGGCGCTTTACCGTCATAGCTTTCTTTCTATGCACGAGCATAACAATCCCTGCCGTGTGTTTGCCTGCAACGGCGAAAAGGGCCTTGTGATGTGCACATGGCCTGATGGCGCAAGCAAGCCGAGCATCCCCATTCCGTATTCCGAGGAGTGCATGACAGGATTTGAATACGCCGCCGCATGCGGTATGCTGCAGTGCGGCATGGAAAAAGAGGCCCTTGAGATCGTCTCCGCGATAAGAGAGCGCTACGACGGCAAAAAGCGCAACCCGTGGGCAGAGATCGAATGCGGCGCAAGCTATTCCCGCGCTATGGCGAGCTATTCCTTCCTGATTGCTTACAGCGGCTTCAGATATGATCTCTCCCGCGGAATGATCGGCTTCGAGCCGATACGCGAGGGCAGCTTCTTCTGG
>Ga0079305_1002858_pt1 | contig 13259 bp, 9 predicted proteins | sample LMS_cellobiose_e_FD_79183 | JGI IMG/M metagenome (GOLD analysis project Ga0079305, IMG submission 79183) | Rumen-fistulated moose microbial communities from Alaska, USA - LMS_cellobiose_enrichment | ecosystem: Host-associated > Mammals > Digestive system > Stomach > Rumen fluid ... | reverse complement strand
GTGCGGAAGAATTCGATCTCGCACCGCACGTTCCCCGCGGTTTTGATCTGAACGTAGTGTCCCGCATGCCACCAGTAATCGTGCCAGGTGAAGGAACCGTCCACCTCGAAGACGTCGGGCTCGCCAATGAAATATTTTCCGTCGCGTTTGCCTTTCATGCCCTTCAGGTTTTTACGGACGATCTCCGGCGTCAGGGAGTGGGTTTCCGCCCAGCGGATCTCGACGGTCCCCCGGCCGGACAGACGGATGACCTGCCAGGCGCAGACATACTCGGGGAAATAAAACAGTTCTTCCGTCTTTTTTACCGGAACGGTTTTTTCATACCGCATCGCGGGCAGATCGGGCGGGTACAGCTGCCGCGCATCGGTGAAGAGGACCGGTTTTTCCCAGACGCCGCCCCGGCCTTCGAGGATCCCGTGATTGTGTCCGGACTCCACGTGGACCCGCGGGAAGGCTCCCCAGTCGGGGAAGGGCGTTTCGAAGCGGCATCCCGTTTCGATCTGGCACGTCCAGTCCGTGAGCAGTCCCGAGGCGTCGTCGATGAAAAAGCCGTGCCTCACCGTCATCTGGGCATAGGCGCACCGGCGGCGTCTGATCTCCGGGTCGAGACACATGACCCGTGCCGTCAGCACATGTTCCCCCGCCGGGACATTCTGCGAGACGCAGGCTGCGTACCAGCGTTCGGGCGCGCCCCGTTCCGGACCGTCCGCGATACGCCTGCCGTCAAGGTAGAGCTGGGCCCGGTTGTCCGCGCTGAATTCGAACTTCAGCTCCAGCGCTTCCGCCGCGGAAAAAAGACAGCGGAAAACGACGATGTACGTTCCCTCCGGGGGATCCGCCGGAGCCATCCATGTATTCATCGGTCCATCCTTCGGGGGTTACTTTTTGACTGTGCTCCGGACGATGACTTCGGAGTTTTGGGGAATGAAGTAGTGATCGCTGCCCTGGACCCAGCGGATGGTCTTTTTGGGCGTCGCCAGATTGTTGTAACTGACGGCCACGCCCGAGGGCGGGCTGATGTAGTCGCCAAGTCCGGCGAGGGTGATGTTGACTTCGGCCTTTTTGATGCGCTTGGCCATGAAGACCGGATCGTAGTAATCCAGACCCGGGACGTACTTGATGCGCCATGAACCGTGGATGCGTCCGGCTTTCTCCGTCCCGGCCATGTCGCAGCACCAGGTGACGGCGGGGTTCGCGACGGTGACGTCCTGATCGAGGGCCGCGGCCCACATGGTCTGCAGTCCGCCCTGACTGCGGCCGGAGGCGGTCAGATCTTTGCCGTTCCACTCTGGGAGACTTTTGAGATACTCCAGGGTCCGCAAGAGGCGCATGACCATGCCGTTGAAGAAGCAGTTTTCGGGATCTTTGTTCTGTTCGGGATCGAAGGCGTAGGTATATTTTCCGGAGCAGATGGATTTGAAGAACTCCTTGTAATACGCGTTCTTCTGACGCAGTTTCTGCCCGTGGGCGTTCAGAATGAAGAGGATCTTATCCTTCTCGACGGAGGAGGGGGGCCAATGTTTCTGCATGCCGTAGCCGATGAAGGAGATGGCGGCGGGCAGGGACTTTTCCTTCGCGTTTTTGGGCATGGTCATGTAGCCCGTGGCCGGACGGGGGCCGGGCGCGGGGATCGAAACGGCGTAGACATAGCCGTCGGGATACTCTTTGACCAGTTTTTTCTCGACTTTCCCGGCGAAGGGCACTTGGGCCAGACGTTTTTTCTGCCGGGCCCAGAAGGCGTCGAAATCCGCGGGTTCGCCGCAGTCCTTGAGTTTTTCGATCTGCACGCCGGCTCCGGAAAAGAATCCGATGGCCTGCCGGACCTTCCGCTTGTCCCAGCGGGTGTGTTCCTGAAAAACGCGCTTGCCTTTTTCATCGACGAGAAAAACGTCGACGCTGACGAATCCGGGGCGGTCGAGAGAGGTCTTCACGACCAGCGGCTCGTCTGCGGGCGCTTTGCCGGAAAAGGTTTTGTTGTCGTCGCCGCGGCGGGTGTACCGGAGAAAGAACTTTCCGGGCTCGACCTTGCCGAAATCGGTCTTGAAGGTGAAAACCATCTCTTCGCCGGGTTCATAGGAGAGCGCCGATTTGTTCGTTTCGCCCAGAATTTTGATTTCGGCATATTTCCTTTCGAGGGCTCCGGCCTTCTGCGCGGCGCTCTCCGCCTTTTCGGCGTCGGGCTTCACCAGCAGGATCCTGTCGATGAAGACGGCATTTTCCTTCTTCGAGTTTTCAGAATAGGCCGGTCCTTGAAGTTTGATGGAGACATATACGTCGAACACATTGTCCCCGTCTTCGCGGTAATAGGGGTCGAGATTCTGCTGGATATACCAGGACCAATGCGCCCAGAGAAGGCACAGGGGCGTCAATGTTATTCTGCCGTAATGATAGAGGTGATACTTTTCATCGGTGAATGTCTTTTGGTTGAAGACCAGAAGGTCTTTCAGCAGGTAACGGCTTCGGATCCCGCTGACGAAATTCCCCCGGTGCAGATCTTTTCTCCTTGGCGATTTTTCGAGGCACATGGCCTTGCCGCCGCAGGCCTCCTTGTCATCGACCAGTTTCAGACCGCAGTGCCGGGTGATGTCGACGGTGAATTCCCGCCAGGTGATGTCGAACAGCGTCTTCCCTTTGAACTCTTCCGGCAGGGGATATTTCGCGCCGAATTTGACGGTCTTGCGGCGTTTTTTACCCGCGTTTATTTTGGCCCGCGTCCGGTGTTTCCAGTAGGGATCGGCCGTTCTGTTTTTGGCCAGACGGTCGAGAACGGCGGCTCTTGACGGCAGATGCTCCTCAGGTTCCCAATGCTCGCTGATCGCGGAGCGGGCAAGATCGAGAGGGACCCGTTCCCGCGTTATTCCGGCGAGGTACAGGCTGTTTCCGCAGGCCAGTTTTTCCGCTTCCGCCAGCAGTTTCTCCGCGGTGCGGAAGAAGTCGCGGTCGAGATATTTCGGGCGGTTTTTACTGCTGAAAACGCAGGGAGCGGTGTTCCTCATCTTTTCGGCGAGGAGATCGTAGAGTTTCCGCATGGGGACAGCCGCGGGACCGTAACAGCCGGAAAAGTACTTGTCCAGCAGCACGTCGAGCTCCTGCGTGCAGTCTCTTTTCATCTGATATCCCACGTACTGCCGCAGCGTGTGGAATGACGAACTGTCCGGGAATTCACATTCCGAGAAGACGTAATCCGCGCCGCACTTCTTGAAGAATTTCAGGTTTTTGTATATCGTTTCGACGTTGACGACGCCGCTGTTGCTCGCGTCGTCCGCGTAATTGACAAAGTAGTTCCATATCTGGATCGGCCCCAGTTCGGACCATTTGCGGATGTTGTCCGCGCACGTCTTGTTGGCCGGATGTTCCATGGGAAACATCGTCTTGCACTTGCCTTTGAGATAGGCGTCGATGGGCGTGACGCGGACCACCACGTTTTTATGCGGGACGATCCCCACAGGCGGTTTCTCCGTGAAGTAGTAGGCGGAGGTCTGGATCCGGACGTCCGGATAGACTTTTTCGATTTCCCGTGCGACGTAATTGACGAATTCGAGCATCGCACCGGAGGGGGCCTGATATTTTTCCGTCAGCGCTTTGCAGTCCGGGCACGTGCACATCCCCTCCGGCGTATCGTTGATGGAAAGATTGTAGAACAATGGCGGGAAATCCTTGAATTCCTCCCTGTCCTTTGCGATGAATTCCTTCATCTGTTTCGCGAACATCTTTCTCGCCTTGAGACTGCTGAAACAGACATGACCGGGACCGTAAATGTTTTTCGGGCGCAGACGCTTTCCCGCCGCATCGAGACTGAGGGCATCCTCCATCCCCGTCTTGGGCCAGAATTTTATGTAGTGATAAAACGTGTTCAGAGGGGCCGGTCTTCCCAGCACCGGCGTGATCCCCCAGCGGGCCTTTTCCTCGGGAGTGAGTCTTGCCATTTCCTGCCAGTGGATGTTTTCGCGCATCCTTACGCGGAATCTGATATTGGCCCGGCCGAACTCATTCATCCACGTGTACGTGGTGACGAAGACGGCTCTGTACCGGAAAGACGGTTGGATACGCAAATCGGTTGTCGGCGGGATCTTCAATTCCTTCAGTTCCGGGATCGTCGTCACGAAGGGCGTCAGCCAGGCCACTCCGACGAAGCGCTCCAGAAATTCATAAGCCCCGTAGAGCGTGCCCCGCGGTTCGCCTCCGCCGATGACGATATCGTTCCCGCAGCTGCGGATCAGGGACTCCTCCATCCCGAATTTCGAGAAATCGATCCCCTGCTTGCGGGCAAATGCCGTATTTCCGAGATAGATCTTCTGTCCGGAAACCTTTTCGTTTTCCCCGGCGATGGCGACTTTCTGCTTCAGGGCTTTCCCGAGATGTTCCGCCAGTTCCTCCGCCGCGTAGGCGGTGGAGGGTCTCGCCTTTTCCGGGACGACGACCGTCACCGCCCGGCAGAGCATGGCGGCGGTCAGCAGGATAAACACGTATGCTGTTTTTTTCATGAGTCAGATTCCTCCGGCTTCAATAACGATACGGATAAGCCTGGTAATACCTCCACGATCCCAGAGTCGCCTTCGGATAAGAGCCGCCATGCCAGTTGAACGCCGCAAAGTTAGTGCTCTTGTCCATTGTGAGCCGAATGGCCCGTGAGCCGCCGTCCATCGTCAGAATGTTGCGGTTGCCTGCGTGTGCGGCAAGTCCGGCCGCCGTGCCGTCACTTTCGGGGTTGATATGATTTTCCCAATTGCAGTGTCCATTACTCCAGCAAATCGGTTGGTCCGTCTGGGCATTGAGATGGCAGGGGTCGGAACAGAATATCGCAACCAGCCGGGACGGCGATCTCATTTTTCCCTGCTTGTAGGCGGGCTGAAAGACGCCGCCCATGGTTTGTCCCAGGTACGCATCGATAACGTAACTGCGGTTGAACCCCTTGCGATCCTCCTCCGGCATCCAGTCCCAATGTTTAAAATCTTTCGGCGCCGTACGGGTGGCGTCCGCCGGACAATCTATTACCTTCAAGCTCAAATACTTGCCGTTGATCAGGCCGAGCCATCCATTTTTACCCGAAGCTGTTGCAATGGGAAAATATCCGTCGTTGGCATCCTCATAGAGCGCGACGGCGACGCCCTGCTGTTTCAGGTTGGAAATGCATTTGATGCTTTGTCCCCTCATCCGCGCCTGCTGGAGCGCGGGCATGAGCATGGCGGCCAGAATGGCGATGATGGCGATCACGACGAGCAGCTCTATGAGTGTGAAAAAATGCCGATCCTTCATGTTGAGCCCTTTCTTTTTTTTGTTGTTTTACGCCGTCGGCGCAAAGTTGCGAGTGACGGTACTGCTGAAAATATACGTTTTTTTTCGGTCATCCGCCTTGACTTTTTCGACATAAAATAGTATTTTTACGACAAACACACGTTTCAGAAGGGTATGATGAAAGCAAAATATACCGCGGATATGTCCTTTTTCGTCGAGGACGGCCGGCTGCCGCTGGCGGTCAATTTCATCAACGGCAGACACCCGGTCAGGCTCTTTCACGATCACAAATTCATGGAAGTGGTGATCGTCACCTCCGGCAGACCGCTGCACATCGCAGGAGATGAGTCGTGTGAAGTGGAAAAGGGGGATGTCCTGGTGATCCAGCCCGGGACGGTGCACGGCTACGACCGCACGGCAGGTGCGGGGATCCTGAATCTGATATTCGACAGCGACAAACTGCCGATCCCCCAGCTGGACGGCGGGGAATTCTCTCTTTTCGGCAAACTTTTCCCCGGCAGAGGCGAATCGTACATTTCCGCAAAACCCGCAGTCCATCTGCCCGAAGAAATTTTGGAGCAGACCGTTTCCGTGATACGCCGCATCGACGAGGAAACCAAATGCATCCGCCCCGGTTCGATGTTTTACGCCATGGGGCTCTTCATGGAGGTCCTGAGCATCATTTCCCGCATCGGGAGCATGCAGATAAAGGCCGAACACTCCCGGTTCATGCTGGAGAACGCCCTGCGCTACATCAACAAAAACTTTCAGAAGCAGATAACGCTGAGCGAACTCGCCCGCGTGTCATGCATGTCGGAACGCAATTTTCAGCGGCACTTCCGGCAGGAACTCGGACAATCCCCCATGCAGTATCTCATGGGGATCCGTCTGCGCCGCGTGCAGGAACAGCTGCTGACCGACGACACGGAGATCGGCGTCATTGCCCTGAATTGCGGTTTTTACGACAGCAATTATCTGTGCAAGAAGTTCAAGCGGGCGTTCCGCATGACTCCGTCCGAATTCCGCCGCCGCAGCCGGAAGGCGTCCGGAAGAGAGGCGTAGGGACTCCCGCGTCCCGTTTTTTCGCGACCGCAGCCTGTTCCGGAATGCCGCCGCGGCGTATCCTCAAATGAGTTCCAGCGAAACTGCCGGTCTTTGTCGGGAACAGCGTGTTTTTTTTCACTCCGGCAGATAGCGGCCGCCGGTGGTCCAGAGGATGTGGGTGATTTTATCAGGATCCAGCTGATGGACCCGGCAGTAATCGGAATTCAGCACCATTCCCGGTCCGGCGAATCCCGCCGCCGCGGAGGGCTCGATCTTGAGCTTTTCCGTTTCGCGCGCCAATTGCTGATATTCCGTCAGGGTCCTGTCTTCGACCGTGAAACAGCCGCCGACCAGACGGCGGACGATCCGTCCCACGAAGGCCGACGGGCGTCCGACGGCCAGACCGTCCGCCAGAGTCCGGTTGGTGAGGCCGATGTCGTAGACGCTGATCTTGTCGTCTTTTCCGCTGACGAGTCCGAGGGTCATGCAGGGGGAATCCACCGGTTCGGCGAAGAAACAGTGCACGGCTTTTCCGAACAGCGTTGCAAGGCCGAAACAGATCCCGCCCGGTGCTCCGCCCACGCCGCAGGGCAGGTAGACGAACAGCGGATGGGCCGCGTCCGGAAAAATTCCCCGCAAACGCAGCTGGTCCCGGAGCCGGAACGCCGCCGTTGAGTACCCCAGAAAGAGTTCCGGAGAGTTCTCGTCGTCGACAAAGTATGCAAAAGGATCGGCCTGCGCCTCTTTGCGCCCCTGGGCCACCGCGCTGGAATAATCCCCGCTATACTCGATCACTTCCACACCCCGGGACCGCAGCAGCTGTTTTTTCCACGCTTTGGCATCGGCCGACATATGCACTCTGGCCCGGAAACCCAGCGCCGCCGCGATGGTCCCGATGCTCAGGCCCAGATTTCCAGTGCTGCCGACGGAGACCGTATAGCGGGCGAACAGATCCCGGATCTCCCCGTCCGCCATCTTCCGGTAATTGTCTCCGGCGCGGAGCAGACCGTGTTTCAGGCACAGCGATTCGGCGAAACACAAAACATTGTAGATGCCGCCGCGGGCTTTCACCGAACCGGCCACCGGCAGATCGTGGTCGGCCTTGAGCAGGATCTCCGCTCCGGGGCGGAGTTTTTCGGCCAGACGCGGCACGGCAAGCAGGCGCGATTCGATGATGCCGAACTGTTCGGCGGCTTCGTCGAAAAGCTGTGCCAGCAGCGGAGAAAACCGCGCCAGCCGCGCTTCGGCGGACAGCATATCGTCCAGTGTGAATTCCGCGGAGACTTCTCCGTTTCCGCACTCCGGATTCCACCAGAAAAGCGGTTCCCTGTTCCGTAGTTTTTCCATAACATCGTTCATCGTCCGGTACCTCCCGTGTTTTTCTCTGTTTACAATAGCAGTCTGCCGCGATTTTTTCAACCCGGGGTTTGCGATCATCATGCCGGAAAAATCACCCCGGCCCCCCATCCTTTCCAAAAAAAGCGGAGTGTTTTGAGCAGAGAAGAGCAAGGCCGCCGATCTTGCGCGGCGGGAGCGGATCGTTACCCGTCTGCGCGATGCGGGCCATATCACCGGCCCGCGCGGGGAACAGAGCGAATTTTTTTTGATTTTTTCAAAAATCTTCTTGAAAAGGTATTATTCGTGCGTTACAGTATAAAAGATGTGTAAACTGTTTTTGGTTTACAGAAGACGGGAATTCGATTTATGACTGAACGCAAGACGGAACGGGCGAAACAACTGCTGGTGCGTTATATCCGCGACCGGCAGATGAAAAACGGGGACAAACTGCCTCCGCAGAATGAACTGCGCAGGATCTTCCGCTATGGAGCAACTACGATCTGTTCCGCGATCAATGCGCTGAAACACGACGGCGTACTCGAAGTTCGGGACAAAGTCGGCGTTTTCGTCCTGAATCCGGAGGCCGGCGGGCATGCCGGCAGAGTCATCGGCATCACCATGGTGCACGGCGAGAACAACTTTTACTACAGCTGTCTTCTGGCCAGTCTGCAGATGCATCTTGTCGAAAACGGTTGTATGGTCCGGTTGTTCCGCTGTCTGCGCAAAGAGAGCAGCGGACGCATCCTTTTTGAGACCGATGATTTTCCCGGACTGCGCCTCCTTTTTGAGACCGATGATTTTCCCGGACTGCGCCGCAGTATCGAAAACTCCGAGATACAGGGATTGATCCATCTGAATGACCTCAGTCGGACTGCACTGGATTTCATCAAAAGCAGAAAACTGCCGCTGATCTTTGTCGGTTCCCGGGGCGGCATCGCCGAAAACGGCGTGTTTTTCGACTACGGCCGGATCGTGGAAAGAGCATGCGAAATGCTGAAAAGGAGGCAGGCCCGGCATCCTGCGCTGATCTGCCCGGCAACTATCCGGCAGGAGGTGGAGGGCATTTTTCACGGGAACTTCGGCCGGACGGCTCCCGTATTCCCCCAAAGCCGGGTCGGGGATGACCGCGACACTGCCCTGGCGGTCTTCGCCATGCGCGAAAGTGAACGCCCGGACTGGCTGATCTGTCTGGACGATTTTGCCGCCCTCGGCGTGATTTCCGCTCTGGCCCGGTATCTGCCTCCGGACAGAATGCCCGGAGCCTTCGTCATGTATGACCGGGGCTCCCGGATGGATTATCCGCTGTCAAAACTCATCTGCTGCGACAACGATCTTCACAAATTTGCCGCAATGGGCGTCAAACTGCTGATGAAAACCATGATGTCGGGCGGTCAAAGCACCGGAGCCGTCTTTTATTTTCCGGAGATTACGGATCTGTCAGGCGATCTGTCAATACAACAGGAGGGATAAACGATGAAAAACAGCATTTTCACACAAATTTTGACGGGATTCCGCAGTCCGTCCGACCGGGAGGACCGCGGCGCAGACGCCGCGCGGCGCCGGGAGCGCTCCGCATTCACGCTTATAGAACTGCTTGTTGTCATAGCGATCATCGCAATACTGGCTGCGATGCTGATGCCTGCTCTGTCGCAGGCGAGAGAGCGGGGAAGGGCGATCTCCTGCCTGAGCAACTGTCGGGAGATCGGGACGACTTTTCTGCTTTATGCGGATGGAAACGATGGTTATATGCCGGTTGCGTATGGGGTGAAGAAAAACAATGAATTTCTGGTGCGCTGCTGGCTGCAGTGCGTCAATCCGCTGTTGGGCAGGACACGGACGGTCCAGATCGACCGGGCAGGTAAGCTCATGCTCTGCCCGACGCTCAAAAATGAGCTGAAGGCCAATGAGTTTGGAGAATATCTGCCTACCTATACCTACAATCGCCGGATCGGCGATCTGGATTATACGGCGAAAGGGTATCAGAACTATCATGCCCGGAAGATCAACCGGGCAAAGTATCCCGCGAGATTCGTCACTCTGATGGAGGGGACCAAAGACGGCGAGCGCATCACCATCGTGACTGCGGCGGCGGACATCGACAGACTTGCCCATCCGCACGGCGGGCGGAACGATCATCTTTATGCCGACGGTCATGCCGAGGCGGTCAACATGTATGCGGTCTACGGCGACTGGCGCGCCTGGTGCCAGCCGTACAGCTACATGCCCTACCGCGTGTGGAGTGAAGCCGGAGCGGAATGGTGAAAGAGGAGTCTGCCGAATGGTGAAAAGACTGCTGCTTCTTCCGGCATTGCTGACCTGCTGTCTGTTTGCCGCGGAATACGTCGTCATCGTTTCTCCGGATGCGATCCCGGCGGAAAAAACGGCGGGGAGGGAACTGCGGAAATTTCTTGCCCGCCTTTCCGGCAAAGAAGCGGTCATCGCTTCTCCGGGAAAAGAACCGCAAAGCGCGTACAGATTCCATGTCGGTCAAACTGCAGAGATCAAAAAGGCTCTGAATATCGAAGATTTCAAATCATTCAAGGCCGACGAGATCCGGCTTCTCCGCAAGGGGAACAATTTTTATTTCACGGGAGACCGCCCCCGGGGCACATTGTACGCCGTGCATACCTTTCTTGAGGATCTTTGCGGTATGCGCTTCTATGCGCCGGACGAGACCTGTTATCCGGAAAAATTCACCATTCCCGGAAAAGTCGATCTGGCTTATGCACCCTGTTTCTCGATACGGGAGACGTCTTTTGCTCCGCTGCGTCTTGATGATGAATTCTCCGCCCGGCGCAAGGTCAACGGCCACTGGCAGAAGACCGGCGAAGCCTGGGCGGTCACGAAACCATCTGGAAGTTTTGTCACACATTCCATCTTTTGCTTGACCCGGAAAAATACGGCAAAAGTCATCCGGAATATTATTCCGAGATCGACGGGGTGCGCCGTCCGGTCGGCAATCAGTTGTGTCTCTCGAACAAAAATATGCGCCGGGAGCTGATCGGGAATATACGTCGTATTCTTCAGGAGAACAAAAATATAAAAGTCATCTCCGTCAGCCAGGATGACAACAAGGGGTATTGCCGCTGCAAAGAATGCCGGCTTCTGGCGGAACGCTATGGAAATCGGCAGTCCGGAGTGCTGGTGGACTGTTTGAATGAGATCGCTTCGGCCCTGGAAGAGGAATACCCCGGTGTGCAGTTCGAGACGCTTGCCTACGAGTACTCCGCCCAACCGCCCCGGAATATCGTTCCCCGCAAAAATGTAGTCATCCGGCTGTGTGCCGCCGACTGTGATTACGGAAATTTTCTCGGCTCCGCGAAAAACAGGGATTTTCGTGATGCTCTGGAGGGATGGAGTAAGATCACCGATAATTTGATGGTCTGGAATTACGTTTCTCTTTTCGACAATCATATGATCCCCAATCCGAATTGGGGTCTGCACGGAAAAAATCTCCGCTTCTTCAAAGAGCACGGGGTCGTTGCCGTTTTCAATCAATCCGGCGGCGGCGAAACCGGTGATTTTTCGCCGCTTCGTGCCTATGTGAACAGCAAATTGTTGTGGGATCCTGAGCTGGATGAGTGGACGCTGATCCAGGAATTCGTCGAAAATTACTATGGAAAGGCCGCTGCTCCCTTTATCATGCGGTATCTGAGTCTGATGAAGATCGACTACGAAAGGCAAAAACCTGATTTCAAACTCACGTGGAGCACATCCGCTTCCGAATGGCTCCCGTTTGAGGATATGGAAAAAGCCCGCAGTTTGATGAACAAGGCCTCCGCGGTTTCGGAAGGGAAATATCGTGAACGGGTGGAAATTGCAAAAACAGCCATTGATCTCGCATTTTTGCTGCATCCCGAAACTTACGGCAGATATAAAGCCGATCCTGCTGTTCCCCGGCAGGTGCTGGAAAACTTCTGCGCCCGAACGCGGAATGTCAAAAAGTACGGAGAAGGACTCGAACTTGCCAGTCTGAAAAAAAGCCTCCGGCAGCTTTACGGTGAAAAAGAAAAGATTTCCGAAAAAGAGCTTCCGGAACAATTCCGCCGTGTTCCCGAGGAGAACATCCTCGTCATTCCGGCAGAGGAGCTGACTGCTTATGAAAATAACGTGCGCACCCGCCGCATGGCCGGTTTCATCCGTATGCGTGCCGATCACAAAGGCTGGCTGATCCAGTTTCCCGGACTTGATATGCGCACCCGCCGTGAGGGACGTTGGAAGATCTATGCTCAGATGCGTACCGGCGGTTCTCCTGAAATGTCCGGGCGGTCATTTCAGGCGGGTCTTTACTATCCGGAAAGCAAAGGGAACTTTTCCCGTTATTATCCGTTCAAGGCGGCTGCGGGAAAGGATTTCAGGATCGTTCCGATCGGAGAATATGTTACGGGGCAGGGGAAGTGTTATTTTTTCTGCGCACCTGTCGGGAACGATCTGGCATCCCCCATCGATGTCAAGGCGCTTTACCTGATCCGGCAGTGACAATTGTATTTGTCGATGAATTTTCTGCGCCGGGACGGGAATATGCGGCACAAGCCGGCCTCGGCGCATTACGGCGCGCCGCCGTGGAAAATGCTGATTCCCCGAAAAACGACTTGCAATTTCCGGGGCAAAGGGTATTTTATGGAAAACCGATCTCGGAGTTGTTTATGAAAGTTTCACACAGATTGTACGAACTGCCTGAATTGCAGGAGATCAACCGGCTGCCCATGCACGGCGCGGAAATACCTTTCGGAGACGATGAGCAGGCGCGAAAGCGGGATTACGCCGCTTCGCCCTGGTACCGCAGTCTGGACGGGCGCTGGCAGTTTTCGCTCTACCGCCGTCCGGAGGACGTGCCGGCAAATTTCGCCGCGGCCGATTTTGCAAGCGAAGGACACATCGCGGTCCCCGGACACTGGAAGCGGGATTCCTTTGCGCCGCCGATCTACACCAATATCCGGATGCCCGCGCATTTCCCCGAGCCGCCCTGCGTGCCGGATGAGAATCCGACGGGCATTTACCGCAAGGTCTTCACGCTCCCCGCTTCGTGGAAGCGCCGCCGGGTGGTCCTGCACGTGGGGGGCGCCGAGAGTTATCTCGAAGTGTACCTCAACGGTTCTTTCGTCGGCATGGGCAAGGACACGCGCCTGCCGTCGGAGTTCGATCTTTCGCCCTTTCTCGTGCCGGGCAGGAATCTCCTTGTGTGCAAGGTGATCCGCTGGTCCGACTCCTCCTTCGCGGAAGATCAGGACCAGTGGTGGATGTCGGGCATCTTCCGCAGCGTCTATTTGTACTCCACTGCGGAAGCGTGGATCGAAGACCTGTTCGTCAACGGCGGCTGGGCCGTCGGTGAAAACAAGGGCAGACTTGCCGTTTCTCTTCACGGCGCGTTTGTGCCCTCCGCGTATCCCGACGGACCTCAAAAGGATCATATCTGCCGGTTCGAACTTTTCGACAAAGCGGGCAGAAGTCTCTGGAAGAAGGAGTCGCGTCTTTCATGCCGTTTCCGCGACGCCGGGTACAGGATTTCCGAAGAAGCGCTTCTGCCGGGACTTTCGCCCTGGTCGTCGGAGGATCCCGTTCTCTACACGCTGACGGCGAAACTGATCGACCCCGCGGGGAAGACCCTCGACATCCGCAGCAAACGGGTGGGGTTCCGCGAC
>Ga0079305_1002857_pt1 | contig 13277 bp, 10 predicted proteins | sample LMS_cellobiose_e_FD_79183 | JGI IMG/M metagenome (GOLD analysis project Ga0079305, IMG submission 79183) | Rumen-fistulated moose microbial communities from Alaska, USA - LMS_cellobiose_enrichment | ecosystem: Host-associated > Mammals > Digestive system > Stomach > Rumen fluid ... | reverse complement strand
TCCGTTCGCCGCGAATGAGATCGAGGCGCGAGATTCCTCCGCCTTCGCCCGGCGGCGTGCGGTCGTAGCGCGGCGATGAGCGTTCGAACGAAACGTCCGACGGAAGGAGCATCGGTTTCTCCTGGCTGTCGCGGAGATAAAGACCGTTCTGGTAGATGAAGTCCTGGATGACGGGGTCGATGAAATGGGAGATGTCGCGGTTCTGGTCGACGTTCTCGCGGATGCGCGAAGAACTGATGTCCTCCAGTTCCGGCGGAAGACGCAGTTCCATCAGATCTCCGGTGATCCGCAGCTTTTCCTTCGGGGGGAGCTCCGGCTGATCGGGGCGGCTGAAGACGATATGGTTCATCGAATGAATCGAATCGGCAGCCGGCTCCGCGCGGTACGCTGAGGCCCCCGCGATGACATCCGCGCCGACGACGACGTAAAGCGACCGGTCGGCAAAAATCGCGCGCAGGCGGCGAAGATCGGCCGGATTCGCGATGTTGACCGGAATATCGGTCGGGAAGAGATAGACGTGGAAATCGCCCGCGACCGACATATTGATGATCTGGCGGCGGATGAGATGAGGCTGAGGCTTCTTCGACCATGAGAATTCATCGACGGCGAGATAGACCTCGAAGCCCATCTTCCGGATGGCGTGGACGATGCCTTTGTGGGAGAGCGTGAACGGATCGAACGTTCCCGGGAAGAACGCGATTTTCCGCGGTCTTTCGAAGCGGAACGGAACGCCGTCGAGGCGGTGGACCGTCAGAAAACGGTCGATGTGGGCAAGCGCGGAGGCGCGGTAGAAGAACGTGAGGCTGTCGCGGTCGGGTGCCGTCTCCGTGAGAAGCAGAAGCTTCCGGCAGCAGCGCACAAAGAGCTCCGCCCGCTCCTCCCGTGAGAGCGCACCGCCGTCGAAGAGCTGACCAAAGATGAGGAGCGCTTCCTGTCGGACGGCCTCGCGATAATGGGCAAGCCCCTGGAGAAGCAGGCCGATCAGTTCGTTCCGCCGTTCATCGTATCGCGTACCCGTCTCCACGAAGCGGCCGCTGTAAGCGCCGTAGTTTTCGAGCATCGTTCCGATCGTGCGGAGCGCGCCGGCGACGGTGCTGTCGGCCGGAGATCCGAGCAGAGTCCGGAGCCAGAGGACCTGTTCGTCGAGTTCCGTCGGATGGAGCAGGAGAACCGCACGTCCGAGGTAGTCGGGGATGTATTTCGAAATCTCGTACTGGCCGAGTTCGATCCCCTTTCCGAGCTCGACGACGACCTCGTTGCGCTGTTCGCGGCGAAGGAGCGGGAGAACGTCGAGCAGAGCTTCGCCCGCGACGTGGCGGACGACGACGCGCTCGGAGACCTTGACGAGGTTTGAAAAGTGCGTACAGATGTGGAGGATGCTGTCGGTCCGGTTCTGTTCGGCCTGGTCCTTCAGGATGCCGACGCCGACGACCTTGTTGACCCAGGGCGTCGCAGTCTTCAGGTTGTCGAGGAAGATCTCGCCGGTGATGTCGCGTTCACCGCCGAAGACGTCGCGGTAGCCGGAAACGTCCCGGCCAGCGCGGCGCAGGATCCGGTAGCGCAGGAACTGAAGCGTCAGTCCCTCCTTCGGATCGGCAGCCTCCGCGATGTCCGCGATGTGCTTCATCTCCGGATTCTCGCGCGTAAGTGCGCGCTGGGCTTCCTGAAGGAAAAGAAGCGCCGCTGTCTTGAGCTTCGTATCGCCGTTTGCAGCGAAATAGGCGGCAAAGTCGACGATCTTCCCGCGCATTTCCCCTTCGTAATAACGCGACGGGAGCGTCTGGACGGCGTCGAGAAGCGTAAAGGCCGTATCGGGCTCCTTATCCTCCGGCGTTTCGAAATACGAAAGGAATGCGCCGACGAACCGTGGAAGCGCTTCCGGACTGCCGTTTTTGAGAAGCGAATCGACGACGAGCTTCAGCGTATAGCCGATGTGGGAACGCTGCTGGGCCGTCGTTTTGTGGTCGGGATGGATGATCTGATCGAGGTATTCCGCCCAGAGTGTGAACGGAACCTCCTCCGCCGGATCGGACGGAACGTCTTCGGGGAGACGCTTGCGGTAGACGAGATGGAAGCGCGCGATGATCCGGCCGATCAGATCGGCGGCCTGGCGGCGGATGTCGCCTTCGCGGTGGCTCAGGAGCTCGTAGAGAAACGCGAGCGCAAGTGTTTTCTGGCGCGCGGAGAGGTATGTACAGTATTCACCGAAAATGTTGAGATAAACGCGGAGCTGTTTCCAGTCCCGGCTCGCGCGCGCGGCCTCGATGATGTTGCCGAATTTCTGCTCGCTCGAGAGCTGGCTCATCAGACGGATGTGGTGTTCCATCGAGAGCATCCGGAGCCGCTCGATCGCCTCCTCCGGCGCAATCAGCGCGGGATCCTTCACAGGCGGAACGGGCGGAAGCTCACCGGTCAGACCGACGTCGCAGCCGATCGAGATCAGATACCGTTCGAAGTCCTGGAGGCGGCTGTAGACGAGCTCGTAGCGGCGCTTCTTCCGGGGATCGACGTTGTCGAGCTTTTTCAGGACGACTTCGAACGCGTCGTCGAGGGACGACAGACGGACCGTCTCGTTGCGGTTTTCGTCGTAATACGATTTCGAACGAAAGTCCGAATAGATCAGGCAGAGCGTTTCCACGGAGACGGCGTCCAGTTCGAGATCCCACGTCGAGTGGTTCGACGCGATGTGGCTCACGGCGTAAAGGCCGCGCGTCTCGAGCCAGAGGCCCGTGTAGTAATAGTGGAGATACGGCACATTTTCGCCCGGCCGGCAGCCGTATTTTCCGATGTCGTGGGCAATCGCCGCGGCGGAAACGAGCGCGAGATCGATGTCCTCCCCCGCAGCGCGGATGCCGCGCGCGACGGTGAGCGCGATGTGGTGGACGCCGGCGATGTGGGCAAGCGTTTTATAGGGCGTCACCTCGTTTCCGAGGCGCATGAGCTCATAGATGAATCCGCTGCGGAAGGCGCCGAAGAAGGAGCGGTATTCGGCCGCGTGGTCACAGAGCGCGGATTCGTCCGGCGCAAGGAACGCGAAATCGTAATTCCAGTCGAACGGAACCGACTCCCGCTCGCAGTCGAACAGAAAGCGAAGTACGGTCAGAAAACGCAGGATGTCCGGCCCGAAGCGTTCGAAATCGTCCGCGGTGACGAAGCCGCTTCCGGGGAAGGCTTTCTCCCGGATCCAGTCATACGAGAAGGCGAGCCAGCCGCGCTCCGGCTCAGGACCGAGGATCGGCCGGACGCATTCCAGGATCGCCGCGCATGTGAGACGCTTTTTCAGCGGAAACAGTTCTTCAAGGGAATCGAGAACACCGCTCCTGCGCAGAAGTTCGGCCGCCTCTTTCTGGGTTTCCGCAAGTCCGCGCTCCGAAAAGGCAATGCTGAGATCGTGAAGAAGTTCGCGTTTTGCAGTTGTGTTCATGCGTACGTTCACCTGCTTTCCTGACGGCTCCGGTACAGTTCATAGTTATTGAAAGTGTATCACACCGGGGCGGAAATGAAAAGAGCCGGTGCGCATACCGTTTCCGGCGGAAAATGTTTGTTTGCTGCTTGTAATTGTCAAATAATTTCGATAATAAAATGTGTTTATTATTTGTATGCAGACGAAAGGAAACACCATGAAAACGAACTGCAAACGCATTCTTTCCGTCGTTCTGGTTCTCGCTCTCGTACTGCTCTCATGCTCTGCGGTCTTTGCCGGAAACAGCACGATCCCGTTACGCGCGAACAGTTCTACGCCCTTCTCTATCGTTACGCCGTCGCGATGGGTCTGAACACCGGCGCGGCTTCGGGTGACCTAAGCGTCTTCACCGATTCCTCCTCCGTTTCGGATTGGGCCGAAGAGGCTGTCAGCTGGACGGTCGGAACTGAACTCGTCGAAGGCATGGGTGACGGAACGCTCAACCCGGGCGGCGACGCGAACCGCGCCCAGTTTGCGGTCCTGATCATGAACTACCTCGAGTACTTCAAGTAAATCATCTCGTTTAAGGCCGAAAACAGGCCCTTGGATGAACGAAACGGCACAGGTCGGATAACCTGCCGTTTTTCCTGTAAAGAAGCGCAGAAAAGCCCCGTGCAGTTCGGCACGGGGCTTCGGTTTTTTGATTCGATGTTACGCTTCCGCGGGCGCTTCGGGAGCGGCCTCTTCCGCTGCGGGAGCAGCTTCAGCGGGCGCTTCCTCCGTCTTCGTCTCTTCGGAGTCGACCTTGTCGAGCGCCTTCTTGATCGAGAGGGAGATTCTTCTTCTCTCCTTGTCGATCTCGAGAATCTCCGCCTTGACGATCTGGCCGATGGAGAGCTCGTCGGCGATGTTCGCGACGCGCTTATAAGCGATCTCGGAGATGTGGACGAGACCGTCAAGACCCGGTTCCAGTTCGACGAACGCGCCGTATTCCTTGATCTGGACGACCTTGCCTTCGATGATCTGGCCGGCATGGTATTTCTCGTCGATGACGGACCAGGGTTCCGGACGGTTCTGCTTCAGGCCGAGGGAGATCTTGCCCTTTTCTTCGTTCATAGAGAGGATCTTGACCGGAATCTTCTCTTCAATCGTCAGAGCTTCCTGCGGGTGTTTGAGCTTGCCCCAGGAGATCTCGGAGATATGGAGGAGACCGTCGATTCCGCCGATGTCGACAAACGCGCCGTATTCGGTGAATCTCTTGACGGTGCCCTCAACGATGTCGCCGACGTGGAGGTTTTCCCAGACCTCGGCGAGTTTCTTCTTCTTTTCCTCTTCGAGGAAGGCCTTGTGGGAGAACACGGCTTTATTGCGTCTCGGATCGACCTTGCTGACCTTGCACTCGAGGACCTTGCCGATGAATTCGTCGGCCTTTTCAACGTAGTGATCGGAGAGCTGGGACATCGGGATGAAGCCGGAAATCTCCTTATAGACGGCAATCACGCCGCCCTTGACTTCGCGGATGACCTTCGCGAGAACGACTTCCTTGTTGTCGAGCGCTTCGTTGATCTCGTTCCAGTTTTCGTTGACCTCGATTTTCTTCTTCGAGAGAAGGATATTTCCGTCACCGTCGTCGGTCTTCAGAACCTTGGCCTGCACGGTGTCTCCTTCCTTGAAGAGGTCGGAAAGGGTCTTTCCTTCCTCGAGGGTCATTTCGGAAGCGGGAATAACGCCGTCCTTCTTGCAGCCGAGGTTCACGACGATCATCTTGTCGCTTACCTGGACTACTTCGCCCTCGACGATCTCACCGCGCGCGGGGAGACGAAGGGACTTTTCAATCAGGTCCATCATAGATTCCATGTCGTTCGCATCGTCGGGATACTTGGCAATGGTCTTCGGTTCCTGTTCGACTTTCGAATCCTGAGCGGGTTCGGCCTTTACGGACTCCTTTTCGGGCTCTTCCGCAGCGAAATCGCTGACCGCGTCGACCTGTTCCAGATTCTTGTTTTCAGTGATAGCTTCACTCATAGCAGAAATAACCTCCTTGATGATACGTGCAGGGGTCGATGCACCTGCCGCAACGCCTATCTTATCATATCCGGCGATTTCTTGCAACGGTAAATCGTCACAATTTTCGGCAAAAAAAGCGGCCGGCGAAACATTTTTCGCAATGGAATACAGTTTTTTCGTATTGGCGCTCGACCGGTCTCCGAGCACGATCATACAGTCGGCCCATTCCGCGACTTCACGGCACCCCTCCTGACGTTCCCGCGTTGCGCTGCAGATCGTATCCCGAAACGTGATCCGCTTCGGACAGGCGGCTTCGAGTATGTTCCGGATCTCGTCCCGCTTCGACTCGATGAACGTCGTCTGGGAGACGGAGACCCACCGGTCGGGAAGCGGTTCCGCCTCCGCTGCGTCCGGGCGGGGATCCCCGTTCAGCCATCGTGCGAAGCGTTCCGCATCTTCTGCGGTTTCGATGATGACGCATACGTTCCCGGCCCAGCCGCGGATTCCGATGACCTCGGGATGGGAAGCATCGCCGATGATCAGAACGCCGTTTCCTGCTTCGTTCGCCTCGCTGACGATCGTATGGATCCGTTTGACAAACGGACACGTCAGATCCTCAATCCGGAGGCCTGCATGTTCCGCCGCCTCCTGGAACGCGCGCGTTTCGCCGTGGGCGCGGATCAGGATCCGGTCGCCCTTCCTTCCTTCCCGCAGTTCATCGACCATCCGGAGGCCCTTCGATGTGAGTTCATCGATCGCGCTCCTGTTGTGGATCAGAAGGCCGGTCGAGATGACGCGTTCGCCGGTCCCGGCGCATTTCGCAAGAAGCGCTTCGACCTTTTCGACGGCATTCCGGACGCCGAAACAGAATCCCGCCTTGTCGGCGAGACGGATCTCACGGCGGCCTGCTCGGAATACGGTCTCAGACATCCTGGCAATTCTCCTTTCTTCTGCGGCGTTTCAGAGCGCCGCACCCGAATCGATTATGATGCATCCGCGACGGAAAAGCAAGAACGCCGTATTGTCAAAAAAGTTTGAAAAATCTAAAAGTAGGGATTGAAAAACAAAAAAAAGAAGACTATACTGAATTTTAGATATTCAAATTACTGGATATCAGATCTTTTTTGGAGGAAACACTTTAATGGAAGACAAGACTCTCGTATGTCTGGACTGTGGTAAGGAATTCGTCTTCACAGTCGGCGAACAGGAATTTTACAAGGAGAAAGGATTCGAAAACGAACCGAAGCGCTGCAAGGAATGCCGTGATAAGAGAAAAGCGGAACGCAGAGCTCGCAGAGATACTGCCGCACCGGCGCAAGAAGCTTAATCATTGTGAATTCGCGGAAACCCGCTCTTCGGAGCGGGTTTTTCATTGTCCGGAGCCCAGCGGACCAGTTCCCCCTCCGCCCGTTCGAGCTGGCTTACAAGAGAGCGGAGGCCGCCTCGATCTTCCCGGATTTCAATGAGGAGACGCTCCCGATAGGCGTTCCACGCGCTGTCTGCGAGACCGCTCCCGATCGTATCGAGAAACGAAGCAAGCTCTTCCCGAAGGCGCGGGACGTCGTCCGTTGCGGCATGGGGCGCCGGGATTCCTTCGGCTCCGGAACGGAGATCGCTTTCCCGCGGCGCAGTCCTTTCCGCTCGCGAACAGTCCGGCAGAAGAGCGACGGATGCGTCTGTCCTTCGGATGCGGACGTGATCGCAGTCGATCACGAACAGCGACAGCGGGAGAAAGTGGAGTTCCGCGTCGAGAAGAGCGCGTACGGCCGCCCGTCCGAACGAAAGGATCCGGTCGCCCTGATTCTCCCATCTTCCGCGGTTCTTCCGCACGTATGCGTCGAGCGGTTCGGATTCCTCGGCGCTGAAGCCGAGGCGGATCCGGTCGCCTTCTCCCGTAATCACCGGAGAGAGGACCCCGCTGCACACACCGAGCCGGAGCCGCTCTTCGACGTACGGCGGAAGCGCTCCGGCCGGCGCTTCATACGAGAGAACGGTTATCCCGCCGGATTCAGACTGCAGTAGCTGCACGGTGTATACCCCCTTTCCTGTGCCTGTTCCTCCGCCATCGGAACGACGTAGCGCGTCACGCTCGCGCATGACCGGCGGTGATAGACGCCTCCCGTCGTAAAAACGTAAACCGGCGTTCCATTCGGAAGCTCCGCCGGATGACAGTTCCGGCACGGTTCATACTGTCTTCGGAGCGCTGCCCCGAGGATCCGTTCGAACGGGTAGACGGTCACGATCCTGCATTCTTTTTTGTGGTACCGCTCTCCGCGCCGCGGGAACACCCAGACCGAATCGCCGTCCTCTTCAAGCGTCTCTTCCCCGAGCGGCCCGTCCAGCGGCTTTTCACCGGTAAACGGGTGTGCGAGGAGGACCTCGGAAAAACGGATCGTCCGCTCAAACAGCGGGATCGGAACGGAAACCGAATAGACCGTCGCATTCGGCATCATCGTCCGTTCCGTCTCGATCGCCAGTCCGTACATCTTCGATTCCTGAAGGCGATCGAGATGAACGAGAAAAACGAGAAGCGCAAGGACGAGAATCAGAAGCGGCAGAACGAGTGCCGCTTCCACGAACTGCGATCCGCGCCTTCCCTTTTTACGCCGCATCAAAATACGTTTTTCCTCCCTCATAGCGGTGGGTCCTGAGCCTTTCCGGAAGGATCGAGGCCTTTGTCTGATGCCATTCGAACGTCACGTCAAAACCGGCGTAAAGCCGTGCAAACGAGAAGGTCGACTGGGAGCCTGCAATCATATTCAGCTGGATTACGTCCATTGTCCGGAGAAGTTTCGTCTCCGCGTTCTCAAAGAACAGCAGGAGAATCAGATAATCATCGTAGGAGAGTCCGTCCGCTGCGTTTGAGGTCAGCATTCCGTCCGCTTCTGCCTGGTCGAAGTCCGCGCCGGACAGGAATCGCTCTGCAAGCTTCTCGACCGAAAGATTCCACGTTTCGTCCGTCTTCGCGATCGGGATCCGTTCTCCCCGCAGAAGAAGCGCTACGTCGCAGACCGTCTCCGCCAGATTCCACGCTGCGAGGATCGCCTGGGTTGTCCAGACGGCGGCAGGGCCCGAGATCGCAGCCGCAAGCATGGACGCTTCCTCGAGCCGCACCGGACTCGTATAAAGATACGCCGCGTTCAACGGTGTACGAAGCGCCGCAAGATACAGTTTTACGGCGTTCAGGTTCCCGCGGTCGTCCGTTTTTCCGGCAAGGATGTATTCGATCTCGTTTCGGAAAAACGTCTCCTCCTTTCCGCTCCGGTACGTTCCGAAACAGTTCCGGATATACAGATTCACGAGCGCCTCCGGTCCGGCGTTCCGGATGAGAGAGCCGAGATCCAGCTCCGAAAACACCTCGGGTGAAAAGCCGTCCGTACCGCGCATATAAGACGGGAGCGCTTCCGTGATTCCGCGGTTCCGGAGCGTACGGAAAGACGCTGAAACGGCGTCCGCGTCAAACGCTTCCCCGTCGTCTTTTCCGCCGAACAGATCGTTCACGCCGAGCACAGCGGACGGCAGATCCGCCTTTACCTTCGCGAGAACGTTTTTCCGGAAGAGATCGGTCCGCGTCATCGCGTACGGCGAACCGTCAAATACGATCTCATCGAGACGGATGTGCATCCGGTCCGCACCCGTGATCTTCACAAACGACGCGTTCATCGTCTCCTTCAGCCGCTCTTCATACGTTTCCGGCGATTCGGAAAGGCCGTAGATTCCGTACCGCTCGAACAGATCGCGCTGAAAGGTCCCGAGCAGCGACAGTTCCGCGATCCGCGCAACGTCCGCAAAGTAACTTTCCGACGCGAGATGCGAAGACGCTTCCGCTATTCCGAGTACGCCGAAGAGAATACTCCCGAGGAGAACACAAGCGAGGACAAGGACAGAACCGTTTCTGGCATGCGGAAGATGCGCTCCGCCCGTTCCGTTTTGTGTATCTCCGCCGCTTCCCGGACAAGCGCCGTCTCCTCGAGCCCGTGAGAGAGGAAGAGCGCCGTAACGATCACGATCAGGGGCCAGATCAGCGCGCTTTCGACGAACGCGCTTCCGTTCTTTCTCCTGAGACGCATCCGTCATACGCCCGTCCGCGAAAGATTCGAAAAAACGCCGTTCACAAACGATGTGATCTGCGTTCGGAAGATCAGACCGAGCGCGATCGCGAGAGCGATGAGGATCGCGACCTGTACCATTTCCATTCCGCTTTTCCGGCGAACTCGTTTTCCGTAAAGATGTCCCATTATTCGCACTCCTTCTCATTTGTATGTTATTTCTTTCTATGTATTTATTTTACATCTATATTCTATCGATTCCATTTTGCCGTGTCAACCGTTTTTTTGAGGCTCTCACTCGTTTTTCCAAATGAAAAGCCCTCCCGCAGGAGGGCTTTCGTTCGTATCTGTTCCGGCAAACGGATCAGAGTTCTCTGAGTCCGTAGCTGACCTTTGCGTTCCGGATGACGGAAACGAGCGTCCGGAGGAATTCGGCGCGGAATTCGGCGTAGTGTTCGGGGTGGAGCGTTCCGCGGGCGGAGATGCCGCCCTCGTCGAATGCGATGTCGAGCTGGAACCATTCGCAGTTCGTATAGTTCGGCGCGGTCTGATCCCAGCCGGTCCACTTCGAAAGATCGTAGCGTTCGATGATGTTGCGGAATTCGCCGAGTCGAATCGCTTCGTTCGGAAGCGACGCGCAGTAGCGGTAGATGCCGTGCTCGATGAATTCGCCGCTCTCGGAGCGGATGTTCACGTCGAAATTCATCGACTTCTTTCCTTCCGCGAAAAGAAGGACTTCGTACGAATCGGAGCCGGACGCGCCCTGCTGGCGGAACGTCGCCATAATGGAGTTCAGCGCACCGCCGACCGTGCGGTTCTTCGTATCGGTGACGACCTTGTTCACAAGCGGCGTGAAGAGCTGGTCGAGTTCACGCGTGAAGTCGCCGTAGCCCTGCGGGAACGCGTTCGTCCCGCGCGCGTAAAGATTCGCACCGTCCGCGAAGCGGATCGTCAGCGTAAAGCCGGCCGTTTCGGAAAAGTTCTGGGCCGTCTTCGAGAAGCCCGCCCACTGTTCGACTTTATACCTGTCGCAGAGCGTCTTCAGCCGCGAGAGCAGGAGTTCGTTCGTGACGTTCGTCATCCGTCCGTAGTAGCGGTAGCGGTCCGCGGTATAGGAGAAGACCGGAGGAGTCTGCATCGCGTCGATGTCGTAGGAATAACTGTTTCCGGCTCCGTCATACGCGTAGTAGAAGCTCCGGATCGCAGTCGCGTTCGGAATCGCGGAAGCACCCGCGCCGGCCGCACCGATCTCGCCGCCCGGGCCCGGTTTCTGGAGGACCGGAGGAACGTCGACCGGTTTCTGTTTTTCAGGCGGAAGGAGCGCATTCCGGACTTCCTGGATCAGCACGTACGCGTTGCGGTATTCTTCGCTCGTGAACGGCTCGACCGGTTCGTCGCCAATGGTCTCGACGACGATGTCATCCGCGATTTCAAGGCGGATTTCGTCAAACCACGGCGAGTCGATGCTGACGTCGAGATCGAAGCCGTACTCGGTTTCGTAGTGGGGCGGGTTGAAACTGACTTCCTTCCCCTCCGCGTCCTTGCTCTTGACTTCCTTCTTCGACTCACTGTATTTCGGCTCGAGGGAGGTGATCTGCGACAGCTTGATGACGTCCGGATTATCGTTCTCATAGGCCTTGCGGTAATTGACGAGGAACGTTCCGGCCGCTTCGTCGACGAAGAGATAGCGGTTCAGTTCGAACAGCTTCGAAGGTTTGAACGCTGCGACAGCGGATTTGTTCGCTTCGCGGTAGGCGAGCTGTTCGCGGATCTGCTCCACGGTGGAGTGTTTCCGTTCGCTGAAGAGCGGCGAAAGCTTTTTCGTGCAGTCCTTGCACAGGATTCCGTCGGCGAGCTTCCGTCCGCCGAGAAGACCGATTTTAGCGTTGCAGATGCTGCAGTATTTTGCGTCGAAAAGTCCCATTTTGATCTCCTTTTCCTTCAGTGAAAACGTTTGAATATGGTATATGGACTGCAAACAGTCCGTATGAGGCATTTTTATGCGGTCAGGCGTCCGGGAGCGTCCGGGAGCCTCCGGATTCCGAAAGGCGAAGGCATCGGCCGCAGATCGCGGGGAGAGCTACCGTTCAAACCGCATCGCACAGAGCGCCGGATATTCCTCTCCGTCGTAAGGGCCCTGGAACCAGAGCACCGTCAGAACGCCGTTCACGGTCGACGCTGCGAATTCGTTCGTTTCGTCGCCGCGGAAAACAACCGACCAGTCCTCGTTCTCGCATCCGTCAAACAGGGGGACGTAATCGACCGAGACCTCCATATCCTCGTAGCGCGTTTCCTCGCCGTTCGGGTCGGTGTACGAGAACGTGACGGTCCCTTCCGGCCTGAATTCGATCCAGCCGCTCACGCCCTCCTCATCCGCGTTCCACTCCCAGCCCTCCGTCTCGCCGACGGTAAAGGTCCAGAAGGAGCAGAGTTCGCGTTCGTACGGGAATCCGAACATGCCGTCGTCCCCGGTCCCGCTCACGACATTCTCTTTCATGTTATAGAAATTATGGGGATATTCAAAGAGATCGTCGTCTGCGGTATAGCCGATCCCGGGGCCGAACGTCTCGTACGAGGCTTTCAGTCCCGCCGCAAAATCCGCGTCTGCCTCGAATTTCGTCCATCCGAAGCGTGTGACGCTCTTCACTGCATTTTCAGGGAACCAGTACGTTTCAAGCGCCGCGAAATCCTCCGGAGAGATATTGTGGCCCTGTTCGTCGTAATAGGACGCATAGAGGACGTCCTCCTCTTTCACGCGTTCGACCCTGGCTTCGATTCCGCCGAGGAATTCACAGGATAGCACTCCGTCCACGAGCGAGAGGGTCTCCTTGTAGAACTCCGCTTCGGCGTAGCCGTTCCGGATCACATCTTCACAGATATATGCATACGTCCCGTCCGTCTCATACGTACGGAATTTATCGTAGAACAGGAGGTCGGGCTGGCTCGAATCCTTGAGCGCACTGTCGTTGACGCGGCTGATCCCGTCGAACGTTTCGTTCACTTCGTGAACGGTCGTATAGGAAAAATAGCCGGTTCCCATCACGAACGAGAACAGGACCTCCAGACGGCCGTTGTGATCGAGATCGGTCACACAATAAACAGCGGAATTGACCGACTCGTCCGGGTCGCCCCAGACGGAAACGTTCTCCGCGAGAAGCGCGAGCTGGCTTTCGACGGACGACGGATCGGGCTCCGGATCGGCAGTCGGAGCGGGCGCAGGATTCTTCGGCGTACAGCCGGTCAGAACGGCAACGGCGAGAAGCAGAACGAGGAAAACGGAAATCGTCTTCTTTTTCATGGCGTTCCTTTCTGTGAACGGTCAATCGGCGGAATGCCTTCGGTCCGTGCAATGAAAAAGCTGTTTTGAATTCAGTATACCCCATTTTCGGCGGTTTGTGTATTGTTTATTTGCTTTTCTTCATCCGGTCGTCCCCGGCGGCGCCGTACAGGTCCGCTTTACGGCAGACCGTTTCCTCATTCGCCCATTTCAAGCAGAACCGGAGCGAGCGTAATCAGAAGAAGCGCCCCGAGCAGAAGAACCATCGGAAACGCAAGCTTCGTCTCCGCCTTGCGTCCCTTTTCTTCGGCCGTCCGGAGCGCACCGTTCTTCAGAAGGATCGATTCGAGTTCCAGCTTCTCCGTGACATCGACGCCTTTCAGGACAGCGTCATCGAGGATCGCGGAAAACCGGAGAAGCGACGGGAGACGCGTCTCGCGCGCAAAATCGCGGAAGCCTGTCTGGATCGGCAGATTCCGTTCCAGCGCCTCGTCCCGGATCGCATGGATCCGTTCGTAAAACGGATCCGCATCGCCGGATC
>Ga0079305_1002856_pt1 | contig 13293 bp, 4 predicted proteins | sample LMS_cellobiose_e_FD_79183 | JGI IMG/M metagenome (GOLD analysis project Ga0079305, IMG submission 79183) | Rumen-fistulated moose microbial communities from Alaska, USA - LMS_cellobiose_enrichment | ecosystem: Host-associated > Mammals > Digestive system > Stomach > Rumen fluid ... | reverse complement strand
TGAAAAATACTTTTCCCAGTCGGGGAGGCTATTGCTTTTTGAGCTGTTAATACTTTTTGTAGTCGGATGAAGATTCCAGAGCTCATCGTGTGCAACATAGCTCCAGGGAATAAAATGATCAATCGAAATGCCAGAAGGATCAAGAAGAACGTCACCGTAAATATCATGCAGAGGGTTTACATTCAAAACAGCTCTCCAGTATTTCTTGACCTTCTCCAGGTTGCGCTCCTGAGGAGGGGCTAATTTGTTCGGAATGCCGGGGACGGATGGATTTCTTCGCTGCAGATACTGAATCAGATTAAATTGAATCCAGCCCATGATTATCTCATAGTTGGTAGTGATGTACTTACTCCAATTATCATCTACAACAATGATGCTTTGAAGACCCGAGATTGATTCAAAACGGTACAGAAGACCTGAATATGAATTGATGCGGTTACCCAGATCCGTTTTAGGCCCATCCCATGCTTTCCCTTTCAAATCTTCCATGAACGGAGCCTGAAGGCGATATGGGACGTTGTAAGTTAGGATCTGCTTGCGTCGCTGTAGGTCGCGATCCTCACTATTTCTGACAGCTGACAATACAGAGGCTTTTTTCTCACTGGACTTCAGGCCAAACAATCCCTGCGCATAATGAACTAAATCCTCGAGATTGTCAGCAGGTCCGAGATTCAAGCGATACTCTGTTACCATATACCACGCATCTGCGATCATGTTGTCTATCAGCTCTTCAAAAGTCAGGCGTGTTTTCCCAGAATACACTTCTTCGACAATTGCCTGAAACCAGAATAGCTTGTAGCATTCCGACATATTGTCAAATAGCCGTTGAAGATGAATAGTATCCAGTTGGTCATGTTTAGGCAGTTGCATCATGATCACCTTTGCAAGAATGATGTGCAGGCAATAGTGGTTACCTTTTATTCAGATAGATATCCGGTAGAATAATAAGGCTCTCGCTTTCTTCAGGGGCATCTTTCGGCTTCCAGTATACTAGGAATCGGACTTCTGCTTTAACAATGCGATACCCCTTAGCGACCAATTCACTTAACGAACTGGCACAAGCTTTTGATAGCCGGCCAACTTTAGCTTTGTATCTTCCATAATCGACTAGGAGATAATCGCCATCAAGTATCAGTGGAGTCCCGCTTTGAAGCTTCAGAATCCGATCTTGCTTGTCCTGGAAATAGCCGAGGTTCATTCCTCTATGTGAAATCTGCATTAAGACTTCGCCGGATTCGGGGAATGCTGCGTGGTTTTGCTTGTTGAGTACTCCAGCCGCCGTGACTCTGTCGAATAAATTATTGTTGTAGTTTACAAACAGATTGTTCTTTGCACGAGTTATTCCAACATAGAGAGCATGCCGTTCTTTATCGCTATTTATGCGATAGTTATCTAGCATGATATAAACAGAATCGAATTCTCGCCCTTTGGATTTGTGGATTGTTGAAACAACAATTGAGCCTTTGGGGTTAACTACAAAATCTTCTAAATTGGACTCGGAAATGAATTCTAGCAAATCCGTTTTATACAATTCCCGATTCGTCTTTTTGAACCTCGACAGCATATTCAGGCACTCAGGAAGGCATGTGCTTCCATGAAATACAGTTGAAAGCCTTTCAATGCTTGCCTCCCAGATATCCTGAGGAATTGTCGGAGACTTATCATCTATACCAACAAGCTGCAAAAAGGTCCGGATCTCCAGCAAGTTGCGAAGATTAAACCCGTCATTTGATTGGATGAGATGTGCTTGATAGCCTCGTTTCGTCAGGATTCCGGTTACCCTAAGTGCCTCCTCATTTGTCGCAGTAAGGATGCAACAAGTTCCTCTTTGATAAGTGTTCTGAAGCAAATCGACGGTAGCTACATCCAAGTTTTGTGTATCGTATCTAATTAAGGCGGCTGTGCCTTCCTCTTTCCTAACAGGGAAGATCGGCTCTGTCTTCATGCGCTTTACTATGGTCTTCGAGAAGCGATTTGCCAGCGCAACAATTGATCTCGCAGAACGGTAATTGTCCACCAGCTCATATTGCGCTGCTTGGTAATCCGTGATCAAAGACCGCATGTATTTTGAGTCAGAGCCGCGGAACTCATAGATGTTTTGATCATCATCGCCGACAGCAATAATACGCATGTCCTCGTTCCTAGCAATCAGTGCTTGAATGAGAGAAAACTCGTGTTCATCAATATCCTGGGCCTCATCAATAACAAGGACAGTCTTTGTGATCCTCCCGATATCAACTTCATCAGAACGAATCAAGTCTGCAGCTCTTTGGACAACATCAGAGGATTCCTCAAGGGATCCGATTTTTCCTAACAAGTCGAAACAATACGAATGAAAAGTCTTTATTTCCACATAATAAGCAGCGTTGCCTATCAGGTCGATGAGCCGGCTCTTAAACTCAGTTGCTGCAGAGCGAGAAAAAGTGAGCATCAGTAGTTGCTCGCCTTTGGTATCTTCCAGGAGGAGAAGAGAAGCGAGTTTGTGAACGAGCAGCTTCGTTTTTCCACTCCCAGGGCCGGCACAAACAACGATGTACTTAGAATTTTTGTCTCGGATGACCTGCCGTTGCGTTGCCGAAAGAGATCCAAATATCTTGTTATGTTTTTCCGCTGTTATAGCCAGGTTGATCTGGTCACGTTCATCTCCCTTAAAATACTTGTCAATGAACAGCATGTAGTCCATTTGAAAATAATCGTTGGCGAAGGCTTTTGCTTCAGCTGGGCTCCTAGTCAACATGTGAGCATACTTACCAACGATATGGATCTGCTGAGTTTTCTGGGCATAGAAAGCATTCAGAGCAAGATAGTCATCCTTTTTGTACTTGATATTGTTATTCATCTCGAGGCGCTGAATGTGGATGGCACTATAGAAAACTAGGAACCCGCCATCCAAGTCCAACGCATGAATCTTGTCCAAGTACAGGAGGGCATCTTTTATGTCGTTTGCGCTAACTTCTTGCCGGTCGTCAAATAGCTGCAGGTCGTTTTTATACTCCTCTTGCAATTCCAGAATAGAAAAAGGTACTTCTGAAACTGCATGCTTATTATCGACCTTTTCTAAGAGATATCTGATGATGAATCCTGCTATCGTTTGCCGTTTTTCAAATTCTTTTAGAAGCTCCTCAGGGTTTTTTGAAAGCTTGTACTCTGGGAATTCATCATCTTGTGAGCGTTGTTCTTTTAAGACACCAACCATTTTCCAGTACGTGATAATATCGTTGATGTACTTTACGTTGGCAGTTCTAATACCAGCTTTTTGCGCAGAATCGCTTAGTTCTTTATCATTGTACCGCCATTTCTGGGGTGGATTTTCAAGAATGAAGCGCTCAACAGCTGATGCCCTTCTTAGGGTTTCATTGGGACCTTTCTTTTTCTCCGAATCAGACTGGGCAATGTGTGCAGACATATCTTCAGAGTCTGCCAAGATCCCCGATGCCCGCAGCATATTGATCACGTCAAGGGTCTTTTCTTTTTCCAAAGCAAGCGCATCGGCAAGAACGTCAACACGATTTACTCCGTTATCTTGTTTGTTTGGCCCTCTATCTCGATATAATCCGCCCATCAAGGCGGTCATAATTCTTTTTGCTGTCTCTTTTTCGGTCGCAGGAATAAATACAGATGAATCGATCTTCGACGCCGCTTCAGCAAGATTATTAACAAGGATGCCGGAAGCATATACGTGAGGTACATTCATTCCCCGCGTAAGGTAGCCAGCATTCTCCAAGGCTGCGACGCCCGCTTTAATGCGCGTTTCAAGTTCTGAAACCTCGCCAGAAGCATCCCAGCCGGCAGATCTAGCTATTTCAAGAGGGCTTAATGTGAAGTGCCCTCTTTGACCAGACAGTTTCTTAACTGCGGACCAAATCTGCTTAATCTCATCAATACTTAATTTTGACTGAGCGAGTCTTGAAAAGTGATTATCGAGATCTTCGTCGTTGAAAAGAACATAGCAATCTGCTTGGATGCTTTCATTTCTTCCAGCTCGGCCGGCTTCTTGGACATAGTTCTCCAGTGAGTCTGAGATATTGTAATGAACAACTAGGCCCACATTATCTTTATCAACGCCCATTCCGAAAGCAGAGGTGGCCACAATGATGTTGACACGCCCAGCCATAAATGCATCTTGGTTCTCAACTTTCTGTTGCGTTTCCATTTTTCCGTGGAAAGGAAGCGCTGGAAAGCCATCCTGCGTCAATCGTGATGCAAGCTCCTCGGTCTTCTTCGTTCTTGACACATATACGATCGAAGGGCAATTGTGTGCTTGGATTATTCTACGCAACTCTACATACTTTTTTTCATCGTCTTCGCAAAGAAAAACCCGATACTGGAGGTTTTCACGAGTCGCGCTAGTGGTGTAACGCTGCAATTCTATGCCGAGTTTGTCTTGAAAATAGTCAAGAATATCGCTGATTACTTTTGGCTTTGCCGTCGCAGTAAAGCACGACACCGGAATGGGGTTTGCTAACCCTTTCTTTTCCTGGAGTTGGCGAAGATAGTCTCCAATAAACAGGTAATCGACACGAAAGTCCTGGCCCCAAGCAGAAAAGCAGTGAGCTTCGTCGATGACAAATCTAACTACGTTTCGAGAAAGAAGAAGCCTTTCAACTGTAGCAGAGCGCAAGGACTCAGGAGAGATATACAGAATTGATGCGCTTCCCTCGGATACCCGTTTAATTGCATTTGCACGCTCAATGGGATTAAGCAGGCCATTGATCGTAACTGCATCAACAATTCCCTTTTTCTCCAGGTTATCAACTTGGTCCTTCATCAGGGATTGCAAAGGAGAAATAACAACGGTAAGACCCCTGACAGCATCTCCTGCCATCAAGGCAGGGAGCTGAAAAGTAAGTGATTTTCCGCCCCCGGTCGGGAAAATAGCAAGCAGGGATTCACCGCGCACTGCGGCCTTAACTGCGTTTTCTTGGAGAGGCTCTCCATTATATCTACGGAAACTAGGATAACCGAAGTAGTGCTGCAAACTACTGTGGATGTTTAGTTTTGAGTTGCAATACGGGCAACCATCGTTACAGGGTCTATTGCGAAGCTGATCCATGATGTCATTGACCTCAGGATAGTTACGGGAGACCCAAGGCGGAATTATTGACTGCCTATCTCGGGTGTTGATCAGTGCAAGACAATATGCGAGCTCAGTGGGATGATTTTGAATCATCTCTACGAGGTTCGAATTAAGGCAAATCTCCGTGTTGAAAGTGAACCTGATTAGGAGAAGCAGACTATCGTTGGATGAATAGTCTAGGTAGTCAAAAAAGCTCTTAAACTTCGGATTTCGATAAAGGAGCAAATAGTAAATTGCCTGTAGACTTGCTGGTAAATGATTGAAGGCGGTTACTTCATCATTGAAAAGATCTCGAGCTTTGCATGCATCAAAAAATGGATTGTTAAGTTCACCGCTTTGGAGCTTATCGTCCTTAACAAGATGATGATATGGCCTCTCTGGAAAAAGCAGGGGGGAGAGGAGCAGAGTATCAATATAGTGCCGTACCCGGTGATTTGCGTCGAGATCATCTCCGAGATACTGCAAATCATGAGCGAAAATGTTGTGACCACACAGATAGTCACAGTCATTCGCAAATGCGATGAATTGACTACGACTCCCTGCATGGAACTCTTTATTGTCGCTCTTGATAGCTCCAATATCGACTAATTGTTTGCCTCTGTTAGCGACTTCTGTATCAAAGAACAGAATTTGCTTCATTGCAAACACCCCCATACGCATTCCAAAATGATTAACAGCTTATTGTATTGTAATGTTGAGCAAACGCTTAAGGCCTTTTTTGTTCTTTGGAACGTGCCTATCAGGTGCGATACTCTTGAGTAAGTCTCCCATTTCTTCACGCTCGATATCATCCAACATCGCAATATTCAACAGATTTTTCGCTCTAGAAGAACCAACGTACAGCAAACGACGGCTATCAGCAGAAGACAGAGAAGATAGGGCGGTATCCACTATCAGTATCGCCTCTGCTTCCAACCCTTTAAACTTACGGATTGTAGTAAACAAGACTTTCCCCGGCTCTTTACTCAGCGATATCTTTTTACCCCCATACTCCTTGTCAACGGAAAGCCAAGAGCTTTCTGTCGTTTTTGCTGTAAGAATAACTATGTCTTCCGGGTTGAGTCCTTCAGCACATACTTGCTTTATGAAATCATCAACTATCGTTTCAAGCTCACTTGTTGTTTGATAAAACTTTACTGCTGGAATATCACCATGAACATCGTTATAAGTAACCTTTTCAAGGCCCATGATCGAACAAGAGGTTTTGAAGACTTCTGCGGTGTTACGGCAATTTTTGTGCAGCACCAATCGACACTCAGAATTTTCGATCCATTCAGGAAGATGCTTCTTCATCACATACTGGTTTCGATCATAGAAAACATAAAAACAACCATGTTTCTTGTTCGCAAGTTGATAAAGCTTGTTCAGAAGGAGGTCATCTAAATCCTGGCCTTCATCAACAATAATATCGCTATAGTTCCAAGTATCGTCATTAAATGCGCCGTTAATGTATTCCTCAAATACAGGAATCACTTTATCAAGCGGGATTTCGTAATCCCCTAATATTTCATAAGCAAGAGAATGGACGTTGTGGAAGGTCACACCTGGAATAGCGTTGTTTTCTTTCAGCATGTCCCGAAGGAAACTGTTGAAGCAAAGGAATAGAACAGACTGATTTTGTGAAGCAAGTCTCTTTGCTTTTTCGATTGCAAGGACAGTTTTTCCTGTGCCTGCAAGCCCATGGATCACCGCCGTTCTTTGCTCCTCAAGAAAATCTAGTAGAGCAGCCTGTTGATTAGTGAGTAGAATGTATGTGGATTCCTTCTCTTGGATTTGTGTTTTCAAGCTTGGAACTACATGAAAATGCGGGCATAGCGCATTAACAACCATCTGGAACTGATGATCCGTCAATTTGACTATTCTGAACTTTGTTTCCCAGTAACTGAAACAAGCATCTAGGGCTTTTTCTGGATTGTCTAAACTTTTTTTATCGAGGACGATTTCCCTTGCTGCTTCTGCTGGCAGCGTCATATCCGCCGGTATCTCAACAGATGGAAACCATGCGCAATAACACATCATTGGGCGCTTGAACCGGCAATCTGACTTCTCTAGCCGATCCATTAATTCAAATTGACTTTTCCTTGCTTGTCCAAGTGGATCAATCCTTTTGGTGACTCTGGTCCGTGTATTGGTCTGGAGCCATTCACGATCCTTATACTCAATTTCACCAGATTTTACTTCAATAACAAGAACACCTTTATCGGGATGAAGAATCACAAAGTCTGCCTCACCAATAGTTCTGTGTTCATTGATGCCAACCCAGCTAAATGAATAGAAAACGGTATACTGGTCGCTTAATGAGCGTAGCGCTTCATACACCATTTTTTCCCCATAACTATTGTTGAAATCCTCTGGTTTAACGCGAGGGATAAAGATCGCCATTTAACATTCCTCCACTATATTTCAAGTGCCTCTTTTACTAGCTGTTCTGCAGTTTTTCCTGCTTCAATCCCATCAGTAAAGTGTTCAAATGCACTTACTCGAAGTTTTTTCTTGGCTTCCTGATCTGAAGTTATTTCATCTATTATCGCATCTGTTAATTCGCAGTTTGTTGTATAGAATAAGGCTTTGCTAGGAGCTAGCTTTACACGAAGGTCTCCATTCTTACAGTGCTCCCAAATTTCGAGCGTGAGCGCATTTATATTTGTACTGGTTTTCTTGGCGATATAGCTTACAAGACCTGCTTTAGAATACTTGTTTAATCTTTCAAGAAATGCTTTTCCCTTTTCAGTTATGGGCTCAAAGCATCTGATAGATTGAACTCCTTTCGAAACTATTGTGATTAACCCGTAATCCATCAATAGTGAAAAAGCAGTTCTTTGCTCATCGTTCATGCTCTCATAATCGATATGGTTAAATGTCTGCCCCGGTTTCAACTTCCTGGCATCCCATTCATTACGAATATCCTTCTCTGAGCAAAGTGTGCTGTTTAATAGATTCCGGCGGCCACGCTTTGACTGATTTGTGTACAGTAGATACCCGTATGCAGGCTTCCCATCCCGTCCTCCACGTCCAACTTCTTGGTAATATTGTTCTACAGTTTCAGAGATGAGATAGTTTACTACTACACGTATATCAGCAATATCAACTCCCATTCCGAATGCAGACGTGGCAAAAACGATCTTAATGCTCCCGTCAACAAAGCCCTGCATAACATTCGCCTTATTAGTATCACTTAGATCTGAGTCAAAATATGCTACGCCAGGATAGACTTCTTTATACTTTTCAAAAAGCGTTCGGGTCGTTCCTTTATTACCGTACTTTCTGTGCACAAAAACGAGGATTTTCTCGCCTGGATGATTATTGATGATCTTTTCTAATTCGTCGTCTTTGGTTTCTTCTTTTCCATCTTTTAGGTTGATAATGTCAAGATGAAGGTTATCTCTCCAAAGTTTTTCACCTTTAATTACTTTGGAAATATGAAACTCTCGAATAATCTGTTCCTGCTGTTTGCTATTTAGAGTCGCTGTCAAGCACAGAACACTGGGCCAGTTTTCTCCAAAGATCCTATTCAAAGCCTGAGGTATATTTCGATATGCAGGGCGGAAACCCTCACCCCACTGGGAAACACAATGAACTTCATCAACTACAATTAGACCAATGTCGTCACTTCGATAATTGAGAATATACTCCAAGAATCCGTCGCTTGAGATACGCTCTGGCGAAGAGAATACAAACTGAGGGAGCTTCCCGTTGGCCATTTCTGTAATGGCACGAAATTGCTTTCTGTAATCCATTCCAGAAAAGTTAATTGCCTTTAGCCCTTTTAGCGCTAATTGCTCGCACTGTTGACTCATTAGCGCAACCAGCGGCGAGATTACAAGAGTGGTTTTGCCAATGGCAAGGCCAGCAATCTGGTAAATCAATGATTTCCCGCCACCGGTTGGCATCAGGCACAAAACATTGTTCCCATTAACAAGGGCCTCTATTGTTGGTCCTTGAACATCACGGAAATCTGGTATTTCCGGATAATACCTCTTTAGAAGTTCATGTTTGGTCATCATTTTTACCACGGAGTATTGAATTTCAGTACATCATCATTTCCAGCTAGAGTGGCGATGTTTGCTTTGTTTTCACTGGTTACATACTCATAAAAACTATTAGTAAGCAAAAACCGAAACTCTGCGGGATACTCTTTCTGATATCTTTTTCCTATCATATCTGCTAACAACCGGTAAATACGCAAAGTATACATGCAAAACGTCTCAAAGGGGAAAAAGTAGTTGTGCTCCATTTCGTAGATCCCAGTCTTTGACCATGTCTCATCTTTAACCATGCTGAATTCGGAAGTGCCGGTAGGAGTTTTAATAACCTTTGTTCCATCTGAAAGAAAGTACAGCGACCAAACACCAGATTTATAGTTTCCGGGAAACGTTCGAGGATACATATGATTAAGAATATTTGAGACTATCCCATAGCCGACCACACCAGGCTGATAACATGCTTCGTCCTCCATTTCAGAGAGTCTACAGTCTGCAATTGTGTCCATTAAGGCTATAGAGTCCTCGTCCATTTCTTCATCATAATCAGCCGCAAAAGTGATCATGTTGAAAAACGTATCGTAGAGAGACTGACTCTTGCAACCGTAAAACTTTGCTTTCCAGTCTTTCAATGCTTCAGACTTGCTCTGAAGCGTATTACGAATTACATCGCATTCTTTTTTGAGTATAGTGTTCTTAAACCCTTCTGTATCCTCCGCGTACTCTTCTTCCATGACGTCCATTCCAAAGATAGCATGATATTTATCATGAAGTTTGTCATTCTTTAGGATGAGGTCCTGAAGGAATGCAGAAAAAGAATCCTGTGCTGTGGGAAGCTCTTTGAAACGAGAAATCCCCTCAAAGAATCCATCTGCGTATCTGCGGGCAATTGGTTCAATGACAGACCAAACTTCCTCAAAGTGCTCTTGATCATTAATAAGCTTAAACTCTGCGCGTCCGATATCGGTATCCAAATAGCTTTGTTGCATTTGCCTTTCCTCCTAGCCAGCTAAAGTGCATCCGCGGATTATCTAGCCTTCCCCAGCATTAATTCAATTGTCAAAGCCAAAGTTCGAGATTTTTAGAGTGCGGCAGTTCTCGGAAACCGTGCGTACCGTTCCGGAGGGAATGCCATTGGGAGCATTTACATTGACCTCCAGCGTCAGTTCCACATCGCTACCTTCAACAGCCATGAGGTGCTGAATGATCTCCTGGACATAGTTGTTCACGTCGCGGTTGACACGGGTTGTATCCAGCTTGGCACTCATGAAGAAATGCGTATTGCTCTTGGCTGGCTGCGGACCGGGACCAGGTGTGCCTCCGGGACCGACAGGGAGTTCGCCGCCGGGCGTACCACCAGGACCAGGTTGTCCGCCGCCAGGCTGGCCACCAGGCTGAGGAGGAGTTTCTTTCTGCTCGGCCACAATTTGCTTCAGTGCTACTTGTGACTTAACAAGCAGATCAGACGGATTAATAGACATGAGAGCCTTATTAAACTTGAGATCGACATAGCGGCTCCCGGAATACGCACCGGCAAGCGCAAAGTACTCATCAGAAGCGAGTCCTCTTAAAATAGTATCCTCAAGAACGCGATAATTTGCTAATCTGGGAAGATAGCAATATGTGCTCAGGTATCCCCAGAGTGTTTTGATTTGGATGTCGTTGCTGTCTTTCCAAAGGAGATCGTCAAGCTGATTGAGCAGATTAATTGGTGCCCAATTAGTGATTATTTGCTCACCTTGATCCATCTTTCTTGCAGCCTTAGCAATGATAGTGTCATCACCGCCGCTAATGCTACTGACCTCCCACAGAATCGTCTTCATATCACCAAACTGATCAATATAAGGAACCAAAAGCCAGCAATAGGTCTCGTTTATACGTAGATCAACAGTATGATTACTCCGATCCAGATTCTGCTGAGCTTCGCGAATCTGATTCCCGTCGAGGTTCAGTTCGTCCTTCTCTGTCACAATGGACTTCCAGGCAATGAATCGTTTGACCTCAGCTTGAAGCGAACCTAAGTTGTCATAGTCGGGTGCAACAAAGGCCAGCATGTTTTTGAAAATGCGAGGAGAAGATCCTCTATTATTCAGGATTTCTTCCACGACATCAATCGCTTTTGAACGCTCACTCTTACGTCGATAAGTATCCCCGGATCGGAGTATTACAAGCCGTACAGCCTGATCATCCGGTACATCGAGAGAAGACGCCGGGCATGCATGGATACCGGCAAATGGATTCTCCTTGCGCAGTTTTTTCAGTCGGCCCTCAATTTCGAATTCAACATCAGCAACACTGACCTGCGAGGCACGGTCCTCTGCAGTCTTTCTCAGTGTAGGACGTGTATCATACCAGAAGCGGTTTCCGTTTGGGTTGTTATACAGATATGAAAGTGATCCATGTAGCGTAGTCAGGGCGTCATTGAAATCTGAAATGTTCTCGCCCGGCTGTACAATACCAAGACGAATACGGGATGCTTCTAATCCTCGGACAGCTTGATCACGGGTAGTTGGAGCACTTCCCAACATGATAGCACGAGCTACACGCCGTGCAGCCATGATGCGTCCATAACGATGGTTAGACTTATCCTTCTGAAATGGAATGGAGTTCTTTCCATCGACTTCACGATCGATGATGCTGTTCCAAGTATCGGGTAGATGGCGAACGAGTTCATCGCGGACATTTGGCATATCAAGCGGAAGAGAACCAGGCAAAATCATAGCACTAGCATCGTTTGCCATCCAGAGTTCATGGATCACGGCAGCCATCAGGCGAAGAACACCACGGGTACGCTGAAAGCGTTCCAGAGTTGCCCAGTCTTCATACAGGCGGTCAAAAACCTCTGGGTGAATCGGATAGCAGGCAAGAAGTCTGTCATGATATGTGACTTCTTTAGACTCCAGGGGGAAATCTGTGGAGTTTTCCTGATACATCTGGCTGAAAGCATTGCAGACCGTTTCTCTGGCTGCGGGATCCTTGCAGTCAAGGAACAGCCTGCGCCGGACGACCTCAAAGCCTTCGTTGGCGGCCACGGGTTTCCAGATGGATTCCATACGGCCAAATGTGTGTTCAATAGTCTCAAGAGCAGTCTTACCGGCTTCTCCACCAATTTCAATATCAGACTCAGGAATTGATGCGACTACGATGCTGTTCTCACTGGCACGGGCTGCCTCGGTGATTTCTTGGATGAAAGTAATGAAGTTGTCATATGAACCAGCAGGAAGACCTTCGACGCCATAAATCTTCTTGGCGTAGGCAACCAGTTCGTCCATCAGAATCAGGCAGGGACCACAGGCATTTAGCAAGTTCTTCAGGTTCTCAGAGCCGGGAGAAACACCCTTGCGGTCTGCGTCACGCACAAACTCATAAAGATCCGGTTTGCCTGCAGAGGTGACGAGCTGATAAGCCATCTCGCCCCATATGGTGCTGACCGTATAACCGGGAAGATTCGACGGATTCTTTTTTCTCGTTGGATCGAGAGCCGTGCCTACAAGCACAGCAACATTTGCCTTGGGGAACTTATCTAGGCCAGCTCGGTCAAGAACCGTCTTCAGATTCGGAGCGCGGTCAACCGTAATGCCCCCTCTGACGATGTGGTACAAGGCAAGTTCTGTGTGCGTTTTGCCACCGCCGAACGCAGTCTTCAGCTGGATGACCGGCTCGCCGCCCTTGCCAGCGATGCGCTTCAGCGATTCTACGAGAAGGCCTGCCATGCCCTCGGTCACATAGGTGCGGGCGAAGAATTCGACAGGATCGCGATACTCATAGGCACCTTCACCGCGGGAGACCTGAGCCAAATCCGCAGCAAACTCGGCGGCACGATAGCGGCCTTCCGCTACATCGGGATGCGGTTGCATAACCGTTCTCCAACTGGGGAGATTCTGACCGACAGAACGTTGCAAAACGCCGTCACTTGTCTTTGCGGATTTGGATTGAGCTGGCGCAGCCGTAGAGGTTACCGAGGTGGAGCCATCTGCAGAGCCATAGCGCAACTGACGATAGAGGGCTCGGATCTGCTCTGTGCATTCCGGATCTTCAAAGCCCTCGCTGAGTAGTGCCATAGTGTCCAGTGCCCGCTCAGCATAGCGAGCTTCAAAGTCCTGCTGACCGATGTGGGAAGCATCGTTTCTAACGCCCATCAGTTCCTTCGACCATGTGCGATAGTCGATGGCCAGCTTCATGCGGAAGACGTTGCCCCACTGCCTATCAATCAGCCGCAGGCAGTTGGCAATATCC
>Ga0079305_1002855_pt1 | contig 13296 bp, 9 predicted proteins | sample LMS_cellobiose_e_FD_79183 | JGI IMG/M metagenome (GOLD analysis project Ga0079305, IMG submission 79183) | Rumen-fistulated moose microbial communities from Alaska, USA - LMS_cellobiose_enrichment | ecosystem: Host-associated > Mammals > Digestive system > Stomach > Rumen fluid ... | reverse complement strand
AGTGAAGCTCACGCTGTATCTCCCGCGGGATTCCTCCGTCCGGATCTATGCCCGGGCGTCAGATGAGCGGGAATGGGCAGCATGGCAGAAGATTCCGGAGCAGACGCAGGGCGCTGACGCAGCCCGGGCGCTGTTCGGAGAACCTAAGGCATCCTGCGGCGACGTGTGGCTCTCCGACACGGGGCGCTGGCTCTGGCTGGGGATTGGTTTCACGAGCGGCGGCGAAGAGAAGCCGCGACTGGACGCGGTCAGCATCCTGGCTGAGAGCGATCACATGTCGGATTATCTCCCGGCAGTCTATCAGAAGCGCGACTTTACCTATCGCTTCCTCTCCGTCTTCACCGCGATGTTTCAGGACCTCGAGGAGACGATCGGCAAGGCGCGGCGGCAGCTTGATCCCGCCGCTGCGGACCCGGAAATGCTGCAGTATCTGGCGCACTGGCTGTGCGCGGATGGCAGCATGCCGGAGGAGGAGCTTCGAAAGACCCTGCCGAATGTCATCGAGGAGTATGAGTCGATGTATACGGTTCGGGGGATCGAGCGGAGCGTGGAACGCCTGACCGGACAGACGCCGTGGATCATTGAACATTTTATGGTGGATCCGAACGATCCCTCTTGCAGTGACCCGGAACTGTACCGGAAGCTGTATGGAGACGATCCCTACCGCTTTTTCCTGCTGCTGCCGCAGGGAACCTTCACCGAGCAGCAGCAGATGGAGAGCTTTCTGGAGCAGCTGGAGGAACTGGTCCCGGCAGAGACGACGCCGGAGCTGGTGCTGCTCAAGCCCGGGGTACAGCTCGGCTGGCACACCTATCTCGGCCTCAACACCCAGGTGGGAGAATATGTCACAGCGGTCATTGACGAATTGGCTACCATCCATTACGATACAACGATAGGAGGAAAAGACCATGAGCGGTAATACGGATTTTTTCCCGCTGGAACGCAACCGTTACTTTTACGGAAAGCTGCTGACGGTCAGGGATTTTGAGATCGAGCAGAAGTATACCCGTAGCAGCGCGCAGCTGATGCATCGCCTCGCCTTCGGTGCGGGCGTAATCTGCGGCTTGGGCGTGAGCGCCAGCGATGATTCCACGCTTCTGATCGAAAGCGGCATGGCGATTGACTATCTCGGCCATATGGTCGTGATCGAGGAACCGCTGCTCAGGAAGCTGCAGATGATCGACGGGCAGGATACGATCAAGGGGAAGGAGAGCGCCTACCTCTGCCTGAATTATCAGGAGACGAACGCCGAGCCGGTCAACGCCGTCGGCGCCGCATCCGGCGAGAGCCGCCAGTACAACATCACGCGCGAGGGCGCGAAACTGTTCCTTACGGCGCAGGAGCCCGATTACCGCGCGTTGCTGGAGGCGGCGGGGAAGGAAAACGTCACCGTCCTTTATACCAGTGATCAGCTCTCTCTCGTGCTTTCTGTGCCGGAGTCGGTGTGCGCCGGTCGGGAGTTCACGGTGGAGCTGCTTGTGGTGAAGAATGAGAAGACGCCCCCGGTCTTTTTCGAGCTCAACGGCAACAGCGGCTTCGTGGACAGCGAGGACGGACGAATCCATCTGAAATTCCGCGAGAGTCCCGAGGAGACCCGCCGGGTCTATCAGGTGAGCTTCCGCATGAAGGCGCGGCAGATGAGCGGGCTGCAGAGCGCGTTCCTGCCCTCCGGCGGCGAGATCGACCTTGAGCTGGGGAGCCACCGCTACAAGAACTATGTGGAGGTCGGGGCAAAGTGCTATCTGTGTAAGGATCCCTATGAGCTGGCCGAACGCCACCGCCTGATCGACAATCTGGAACACCGTCTCAAGGGTCGGGACCTCCCGATCTATCTCGCAAAGCTGGAGCTTCTGCACTCCGCGGGCAGCATGTTTGTCGTCTCGGTGACAAATCTGCCCTTCGCACAGCGTATCGCACGGGAGAGCAGCAGCACCGGCGACGGCGGACCGCGCAGCGTGACCACCTCGGTCCGCTCGCTGGAATACTGGCAGAAGCCGGACGTCAAGGCAAATTTCCAGCCCTCTACCGGCGCGCTGCATTTCGACTTTGGCATCCCCTCGCCGGAGCAGTATGATTATGCCGTCAGCCACGGGAAGGTGGATCTGACGCTGCCCGGCGGCGTGCGCGTCAACAGCAAGGTGTATTCCGAAGAGATCCCCCACGGGCTCGGGCCCGGCACGGTTGACGTGCGGCTGAGCATCGAGTTCGCTGACCGGAACAATGCCGACGAGACGGCGCTGTGCTTCGGCAACAGTGAGATCTTCGTCAAGGGCAAATCAAAGGATGACGTTCCGTGGGTCGAGGCCGCTGCGGTGGTCTATCCCCGGCGCGGCACCATGCGCATCGGCCTGTGGCTGCACGACATGGTGGACGGCAACCGTATCACGGTTCACTATTTCGCGCAGAAGCCGGAGCGCGACACCAGCCGCATCCTGGCCCAGCGCAAGGTCAGCCTGACCGTAACGCCGGAGTTTACCCACGTCAGCCCGCGCGGCATGGTCTTCTTCAAGTCCGAAGTGACCGGAAGCGAGGACAAGGGCGTGCGCTGGGCAGTCAAAGAGGAAAACGGCGGCGTGATCGACCACAACGGCATCTATCAGGCGCCAGAGCTGCCCGGTACCTATGAGATTATGGCGATCAGCACCGCGGATGACAGCATCACCGCAAGTGCATTCGTGATCGTTGAATAATGCATTCGGGCCGGATAGATCCGAACCGGCCCGGGGAATCAATCCGCCGTTATCACGGCCGGAAAGGAGAGAAGGACGAAATGGCAACGCTGCTGATCCGGGAACGCTATAAGGTTGTGCGAGCCATCGCTGCGCAGCCGGGCTATGCGCTGTTGGAGGCGGTTGATATTTCGGACCGTGAAACGCCTTCCTGCCTGCTCAACCTGTACGAAGGCGAGCTCCTGCACCGCTATGCGCGGATCTGTGTGGGAATCCGGAAAGAGGAATGTCCCGCGTTCCGCGGCATGTTTCTGGAGAAAGGAACGCTCGCGGTCGTCTTTGACCGCAGCGAGGGGCAGCCGATCGACAGCCTCTTCTACCGGGGCGACACGTGGAGCTGGCAGGACAGACTGGCCTGGGCGGAACTGCTGATGCACCGGGCGCTGAGTCTTGCCAATCTCCCGCCTGAGGTCAGCTGCGCTGCACTGCTGTCCGACAACTTGCTGTTCGACCTCACAAACAAACGCGTCAGCATTCGCTGGATGCTGCAGCCAATGGAGGAGATGAACCAGCGGGAGGCGGTGCTGCTTGCGGCGGATCATGTTAAGAAGATCCTGCCGCGGACACTGCGTGCAGGCGATACGGAATATCGTTTCCTGGAGCAGCTGGAGGCGGGGACTCTGCGCAGCGTGGTGGACCTGTACGGAAAATGGCGCGACGCGGAAAGCGCCATCCGGACAGAGCGGGAGGAATTTGAACACAAAAATTTCATCAAGCGCGGCCTGATCCTTCTGGGGCGCGCATTCCGCCGCCGCAGAGCAAGGGAGGATTAAAGAACTGAGATGAATGTGGGTAGAAGCTGGGTCTTTTTCATCGTGATGCTCATTCTGGCCGCCTGCGTGATCCTGCTCGCGGCAGAAAAGCCGATCATGGAGAGCCTGGACACGCTGCGGGATCTGCCGGGAGATACTGCCTGGCAGATCGTCGGCACGGGAAGCGGAAAGACGGCTGCGGCCGCCGGATGGAGCGGCGACGCGTTGGCGCTGCGCTGGTTTTCCACGGACGGAACGCGCCTTTCCGCCTTGGAGGTGCAGCTGCCGGAAGAGGCGGTGGGCGGAACGATCGTGCGGCTGCTCCCGGTGCGTGACGGCCTGGCCTATGTGGGCCTGTACGGCCCGAACGCGGAGCACCTGTACCTTTACCGGATCGGAGGAGGCGCGGAGCCGGAACGCCTGCTGGCCATTGACTGCGAGGGTGATTCTTCGATGGAGCGGATGGCGAGGACGGCGATGTCGGAGCTGACAAGCGACGACACCGTCATGTCCTTTGCCCTGCGTACGGATGGCCCGCTGGAACGCTATCTCTGCCGCGAGAGCGGCGGCCTTGAGGCAATCGGCGCCGAAAGCGCCAAGGCAGACAGCGCACTCAGCATCCTGGCGACACAGGACGGAACGCTTCTGCTGGGCGGAGCGGGCTCCCTTACGCTCAACGGGAAACCTGCCGCCGCCGCTGTCGATGGTCAGACGGTGACTCATCTGACGATGGGCCGGGGCGGCTGGTATTATATCGACGCGGCAGCATTGGATCTCTGCTTCGCGGACGCTGCGCTCAGCGCGTCCTACCGGGTGCTCCGCCTGAGTGCCGAATGGAACGGCGCAAAACGTAGCCTTACCTCCGTCGCGCTGACCCGCGATGAGAGCGCGCTGATGCTGCTGGACGACACGGTGCTGACTCTGACGGATACATCGGGCACAAGGGAACTCACCGGTGTTCTGAGCCAGACGGGGCTGCGCGCGGTTCTTTCTCTGGCGAAATATGCGCTATACGCGATCGCGGCGGCCGCCCTGCTGTGGCTGCTGCTGTGCGGACTGCGGCGGGGCTATGCGCCGCTGGTCGTGTTTCGCGGCGGGATTTTTGTCGCTGCGGCATTACTGTGCTTTGCGTTGATGCGCTATACCTGGATCGTTCCGATGCAGCGCACCGCAGCCCTGCGGGACAATGAGGCACTGGTTTCCGGCGTGCTGCGCGCTGCGAACGCAGGAAACCGTCTGGGCGACAAAGTGCTTGCCTTTGACGTCAGCGGTATGCTGGAGAGTACGGGCGCGGACCGCGGGCGGAATGTGCGTGTGCTGCTTGCGGAGAAAGTCGACGGGGAATGGAGAACGTCGGACGGCTGTCTCGCGTCGTCGTCGGACGCCTTTGATTCCGCCCTGGCGGATGCTGCGCAGGAGGCAAGCCCGGCCTGCGGGCAGAAAAACGGCGTGTTCCGCTATGCCCTGGCAGCGGGGGACCGCAGCCTGAGCATCCGGGTCGAGGATCCCCATGTGCCGGACGACGCATACGTCTATTACCCTCTGATGGCTGGCTTTGCCGCTCTGGCATTTGTTGCGCTTATGATTCTTCTTACCGTGGGCGCAGACGTCCGCCGTATTTCCAGAAAGATGGAGCGGATCTCGCAGGGCAGCGTGCCCGAGCGACTGAACCTTCGTACGGGCGACGAAATGGAGAGCATGGCCAGCATCGTGAACTCCCTGGGCGTTTCCATGCAGAAGCAGGAGGAAGAGCGGGAACGCGTGGAGCACTCCTACCGCCGCTTTGTTCCGGAAAAAGTCCTGGCGCTGCTGGGCAAGAAGTCGATCCAGGAGGTCGACAAGAGTGCCTTCGCCGCGCGGCGGATGGCAGTGATGACGGTATGGTTCACTTTCCCGGATACCCTTTACACGGATATGCGCAACAGCCGCCTGCTGTTTGACAGCGTCAACGAGGTCATCGAGCGGACGGCCTCCATCGTCGCCCGGAAGGGCGGAACGGTGTTCCACTTCTCATACAACGGGTTCGACGTTGTGATGGACGAGGGCGGCGAGGCCGTCAGCACCGCCGTGGCGATGCAGCAGGAAGTGCTTTCCTTTAATGAGATGCGCACGCAGAACGGGCTTCCGCGCGTCACACTGCGCATCGCGCTTGACAAGGGCAACGTCATGCTGGGTATCGTCGGAGACACGTCGCAGATGGAGCCGACGACGATCTCTTCCAGTCTTTCCACCGTGCAGGAGCTGATTGACCTGAGCAACCGGCTGAAAGCCGGGATTCTGTGCACGGAGGCGATCATCTCTGAGCGGCAGGAGTACGGCAACCGATATATGGGAAAGTGCATTGTCGGCAACCAGTCCGTGCGCGTTTACGAGGTGTTCGACGGAGATGAATTCAGCGTCCGGCGCGGAAAGTCCAGCTCGATGCGGGACTTTACCAAGGGTGTTTACGATCTTTACGGCGGCGATGCCGCAGGCGCGAAGCATATGTTCCTGATGCTGGCGCACAACTATCCTCTGGACGGTGGCGCACGGTACTATCTGTATCTCGCGGACCGGCTGGAGCATGACCCGTCGCTGCCCTGCGTACTGAATCTGGACAATGCCGCTGGAGAGGAGATGTAAGCGATGGCATGGAAGGAATTGCTGCTGCTGCATGATACGGAGCCGGAAAAGCAGAATATGCTGGGCGACGGGGAACCGGGGGACCGGGGCAGCCTGATCCGCCAGGTCTGCGAGCAGTTCGGACAGACCGTCACCGAGCAAAAGGCGGAGGACGCAGAACCGCAGGCGCCGGTACGCTGTGCCGACGGTTATGTGCGCCGTTCGCCGGTCCAGCCCTACGGAACGGCAGAGGATTTCATGCGCCGCCGCATCCGCAGGATCGTGACGATCGTAATCATCGCAGGCTTCGCTGTGCTGCTGGTCTACGCGCTGATGCGTTCTGGCCTGTTGGTGTTCCGGCTTCGCTGATCGGAACGGATTGCATTCCCCGGCAGATGTTTACTTGACAGTAAGGACGTTTCCTCAGGGAGGAATTCGCTTTGAACTTCTTTTTTCATCAATTGAGCCGCTCGATCGGCGTGTTTTTCCGTACGATCCGCGCTTTCTTCTCAAGAAAGATTATGGGCATCACGTCGATGCTCCGCAGATTGACGAATTTCTCGCGCCATGCGACAAAGGTTGCGTCGTCTTCCCTGCAGGGCGTGGTGTCCGCCGCTCAGAAGCCCACAAGCCAGGCGGACTACGTGGAAACAGGACAGCTATATATCTCAAAGGCGCTCATCATCCGCATCCTGCTGGCGCTGATCGCAATCGCACTGATCGGGTATTTCGTGGTCTGGCCTTTTGTGCTCAGTCGATTCCTGACTGCGAAGTTCTATGAGCAGGACAAGCGCGTTGCAAACTGGAGCGGGCGCGTCATCGTGTATTCCGACGAGAAAAAGACGCTTCCGCTCTACGCCGGGCGTTTGGAGGACGGCGTGCTGCAGGGCGAGGCAAAGCAATACGACCGCGACGGGATCCTGCTCTATGAGGGCCAGCTCCGGGACGGACAGCGCTCTGGAAGCGGCCGAGAATATGAAAACGGCATCCTGGCCTATGAGGGGCAGTTTGAGGCCGGCCTGTACAGCGGACGTGGAAAACGCTATGCCGACGGGAACCTGGTGTATGACGGACAGTATGCCGGGGGCATGCGCTCCGGCAGCGGAACGGCTTATCAGGACGGCAAGCGGCTGTATGAAGGACAGTTTGCCGAGGACCTCTATGAAGGCCGCGGAAAGCTGTATGAGAACGGGACGCTCTGCTATGACGGGAGCTTCCATGCCGGCGTTGCCGAGGGGACGGGCACTGCCTATTACCCCACTGGCAAGATTGCCTATCAGGGACAGTATCTTTCCGATCAGCCGGACGGGATCGGCACCGCATATGACGAGAGCGGGCGGAAGGAATACACCGGCGGCTTTGCGGAGGGCGTTTACAGCGGACAGGGCACCCTGTTTTTTGACGACGGCGGTCAGCTTGATGCGAGTTTTGAAAACGGCGCGCCGGACGGCAGCGTCGAATGGAAAAAGAACGGAATCCTGTATTATCAGGGCGGATGGCAAGAAAACGGGCCATCCGGCTTTGGCATGCTTTACAGCAAAACGGGAAAGAAGCTCTATGAGGGACCGTTTCTCGGCGGATCGATCGACGGACGAAGCCTCCTGGAGTATTCAACGGGTGAACTGCGCGAAGCGCTCGGCGAGGGCAGCGTCAAAAACGAGAATGACGGGACCGCATTCCGAATCATCGCGGAGGATCTGGGACTGACGGCACTGTGCACCTTCCAGTCTGAAAGCGCCCCGTCGCAGGTCTATCAGGTCTATCTTTCCGAACCGGAAAAGGGCGATTGGGTTTCCGTCATGCCCGGAATGCGGCACACGGAGCCGGTCCAGTGGCCGGAAAATGCGCGGCCGGAGCAGCTAACAATCCAGTATATCAGGCAGCTCGGTGTGAATGTTGCGGCGGGACCTTACTTCGCGGAAAACCTTGTGAAGAGCGGGCAGCGCACCACCGCACTGTATGCCAACGACCGGCGGGATCGGGCTGTGCTTGTGACCTGGGAGCGCCGGGACGCGATCCCGGACCCCACCACGCCGGCGGCGAACGGGAGCGGAAAGAGCAGCCAGGTGGAGAAGCTGCTTGACGCGATGGATAAAATGATCGAGACCGAGGGTACAGGCGCGAGCGCCGGAGCCGGCAGCGGCGGAGAGAGCACCGACGGCGTCCTCGCGGCGGCGGAGAATCTGGAACAGGCCGCTGACGCAGTTGACGCGATGATCGATTACTGGGAGCAATCCCAGCGCCTGAGCGCGCTTGAGGAGATTGAGGGCCGCGTTGATGTGCTGCTGGACGAGGCACGCAGCGCGCTGGCAAAGGGCGTCGGCAGTCCGGAACGGGTCGAAGCGCTGGAACAGGAGCAATTGGAGCTGCAGGCCCGGATCGAAAGCTGCAAGACCGCGATCAAGCGCGCGGAACTCCAGGCGGAGGCCGCCGGTGTGGAGAAGCTCGGAAAACTGGCGTTGGAGGAAATGCTCATCAGCTTCAATCCCGCCGATCAGGATGTGAGCGCTCTGGCGCTGATCGCCGCCGCTTATGCGCAGGCAACCGGCAGTGAGATGGACGCGACTGAGGCGCAGAACGCGGTCAAGGAGGGCCTTCTCAACCTCGCGGACGCACACGGCGCGGCAAAACTGGCGCTGGCGCGCTGCCAGACTCTGGAGAATAACACGAAGAACGCTGCGGGCGCTTACTCCATGGGGCTCGGCTCTAAGGACGCGTGGTACGAAGCGATGAACGCGGAGGCAATGGCCCGCATGGAGCTGTGCAGCGCGCTGGCCGAGTTTTCCAAAGAGGCTAACAAGTTCAATCAGCTGACCGGCGGATGGGTCTCCCGGACCTTCGGCTGGCATTGGGATGTCTTTGAGCCGCTGTTCCTCGCGGAGATCCCGGAAGAACAGACGGAGGAGCAGACGGACGGGCAGCCGGAGAAGCAGCCTGAGGGCAGCAGCAGCCCGTCCGACCCAGAGAACGGCGGCGAAGATGCTGAGAAACAACCTGTGAGCGGGACGGATCTCCCATGATAGACAGGGACACGGCCTGCAAGACGGATATCACAGCGCCGCGGACAACACGCGGAGCGAAGGGAGCGAGCTTATGGCTGACTATACGGCATTGACTGAGGCGGGCATGGCGCTGGTCGAGCTGCTGCGCGAAAACCTGACGCCGGAGCCTCTCGGGAACCGAGAGCTGATCAGTCTCTGCTCTCCGCATGAGAGCGAGAACAACCAACTGACGCTGTTCCTCTATCACATCGAAGAAGATTCGCAGAACCTGTCGTCCGGCTATTTCAGCGTGGACAGCACGACGGAGCGCATGTCGCCGGCGCGATATGTTCTGCACTTTCTGTTGACGCCGCACTCAAAAGCCCCTGCCCAGATGAAGGAGGCCGATCAGTACCGCATCCTGGGCGCAGCGCTCCAGACGCTGCGCGACAACCCGGTGATCCCCCAGCGGCATCTGAGCGGTTCCCTCGCGGCGGAGAACGCCCAGCTTCACATTTTCCTGGACAAGATGTCGATGGAACAGATGCTGAAGATCTGGAACAACACCTCAAAGGACTATAAACTCTCTACCGTTGTAACTGTGACCGGCGTCACTGTCGACTCCAAGCGCACCCGCCGCACGCCGCGCGTTACGGAGGTCATCATCGGCAGCGATCAGAAGAAGGGAGCGGTTCAATGATCCGGCGGACGGCAAGCGCGGTGTTCCTGATGCGCGACGGGTTCACTGGCGCGACGCTGACGAACGGCTCGGCAACGCGATGCTTCCTGGATGGCGAGCCGCTGCGCCGGCCCCTCTGGAAGCGGGAGGGCTATCTTGTGCTCACCGATCTTGCACCCGGCGAACATGTTCTGCGAATCAGTCGGAGCGGTTATCAGGACGAAGAGATCCCGCTAACCGTGGACGAGGGAAGACCGACGGAGGACACGATTGCGCTCAAGCCCGGTGCGGGTTACCGATTCCCGCCGGAGACGGTGCGCGTCGAGCTGATACTGCGGCGTGACGGGGCGGTCTCCGCCGGCGAGCGCATCTGGCTGGGCGTGCCGACACGGACGCGCCTCAAACTGGCGCAGGAGAAGACCGAGCCCGGCGACAATTCGGCGCATCTATTTTGTGAGGGGAATGCAGCGCTGCTCCCCGTCCCGGGGCACTTCCTGCTGACGGACCGGAAAGCGCCGGAACTGGCTTATCTGCGCTCCCTGTGCGATGAGATCGGCGAGTTTGCCCCGCCGCTGACGCTTTCGCATGCGCGTGGCACAGAGCTTGTCCCCATGCAGGTCTACACTGCGGATGAGACGGGCACGGTGCGGGTACTTTTGCGGGAGCCCGGAATACTGATGGGATTCTGCGCCGGCGGGGTGTATGAAACGCCACTGAAGCCTGGCGGGAAGACGATTGAATGGAAACTGGAGGGATAAACGATGGCGAATCCGGTGGTGATGACGGCCCTGTGCACCTGTACGTTCGGCGCTGCGCCCTGTCCGCTCACCGTTTCGTCCCAGCAGACTGTGTCCACCTTTAACCAACTGCAGGCCACCATTATGGACAACAAGTTTCCTACCTTCGGAATGTGCAGCAATCCGGGCAATCCTGCGGTCGCTTCGGCGACTGCCGCGGCGATGGGCGTTCTGACGCCCATGCCCTGCGTTCCCGTTACCCCAGCTCCCTGGGTGCCGGGCGTTCCGACGATCCTGGTCGGCGGAAAACCCCTGCTGAACAACAGTTCCAAGCTGATGTGCGCCTACGGAGGCGTGATCCAGGTTACAATGACGCCTGCCATGACGGTAACGACGCCGTAAGGAGATCCTATGGATTCAAACGAGCTGAACAGAATCGACGCGCTCGGGCTGGACAGAGGCTACGCCAGCCAGGGCGAGTTGCTGCGCGACTATATGGCGTGGCTCGATCTGTATCTCTATTACTATTATGCCCATCATCAGTGGCTGGGGCCGTCCAGTGAGATGAAGAATCTCCTGGGCCTTGTGGTGACCCGGGAGGAGTTTGAACACAATCTGACGAAGGCCGCGCAGCGCGGCCTGTCCGCGGAGCTGAGCGCTGACGAGCGCGAACAGATCGCACTGGCCTTTTCCGCGGTTCGACTTCGGCTGGAACAAACGACTGAACCGATTCCGCTTCAGGCACTCTTTTTGCGCTTCGGCCTCAGCGAATTCGAGCAGAACTGTGTCGTGATGGCCTATGCCCCGGAGATCGACCTGAAATACACGAAGCTCTTTGCCTATCTGCAGGATGACATGACGCGCAAGGCTGCCGGGGTCGCCCTGTGCTGCGAATTGTTCCTGCCGGAAGGCGAGGAGCTTGCGTCCTGTCTTTCCCGCTTTCATGGCCGCGATGGATTTGTCCGTCTGTTCGAGCGCTCGGAACTGGACAAAGGGATGCTGGTACTCCGACGCGAGGTCGTGGAGTTTTTGGCGAACGGAACGCTTGCGGACTGCGATGCGTTCCGCCTGTTTGACGGCAGAGCGCATGGACGCCTCGATCCGTTGACGATTCAGGTGAGCATTGCCCGTCAATTGGACGCTGCCTTTGCCTATCCTGGACAGTGCTGCATTCGTCTTTCCGGCCCGCAGGGCGGCGGCAAACGCTTTCAGATCGAGCATCTGATGGCACGGCAGCGCACACTCTGTGTGTTTGCTGACCTGACGGGGGGCGACTGGCGTGAAACGGCGCGCAGCGCTGCGCTGGCAGCGGATCTCACGGATGCCTGTCTCTGCCTTTACCACCTCGACCGAAAAGACGAAACGGGACAGAGCATTCCGCCGCCGCAGAGCATGATGGAGGAGCTGGAACGGCTTGAATTGCACAGGGACAAGCGCTTCTTCCTGTCCCAGCTTTCGTCGCCCATGCGGCTGCAGATGCTGACGGTGGAACTGGAGCTGCCTCAGGCCGATGAGACGGAACGTCTTACGCTGTTTGAGAGCTTTTTGCGGGAGATACCCCTCAGCGGCTGCACCACCGATGAGCTGGCAGCCAAATTCCGTTTTAGTCCACGGCAGATCCGCGTTGCCTGCGAGCAGGCCGTCGGCCTTGCGCGACTGAACGGCGACGGTGTGATATCCGGCGAACTGATCCATCGATGCTGCTACCGACAGTCTGTGCACCGGCTGGGCGAGCTGGCGACGCAGGTCCGGCCAGGCTATACATGGGATGACGTTGTGCTGCCGGACGCGCAAAAAAACCTGATGCGCCGCGCCTGCGGCCACATCCGTTACCGTCACCAGGTTTCCGCTCGCTGGGGCTTCGGGGGCAAGGTGGGGTACGGCTGGGGCCTGTCGATCCTGTTTGCCGGTTCTCCCGGCACGGGCAAGACCATGTGCGCACAGGTGATTGCCCACGACTTGAACATGGAACTCTATAAGATCAACCTGTCCCAGATCGTCAGCAAATACATCGGAGAGACGGAGAAAAACCTCCGTGCGCTGTTCAGCGAGGCGAAAAACGCCAGCTGCATTCTGTTCTTTGACGAGTGTGACGCCCTGTTCGGAAAACGCAGCGAGGTGAAGGACTCCCACGACCGCAACGCAAACGTAGAGGTTGCCTATCTGCTGCAGCAGATCGAGGAGTACGACGGCGTCTGCATCCTTGCCACCAATCTGATGGGGAACATCGACGCGGCTTTCATGCGACGCATCACCTATGTGGTGCATTTCCCGTTTCCGGAGCCGCCGGCCCGCGAGGCGATCTATCGCGGAATGCTGCCCGCCACAGCCCCGGTGTCGGAGGACATTGACTGGCGCTTCCTTGCGGAGAAGTTTGAGCTTTCCGGCGGCCATATCAAGAATATTGTCCTCTCTGCGGCGTTCATGGCCGCGGGGGAGGGCAAGCCGATCTCAATGCGGCATATGCTGAACGCCGCAGTGACTGAGATGAAAAAGAACGAAATCGTTGTGGTAAAGGAGCAGCTGCGCGAATACGCGGATCTGCTTGAATGAACGCCGGGAAAGGCGGATCAACCGCAGGGCGCTGCCGGAATAGACAACGGCAGCGTTCAGAGGGAGTGTGAAAGGCTTGGAAAATCTGTTGATCGGTCTCATAGTGGGGGTACTGCTGGGCTGCGGCGCCGTCTGGCTTCTGCTGAATCTGCGGGTCCTGGCGCCGCTGAAAAAGCTCCGGGAACTCACGGGACGGCTGGATGAGATGGACGCGGAGGAGCTCAATAAACGGGCAGACAAGATCACCGGCGCGCCGGGCGATGT
>Ga0079305_1002854_pt1 | contig 13297 bp, 12 predicted proteins | sample LMS_cellobiose_e_FD_79183 | JGI IMG/M metagenome (GOLD analysis project Ga0079305, IMG submission 79183) | Rumen-fistulated moose microbial communities from Alaska, USA - LMS_cellobiose_enrichment | ecosystem: Host-associated > Mammals > Digestive system > Stomach > Rumen fluid ... | reverse complement strand
CGAATTTTCCGCTTCGGAGATCTGCCGTTCTGCTTTTCGATCTCCGTCCGCACGGGACGGACCGGTCGATCGCCGCATTCTCGCGGAGAAAGCGTTCCACTGTGCTTTGATAGCCCGTCGGATCGAGGAGATAGCTCATTCCGTGGCCTGCGTTCGGCACGAGGAGCTTTGTTACGCACGAGGCGCAGGCCGCGCCGATTTTTTCCATGTCATCCGGCGGCACAAGCGTATCCGCTCCCCCGTGAATCAGCAGGACGGGGCGGTCGGTTCTCGAAAGCGCGCGCGAAGCGCTGTTTTCCTTCAGATCAAACCCGCCCAGCGTACGGCACCAGAAATTCACGCCCGGCAGCAGCGCGACGGAGGCTTTCCCGATATAGTTTTGCGCAACAAAGCGCAGTTCGTCCCACGGCCGGTCGTATCCGCAGTCCGCCATCACCGCGGCAACCTGCTCCGGAAGGTCGTCCGCCGCCATCAAAACGCCGCCGGCGCCCATGGAGATCCCCGCCAGCACGATCGGCAGACCGGGACAGCGCGCCTGCATCAGCGCGCACCAGTCGCGGGCGTCCCGGCTTTCCCTGATGCCGAATGTAATGATCGTCCCATCGCTTTTGCCGGCGGCCCGCTGGTCGATCAGCAGCAGCGACATGCCGTGCTCATAATAAAAAGGGCAGGCGGACGCGAAATCCCGTTTGCTGCTGCTCCTGTATCCGTGGCAGGCGATCACAAGGGCGGACGCCGAGGGGTTCTCATACAGTCTGGCGCGCAGCGTCAGACCGTCGAACGAGCGCATGCTCACTTCCTCCGCGGGATGCTCGGACAGCCACTTCTCACCGGCGAGCAAAAGACTGCAATAGGGAGCGAGCAGCGTATCGGTCGCGTCGGTGATCCGTTTCATCGGGTTTTTCCCTTTTGGAAAGCGGCGGCACGTCGGAATAAAAAACGCCAGCGCGGCCAGCAGGTAGAATGCGGCGAGGCCGCCTGCCAGAAGGCAGCATGCCGCGGCGAGATGTCTCATGGCGATATCCCCGATCAAGTATTTGTGAGCGACAAGCGTATTTACCCAAAGAGCTTTGCAAGCTCGCAGAGGGGGCGGATCGCGGCGTTCAGCCCTTCGATCGCTTCGTTGAGGCCGGCGAAATCGACCTCGTTGAGCTTCCCGACGGTTTCCGATACGGCCTGTGTGTTGTCCGTGATCATTGTGTTCGCATTGGAAATCAGGGTGTCCGCCTGCGCCAAAAGCAGATCGATTTTTGTCAGCGAACTCTGCGCGTGATCAATGAGCGCCGCTGCCCGCGGAATGAGTGTGATCAGCGCAGCCGCCAGCGCCAGCACAAGCAGGAGACTGACGAGCACGGCGATGCGCCCATACCGGCTTTCCTTCTTCTGCTGGGCCAGAATTTCCGCCAGCAGCTCTTCCGTATTGCTGCGGTCCGATATCGAGTTTTGATTCATGGCACGATCCCCTCCCGCGGGCTCACGGCCGAAGCGCGGAGCTCGCCGAAAATATTCTTTCTGCGGTGATACGGTGATATAATTATAATGTAAATTGTACAAAAGAGTTTCTCCCCCGTCAAGAGAACGAGAGACGTTTTCCGCGATTGCGCTGCCGCGCCTGCCGCCGCGGGGGAGCACAAGGCGCTTTCCGTCGGTCCTTGCGGAAAATTTTGTCAATTTATCACGTTTCGTCGAAGAAACTTTAAAAATTTCTTCACCATTGCCCGTGGGAAAGTTGTATAATACGGATATCAGGTTTGAAAATGAAAGGGGATGTCGTTCCATGCCGATGGCGAAGATTATGGTTGCCGATGACGATCAGAATATCTGCGAGCTTTTGCGCCTCTATCTGGAGAAAGAGCAGTATGCCGTTGTCCTTGCCAACGACGGCGCCGAGGCGGTGGCGAAATTTTCCTCCGAGTCTCCCGACCTCATCCTGCTCGATATTATGATGCCGGTCCTGGACGGCTGGCAGGTTTGCCGTGAAATCCGCAAAAAATCCAATGTGCCGATCATTATGATCACCGCAAAGGGGGAGACTTTCGATAAAGTGCTCGGGCTTGAGCTCGGCGCCGACGACTATGTGGTCAAGCCGTTTGACGCCAAAGAGATCGTCGCGCGGATCAAGGCGGTGCTGCGCCGTATGAGCGCCGGCGCGCCGAATGAGAACGCGGTGCGCGAGGTCAGCTACGATAAGCTTACCGTCAATATGACGCGCTACGAGCTGCGCGTGGACGGCAGGCAGGTCGATACCCCGCCCAAGGAGCTTGAGCTGCTTTATCATCTTGCCAGCAACCCCAACCGCGTTTTTACGCGCGACCAGCTGCTCGACGAGGTGTGGGGATTTGAATATTACGGCGACTCCCGCACGGTTGACGTCCATATCAAGCGTCTGCGCGAAAAGCTGGAGGGCGTTTCCGATAAGTGGCGGCTCAAAACCGTCTGGGGCGTCGGCTATAAGTTTGAAACCGAGGAATAGATGACGGCCGCCATGTGAGATTGAGGTGATCCGCGCTTGCAGAAAAGCTTATTTGCCCGATACTTTACGCTGTGCGCGTCGATCACGCTGGCAAGTATCGCATTACTCGAGATTCTGCTTTCCGCGCTGTCGGCCAATTATTTTTCGCGAGAGCAATTGTCTTCTCTCGAGCAGCGCGCGCGGCAGACTGCGCATTACGTCGCGAGAAATTACGAGGAAAACAACCGGCGGTACGTGGAGGCGGAGGTCATCTCCCGCAATTTTGAGATTATGTCGTCCGTCTCCGAAGCGGATATTCTGCTGACGGATATGGAAGGGAACGTCGTCTATGCTGTTTCTTTTTCCGGAGAGGATACGGCGAGCAGCGAACGTGCCGATCTGGTGGGCTCTGCCGTGCCGGGGTCCGTGCAGGAAAAAATCCTTGACGAGGGTTCTTATCGCAAGATGGGGCGGTTCGGGGATTTTGCCGAAGGGTCGGTTTTCGCTGTCGGCGCGCCCGTCGTTTCCGACGGCAGAACGATCGGCGTCGTTTACATCCTTTCACCGACGACCGAATTCGGCGAATACATGCGCGAATTGTTCAAGATCTTTCTGATCGGCGCCTGCCTTTCCGTTCTCGTATGCTTTTGGATTTTATACTACTCGACCGAAGAGCTGGTGCGCCCGCTGCGCGCAATGGCGTCCGCCGCCAACGCATTCGCCAAGGGCGATTTTACCGCCCGCGTCCCCGAGCAGGGCGAAGAAGAGGTCGTGGAGCTGGCCCGTTCTTTCAACCAGATGGCGGAAAGCCTCGCCGTCAAGGAAATGAGCAGCCGCGCCTTTGTGGCAAACGTTTCACATGAGCTCAAAACTCCGATGATGACAATCGGCGGCTTTATCGATGGGATTCTTGACGGCACGATCCCACAGGAAAAGTCGCATTATTACCTGCGTATCGTTTCCGATGAGGTCAAGCGCCTGTCGCGCATGGTTGTCTCGATGCTCAATATCTCCCGCATTGAGGCGGGCGAGATGAAGATTTTGCCGCAGCAGACCGACCTCAATGAGATCGTCTGCCGTACGGTGATCGGATTTGAGCAGCGCATCGAAGAAAAGCGGATCGAGGTCGAAGGGCTCGATGCAGGCCATCTCTATGTGGAGGCCGATCCCGACCTTGTTTCGCAGATCGTCTACAATCTGATCGAAAATGCAGTCAAGTTCACGCCGGAGGGCGGCGTCATCCGTGTTTCCTACCAGTCCGACAGCCGCATGGTCAGCACGTCGATCCGCAACAGCGGCCCCGGCATTCCGCCCGAGGAGCTGTCGCGCCTTTTCGACCGATTTTATAAGAGCGACCGCTCCCGCAGCCAGGATAAGAGCGGCGTCGGTCTGGGACTGCACATCGTGCGCTCGCTTGTGCACCTGCACGGGGGCGCCGTGAACGTGACCAGTACGGAGGGTGAATATACCGAATTTACATTCACACTGCCGCTGTTTATACAGAAGAACAAACCGACGCTCTTCCGAAAGGCGGAAAAGCTGTCCGACACATCGCATTAACAGGAGGAATGTTGCATGTCACAGAATCATGACGGGCGCCGTTGGAGCTATGAGGATTATGAGGCCAATCGCGAGCGCCGTAAAAACCGCAGCGTACTTGCCGGTATCGGCATCGCGCTTCTCATTGTGATCTTGCTCGCGATCATCGGGCTTTCCGTCTACGGTGTTTACACATTTACAAAGGATAACAATATTTTTGCACACGGCCATGCCGTCGAGACGCCGAGCGGCGCAAGCGAGGTCGTCCCCTCCGCTCCGTCGGAGGAAAGCGTCGGCGAGAGCAGCGAGCCTTCTTCCGTACAGGAGAGCGCCTCCCAGCCGAGCGAATCCGCGAGCGACCAGCCGCTGACGATCCTTGACAGGTCTGTCGCCGAGGAGGAAGAAGGCGGCGAGCTTTCGACCGTCGATATCGTCGAGCGGGTCCGCCCCAGCGTCGTCGATATCAGGATCTACTCGTCCTATGATACGATCCGCGCTTCGGGCGAGGGCTCCGGCATCATCATGAGCGAGGACGGCTATATCATCACCAACGCGCATGTCGTTTCCAAGGCGGCAGCCGTCAATGTCACGCTCGATAACGGGGAGTCTCTTCCCGCGGAGATCATCGGCTACGATACGAAGACCGATCTTGCCGTCATCAAGATCGCCGCCACCGATCTGCCCGTTCCCGAGTTCGGCAATTCCGATATGCTGCGCGTCGGCGAACGTGTGATCACGATCGGGAATCCCGGCGGCTCCATTCTTGCGGGCAGCGTGGCGCAGGGGATCGTCTCCGGCATCAACCGCACGCTCTCTGATGATAACTACGCCACGACCTATATCCAAACCGATGCTGCGATCAATCCCGGCAACTCCGGCGGCGCGCTTGTAAACGCCTACGGGCAGGTTGTCGGTATCTGCGCGGCCAAGGTCGTCAAGGTCGATTACGAGAGCATCGCTTTTGCGATCCCGATCAATGAGGCGCAGCCTGTCATCAACGACTTGATCCGTTACGGCCATGTCACGGGCCGCGCTAAAATTGGCTTCACCGGCCAAGAGATCAACGAGGCGCTGGCGCAGTACAACAATATCCCGACCGGCATTTATATCTTTTCGACCGAAGAGGGGAGCGATATTGCCGAAAAAGGAATCAACCGCGGCGATATCATCACCAATATTGACGGCAGGCGCATCGAAGGGTTTTCCGAACTGAGCAAAATCCTTGCGCAGCATAAGCCGGGCGATACGATCCGGCTGACGATTTATCGCCCTGCCTACGGCGTGGGACAGACGGAGTCAACCTTTGAGACCGACATCATCCTGATGGAGGAAACGGACTGAAAAAGTCGCTGCGGCGCGCTGCGGAATATCCTTCCGCAGCGTGCTTTTCTGTTTTTTCCGCCGCGCACGCCCCTTTGCCGCCGCATAAGATGGAAGGAGTATTCGCGGCTGCGGCGGGGCGGTGGGCATTGCCGTGCCCCGCGAAGAGCCGCCCGCACAGGCGCCGGTCGCCTGAGCGCGGCCGCTTTGAGATAGCGCGGGCGGCTGCCGCCGCCCGCGCGCAGTGTTTTCGCCCAGCCTGAGAATTTGGTAAAATCTCGCAAAAGCGGGCGCTTGCGGTTGACCGCCGCTCTGTTTTCGGATAAAATGGAGTCGGCATTTTATGCAGCATTGCATCACAGTGGGAGGCGTGTCTCGTTGCCGATTTTGATTTCTCCGTCGATCCTTTCCAGCGATTTTGCCAATCTCCAACGGGAGATTGAGGCGATCGCCCGTTGTGGCGCGGATCTCGTCCATGTTGATGTGATGGACGGGCATTTCGTCCCCAATCTGACGATCGGCGTCCCGGTTGTCAAGTCGATCAAAAAAATCAGCCCGCTGCCGCTGGACGTTCACCTGATGATTTCCGATCCGCTGTTTTATGCAAAAGCCTTTGCCGAGGCGGGCAGCGATCTGATCACGTTTCATCTGGAGAGCGACAGCGATCCCCGCCAAACCGCCGCGGCGATCCGTGCCGCCGGCGCCGGGGTCGGCGTCTCCGTCAAGCCCAAAACGCCGGCAGAGGCGGTTTTTCCGTATCTCGAGCTGTGTGATCTCGTGCTCGTGATGACGGTTGAACCCGGGTTCGGCGGGCAGAGCTTTCTGCCGGACATGCTGCCCAAAATCGAGCGGATTGCCGCGCGCTGCCGCGAGACGGGCCTTTCGCCCATGATCGAGGTTGACGGCGGTATCGACCCCACGACGGCGCCGCTCGTCGCCTCGGCGGGCGCCGATGTGCTTGTCGCAGGCTCCGCCGTATTCAAATATGAGGATTATGCCGGGCCGATCGGCGCGATCCGCGCCGCGGCGGAGGCGGCATATGCCGAGCCGAAATCATGATTTGTCCGGTGCGGCTTCCCGCCGGATGAAGACCCTGTTTGACATGGGAGGAAATCGCAGATGAGCGGATCCGGGCACAGCGGGTATAAGGGCATCCTGCTTGAACAGAATAAAGAGCCGCTGCTTTCCAAGGGCATCAAACAATTGGAAAAGCTCCCTGTGCAAGAGCAGCATTATTTGGACAGCAGAGTCGATCCGGCGAATATGACGCCGGAGAGCCTTGTGATTGCGGCGCGGCAGGCGCAGATCGTCGATGAGAGCGATGGGACCCAGCTGTGGAAAAAACTGGAGCAGGCGCTGGAGGATTCGCGTCGGGCCATCGTGGTCGATGCGCTCGATGACGAGCCGTACATCTCGAGTCAGCTTTGCGTCGCGCTGTGGATGCCCGGGGAGCTTGAGGAGGCGATCGATCTTTTGCGCCGGCAGCTCCGGATTGACCGCGCTGTTGTTGAAATCTATCGGAATTTGACCGATATTTTCACGCCGATCCCCAAAAGGATCGGCGAATACCGCGTGCGGCGCGTCGGCGGCACCTATCCCGCCGAAAAGCGTATACGGCGCGGCGAATCCCGGCTTTTCAAGGTCGGTGCCTGCGCGTTGATCCATTTGTACCGCGCCGTTTTTCAAAAGCGGGTTCAAACGACAAGCTTTGTCAGCGTGGCGGGAGACTGTATCGCCAACCCGGCGAATTATGAAGTCCCGCTCAATGCGACCGTCGGGCAGGTGCTCAATGCCGCGGGGCTGCTCGCGCAGCCGAAGCGCATCGTCGTCGGCGGCTCCATGACGGGGACCGGTATCGGCGATCCGGAGGCTGTGCGCGTTCTGTCCGCGACGCGCGGTATCCTTGCTTTTGCCGAGCAGTTTGAGGATTTCGGCTTTTCCTGTATCGGCTGCGGCCGCTGCGTGGATGTATGTCCGCAGGGATTGTCGCCGTATTTTATTTACAAATTCCTGCGCGCACATCAGCAGAATATCGCGGCGCATGCCGCGCAGGGCTGCACCTGCTGCGGCGCATGCAGCTATATCTGTCCCGCAAAGCTCGATTTGTCCCACCGCATCTATCTGGCCGCGTCCGCGGGACGCCGGCAAAAGGAGAAATCATGACTGTCTATACGCAAAATCCGCCTCATATCCGCTCGCGGGAATCCAATGCGTCATTGATGCTTTCCGTTATTGTCGCGATGCTGCCGCTTTATGCGATCGCGACATACTTTTACGGCCCGCGCGCCGTTTTGCTGGGGCTTACGGGCGCGCTTTCCGCCGGCGTGACGGATGCGCTTTGTATGTATCTCGGCGGCCGTGTGCCCAATCTGCGTGATTTTTCGTCGATTGTAACCGGCCTGATGATCCCGTTGCTGCTGCCTGCCACGGTGCGATACAACATTGTGATCGTGGCGGTGCTCTTCGGCATCGCGGTTGCAAAGCAGCCGTTCGGCGGCGTTGGAGAGAATATTTTCAACCCTGCGGCGGCGGGAATGGCATTTGCCATTGTCTGCTGGCCGGCGGACGTATTTTCCTACCCCGTCCCGTTTGAAAGGATCCCGCTTTTTCTCACGGCAGATACCGTTTTCCGCGTCGGAACCTCGCCCGCAAAGGCGCTTGCGCTCGGCGGACTGCCGGCGAATACGCTGATTGATACGTTGATGGGAAATGTCCCCGGTCCGATGGGCTGCACCAGCGTTTTGGTTTTGTTCACCTGCCTGCTGTTTCTGGCGGTGCGCCGCGCCGTCCACGTGCGTGCGACGCTTGCGTTTCTGGCCGGCGCTGCGGCGCTGGCGGTGCTCACGCCGCGCGCGGGCGGCCGGGCGGCGCTCTACGAAATGATGTGCGGCATGCTGCCGTTTGCGGCGGTGTTTATGATCAATGATCCCGTTACCTCGCCGAAGCGCAGCCTGCCGATGCTGGTTTACGGCGCAACGACAGGCGTGATCAGCATCCTTTTCCGCCATTTGGGCAGCTATGAGGAATCGGTTATTTTTGCAATTCTGGTGATGAATTCCGCCGTGTGGATGCTTGACCTCTGGGGCGAGCACCTGGCGCGCGAAAGGAGGAGGGAGAAGCATGACGCTGGAACCCGTGCGGGCGTACCGGCGGCGTCTCGAAAGAACGTCCGGCATTCTCAAAAATAACCCCGTTATCGTAATGGGGCTCGGTCTGCCGTTTGCCGTTATCGCATCGACTACGCTCAAGCGAGGCGTTTTGATGAGCGCTGTCGTTCTGGTTGCCGCTGTCGTCGGTTTTTTTGTCTCCCGCGCGCTGCGCTCTCTCGGCGAAACATGGCGCGTGGTCCTTACATGCTTTGTCTGTGTCTGCGCGATCACGGGGATCTCCGCGAGCGGGATTTTTCCCATCTTACTCGACTATCTCGGCGTGTATCTGCCCCTCGCCGCGGCCAATATGATGCTGGTGACGATCATCCGGCCCGCAGAAAGCAAAGCGTTTGCCGAGGCGCTGCGCGAGACGGTCTTTCAGTGGATCGGCTTTACGCTCGTGATGTGCCTGCTGGCGGTTGTCCGTGAGGTGATCACGTTCCATACGATCTGGGATATGCCGGTTTCGGTTTCTGTGATGCGGATCGGCGGCGCAGCGCTGCCGTGTTTCGGCTTTATCCTGCTGGGCCTTTTGGCTGCGCTTGCCAGAAAGCTCGGCCGTATCCGCGAGCGCCAGCTGCTGGCCCGCGGCATGATGATATCTGCCGTGCGCAGGGAGGGGACGCGATGAATATAGGTGCCCTGACTGCCGCTCTTTCCGCTTTGGCTGCCGGCATTGTGCTGCAGAATGTCGTGCTGGCGCGCGCCCTCTGTACGGATGATCCGCTGCATTTTACCCGTACCTATCGAGGCGTTTTGCGCCTCGGCTCTGCAACGCTGCTCGTCACGCTGATGGCGACGCTTTTTTCCGCGGGACTGCGCCGCGTGTTCGTCCGGTTTTCTCTCTGGGCGATTCTGCGTTGGCCGCTCTGCTTTCTTTGCGTCGCCGCGGCCTTTTTCCTCCTGAAGCGGCTGCCCTTGTTTCGCGTCGGCGGGCAGTTCGCCCGGGAATCCGAGCCGTTTTTGCTCTATGTTGCCTTCAACGGCGTCGCTTATGCAATCGTGCTGCTTTCACTGACGAACTATGCGCTGGCGTGGCAGGCGATGGTGTACGCCTTCGGCTGCTGCGTAGGTCTCACCTTTGCGCAGATGCTGATCCATGCAGGGCGCGAGCGCCTCAGCCTTTCGCTGGTGCCGCGTTCGTTTGCGGGTTTGCCGATCCTGCTTCTTTACATCGGGATTCTCAGCCTTGCAATCTACGGGCTCATCGGGCATCAGCTCCCCACCTGATCGGAGCTGCGCCGGTTACAGCCGGCGGGGCGGATCCGGTTTGAGAAAGCAGCCGCCGGCGGCGCGGCGGCGCGCAGCATCACTTGAAAACGGGCAAAACTCGCCTTGGAATACCGTATCGGGTATTTCCGGCGCGCCCGTCCGATTCCGATACGGAAGGAGGAATCCCCGATGAGAGGACGAAACGACCGCAAGCTGCGGCATTACGGCAATATTTATCGTCAGGCGCGCCGCAACCGGATCCTGCGTACCGTCGGCGGTACGGTGTTCGGCGCGATCGCGCTTGCGCTGTTGGGATGGTTCCTTTATCCGCCGGTGCGCGATTTGATTTTAAATACGTCCGTGGAAGAAGCGTCAAGCGTTGTGCAAACCGTTTCCGAGAGGCCTGCGGCGCCGCAGGAGAGCACGCGGGAGCCGCAGGAGACGCACGAGCCCGCAGTCCCCGCCCAGCTGCGGGAGGAGCCTGCCGAGCCGACCCACGGTATTTTCGCGCCCGCTGCGCTGGCTGCCGACCGCGGCGCTTTCGCACAGCTGCTGCAAACCGCCTCGCAGGGGAATACCGACTTGGTGCTGGTCGAAGCGAAGGGCTCTGACGGCGTCGTCTGCTTCCGGAGCGAAAACGAGACGGCGCTCGAGGCCGGAACGGTCTGGTCGGCGGCATTCTCCGCCGAACAGGTTGCCGCCGAGATCCGCGCCGCGGGGATGAAGCCCGCCGCGCGCATTTGGGCCTTCCGCGATCCGCTGCTCTCCGCCGAGCGGCGGGATCTTGCCGTCCTTTACGGCAATACCGAGGCGCGCTGGCTCGACAACGCGGCGAACCAGGGAGGCAAATCCTGGCTCAACCCCTGCTCGGAGGAAGCGCAGCAGTATCTGATCGACCTCGCCGTGGAGCTTACAAACGCCGGCTTTGAGGAGATCGTTGTGACGGCGCTGCAGTTTCCGACGGGGATGAGTATCGAACGGGCCAACTACGGTGTCACGGGCTTTTCACGCAGCGAGGTGCTTTCGGATTTTGTCCGGCGCCTGACCGTGCAGGTCGAGGCCGCGGGAGGCCGTGCGCTGGCAAATGTCCCTGCGGACAGTTTGCCGGTCGGCAAGGATGAAAAGGCCGCCGCCGCGCTCGAGCGGACAAACGACGCCATGTACGGCGGCAGCCCCGATGCGCTTGCGGGCCGTCAGGCGTTTCTGACGCTCGGCGTCTCTACCGATCAGACGGCGATCCGCACCTATCTTACGCAGCACAGCGATACGGAGTGGACGCTCTTTTTACCCTCTTACGCGATGGACGGCACGGCGATCACCGCCGCATCCGCCGTCGGCGCGTTCGGCTCCGACTGGAGCTATATCCTGTATCATCCCAGGGGAACGTATTTGTTGACCTGACAGACGAAAGAGGAGGAATTTTGCTATGGCGACACCGCACAATGCCGCGAACCGCGGCGATATTGCCAAGACCGTGCTGCTTCCGGGCGACCCCCTTCGCGCTCAGTTCATCGCGGAGAATTATCTGACCGATGTGGTCTGCTACAACACCGTGCGCAACATGCTGGGGTTTACCGGCCTGTATAAGGGACAGCGCGTCTCCGTGCAGGGCAGCGGGATGGGCGTTCCGTCGATCGGCATTTATTCCTATGAGCTCTACCATGAGTACGATGTCGATGCGATCATCCGCATCGGCTCCGCCGGCGGTATGAGCGACCGCGTCAAAGTGCGCGATCTTGTCGCCGCCGTTTCCGCCTGCACCAATTCCAATTTCGCCGCGCAGTACGGACTCATGGGTACGTATGCGCCTACCGCGAGCTACCGTCTGCTCAAAAAGGTCGATCAGGCCGCCGAGAAGCACGGCGTAGAGCTCAAGGTCGGCAGCGTGCTGACCTCGGACGTTTTCTACGATAACAGCGGCCGGCAGCTTGACTGGGCCCGGATGGGATGCCTTGCCGTCGAGATGGAGGCGGCCGGCCTCTATATGGTTGCCGCAGACGCCGGAAAGGAGGCGCTCTGCATCTGCACGATCTCGGATATGATCACGACGGGGGAGAGCCTGCCCGCGGAAGAACGGCAGACAGGATTCCGCCGGATGATGGAGGTCGCGCTCGATGCCATCGGCTGACGGGGCGCGCGAAAGAAAGGATGCCTGCAAGATGAAAGCAAAACGTGTTTTTCTGATCGTTTTGGACAGTTTCGGGATCGGCGAAGCTCCCGATGCCGCCGATTGGGGCGACGAGGGCTCCGATACCCTTGCGTCCACGGTGCGCGCCGGCGCCGTGCTGCCGGAGATGGGGGCGCTCGGCCTCGGCGAGATCGACGGCGTCGCTTGCCTGCCGCATGCGGAATCTCCCGCCGGCGCATACGCCCGCCTGACCGAAGCCTCCAGGGGAAAGGATACGACGACCGGCCACTGGGAGATGATGGGCGTTGTATCCGAACATCCGATGCCGACGTATCCCGACGGTTTTCCGCAGGAGATCATCGGCGAGCTTGAGCGCCGCACAGGGCGCGGAGTCCTTTGCAACAAGCCGTATTCCGGCACCGCCGTGATCGAGGATTACGGCGAGGAGCATCTGCGTACCGGCGCGCTGATCGTCTACACCTCTGCGGACAGCGTACTGCAGATTGCCGCGCACGAGGAAAAGATCCCTGTGGAAGAGCTGTATCGTATCTGCGGGATTGCCCGCGAGATCATGCAGGGCGAGCATGCCGTCGGGCGTGTGATTGCGCGGCCGTTTGTCGGCGAGCCCGGATGCTTTACCCGCACGGCCAACCGCCACGATTTTTCTCTGACGCCTCCGCACGATACCGTGATGAATCTGCTGCAGAAAGCGGGCCTCGATGTGGTTGCCGTCGGCAAGATCTCCGATATCTTTGCCGGCAGCGGCGTAACGGAGAAGATTCTTACGCAGGGCAACACAGACGGCCTTGCCAAAACGACCGCGCAGCTTGAGCGGGATTTCAACGGCTTCTGTTTCGTCAACCTTGTTGATTTTGATATGCTGTACGGCCATCGCAACGATCCGGCGGGCTATGCTGCGGCGCTGATGGAGTTTGACCGCTGGCTACCCGGCGCAAAGGCGCTGCTCGGCCCTGACGATGTGCTGATGATCACTGCCGACCACGGCTGCGATCCCGGCACCGTGAGCACCGACCACTCTCGCGAGTATGTGCCGCTTCTCGTTTACGGCGATGCGATTCGCCCGCAGAACCTCGGCACGCGCCCGACGTTTGCCGATATCGGGCAGACCGTTCTCGAGCTGCTCGGGGTCGGGGCCGGCGGGCTGCCAGGCGAGAGCCTTGCAAAGCGCCTGACGGAGAATGCGATATGACGGATCGGGATCTGATTTCCGCCGCGATCGCCGCGCGCGAGCGCGCCTATGCGCCTTATTCGCACTACGCCGTCGGCGCCGCGCTGCTGTCGGGAGACGGCCGCCTCTATACCGGCTGCAACATCGAAAACGCTTCCTATTCCGCGACCAACTGCGCCGAGCGGACCGCTGTATTCAAGGCGGTCAGCGAAGGCGATCGCACGCTGCGCCGCCTTGCTCTCGTTGCGGCGCCCGAGGGACAAAGCGCCCCGTTTTCCGAGACCGCCGCGCCTTGCGGGATTTGCAGG
>Ga0079305_1002852_pt1 | contig 13316 bp, 15 predicted proteins | sample LMS_cellobiose_e_FD_79183 | JGI IMG/M metagenome (GOLD analysis project Ga0079305, IMG submission 79183) | Rumen-fistulated moose microbial communities from Alaska, USA - LMS_cellobiose_enrichment | ecosystem: Host-associated > Mammals > Digestive system > Stomach > Rumen fluid ... | reverse complement strand
GTATGACTATTATCATTGAAGGGAGGCATCTGTGCAATTATTATCGAAAGTTTTGACAACAATAACGGCTATATCTCAGCAAATCTCACTTTTTCTTTCCATATTCAACAACTTTTCATTAGGTTTCGTTGTCATGATGCTGTAGAGCTTCAGATCCTTCGGGAAGCGATCCACAAACGGTAAAATCACATTGCCATAGAACAGGAGGCCTTCACCTTCACCGCTCTGCGTGACATAGGAAAGCTGATGCTGCGAGATTCCCAGCTTTTTTGCCAGGATTTCCCGGTCACCAGCAGCCTGATTCAGCATGTAAATGTAGTCAGAGTTTTCGAAGATGTTCTCAATTTCCTGACTGGCCAGCAGGTCCTTTACGTTCTGAGTTATACCGGTTGGGATTCCGCCCCATTTACGGAAGCGCTTCCAGATTTCGACAGAATACGCGGCTGTCTGCTCTTCTTTCAGAAGCAGGTGGAATTCGTCAATGTAGTACCGGGTGGATTTGTGTGCTTCACGGTTGGCGGTCACACGGCCCCACACCTGATCCTGTACGATCAGCATTCCAAGCTTTTTCAGCTGTTTACCCAGTTCCTTGATGTCATAGCAGACCAGCCGGTTATTCACGTCCACGTTTGTCCGGTGATTGAACACATTCAGAGAACCAGTGACGTAGATTTCAAGAGCAGTCGCAAGTGTTTTAGCTTCTTTTTCATCCTGCTTGCGCAACGTGTTGTACAGATCCTGGAGAATCGGAACATTCTCCGGACGGGGATCATTCAGGTACGGCTGATAGATGATATGCACAGCACGGTCAATAATCGTCTTTTCAATCGGCTGCAGTCCATCTCGTCCGCCCACAATCAGTTCGCAAAGAGACAGGATAAAGTCGGATTTCAGGGACAGCGGATTATCCTCATCGCTGTAGTTCAGATTGATGTCCATCGGATTGATGTAGTTCTTACTGGTAGGAGAAATCTTAACGACCTGGCCATGGAAAGCTTCAACCAGCGGGAAATACTCGCCTTCAGGGTCGCAGATGATCACGTCGTCGTCAGTCACCAGCAGGACATTAGCGATTTCACGCTTTGCGGAGAACGATTTACCGGAACCAGGCGTACCAAGAATCAGACCGTTGGGGTTCTTCAGGTTTTTCCTGTCCACCATGATCATATTGTTGGACAGCGCGTTCAGTCCGCAGTACAGGGCCTCTCTATCCACCTGGAACAGTTCCTGGGTCGTAAAGGGAACAAAAATAGCGGTGGACGATGTGGTCAGTCCCCGCTGAATACTGATCTTGTTATATCCCAGCGGCAGACAGGATACCATGCCGCTTTCCTGCTGGAAGTCCAGAGGTACCAACTGGCAGTTATGCTGTACCGCAATGCTCTGCGCCTGTTTTACATTCAGGTTCAGCTGCTTTTTACTTGGCGCGGTATTCAGCATCAGAAACGTGATCAGGAACATTCGTTCATTCCGGCTTTGAAGATCTTCCAGCAATTTCTTGGCCTCTCCGCCATAGGTGGCCAGATCAGACGGAATAATATCCATATCATATCCTGAGCGCACAGCTTTCTTCTGCTCATTGATCTTCATTTCATCCAGTTCTGTGATCTTCCGCTTTACATTCTTTATAGCCGCGTTCTGATCGATTGCCTGAATATGAAGCCCCACTACCAGAGAGGATTCCATGGACAAAAGATCCGCCAGCGTGCGATCATTCAGATCGGATGCGATGATATTGTAGAAAGAGACTTCTCCGAACTTATCACCGAATCCAAACGAATGCCGGTCCCGGAAATCAAAACTGCTCGGTGCAATGAAATCCTTTGTACTCAGTCCGGTCGGAGCCAGCCAGTCCCAGTTGAAACGGAACGGAGACTGGTTATCCATATGGAACATGTCATACATGACTTTCAGGCGTTCCTTGCCATTCAGCGGAGATGCGGAAACTCCCAGCCGTTTGAAGTTGTTCATCAGGTCGATTTCAATTCGTTCCAGGCGGGGCTTTGCCTCTTTGATGTTCGCCGCTTCAATGCCGAAGGTGATGTATTTCGTTTTCACCAGGCCATTATTGCCCTTGGCCAGCTGATTCTGAAGCATTTCCGCATATTCCTTGCGGATATCATCGAAACCGTCATCCCTGTCGGGAATAATAATGGACTGCTCGAAGTTTTCCGCTCCGGCAGTCAGGTTCAGAAATGAAAACTGAAGGTGAATGCTGGAATCGAAATAATTCAGGAAGTCGCTCCAACCCTCAAAGATTGAGGTCTTATCTTCATTCTGCGCCAGCTGATAATTGATGTCCTGGAACTGAATGGTCTTAGTGTAGTATTTATCCGTTACCCGGCAGACTCCATCCGGCCACATCCGCTCATACGGAATGGTTGCCTGGGTTGTCCGCGGCTGCTTCTTGTCGGGACGGTTTCGCTCCAGCAGCTCCTTCAGCTGCTTTTTTTCCGCTTTGGTGAGCTTGAGTTTTTCCTTTTTCTTTCCCATGGAGTATTAGGTTCACCTCTTTTTTCAGTCTTACGTCACGATCAATTGCGCCGTAAAAGTTGTCGGTCTCGTATACCCGGATACGGGGACGAGTGAATCGGGTCTCAACGATATGCCGAAGGATTACTTCCAGTGGCTGGCCGTGCTGTTCATACATGGCAAACAGGAAGAACGGAAGCATGATCACAATCATCAGCATGGATGCAAACGTGACTCCAATTGATCCTTTTGTCAGGAAGAACACCGGCAGACCGCATACTGCGCCAAGGCCGAAACAAAAGACCTGACGCTTGGTCAGGCCGAAAAGAAACTTGGATTTGACTTTCGTCAGATCCTTGGGGACAGGCACATATGCCATGGTTTATTTCCTCCATTCATTTCTGTCAGTGAGCGTTGAACACTGATTTGGCAAGCGAGCTTGTCTTGAACAGTGTGAAACAGAGCAGGACTGTATACCCGATGCATGTCCAGACAGCGCTTGAAACATCCTCTGTAATCGCGATATTCTGAACCAGAGTGGCATATATCGCAACACAGACCATGATCAGGAAAGCCTGGAAGCCAAGAGCAAACAGGCTGCGAAGATAATTCTGACCCATCTGCCCCCAGTCGCGGTTCATCATGCTTGCCATGGGGATCGGCGCGACAGACGTGACCATGTAGATCTCAATCATGCGGCCATAGATGACAATGAAAATGCAGATTGTCAGCACCCAGGTTACAATTCCCATGAGCATAGACTGGAACCACATTCCGAACAGCGGCCCGATATCCATTTCTTTCAACCGGGCTTCCAGATTGGCAACGACACTGTTCACATCAATTGCGGTGTTTGACCCGATGGAGCCAGCCGCACTGTTTACCACACTTTGGGCGACGTCAAACACACCCATGACAATGTTCCAGGTATTAGTCACAATCAGAACAGCGGCAGCGGCTTTGAACAGCCATTTGAAGAAAATGAACGTGTCAAAGTCATGCATATTGTTCCGGTCAATCAGCATCTGTATCAATTCCAGACACAAAACGAACGTCAGGATTATTCCGGCGACTGGAACAACAACATTCTCAGACAACGATTTGATCATGCTGAAAATGCTTCCGTTCCACGCCTGCGGTGTTTTGCCCACATTAGAGGCAATCTCAGTGACCTGTCCGTTGATGCCCTCAAACAGACCGGTCAAGTTGCTCATGATTCCGCTGACCAGCAAGCCCTTGAGCCATTCTGTGATTTTGTCCCAGATAAAGTTCAAAGGGATTCTCCTCCTTTCGGGCTCCCTCCCGAGTTAACGGGAGGGAGCATGGGATCAGCGGTCATCAAAACAGACCGGAGAGGAGCGGCACAACAGTGGTGCCGATCAGGGCAACACCGCCACCGGCCATGAGCTGCTTGATGCCCTGGGACTTCGCGCCGGGGTTATCGTTACCGTAACCCTCAAGCAGGTTTACCAGACCCCAGATGCCGAGGCCGGCACCGATCGCAGTGACGAGGGTCTGCAGTACTTCAACAGTAGACGAAAAGAAAGCCATAGTCGTATTCCTCCTTAAAAAGATAAGCTGCCGTAATCAGCAGCTGTTCGTTGGGATTCATCCGGAGCGCCATCCTCTGGCTCCAGCTCCGCATCGTATTCATCGTCATCGATTGTTATCTCATAGGTGTCGTACTCATCCTTATCCTTGAGTTTCAGCCGATGATTCAGGAATTTTTCGATGTCGAAGGTGTTCTTGGGATCCGCATCCGAAAGGTACTTATAATTTGGGTGCCGGGTGATGTCACACTTGTTTGACAGGAAAGGCCGGACACCGCGGACCTGCAAAATGCACTTGCTGCCGTCCATGACAGCCAGTTCATCTACAGACATCAGCTCCTTTCCGAGCTTTTGATAGTTGAGGCTGTGAGAGATCTCACGGCCCCGGCTTTCACCAGTGTTGTAGGTATCAATGGTTTCCTTGCCCAGAGTTTCGGCCATCTCTTTCAGAGTGGTTTTTTCTTTCCCTCCCAGGAATACCAGTGAATCCATATTGCCGATAATCGTATCCGCATTATCCTTGTAGAGAGCTTTGAGCTGACTCTGGGCTTGCAGAACCAGACATGCGGAGATCTCACGGCTTCGGATGGTAGCGACCAGCTTTTCCAGATTGGGAATCTGACCGATATTGGCGCACTCGTCTATCAGACATCGAACGTGTACAGGGAGCCTTCCGCCGTACACATCGTCTGCTTTTTCGCAAAGTAAGTTGAACAGCTGGGAATAAACCATGCTGATCAGGAAATTGAACGAGGAATCCGTATCGGACATAATCAGGAACAGCGCGGACTTTTCATCGCCCAGCGTATCCAGTTCCAGTTCGTCATAGGATGTGATCTCCCGCAATTCGCCAATGTCGAAAACTGCAAGGCGTGCGCTGCAGGAGATCAGAATTGATTTGGCTGTCTTACCTAAAACATTTTGTCAAGTACTTTTTACAAATATGGACCATCATCAAAATAAAAAGGGGGACTGCTACACTCTTTCTTAGTGCAACAGTCCCCTTATTGGACATGATCTGATAGAATCTCCAGGCGCTCAACCGAACGCTTTGATCGTTTCAGTTGGATTCAACATGTTTTTGTCTTCCGTCACTGATATCATGACCGTTTTTTCCTTTGAGCAGTACAGTATTACTCATTCTGCCCTGGAGAAGTCAACTACTTTCTGGCAAACAAACAAAACTCAAATCGCCGAGGTCTGTGCCAGAAATGCCTCGAATTTCTCCCGCAGGATCAGGTACTTGTTCCCGCTGAAAATGGCAAAGTCCCCGAGATGATCCTCCGCCATCAGTCGGAGTCTTCTCGGCCCGATGTTGTAATAGCGGGACGCTTCCGTCACCGTCAGCGCGTATTTCCCTTTCAGCGGGATATTGTCTCTTTTCATGCCCTTTTGCTCCTTCCTGAGGTATATCGTTCCCTCACTTGCCTAAGCCTAAGTAGAGCTGGAGCGGTTTTTTATAATCAGGCATAAAAAAGTGCCTGCGGATTTCTCCACAAGCACAAACGCTCATAAATCAATGCGAGCTGTCCTTCTCTTACGTCCAGAAAGGAGGACATTTTACAGCGAAAGAACCTACGGAGTCAACAAACTCCATAGGTTCTTATTTCTGGATTAATTCTTAAAGGTCGTCTTGATTACTTTGCTTCTGATCCTTTAAAACATTAAGGGCATTTTGTTCTTCTTCATCAGTAAAGAAGTGGTAGCTTACTATTACATCAGACGATACACTCTTTGATGAAACCCCGTTAGGTGCATATCTTATAAGATCTATTTTGACATTTATATCATCATATCGAAGAATCCACTGTGCACAATCCTGCAAAGATGGTGTAAGGCCAAGCCCTTTAAGGAAAGAAACATTGCTTGCATATCTTTCCACTGCGGAACCATAGATTACATACCAAGAACCACCTTCTATTGTACTTGGCTTCCCATACTTGCTTGAAAGAGCTTCATAAACAGTGCTATATGCGGATATTGCCTGTTCAGGTTTTCCGATGTGAACACCAAAGTCCATATAAACATCTTCGAGCGTTTTATCAGAAGAAAAAGTATAGACAATGTATGATTTATCAATCGAAGCAATAGTCCCCTCAACTGTTTTTAGGGTGTTCTCCGTTTTCTCCGCAATGCTGAGGCTTTCCTTTTCTTCAACGCTGCTCATAGTATCGCTACAAGTTATTCCATTCCTCAATGAAAAGTTTTCAGCGACACCACTGGAAAAAGCTGCTAGAAGTAAAACTATGAGAAGAACACATATGAGACCGCGTTTCATCGTTACTATCACCTCTATCATTATAGGCCGTCATTATTATCGGTAAGCATTTCCTTTTTCTGTTCACGTGTGATAGCATCAATAAGGTCATTAAACAGATCAACAGAGTTTGTCTTGCCGTATGACAATGAAAGACTTCTATACTCCTTAACTCCATCTTCTTCACGATAGCACATATACAACCTGACGCCGGTATTATTTTTCCCTTCCCAGGTGATTGTTTCATAGTGTTCCGTGAAGCCATTAAGATACTTTTGCGAACCGTGTTCTTTTTTCCCTTGCCCATACAGTCCAGTTAATTTATCAGACAGAATCGGGAAAGTCTCTGCAATATCCATTGGCTCCAAATCGTATTCAGCCTTATACAATGATGCTTTTTCAACTTCCGAATAAACGTTATCAGCATCGTGAGTAAACATAAAATAAGCATAGATATTGCTTACTGGAACACCAGCAACTAGAAAGTTCTTTGGATAGCTGGATACGTAGTATCCTCCGTCTTCAATTCGTAGAACCGACTCGTCCATATCATTATCTTCTTTAATCTCCCAAGAATAGATTGAACGAATTTTACTAGTGCTTCCACTTATTTTATCCTTTTCGATGGCAGAAAGGTATTCAGGAATTGAACTTCCCCATGGGATTCCACGAAAGAGAATTTCTTTTTGTTCTTCGGCGAATCCATACACACAGCAAGAGATAATCAGAACAAGAGCTAATGTGCTAACAAATATTTTTTTCATTTTTTCCTCCCTGATCGTTTTCTTACTTTAAGTTCTAAGGATCGTTATCTGTCACGTCATTCTCTCCCTGCTTTTTTTCAACTCCTTTCTCTTCAATTGGTTCTCCTCGATAGTTGCTATCGGCTATCATCTCCTTGCTAACATTGGTTGAAAAAAGCTACAGTCACCGCTTGATAAGAAGCAGGGTACAATTATCCAAAGGTTCCTCTGAATATGAAGCAATAAAATATGGCGAGGTATAAGTGTCCCCATCACTTTTACCATCATTCACCCATTCAAGAAAAGATGATCCTGTTTCTTTGATTTCTCCATTGTATTTCATGTCAATAATAGATGCCCATAGAATCATAGGGATGTTTTTCAGGGTGCTTTTGTCTTTCAACGAACAATATATATATGCGGTTGTAGCAGTATCATATTCACTGGAAGCTCCACCAAAGAAAAAGAATGTGTTTTGTAAAACATCTGAATAAACGAGATTGCCATCCTTAAGCCCGTCTGATGAAACTTGAAGCAGTGCTGCTTGTGTATCGTCCAGTTCGAGGAAGTTTTTAAGTATAGTGTTATAGTACAATGTGCTCATGGCTGGACAGAAAGTGTACAGATCGCCTTCTGATTTGTCAGCAAGGCCTGTAGATGTGCACAGCATAAGAACAGACGCAATGAAAAAACAAATTACTCTCTTTTTCATGTCATCACTCCCTATAGTCTCAGTTCAATTGCTTATTGTATCTGCTGAACAAGCGCAGTAAGTTTTTCAAGGTAAAGGTCGTAGGGGACTTCCCAGACCTCATCACTACTCATCTCAAGGGCTGCTTGTGCAATAGATGAATCTGAACTGTCAGCAAAACTATAGTATGTAGTGAGTGGATTCATCTGATATATCACCAATACATATCCTCTCGTGGTGTTGAATGATACAGCGGCCATAGTGCCACTTTTTGACGCATAAATCGGTGATGCGAAATCAATTTTGACATCTGGTTCCTGAACCTGAAATTCAAGAGTCAACAAAGCAGCTAAAACTGCTCTGTTGTCTTCAGTTAAAGTCAAGTCGGTCGCTTCTTGTATTTGGCTTGAAACGGAAGTCATCATTTTACTATCAAACTGAATGGGGGCGTCTTCACTAAAGGCCGGTTGAATCATCAGTAGGATGCTTAATACAATCAGCAAATATGAAATCCCTTTTTTCATAGCGAGTCTCTCCTCCTTGATGCTTATGCAAAACGAATAAGCACGACAGTTTTGCATACAGATCTATTCGTGGTGTGAGCGTCAGATTCACTATTCCGACGCTCACACCAAGCGATTATGTGCGTTAGAACACTTTTCTCATGCCTAATGCACGACCAGTCTTGCGATCTACAGTTATTATATAGCAATGAGAATAATTGTACGCAATGGAAACGTAGGATTTATCTCCGTTGTGATCAATACCTGTACCAGTTATCCCGCTTTCCGAACCACCACGCAAGTAGAAATATCCTTTGGCCATTTCAATAAGTTCTCTGTCTGACATATACATAGCGGATTGATCAACCTTTATTTTGATCGTGACATCGTCTTTATTCGTACTAGCATTTGTAATCTTTATTGTTCCGTTTCCTGGCTTTAAAGGTGAAACCGTAATTTTATCTCCACTCAGCCGAGCTTCAAAGCTCGAAGAATTGTAGGAGATACTAAGTCTTTGGCTGCCGTTAACATCGATCGGTATACTGATGGAGTTTTTGCTTGTTATGGTATAATCGGTTTTGGATACACTGAAAGTCGGTACGTGTACAGATATAGTAGCTTTCTTATCGCTTCCATCAGTAGTAGCACAAGTTATTGTACAATCACCACCGTTAACTGCGGTGATTCTTCCGTTATCAACTTTTGCCACATTAGAGTTGGAAGACATCCAGCTAAGCTTTTTGTTTGTTGCATCCTGAGGGGTAACAGTTGCTTCTACTCTTACAGACGACCCTGCTTTCACGACCAGATTCGAATTTCCCGATAACCGCAGATTTGATACCATCTGGATCACGGTCACGTGGCAGACTGCTTTGAGTTCAGATCCATCTGTTGTTTCACAGGTAATATCGCAACTTCCGCAGGCCTTTGCTGAAAGGGCACCGGTTTGAGTAACAGCCACTATTGAGGGGTCACTAGATGTAAATGTTAGCTTTTTGTTTGTAGCGGTCTTGGGAAGAATAACGGGCTCCAATTTGCCCGACTTTGATTTGTTAAGAGTAAGACTTGATTCTACTTTGAGTTCCTGCACAGCCTGGAGAACAGTTACTGTACATTTTGCGACTTTAGGCTGCTTTAAAGATTCATCCTTTGTGGTCACAGTAATTGTAGCTTTACCAGCTGATACCGCTTGCAGTTCTCCTGCTTCAGAAACTGTAACAACGGCTTCGTCGGAAGAGCTCACTGTCCAGGTTTTATCAAATGCGTTTTCTGGAAGGATTTCGACTGTTAGGCTGGCTTTACTTTTTTCTTCAGTATCACCAAGAAGGAGGTTAATGGTTGGCTCGGCTAAACTAAGGGAGTTAACAGAATTACGGACATGAACAGTTATGCTTGAAGTGATGAATTCGTTGTCCTGCGCAGTAGCAGAAATTGTTGCATCACCTGCACTGACACCTTTTATACTGCCGTTAGTCACTGTCGCGATGCTGTCATCACTAGATTTCCATACAAGTTTTGTATTCTTTGGTGCTGTTTCAATGCGTGGAATGACCGTGACATCTAGTTTTTGTGTCTGACCATTATAGACGATAATTTCATTCTCAGAGAATTCGATTTTTCTATCGCCATTCTCAGCAGCATCTTGCATCCTCAGTTCATAGATCCTTGCATCTATCTGTTCTTGTAATGCCAATAATTCCTCAATTGAATACTGATTAATATCCACACTTTCAGCAATTCCTACAGAAGCAAGAGCAGCGATCAAGATGAAAGTAATAAGCATGCAAAGCTTTTTCATGGTTTGGGGCTCCTTTCTTTTTGTGAATCTCATCTGTTAATTGTTGTACATTGTTTGAAGCAAATCTAACGCCTGTTGCAGTGCTTCGCTTGTATTTAACTTGACTTCAGGGTATAGAGCACTCAACGAATATTGGAGGTCATCAATTGAGTATTGTTTCATTAACAGATAGCTTGCATACGGCAAGTCGGGTTCGTAAAAAATCATCAGAGTATCACTCTTTCCGCATATAGCAATCGAAAGAATGTTTTCGTTTCTACATACAAGACTATCGCTGACTGAATACTTATCGATTGATATTGTGTTGTTCGTTCCCATTTCGAATAAGAATAGCATTGTCAGGAATGCTCTGCTTTCCTCTGTTTCAAACCATTCTTCTGAAGACCAATCGACAGAGGAAGCCAATTTGCAATCCATTTGAGTAGCATCCGCAAATGAATGTTGACAACAAGATAGCATGATGATTGGGATGACCAAAGCAACAATCAATCTCCTCATTTTTCCCCCCGCTGGCTTTACTGCTGAAGATCAGCGATAATAGACAAGATTTCTATGGGATCGTTTTTCTCATACTTTGATGTATTGTTATCGCCAGAAAAAACTGCTTCGCATACCATTTCAGCATTGGCGTCTGACATTGCCGGAGTAGACACGATAGGCATATATTCTATTTTACCTGTGCTGGGAGTATAGATCATAACAAGAATGGTGGTATTTTTTGAAGTACTATAGTAACCAGCAACCATTACTTGATTTTTGCTTTTTGATAGGCCAACCCACGAAGAGTTTAACCAAAGCGAAGTATATGAATCAGAATCAGCCTCACTATATTGAGACAAAGTATCGATCGATACACTCAAAGTAAGCATGGCGCGGGTTTTTGCAGTTGAGTACCATTCAGAGGCAGTCATTTTCGTCCCTGATGTAACAGAAGCATCAATTGTGTATGTCGTTGCAGCCATTGCTGGGGAAAGAGTGATGACAAGGATAAGCAGTGCTGTGAAAGTTAGGATCAGAATTCGTTTCATAGTTTGGAAACCTCCATTTCTATTGAATATGACATCTGGACAGAACAATGTATTGCCCATATTTTACAGTAACCCATGCGCTGTTCTTAAACAGATTGTTGTCGATAATATCGGTTTGTCTACTATCATTATAGATGCTGTAGTAACCTGATGTGCCTGATGCTGCTATCAGCTTGTACTCGCCAGGCATAATATCATAACCAACTTTCAGCATGGTCCCATCGCGATCTGTTTTGATTGTATATGATGAATAAAAATCTGTGACTTCAATGGCGATGCATCTCGATAGTTCGAGATACTCTCCATCGTATACAGTGATAATCGAGTTTACTTCAAAGAGTCCATTTGCAATTGTATTCCGGCCATTCGTGTCGGAGCTGATCGCGAAATAACCCGAATAGTCTGATGTATTCAGTAAAACATATTCCCCGGCGATAAAGTCTCTGCCAACCCTGTACTGGCCCTCGTAATAGGTTCTCATCCCTTCAAAAGGATCTTCATTGCTGGCATGAGCAGTAGAAAACAGCATTACAGCCATCACAGCAACAAAAACAGATAAACGGACATGCCGATTTCGGTTCACGTGTTTCCACCTCCTTTCTCGTTAACAGTTAGGCCAGCGATCAACTGCCATCTATCATCTCCTTGCTCTAATCGGTCGGAATGAGGTTACTAAGACAGGTTCCACATGGTTCGTAGTCTCCGGATACAAGTTCCTCTTTGGTAAGCCGGTGAATATTCGTCTTCCCGTTGATCTGCGTACAATTTCGCAGATGATACTTTTTCCCCAGCGATGTTGCGTAGTACTGACTGTACTTCTGGTCGATCACAGCGTTATATGCAATGATCCCCCCAGTCACCATGATTACTATCACCAAGATGACAGCCACTGTTCTCCATTTGTGGCGTGTAAACATATTCCGTACTCGTACCCCAGGTGAGGGATTGAGGAAGTAATGCACAAATTCGTTTGCTTCATACTCTTCCTTCACCGATGGTTGGGTCTGGCTGTGACCACAAACAATGTGCCCGAGCTCGTGGGCAGCGGCAAACCTCTTTTCATCGGCATCCAGACTGTCTTTGAGGAAAAGAAGCTTCACATTGCGGTTCGTGTACAGAAAAGCGTCCTGTGAGCATACGGCTTCATTCAGGGATAATTCCTGAAAAAGCTTTTCAGCACTTGGTGAGCCGGGTTCGAAGTCAATGATTTCATAGCCGTTTTCGCCAACCAGAAAAACGATATCTTCCAAAGTCGGTCGCTTCAATTTGCAACGAATCAACAGCTCGTTCGCCAAATGCTGAGGATTGATCATGTCACTCTTTTCCCTGCGCTTTCTCTACAAGTTTCTGTACCTTCTTTTCATCAAGTTGTGCTTCTTTCTTCACGATACTGATGCCGCTGTACCCTTTAACGTTTGGATCATTGTTTTCCTGACAGCGCTGATACTCGACATTCAGCACTGAGCAAACTGTATGAACGCCCATCTCATCCAGAGCAGTCAGTTTCTTGTAAACATCATAGAATTCCTGATTGAAAAGGATGAGCTCGCTGTCATACACCTGCTGAATGTGTAAAAACTTACACATCTTCGAGACCGTATCGTATGCAGTGCCGCCAACCCCGCGTGCAAGCGAATTTGATACCGTGCCATAGGGAATTCCGCTTGCCTCCGCGAATTTAGCTACGCTCCCATACTGTTTTTTGATCTCAGCTTTAATCAAATCGGTAATACTGTCCAATGGGTCACCTCCTTTGGTTACTCAATTTGATTAATTTCGGATTGCGATTTTATGAAATTGAGAAGGTTCAGAATATACGTTAACGCATAGGAAATCGCTGATTTCCTATGCTCCGGGGAAGCTGTTGCTTTTCAGGGTAGTGCCGTTCATCTCCTCTCGTAGTAAGTATTCTATTCAAGTCATTTCCTGCTGAAACGACCAGATTCCATGAATCAAAGCGGTCACTTTGGTGAAAAGGTGTACCTTTGTAAAAAACTCAAAAAACACAGTTTGATGAAAAAAAGAATAGCGTTGACCGTACAAATTGTTCTTTTTGGGCGGTTAAGGGCTTGTATTTTGGGGTATTCTGTGTTATTATCATCCCGTCTTCAGGCGATATGACCTAAGACAGCGGTTTTCAAAAGGTACACCTTGTGAAACGACCTATTTCTCTGCTTTCTTTGCCGGGTGAACGAGATTATATTCCCGGCGTCGACGATAGAAGGATGTTTGACCCATATTACACTGCTTCAAGGCTTCAACCAGGGTGATTTC
>Ga0079305_1002850_pt1 | contig 13330 bp, 12 predicted proteins | sample LMS_cellobiose_e_FD_79183 | JGI IMG/M metagenome (GOLD analysis project Ga0079305, IMG submission 79183) | Rumen-fistulated moose microbial communities from Alaska, USA - LMS_cellobiose_enrichment | ecosystem: Host-associated > Mammals > Digestive system > Stomach > Rumen fluid ... | reverse complement strand
CAGCTTGCTGTCTGGAACAGAAAATACAACAACTTCCCCATGCGTCCCCTCAACTGGGCCTCTCCGAAGGACGTCCTTTCTTCTTTTCCCAATTCTGTAACATATCATTGACAAACCTACAGTACGGCGCCGCTTTGGCCGCCGTTGGAAATTGACAGGGGGAGGCGGAAATGATAGAATAATCCAATCAGCCCCGCAGCCGTTTCCGTGGGGCGCGGGGGGGGACCAAGATGAAAACACGATGGATGGCCGTGGGCCTGCTTTGTCTGCTGCTGACCGCCTGCGGGCGGGAGTTGATTTGGACGGAGGCGGGGAGCCAGATGGTGGATCCGGCCAGGGCCGCCGAGGATACCCCGGAGTTCCCGCCCTTCGATCCCGCGCCCTTCCGGGTCCCGCCGGTGTGGGATACGCAGTCGGCCTATGTTGTGCGTTTCGTCCATTGGACGGATGAAAAGACCCTCCAGGCCATCGCGCGGTCGGGCAGCGGCGCCACGGCTGGGTTTTCGGCCTGGGAGTGCGGGTTCTGATGGCTATGGCGTTCTGGTTCTATATGCTGGCGGCGGACCTGCTGCTGCCCCTGCTGATGGTGCTGCTGGGCCGGCGGTTCCGGACCCGCCCACCGGCGGAGATCAACGGCGTGTACGGCTACCGCACCGCCCGTTCCATGAAAAGCCGGGAGACCTGGGACTTCGCCCACCGGTACATCGGCGGGCTGTGGGTTCGCCTGGGCCTGGTCCTGCTGCCCCTGTCGGTCCTCCCCCTGTTGTTCGTGTGGGGAAAGGACCCGGACGTGGTGGGGACCGTAAGCGCGGCGGTCTGTCTCATCCAGCTGATCCCTCTCCTGGCTTCCCTTGTTCCCACCGAGCGGGCCCTGGCGCGGACCTTCGACGAGAACGGGGAGCGGCGCTGACCAAAGAAAAAACAGCGGAACAGACGAGGCACCAGTCTGTTCCGCTGTTTCTGTATCCCGTTATATCACGTTAAATCCGAACCCCGGGTTCTCCTCCGCCGCGTCCCGGAATACCCGGAGCACGGTCTCCCCGTAGCCTCCCAGGGCTTCGGTCAGGGCTCCGGCGTTCCGCAGGACCACCGTCACGTCCCGCAGGTCGGTGAGACAGTCGTGGAGGGCGTCCAGGTTCCTCCCGTACCAGTCCGGGAGGGACAGCCGCTCCCGCAGCAGCTCGTGGAGCTCTGTCCGGTCCCGGATGACGGAACCGTCCAACACGATGTGGGTCATGGCTCATTCCTCCCCGTAAAGCAGTTCAAAGGTTTCGTAGTGGTCCCCGGTGTAGTAGATCAGGCCGTCGTTGGAGAACACGATGCGCTTGGCCCCCCGGCTCCGGGCCCCCATGGTGTCGATGTCGCACTCTGTCCAGGTCCGGCCCTTCTTGTCAGGCAGCAGCCCCTCATAGTTGCCGAACCGGCTGCCGCCGATGGAGCAGCCCGGGGCGTAGGGCTCCAGAGAGCCGCCGGACCAGCCCAGGTTCTGGGCCTCCTTTTTGGTGATGAAGTTGTCCGGCAGGTGGCCGTAGAGGTGGAGGTAGAGGGCCACGTCCTCCTTAGTGGTGTAGTACCCGTCCTCGTCCAGGGCGGCGGCAGGGGGCGCGGAGCGGTCCGGCGCCGGTTCGTCCTGGGGGGTCTCCTGGCCCTGGTCATCCACCTGGGCGGCGACGGCCTGCCCGTCGTCCTCCGGTGTCGTCTCCGCCGTGCCGCCGCCGCAGGCGGACAGGCCAAAGACCATGAGAACGGCCAGCAGCGACAGCAGCCAGACGGAAAGCTTCTGTTTCATGGGCGGTCCCTCCCTTGCATTCTATTGAGGAGATTACTCCGGCCATGAAACAGAGACAAATCATTCTGCGCTGCCTATGGCCGAAGGAATCGGTGCCATGCCTTGCGGTTGCCGCATTTGCGGCGAGCAAGGCGGCTTTGAATCAAGTGTATTACGATTGCTGTGGCCATTTTAATAGCCGCAGCAATAGTATACTGGAAACCCCCGGACAATGCAAGCCTTGTTCCCGGGGAGAAGGAGGAAAAAAAGATGTCCGCCCTCTTGACTTCTTACCTTTTTAGTGTTAAAGTAAAAAAGCATTAAAGCGGTACAGCTTTTTGCGAAACCAGCGAGAAACCCGGGAGGTCCTGTTATGTTGAAGATCCTGTTGCTAGTCATTTACTTTGGCGTCATGGTGGGCATCGGCATTTACTGCCGAAAAAACGCCACCGACGTCAGCGGTTTCGTTCTGGGGGGCCGGTCCGTGGGGCCCTGGCTCACCGCCTTCGCCTACGGCACCTCCTATTTCTCCGCCGTCATCTTCGTGGGCTACGCCGGTCAGTTCGGCTGGAAGTTCGGCGTGGCCTCCACCTGGGTGGGCATCGGCAACGCCGTCATCGGCTCCCTGCTGGCCTGGGCGGTGCTGGGCAGACGGACCAGGATCATGACCCAGCACTTCGACTCCGCCACCATGCCCCAGTTCTTCGGCCAGCGGTTCCAGAGCAAGGGCCTGAAGATCGGAGCCTCTGTCATCGTCTTCATCTTCCTGATCCCTTACACCGCCTCTCTGTTCAACGGTCTCTCCCGGCTCTTCGGCATGGCTTTCCACATCGACTACACCGTCTGCATCATCCTCATGGGCGTGCTCACCGGTGTTTACGTCATCGCCGGCGGCTACATGGCCACCGCCATCAACGACTTCATCCAGGGCTGCGTCATGCTCTTCGGCATCGTGGTCATCATCGCCGCCGTCCTCCACAGCCAGGGGGGCTTCATGGAGGCCCTGAAGGGTCTGGCCCAGGTCTCGGACCCCGAGACCGTCAACGGCGATGTCCCCGGCATCTTCGCCTCCTTCTTCGGCCCGGACCCCCTGAACCTGCTGGGCGTGGTCATCCTCACCAGCCTGGGCACCTGGGGCCTGCCCCAGATGGTCCAGAAGTTCTACGCCATCAAGTCCGAGGATTCCGTCCAGAAGGGCACCATCATCTCCACCCTCTTCGCCGTGGTGGTGGCCGGGGGCTGCTACTTCCTGGGGGGCTTCGGCCGTCTGTTCTCCGACAAGATCACCGTGGGCGCCAACGGCGGCGTGGAGTTCGACTCCGTGATCCCCTCCATGCTCTCCAGCCTGCCGGAGATCCTCATCGCCCTGACGGTGGTGCTGGTCCTCTCGGCTTCCATGTCCACCCTGTCCTCCCTGGTCATCGCCTCCTCCTCCACCCTGACCATCGACCTGCTCAAGGATAACCTGGTCAGGGATATGAGCGAGCGGAAGACCGTCTTCCTCATCCGCTGCTGGATCGTGGTCTTCGTCCTGCTGTCCATGATCATCGCCGTGGTCCAGTACAAGGCACAGGGCAGCGCCGTGCGGTTCATCGCCCAGCTCATGGGCGTGTCCTGGGGCGCGCTGGCCGGCGCCTTCCTGGCCCCCTTCCTCTACGGGCTGTACTGGAAGGGCACCACCAAGGCCGCCTGCTGGGTGTGCTACGTTTTCGGCGCGGGCATCATGGTGCTGAACCTTCTCTTCCGGGCCCATTTCCCCGCCCTGCTCCAGTCTCCCATCAACTGCGGCGCCTTCGCTATGCTGGCGGGTCTGGTCATCGTCCCGGTGGTGAGCGTGTTCACCAAGACGCCGGATCAGGGGATGGTGGAGGAAGCCTTTGCCTGCTACGAGAAGAAGGCCCCTGTGGCCCAGCGGAAGGCTCTCAGCGACTAAGGGTCGCCATTCCATCGGGTCCGCCTCTCAACGGGCTCTCACCCATCACGGTTCCGGATCGGATCCCACCTCTCTTTGTGAAAAACCTCCGGCGCGGCCGCGCCGGAGGTTTTTCGTGCTCTGGGAGAAAGCGGGGGATCAGCCCTCGATGATGTCCCCTCCGCCCAGCCGGCCGGTGACGGTCACCACGGCGGAGCCGGGGCCGGCGGTCCGGGCGCCGTTTCCGCCGGGAAGGGCGGTGCTGTTAGGATTGTCCGGAATCCTGACCCGGCTCAAAGAACCGGCTCTCCTCCTGCATGGTCCCCGTGGGGTTGGCCACCTTGGAGAAGGCGAACTTCTGCTTGGAATACAGCCCTCCGTATCCCGACACCAGGAAGCTGGCGGCCACGGCCACCAGGAAGCCCCCGGGGTTGCAGAAGGCGAAGACCTCGAAGCCCAGCACCAGGGCGGTCAGGGGGCAGTTGGTCACGCCGCAGAACAGGGCCACCATTCCCACGGCGGCGGCGTAAGGGGCGGGCAGCCCCAGCAGGGGCCCCAGCACACAGCCGAAGGAGGCGCCGATGGCGAAGGAGGGGACGATCTCGCCCCCCTTGAGCCCCGCGCCCAGGGTGAGGGCGGTGAGGACCAGCTTCCACACCGCGTCCTGGGGGGCGGCGTTTCCCAGGCGGATGGCCTCGTCGATGAGGACCTGGCCGGTGCCCAGGTAGAGCTTGGTCCCCAGCCCCAGGGTCAGCAGGACCACCGCGGCCCCGCCCACCAGGACCCGCTGGTAGGGGTTGGGGAGAAGCCACTCCAGGCCGGTACGGAAGCCGGAGAAGGTGTAGCACACCAGGATGCTCAACAGGCCGCAGGCCACCCCCAGGAGCAGCACCCGGCCGTAAAACAGGGCGTTGGGGGTGGAGGCCGTCAGGAAGAAGGACACCCCCCGGACCCCCAGGGCTCGGGCCACCGTCCCGGCGGTGATGGAGGAGACCACGCAGGGGAACAGGGCCCCCAGAGGGAGCATCCCCACGCAGGAGATCTCCAGGGCGAAGATCACGGCGGAGATCTGGTTGCCGAACACGGCGGAGAACCCGGCGCTCATGCCGCACAGAATGGCCAGGTCCTCGAAGCTGCCGTCGATCCGCAGGCCCTTCCGGATGAGCTCCGCCAGGGAGCCCCCCAGCTGCAGCGCCGCCCCCTCCCGCCCGGCGGAACCGCCGAAGGCGTGGGTCAGGAGGGTGGAGACGAAGATCACCGGGGCCAGCAGGCGGGACACCGGCTGTTCCCCCCGGGCGGCCTGGACGATCAGGTCTGTGCCTCCCGCGGTGCGGATGCCGCCCTTCTTGTAGATGAGGACCACCAGAAGCCCGGCCAGGGGCAGCAGGAGGGCGGCCCACTCGGACTCGTTCCGCAGCCGCTCCGCCAGGAGCAGCAGGTGGACGAAGGCGCCGCCGCACAGCCCCACCACCAGGCCGGTGAGCAGGCCGAAGACCATGCCACGGGCGTTGATCCGCAGGCTCTCCCCGCTGAAGGCGATCTCCGCCCGCATCCGGCGCAGGATGCCCGTGCGGTCGCCCAGGGGGTGCTTTTTGCCCTCGGTTTCCCGGTCCCGGGCCATGGTGACCGCCTCCTTTCCTACAGTTTTCTACTATGATACCAAGGCCCGGGACCGTTTGCAAACCGAAGAATCCGGGAAAAAGGCGGGCCGCCTTGTGCAAAATATGGGGATGCAGGCAAAAAAACACCCTCTCCCACGGGGGGGAGAGGGCGCTGCAATTTTGATCGTATCAGGGGAGGCTGAACAGCACCCGGCTGTTGGGGTCGGCCATCCGCACCAGCACGGCGGCCACCTCCGCCCGGGTGATGGGGGCGTTGGGCCGGAAGGTGCCCTTGCCGTCGCTGCCGGCGAAAATGCCCGCCCGGTAGAGCTTGTAAATGGCGGTGTCGGACCGGTAGACGTCGGGGATGGAGCCGGATGCCACGTCGTTGACCGCCGGGAGGGCGGCGTCGGGGAGCGCCCCCGCCAGGATGGCGGCGAACTCCTGCCGGGTGAGGGTCAGGTTCATGTTGCTGGGGGCGGCGGTGATCACCTTCTGGCTCAGGGCGTAGTCCAGATAGCTCTTGTACCAGGGGGAGGAGGCGGAGAAGGATCCGCTGCCGGTGGAATAGAGCTTCCGCATCCGGGCGGCCAGGGTGACGGCCTGGGCGGCGGTGATCTGGGCGGTGGGCTCGAAGGTGGTGGCGGTGGTGCCGTTCATCAGGCCGTAGCCATAGACCGCCGCCACGCTGTCATAGTACCAGCTGGACCTGGCCACGTCCTTGAACTGGCCGCTGTAGGAGGCGGTTTTGGTGAAGCCCACGGCGTTGGCCGCCCACTGGGCCGTCAGGGTGATGCCCAGGGAGCCGGTCTTGCTGGTGTTATTCACCAGGTTCCCGGAGGGGGTGTACCAGCCCAGGAAGGCGTGCCGGTCCCGGGCGGGGGTGGGCAGCTGATAGGTGGAGTACCGGGTCACCAGCTGGCTGGAGGGGGAGACCGACCCGCCGTTGGGGTTGTAGGTGACCGTCAGGGAATTGGCCCGGACGGAAAAACTCTGGTTCCCCGAGGAGGCGTAGGTCCAGGGGGAGGTGCTGGCGTTGCCCGACTGGACCCGCAGCCGGTAGGTCCCGGCGGGCAGGGCCTCCAGGGTGGCGGGGGACTTGGCGTAGGGGTAATACTTGTAGTTGCTCTGCCAGGTCCCGTCGGACTTCTGCTGGTCCACATAGATGTTGTAGTGGGTGGCCTTTTGCGCCGCCTGCCAGGTGACCACCACCCGGTCCCCGGTGCCGTACACCGAGGCCAGCTTGCTCACGGCGGGGGCGCTGGGGGGCGTGAACTGGGTCAGGACCCCGTCCTTGCCGGAGGGATTGGCCTTGAAGTACAGCAGGCCGCCGATGGTGCCCATGTACTCGGAGAGGTAGGTCTTGGCGGCCGCGCCGGGGTCGTAGATCCGGGCGTCGCTGGCGGTGGCGCTGGCCACGGCCACGAAGTGCCCGCTGTTCTTCACCCGGGCCACCACCTGGTAGCCATTGTTGCGGTAGCTGTTGATCTTGGCGCACACATCGGCCATGGGAGTGGACACGTCAAAGAACTCCTGGTTCACGTAGTAGAACCTGGGGGAGACCGAGGCGGTCATCATGCCGAAGGACAGCAGGGCGTCCTTGGACTGGGTGGCACTGTGGCTGATCATCCCCTTGGCGTCGAACCAGTCCCGGAGGGAGCCGGGGTTGAGCAGGGCGGGGTCGTAGGCCCCCGAGTAGCACATCAGGATGGCGATGGAGGAGACCAGACAGCCGGAGCTTGCGATGGTGTGGACGTCCCCCAGGGCGGTCTGGCCCCAGGCGGGGTCCCCCTGCCGCCAGATGGTGTAGTCGGTGTTGTAGGTCCTGCCCTGGTAGACCGAGGTGCCCGCCGCCTCCGCCAGGGGAAGGGGAAGCAGGGAGACCAGAAGGGCCAGAAGCAGGAGCCAGGAGAGAAGCCGTTGTGGTTTGGTCAAAGCAGAGACCTCCTTTCCCGCCTGGAGGCGAGGATCACGTTCCGCCGCGGGGCAGCGGCGTCAGATTCCAATCATACAGTTATCAGTATGCCATAAAACCGCCGAAAAGTCCAAGAAATCGAAAAAACGTAACGAAAATGTCATATAGTACTGATTTCCAAAACAATCTATGGTTTTGTTCGGAGAATGGCATACGCGCGCAGAAAAAAGGGGCCGCCGCGAAAAACCACGGCAGCCCCAGAGAATGGCGGAGGGATTATTTCAGGTTGAAGAAGGCGTCTCTGCCCAGATAGACGGCGGACTCGTCCAGCTCCTCCTCGATGCGCAGCAGCTGGTTGTACTTGGCCACCCGGTCGGTGCGGCTGGGTGCGCCGGTCTTGATCTGCCCGGCGTTGAGGGCCACGGCCAGGTCGGCGATGGTGGTGTCCTCGGTCTCGCCGGAGCGGTGGGAGACCACGGCGGTGTAGCCCGCCCGGTTGGCGGTCTGGATGGCGTCGATGGTCTCGGTGAGGGTGCCGATCTGGTTGACCTTGATGAGGATGGAGTTGGCCACGCCCTTCTCGATGCCGGTCTTCAGGCGCTCGGTGTTGGTGACGAACAGGTCGTCGCCCACCAGCTGGACCTTGTCGCCGATGGCGTCGGTGAGGAGCTTCCAGCCCTCCCAGTCGTTCTCGCCCATGCCGTCCTCCAGGGAGATGATGGGATAGCGGTCCACAAAGTCCTTCCACATGGCCACCAGCTCTTCCCGGGTCATGGTGACTCCGGCCTTGGGCAGGTCATACTTGCCGGTCTCGTCGTTGTACCACTCGGAGGTGGCGGCGTCCATGGCGATCATGAAGTCCTGGCCGGGCTGGTAGCCGGCGGCGGAGATGGCCTGGACGATGGCCTTCAGGGCGTCCTCGTCCTTGGCCAGGTTGGGGGCGTAGCCGCCCTCGTCGCCCACGCCGGCGGCGGGGGTGCCGTTCTCCTTCAGGACGGTCTTCAGGGTGTGGAAGACCTCGGCGCACATCTGCAGGGCCTGCTTCCAGGTCTTGGCCCCCACGGGCATGACCATGAATTCCTGGATGTCCACGTTGTTGGTGGCGTGGGCGCCGCCGTTGAGGATGTTCATCATGGGCACCGGCAGGGTCTTGGCGTTGACGCCGCCCAGATAGGTATACAGCGGCATGCCCAGGCACTCGCTGGCGGCCTTGGCGCAGGCCAGGGAGGCGCCCAGGATGGCGTTGGCGCCGATGCGCTTCTTGTTGGGGGTGCCGTCCAGCTGGATGAGCAGCTTGTCGATATAGGGCTGATCCAGCACGTTGAGCCCCACCAGGGCCTCGGCGATCTCGGTGTTCACATATTCCACGGCCTGGGACACGCCCTTGCCCATATAGCGGCTCTTGTCGCCGTCCCGCAGCTCATAGGCCTCATAGATACCGGTGGAGGCGCCGGAGGGGACCGCCGCGCGGCCCATGGTGCCGTCGTCCAGGTAGACTTCCACTTCCACGGTGGGGTTGCCTCTGGAGTCCAGGATCTCCCGGCCCAGCACATCTACGATCTCGATCATCTGCTTCATGATATACATTCGCTCCTTTGTTCAGTGGATGTTTGTTTCGGATCGCAGGGGATGCGGTCCGGTCGTGCATTAAATGATGAGAGTCTTGCCGTCCATCTCCTCGGGCTTGTTCAGGCCCATCAGGTCCAGCATGGTGGGGGCGATGTCAGCCAGACGCCCGTCCCGCAGCCGCACGTCGGCCCCCACGATGCAGAAGGGCACCGGGTTGGTGGTGTGGGCGGTGAAGGGCTTGCCCTCCGGGTCCAGCATGATCTCCGCGTTGCCGTGGTCGGCGGTGATGAGGGCCACGCCCCCCATGTCCGCCGTGGCCTTGACCACCTGCCCCACGCAGGCGTCCACGGTCTCCACGGCCTTCACCGCCGCCTCGAAGACCCCGGTGTGGCCCACCATGTCACAGTTGGCGAAGTTGAGGATGATCACGTCGTACTTGCCGCTCTCGATGCGGCGGATGACCTCCTCGGTGATGAGGTTGGCGCTCATCTCCGGCTGGAGATCGTAGGTGGCCACCTTGGGGGAGGGGATGAGCACCCGGTCCTCCCCGGGGAAGACGGCCTCCTGGCCGCCGTTGAAGAAGAAGGTGACGTGGGCGTATTTCTCGGTCTCGGCGATGCGCAGCTGGGTCATTCCCAGCTGGCTGAGGTAGGCCCCGAAGATGTTCACCAGGGACTCATGGGGGAAGGCCACGGTGACGTTGGGCAGAGAGGCGTCGTACTCCGTGGTGCAGATGAAGGTCAGGGGGAAATACCCCTTTTTCCGCACCAGCTTGCCGAAGGCGGGGTCGGTGAGGCTCCGGGTGATCTCCCGGGCCCGGTCCGGCCGGAAGTTGTAGAAGATGACGCTGTCCCCGGGGCCGATGCGGCCGTCGGTGTCGCAGATCACCGGCTCCATGAACTCGTCGGTGACGCCGCTGTCGTAGGAGGCCCGGACCGCCCCGGCGGGGTCGGGGACAAAGGGGGCGTCCCCGTGGACCATGGCGTCGTAGGCTCTCTGGAGCCGCTCCCAGCGGCTGTCCCGGTCCATGGCGTAGTACCGGCCGGAGATGTCCGCGATCCGGCCCACGCCGAGCTCCGCCAGTTTTTCCTGAAGGGCCTGGACAAAGCCCAGACCGGAGGTGGGGGACACGTCTCTGCCGTCCAGGAACACGTGGACAAAGACCCGCTCCAGGCCGTGGCGCTTGGCCAGCTCCAGCAGGGCGTAGAGGTGGGTGATGTGGCTGTGGACGCCGCCGTCGGACAGCAGGCCCATGAGATGGAGGGCGCCGCCGGTCTCCTTGCAGGCGTTTACGGCTTTCAGATAGGCGGGGTTCTCAAAAAAGGACCCGTCCTCGATGGCCCGGCTGATCCGGGGCAGATCCTGAAAGACCACCCGGCCCGCGCCGATGTTGGTATGGCCCACCTCGCTGTTGCCCATCTGCCCGTCCGGCAGGCCCACGTCCAGGCCGGAGGCAGAGAGCTGGCAGAAGGGGTACTGGGAAAAGAGGTAGTCCAGCTGGGGCGTGCTGGCCGCCCGGACGGCGTTGCCGGGGATGTCGTCCCCCAGGGCGAAGCCGTCCATGATGATAAGGGTCGTAGGAGTTTTCATAAGGGTCTCCTCCTGTTGGGTTTCTGCTTATTATGGTTACTTGGAAGCGGTTTCATGCCACAAAGGGCAGACACCGGATTCACTCCTGATTGGCTGTCTGGATGATGGAGAGGAAGGTCTTTGTGGACCGGGAGGCGCCGCCGATGAGCCCGCCGTCCACGTCCTCCTGGGCCAGAAAGCCCGGGGCGGTGATCTCATCCATGTCCCCGCCGTAGAGGATGGTGGTGGAACGGGCGATGCGGGCGCCGTAGAGCTTGCGGACCAGGGACCGGATGGAAGAACACTGCTGGCCGGCCTCCGCCGGGTCCACGGGACCGTCCGCCCACAGGGGCTCATAGACCAGGACCACCCGGCGCATCTCCTCGGGGGACACCGCCGCCAGAGCGGTCTTGAGCTGGTAGACCAGCCGCTCCTCACCGGCGTTCAGCTGCCGCTCCCAGGCGCTCTCGCCCACGCACAGGATGGGCCGCAGACCGGCGTCCAGGGCGGCCCGGAGCTTCTGCTGGACCATGAGATCGGTCTCCCCGAACAGGGTCCTGCGCTCGCTGTGTCCCACGATGACGTATTTGACGTCCAGGTCCGCCAGCATGGGGCCGGAGATCTCCCCGGTGAAGTCCCCCTCCCTGGCCCAGTGGAGGTTCTGCGCCCCCACGGACAGGCGGCTGTCCTTCAGATACTTCATGGCCGCCGGGATGTCCAGGAAGGGCAGGCACAGGACCACGGCGCACCGCTTGGTCTTCGGCAGCGACGCCCGGAGCTCCTCCAGGAAGGTCCGGGTCTCGCTGGCTGTCTTGTGCATCTTCCAGTTGCCGGCAATGACAGTCTTTCGATATTTACGATTCATATCTGCCCCCTCCGCGGGCAATCATCATGGTTCCAAACGGTCCCCACAGGGACCTCACGTCAGAGGGGCGATCCGGCCGGTTCTCTCACTGTTCGGGGCGGGGACGGTCATCCCTGTCCCATTTCTCCCACTCCGCTCAGTTGGGGAAAGCCCTGCTGCCGGAGCGCTTCATAGGCCAGGATCGCCACGGAATTCGCTAAGTTCAGGCTGCGGGCATCCGGCCGCATGGGGATGCGGATGCACCGCCGGGTATGGGCCAGGCGAAAGGCCTCCGGCAGGCCGGCGGTCTCCTTGCCGAAGAAGAGCCAGCAGCCGTCGCGGAAGGTCGCCTGGGAATAGTCCTGAGGGGCCTTGGTGGTGGCCAACCACAGGTCGGTGATGGTATTGTTATGAAACAGGTCCTCCAGATTTTCGTACACGTGCAGATCCACCATGGGCCAGTAGTCCAGCCCCGCCCGCTTCACCGCCCGGTCGCTGATGTCAAAGCCCAGGGGCTTGACCAGGTGGAGCCTGCTGCGGGTGGCGGCGCAGGTCCGGGCGACGTTGCCGGTGTTCATGGGGATCTCGGGTTCTACCAGTACGATATTGAGCATGGGTGGCTTCGCCTCATTCCGAAGGACATTTTGTATATACAGCATGGATTATACTGCAAGGCAGGGGGAAATTCAACAAAAATAAAGTTACAATCCCGCGGCGGAAAGAAAATTGATGCCCGCGATGAAATCCGCGGGACAGCGCGGGCGGTTTTCGGCGGGTCCCACAACCCGGGGGCAGAACGGGCCGTCCGGGGCCGGGTTCGGGGTCGGAGGCGGTCCGCCCGACGTGTAAGATTTGTGGTGGATGGGTTCATTCCCCCATTTTCACTTTCGGTTCAGAAGGAAAAAGGACTCACACCTGCCGAAACAAATGTGAGCCCAATCATGTTTTGGGGAGAGAACGCGTCAAACCCAGTTCCGTGATCCCTTCTTACAAAGTACAGGTCCATGAAATGCAGTTCGCCTCTGCGGTAAGGCCGTCGCTCTCCGTAACTGACAATGTGTGATTGTCGATCCAGTATGAAAACAGCACCGTATTCTCCGCATCGGTCTCCCACTCCGGCGGAACCAAATCCCGAATGTCCCCGGTTGCCATATCTACCACGCGGACACGCCAGGCCGCAGACGGGAGCTCCGGCGCCCAGGTAAAGGCGGCCTTGGTCCCGTCCGGACTGAAGAATTGTTGCGAAGCCATGACGTATCCGTCTTGAAAATGATAAACAGGATGTAACGTCCCGCTCTCAGAATCCCAAGCAGAGAATGTTATGCCATCCTGAAAAACCATTTCGTAGCACGGCATATAGGCTACGGCATTGCCCCGCACCTGTGCGATCAAAGATTTGCTGGGGCTGAAGTCTAATATCGTCTCTTCCCCATCCAATGTGAATGCAGCCAGAGCAGTTCCCTCTGACTGGGAATAGTCTCTCTTTGTCTTCAAGCAAAAAAGTGTGTTTTCGTCTAACCAGGCCATTTGAGAATACTGATATTCAGGGTCGGCGTTTATGTCGAACCGCAACTTCGAAAGGTCAATATCTGTTTCCCCTGTCATTCCTGTAGCCTGTTCCTCTGTCATTCCCGCAGCTTGAAACCAATCAAAGGACGGCACATCGACCTCTGTCCAGGTGACATCCGCCGTCTGTTCCCCGCAGGCAGAGAGCAGTAGTAGGGCAAGGAATACAACAATCATTAAACGACCTTTAAGCATTTTTAATTCCCCCTTCCTTCTTAATAACACAGAATGTCATCCTGAATGTTTGTGTCCACGGCAACACCTCCGAGTCAATCCGATCGAATCATCTAAATTTTACCACATCACACCTGTTTGCGCAAGGAATCTATCCATCACATTTTTTCTTCTAGCCGGGAGAAAAAACTGCCCGTACTTCAACCAGATCACAGGGTTAGCATACGAGTAGATTCATTTACAGGAATTTCCTGTTTCGCCCTCATATCTTAATTGCCCGGTCCGCCCCATTGTAGGTTTGTCAATGATATGTTACAGAATTGGGAAAAGAAGAAAGGACGTCCTTCGGAGAGGCCCAGTTGAGGGGACGCATGGGGAAGTTGTTGTATTTTCTGTTCCAGACAGCAAGCTG
>Ga0079305_1002846_pt1 | contig 13363 bp, 13 predicted proteins | sample LMS_cellobiose_e_FD_79183 | JGI IMG/M metagenome (GOLD analysis project Ga0079305, IMG submission 79183) | Rumen-fistulated moose microbial communities from Alaska, USA - LMS_cellobiose_enrichment | ecosystem: Host-associated > Mammals > Digestive system > Stomach > Rumen fluid ... | reverse complement strand
GAAACCAGCGTTCGTCCGGCATCGTGCGTATAGCCGGTTTTCCCTCCAAGACAGCCCTCGCAGGAGTCCAGCAGTTTGTTGTGATTGCGGTATTCCACGCCGTGGGCGGTGTAGCTTCTGGCGGCAAAGATCCTGCAGAACACTTCGCTTTCCATGGCCGCAGCAGTCAGCAGTGCCAGATCGCGGGCTGTGGAAAAGTGCTCCGGATCATTGAGCCCGTGGGGATTGACAAAATGCGTGTTCGCGAGCCCCAGCGCCGCTGCTTTCGCGTTCATCAACTCTGCAAACCCTTCGATGCTTCCCGCGGTATGCTCCGCGAGCGCGCAGGCGGCGTCGTTGCCGGAGGCGAGCATCAGCCCATACAGCAGCTCTTCCACTGTGTAGGTCTCTCCCGCCAGCAGAGATGCGGAGGAGCCCTCGATCTCGGTCTGCTCCCCGGTCACAGTAACCGTTTCGTGCAGCATGCACTGCTCCAGAACGACCATCGCCGTCATGATTTTTGTCGTACTGGCGATCAGCATCGGCTCATCCGGCCGCAGCGCCTCCAGCACCGTGCCGGTCCGGGGCTCATAGAGGATCATCGCCGCCGGCCCCTCGTCCTCCGCAGACGCGGGGACGCGAGGCAGCGCCAGCAGCAGAAGCAGCAGTATCAAAACCGTTTTTCGTTTCAAAACAAGCACCACCCTTTTCCTTCGGTTGACGGGCAGTGCTTATTATGGTTGATAAGACAATTCCTTATTCTCTTTCATCCGGCGTGCGCTTTTTCAGAAAGCTTTCAATGGTATCCATCAGCTCCGGCGCTTTTTCGATCACGCGGTCGATCGTCTTGCTGGCCGGCGGTGTGATGGAAACCATGCGAACGTTCCCGTCTTTTACGATAAGGAAACCAATCGGTTCGATCTTGACGCCGGCGCCGTTGCCGCCGCCGAAGCCCGGTTTTTCCTTTACGCGAAAGTCGCTGCCGCCGCTGGCAAACGCATAGCTGACGCGACTGACCGGAATGATCGTGATTCCGTCCGGCGTATTGATCGGCGCGCCGACGACCGTGTTCACATCCACCATTTCATGGATCTTCCGCATCGTGATGTCCATCAGATTCCCGATATTAGAGTTCTCCATTCTGTAAGCTCCTTTCCTTGTCAGCCGCAGCCGCGGTCCGCTCGTTGCGCTTTTTCTTCAGGATCCAGCGGAGTCCCGCGAAGCCGGCACATATGCCTATCAGCAGGATCTCCCAGATTTGTATGCTCAGAATCAGTCTCGCCCGGATTTCAGGGTGTTCCGCTTCCAGATCCAGGGTTGTCCGGATGTCTTCATCCCGGACCTTCAGCGCGCCGTGGGCTTTCGCCGTCAGGACGCCGAGCGCCGCGTTCACCCGTCCGTACTGAAGAACGGCGGAATAGGGATCCGACGCGGCCGCCGTCCAGTACAGCCGGAAGCGATCGACGCTCAGATGCACGCGGAACCGGTGTAATGCGTCAAAGCCGATCTCCGCAAGCGTCAGGATATCATCCAGTGTGACGCGCAGCTTTTTCTCCCTTTTCCCGTCTGTTTCCTCCTCTGCCGGCTTTGATGTATCTTTCTTCTTTTTCTTTTTTTGCTTGTCCCCGGGAATGATCGTCTTTCGGAAGGGGCCAAGCTTCAGTTTCAGGAAACGTTCATCGCCGTCGTACGCCGCATCGATCCCGACCGGGAACACAAGGATCAGCAGCAGCACGGCAATCACGATGATCCATGCAAGCAAAGAGAACGCCCCCCTTCTTTCCGAAAAAAGCCAAATGCGGTCAGTCGCTTTCGGAGAAGCTGATCTGCCCCTCCAATTCGCCGGACTGCAGCTCCTCGATCTTGTTCTGCAGCGCAATGATCCCCTCGTCGGTGCCGATTTCGGGCAGTTTTGGCAATTCATCCAGAGAGTGGATGTTCATCGTCCGGAGGAACGCGTCTCCGGTCCGGTAAAGCGTCGGCCGTCCCGGTACATCCAGCTTTCCGCACGCTTCAATGAGTCCGCGCTCTGCCAGAACTCCCACCGTATATGAGCTGTCCACACCGCGGATCTGATCGATATATGCCCGCGTGACCGGCTGGAAATATGCGACGATTGAGAGGACCTCCAGCGCCGCAGAAGACAGCTTTGGCGGTCTGCGCTGTTCCAGCGTGCGCGTGATCACATCCGCATAGGCCGGGGCAGAACACAGCTGCAGATTTCTGTCGAGCCGGAGCAGGCAGATCCCCCGCTCCTGTTCGCCGTATCGCTTTTCCAGCAGATTTCCCGCTTCAAACACATGCTCCGGTTCCACGCCGAGCACGAGAGCGATCCGTTCGGCCGGTACCGGTTCTCCGGCCGCGAAAAGAATCGCCTCCAGAGCGGCGGCTGTTTCTTCCAGTTTCATTTCCTTTGTCCCCATTATTCCCCGATCTGCGCAAGGATCTCATCGATATCGCCGCCGGCAAAGCTCACCATGATCTGGCCGCCTTCCCGCCGCAGTCCGGTCCGTCCAAGGCTGCACAGCTCCAGAATGGAGATGAACGTCGCGACAACCTCGCTGCGGCTGCGGCTCATCCGATAAAAATCGTTCAATGAGAGCTTGCCGGAAGCCCGCAGGCGCAGCAGGATCTCCCGGCTCTTGTCCCGGACGTTATAGACGATCCGTTTCGGGTAGATCCGCCTTTTCCGCTCCGTCTCCTGCCCTGCTTCTCCGGAAGGCGCGCTCTGCGCGCGGAGCGTCACCTCCATGATGGCTTTCAGCAGCTCCCATCCCTCATGATGATAACGGTATTCCCGAACATACGGCAGAGCCTCCGGCGGCTTTGTCAGATAACGGCTGCCGATCTCTGCGGACCGCTGAAGCTCCGGGCATACTTCCTGAATGGAGGCATATACGTCCCTGGATTTCATCTGTTCCAGCGACGCGATCAGCAGCTCCAGCTCGTCCGGTTCCTCCTCCGTGCTCAGGAGCATTTTCGTCTTGATGTAGAGCAGATAGGCTGCCATCTGGACAAACTCGCTGGCGATCTCCAGATCCATCGCTTTCATCTCGTCCAGATAGGCCAGATACTGTTCCAGGATCTCGGATACCGGAATATCGCGGATCTCGATTTTGTTTTTGCTCAGAAGCATCAGGATCAGCGTCAAAGGCCCTTCGAAGTCCTCCGCCTCCTGTCGGCTCCTGACAACACCTTCCAGATGAAAGGTCGGTTCCTGTTCCATTCTCAGACAGCCCTCATGATTTCCGCCAGCAGGCGGTCCCTTCCGATGCCCTTTTCCGCGGAAAACGGGATCAGCAGCGTCGTTTCCCCAAGAGAAAGCGTCTCTCGGATCAACGTCAGATTGTCCTCGACCTCACGCTTTCCGATCTTGTCCACTTTATTGGCTACGACGACGAGCGGGCAGGCGCTTTCGCGAAACCACGCTGCCATGGTCACATCGTCCGCAGTGGGCTTGTGCCGCGCGTCGACGATCATGATCCCCAGCGTGATCCGGTCTTTTTCTGAGAAAAAAGCTTCCATCAGCGCCGCCCATCGTTCCCGTTCTTTCTGGGATACCTTCGCGTAGCCGTAGCCCGGCAGATCGGTAAAGTATGCCGTCTGGTCCACAAGGAAATAGTTAATGTGGACGGTCTTGCCGGGCTGCGAGCCGACGCGGGCAAAGTTCTTCCGGTTCAGCAGGCAATTGATGACCGAGCTTTTGCCGACGTTGCTCTTACCGGAAAAGACGATATTCGGTCTTCCGTCCCGCAGAAACGCTCCGGGACTCGCCGCGGATTTGATGAACGCAACATTGTGGATATTCATGATGCACTCTCATTGCCGGATGCGCTTTGCGCCCCGATCCGGGCCGGGAATCATCGGCGCCGGATGCGGCAGATCCTCCGGCAGCGCGGCGCGGACCAGCACCGTATCAAGGATCTTGTCGACATGGTCGGTCGTGATAAAGTTCAGGGCGGCGCGGACCGTCTGGTCGATCTCCGCCAGGTCCTTTTCATTCTCGGCGGGAATGATCACCGTGTGGATCCCGGTACGCAGCGCGGCCATGGTTTTCTCCTTCAGCCCGCCGATCGGCAGAATCCGTCCGCGAATGCTGATCTCGCCGGTCATCGCAACGTCTCTCCGGACCGGCAGATTCGTCAGCGCGGAGATCAGCGCGATGCAGATCGTAATGCCCGCGCTGGGGCCATCCTTGGGAACGGCGCCCTCCGGGAAATGGATGTGGATATCTTTCGTCTTATAAAACTCGGGATCGATGCCGAGAACACTGCAGCGCGTGCGGATATAGCTGACGGCTGCCCGGGCGGACTCTTTCATGACGTCGCCGAGATTACCCGTCAGCTCCAGCTTGCCGCTTCCATCCATGACGGCCGCTTCAACGTCCAGCACTTCCCCGCCGACGCTCGTCCAGGCCAGGCCGCGGACAAGGCCGACCTCATCTCTCGGATAGAGCCTGTTCTCCCGAAACTTCGGGACGCCGAGATACTTTTCCAGCTGCCCCGCCCGGACCGAAACCGACTTGCGCTCCCCGGACGCGATGATCCGCGCGGTCTTCCGGCAGATCGAAGAAAGCTCCCGCTCCAGAATCCGGACGCCGGATTCCCGTGTATAATCGGAGATGATCTCCCGCAGCGCATCGTCGCTCACGCGCAGCTGCGCGACGGCGAGGCCGTGTTTTTTCCGCTGCTTCGGCAGGAGATGCGCCCGGGCGATCTGGAGTTTTTCCTCGTCCGTATAGCTTCCGAGCTCGATCACCTCCATGCGGTCCAGCAGGGCGCGCGGTATCGTATCCGTCGTGTTGGCGGTGGTAATGAAAAGAATGTCGCTCAGATCCAGCGGGATCTCAAGGAAATTGTCGCGGAAGCTGTTGTTCTGCTCCGCGTCGAACACCTCCAGCAGCGCCGCGGAGGGATCCCCGCGGTAGTCGGAGCCGAGCTTGTCGATCTCGTCCATGACCATCACGGGATTCATGCTCTTCGCCTGCTGCAATCCTGCAACGATGCGTCCGGGCATTGCGCCCACGTAGGTCTTGCGATGCCCGCGGATCTCCGCCTCGTCATGGACGCCGCCGAGCGAGATTCTGGCCAGCGAACGGTTCATCGCGCGGGCGACGGAGATCGCGATGCTGGTCTTGCCGACGCCCGGAGGACCCACCAGGCAGAGCACGCTGCTTTTGGTCTGGGGAGAGATCTGCCGCACAGCCAGGAATTCCAGAATGCGTTCTTTTACCTTCTCCAGGCCGAAGTGATCCTCGTCAAGGCATTTTTTGGCCTTTGCCACGCTGATGTTGTCCTTTGTGCGCTTGTTCCACGGAAGATCAAGACAGATGTCCAGATAGGCGCGGATCACCGCGCTCTCGCTGCTGCCAAACGGCTGCTTGGCAAGTTTTGAGACTTCTTTCAGCAGCTTTTCCTCGACATCTCCGGCGAGATGCAGTTCCCGGATCCTGTTTCTGTAGTCGGAAAGCTCCTCCGGGGCGTCTTCTTCCGACTCGCCAAGCTCGCTCCGGATGATCTTCATCTGTTCACGCAGGAAATAGTCGCGCTGGGCGCGGTCCATTTCCTCCTTGGTCGCGTCGTCCAGATCCTTTTCCAATGTCAGGATCGTGATCTCGCGGCGGAGCATGCGGTTGAGCTGCGTCATGCGCTGCCGCGCCCGGAGCTCCTCCAGCAGCGCCTGTTTTTCTGTATGCTTCAGGCCGACGTTCTGCGCCACATAATCGGCCGTCTGCCCGAGATCGCTGCCGTCCGCAGCGGTGAGAAACATCTCCGGCGTTACCGTGCCGGAAGCTGCGGCATATTCCTCAAAGAGCGCCAGGCAGCGGCGCAGAAGCGCCTCAAGATTCGGCGTCGTCACCGGGCACGGCTTCGTGTCGATCTGCTCGACATCTGCCGTATAGCTTGGGGCGGTCTCGTGGATCTCGATCGCCCTGGCGCGGTATTTTCCCTCGACCATAACCTTCACCATCCCGCCGCCGGGGATCCGGAGGATCTGCCGGATCGTGCAGACGGTCCCGATGGTATACAGCTCCGCCTCGGACGGAACGGCGGTGGAAATATCCCTCTGTGTCACCAGAAAAATCTTCTGATCAGCGCCCAATGCAGCATTCAGCGCTGCGATGGACATGGGCCGTTCCACATCAAAATTCAAAACGGTTCCCGGAAACGCCGTCAGGCCGCGCAGCGGCAGCAGCGGCAGTGTCAGGATCAAATGACGTTCTTCCATAGCATTCCTCATGTGTTCCGCCATCCTGGCGGCAGTTTGTGATTGCCTCTTCCGGTTTACCCTCGGAGCATCTCCGGCTGTGACCCGCTGCGGATGCAGTCCGCAGTGATGATGACCTTTCGGATGCCCGGATCCGAGGGGACCTCGTACATTACGGAGGTCATGGCACGCTCCATCACGCTGCGCAAACCGCGTGCGCCGATCTCCATCTCGATGGCCTTGTCGGCGATGGCCTGCAGCGCCTCCGGCTCATAGACGAGTTCAACGTTGTCCAGCGCCATCAAAGCCTTGTACTGCTTGGTCAGCGCATTTTTCGGCTCGGTCAGGATGCGGACCAGATCCTCTCTGCTGAGGGAATCGAGCGTTGTGATAACCGGCATGCGCCCGATCAGCTCCGGAATAATGCCGAAGCGCAAAAGATCGTGCTGCTGGACGTTCTGCAATATCCCGCCGACGTCCCGTTCCCGGTTGCTCCGGATCTCCGCCTCAAACCCCATGCTTTTTTTGTCCATGCGCTGCTCAATGATCTTGTCGAGTCCGTCGAACGCTCCGCCGCAGATGAACATGATGTTGGTCGTATCCACGTGGATAAATTCCTGGTGCGGGTGCTTGCGCCCGCCCTGGGGCGGGACAGCGGCCACCGTGCCTTCAAGGATCTTCAGCAGCGCCTGCTGTACGCCCTCGCCGGAAACATCCCGCGTGATGGAGGTGTTCTCGCTTTTCCTTGAGATCTTGTCGATCTCGTCGATGTAAATGATGCCGTGCTGTGCGCGTTCCACGTCGAAATCCGCCGCCTGCAGCAGGCGAAGCAGGATGTTCTCCACATCCTCGCCGACATAGCCGGCCTCGGTCAGCGTCGTGGCGTCCGCGATGGCAAAGGGGACGTCCAGCAGCCGCGCCATCGTCTGGGCGAAGAGGGTCTTTCCGCTTCCCGTCGGTCCGACGAGCAGTATGTTGCTCTTCTGAAGCTCCACGTCCTTGTCTGCGCTTCCGCAGTAAATGCGCTTATAATGATTGTATACGGCAACAGCAAGGGAGACCTTCGCGCGCTCCTGCCCGATGATATAGTCGTCCAGCACCGCGCGGATCTCTGCCGGCTTGGGGAGCTTATCCGCGTTCCCCTCCATGGTCTCCTGCTTCTGTGCAGGACGCTTATGATACGTCTGCGGGTCATAGTCTTCATCAATGATACCCATACACAGATGGACGCATTCGTCGCAGATATAAGAGCCGTTCCCGGCGATCAAACGATTCACCTGTGACTGCGGCTTGCCGCAGAAAGAGCAGCGGATCGTTCTGTTTCCGTCATTATTCGCCATAGAAAGTCCATTCCTTTGCCAGAATATCCATAATATATCGATAGGGGGTAATGAATACCCCCTATCTTCTGTTATCTTTTAAAGATAACCTTGTCGATGAGGCCGTAGTCTCTGGCCTCCTCAGCGCTCATGAAATTGTCACGCTCGCAGTCCGCACGGACAATCTCGATGTCCTTGCCGCAGTTGGCCGCCATAATGGAGGTCAGTTTGTCCTTGATCTTCAGGATCTGCTGGGCGTGGATCTCAATGTCCGTTGCCTGACCCTGGAAGCCGCCCAGCGGCTGGTGGATCATAATCTCGGCATTGGGCAGCGCAATGCGCTTTCCCTTGGCGCCGCTGGAGAGGAGAAACGCGCCCATGCTTGCCGCCATTCCGATGCAGATCGTGGAAACGTCGCACTTGATGTATTGCATCGTGTCATAAATGGCAAGTCCGCTGGTGACGGATCCGCCGGGGCTGTTGATATAAAATTGAATGTCCTTATCGGGGTCCTGGGCCTCCAGATACAGAAACTGTGCGACGATCAGGGAAGCTGTGACGTCGTTGACTTCCTCGCTGAGCATCACGATCCGATCGTTGAGGAGGCGGGAAAAGATGTCATAGGAGCGCTCTCCGCGGGAGGTCTGCTCCACGACATAGGGGACTAAACTCATCTTCAGAGTACTCTCCTTTCGTGTCCTGCTTGCATTGGTTGTGTTTCAGAGAGCATACCCGGTTCGCTTCCGGATTATTCCTCTGCCGCTGCCGGCTCTTCCTTCTTGACGGCGGCCTTTTTACCGGTCTTTTTGGCGGCGGGCTTTTGGGACGGTGTCTCTTCCCCGCCCTCTGTCTTCGCCTCTCCTTCCGGCTCGGCGGTCTCGACCTTGTCAACGGCGATACCGCTGTCGGCAATCAGATCAACGGCCTTTCGCATCTTGAGATCGCGCTCGATCACATCTTCGGTGACGCTGGTCTTGATCTTCTCGATCTCCATATTGTATGTCTCGGCGGCCTTTTTGTATTCTTCCTCGATCTCCTCCGGCGTAACCTGAATGTTCTCGACCTCGGCGACCTTTTCAAGGAGCAGCTCGCTCTTGATCTCATTCTCGGCGTTCGGACGGATATAGCCGCGGAAGGTGGCCTCGTCAGCACCCATCATGGAGAAATACTGCTGCAGCGTGAGTCCCTGCATGGCGCAGTTGCGGGCATAATCACTGATTACGGTATTGACGCGTTCGTCAACCATCACGGAGGGAACGCTGACCGTCATGTTCTCGACAGCCTTGCTCAGCACGCGATTGCGGAACGAGGTCTCAGCGGCGGCCTTCTTCTGCGCGGTCAGATCCTTTTTGATGCTGGCCTTGTATTCCTTCAGCGTATCGAACTCGGAAACGTCCTTGGCGAACTCATCATCCAGCGCGGGGAGCTGGGACTCCTTGACCTCATTGACCTTGATCTTGAAAACGACTGCGGCGCCGGCAAGTCCCTCATGATAGTTCTCAGGGAACGTGATGTCGATCTCCCGCTCGTCGCCGGCCGCCATACCGACGATCTGCTCTTCAAAGCCGGGCACAAAGCTTCCGGAGCCGAGCACGAGATCGTGCCCTTCGGCCTTCCCGCCGTCAAAGCGCACGCCGTCCTTATAGCCGTCATAATCGAGATTGACGGTGTCGCCCATCTTCGCCTTGCGGTCAACGGTAACGATGCGAGCGTTGCGTTTGCGGACGGACTCCAGTTCCTGATTGACGTCCGCGGCAAGGACCTTGTCGGAATCCTTCTCCGCCTCGATGCCTTTATACTGTCCCAGCGTCACTTCCGGATAGAGCGCGACCTCAAAATCGATCGACAGCACCTTGTCGTCGTCCACATTGTACGCGGTGATCTCGGGATCGCCGACCGTGCGGTCCTTCGCCTCGTCGGCGCCGGCGCGGAATGCGTCGAGCGCAAGGCTTTCCACGGCGTCGTCATGGAAGACCTTCTCGCCGTACATGCCCTCGATGACCATGCGGGGCGCCTTACCCTTGCGGAAGCCGGGGACGTAAATGCTCTTTTTTGCCTTCAGATAGGCCTGGTTGACCGCCTTTTCAAATGTTTCGGCGTCAACGATCACCTGAAAGCTGAGCTTTCCGTCTTCTCTTTTTATGTTTTTGATGTCCATGGGGTTTTTCCTCCTATATTGATCAGCATACCCTGCTTTTCTGACGTGCCAAATGGCAAAGCGCCCCCGCTCTGCCCAATAATGCCATAGTAGTATATCAAATCAAACCATGAAATGCAAACAATTTCACACAATATTCAAAATATTTTTTGCGGGATGAAACGCACATGATCCGCCGATACCAGGCGGAAGCGGATCCCACGGTATTCTCCCTCATAGGCCTGCGCGCAGCCGGGTCCGTGCAGATGTCCGTACCAGCAGCTGCGGACGCCGAAATCGTTCATGAGATCGATCGCTTCGGTCCATTCATTCGTCAGGAGCTTCGGAGGATAATGCAGGAATACCAGCTTTTCCCTATCGCCGGCCGCCTTTAGGCTCGTTTCCAGCCGCATAAGCTCCCGCCGCTGCATTTTTCGGTCATGCGCATCGGAGGCCGCCGTCTCACAGGTCCAGCCGCGCGTGCCGCACAGCGCCGTCTCATCGCAGATCCGACAGTTGTTGTTCAGGATCTCGATGCCGTCGATCCCGTTCTCCGCGAAGAAGCGGTAAGCCTGCCCGGCGGTCGTCCACCAGTAGTCATGGTTTCCTTTCAGGAGGATCTTTCTTCCGGGCAGCGACGATAGAAAGCGGAAGTCCTCCAGCGCTTCCGAGAGGCTCATTGCCCAGGAAAGATCGCCGCACAGCACGGTCGTGTCCTCCGGCCTGACGGTCGAAAAACCCTCGCGCAGCTTTTCTATATAGTTTTCCCAACGGCCGCCGAACACATCCATCGGCTTGTCGCAGCCAAAGGAGAGGTGCAGATCGCCGATCACATAAAGCGACATGCGGAATCACTGCCTCATGAAAAAGTCTGCCTCCGCCCGCTTGCTCCGGGCGGAGGCCAGGTCAAGCCGGAAACGAGTCAGCGGAGGAATTCGTCGATCGTCGCGCGCATATCCGCCTTCTCGGTCACGCCGTCAAAGCGAACCGGACGGCTGTCGAGACCGCTCAGCGGCGCGGGCGTCGGGATCGCGCAGTAAGCGGAAAGCGCGGCAAGCGGGTCCTCCCCCGCATCCGCGCCGAGCGCGGCGCAGACGTCAGCCGCAAATTTGAACGGGCTCGCGGTGGAAACGACGACCGCGGGAGTCTCGTCGCCCGTCTGCGCACGGTACTGTTCGATCGCGTCCGAGGCGACGGCGGTGTGGGTATCGATCAGATAGCCGTGCTGCTTCCATACGCGGGCGATCCTTGCGCGTGTCGCGTCGTCGTCGCAGCAGGCGGCATAAAACTGCTTTGCAATCTCACCGTGCACCGCTTCTCCGACGTCGTAGCGCCCTTCGGAACCGAGCTTTGCCATGAATTCCCCGGTCTTTTGATCGCCGCAGAGCATATAGAGCAGGCGCTCAAGATTGCTGGACACGAGAATATCCATGCTGGGTGAGATCGTCAGATGGAAGGGGCGGTTCTTGTTGTAAACGCCGGTACGGATGAACTCGGTCAGCACATCGTTGGCGTTGGACGCACAGACGAAGCGCTTGACCGGAAGCCCCATCCGGCTTGCGAACCAGCCGGCCAGAATGTTGCCGAAATTTCCGGTGGGGACGCAGAACACGATTTGCTCTCCCGCGGCAATCTTTCCGGCATTGACATAGTCGCAGTAAGCAGAGAAATAATACACGATCTGCGGAAGCAGACGCCCCCAGTTGATGGAGTTGGCCGAGGACAGGAAAAACCCGCGGCGGGTAAGCTCCTCCGCGAACGCGGCGTCGCCGAAGATCTGCTTCACGCCGGTCTGCGCGTCGTCGAAATTGCCCTTCACGGCACAGACGCCCACGTTGTCTCCGCGCTGCGTTACCATCTGCAGGCGCTGGATCGCGGAGACGCCTCCCGAGGGATAGAACACGAAGATCCGGGTGCCGGGAACATCCGCGAAGCCTTCCAGCGCCGCTTTCTCGGTGGCGCCCGAGGTTGCAACGAGAATGCAGACCTGCCTCGCTTCTCCGGTTTTTTTCAGGGCGGCGGTCAGCAGGTACGGCAGCATCTGCAGCGCCATGTCCTTGAACGCGCAGGTGGGGCCATGCCACAGCTCCAGATATGCGGTGCGCTCGTCGGTGAAGCGCAGCGGCGCGATGCCGGGGTGGTCAAAGTTCTCCGCATAGGCATTTGTCACAAAGCCGTTCAGTTCCTCCTCGGAAAACTCCTCGAGAAAGCGCCGCATGATGTTGACCGCTCTGGCGCGATACTCCATGGCGCAGAGCGCTTTCAGCTCCTCGGCGGAAACGGCCGGGATCGTCTCGGGAACAAACAGCCCTCCGTCCGGCGCAAGGCCCATGGCCATCGCCTGCGCCGCAGAGTAGGTGTTTTTCTCGTTTCTGGTGCTGTAGTATTTCATAATGCCACCTCAAATGCGTTTTCTATATGGTTGATCGAATGGGCGGTCCCATCCGCGCTGTAGACTTCGATTACGTCAAACCGCGGCTGCTTGTCCGTCGGATTCTGCGCGAGCCAGAGCGCTGCAGTCGCCGCAACCCGGCGCTGCTTTGCCCCGGTCACGAACTCTCTCGCTTCTGCGAAACGGGCGTCCTTCCGGCTCTTGACCTCGACGAACACGACGTAATTCCGGTTTTCCGCAATCAGATCGATCTCGCCGTAACGGCAGGCAAAATTCATTCCGACAATGCGGTATTTCTTTTTCTTCAGATAGTCGGCCGCGGCGCTCTCGCCCATCCGGCCGATCAGTTTTTTCGAATCCATCAATGCATCTTCTTCAGGAAGGAGGGTCTGTGGATCTCACATGGACCGAATTCCCGGAGCGCAGCGTAATGAGACTTTGTGCCGTAGCCCTTGTGCTCTGCGAAGCCGTACTGCGGATAACGCAGCGCCATCTGCAGCATATAGCGGTCCCGCGTCACCTTGGCGAGGATGGACGCGGCGGCGATGGAAGCGCATTTTGCGTCGCCGCCGACGACGCACCGGCTGGGTTTTTCAATCCCGGTATTGCGATTCCCGTCGATGAGCGCCAGAGCCGGGGCCGGATCGAGCTGTGCGATCGCCCGGTTCATTGCCAGAAACGTCGCGCCGAGGATGTTCAGCCGCTCGATCTCCTCCACCGTCGCGAATGCGATCCCATAGGCCAGCGCCCTGGCCGTGATCTCGTCGTAGAGCGCCTCTCTTCTCGCGCCGCTGAGCTTTTTGGAATCGTTCAGCCCCGCGATCTCCAGCCCCGTCGGAAGCAGCACCGCCGCTGCGCAGACCGGTCCCGCCAGCGGTCCCCGGCCCGCTTCGTCCACACCGCAGACCGGCGATATGCCGGAAGCGATGATCTCTTTTTCGATTTCCCACAGATCCATCGTCATCTCTTCGGGGGCAGCTCCAGGGAGATGCGCCCCAGCTTTCCGTCATGGAATTCCTTGAGCAGCGCGGCGGCCATTCGGTCGATATCTGCCTCGCCGCCGGAAATCAGGTAGCCGCGCTTTCTTCCGGCGTCCTCCAAAAGCTCATAACCGTTCTTCTCCGGATCCGGCGTGAACCGGTAGCGTTCCTCGATCTTTCCGGGATAGATCTCCCGCAGGCGGATCATGAAATTCGCCGCAAGCGCCGTCCGGTCGATCACGTCCGCTTTGATGGCGTTCGTAAGGGCCAGCGCCTCTCCGACCTCCTGGGAGTCGAATTTCGGCCAGAGGATCCCCGGCGTGTCCAGAAGCTCCAGCCCGCCGCCGAT
>Ga0079305_1002845_pt1 | contig 13377 bp, 10 predicted proteins | sample LMS_cellobiose_e_FD_79183 | JGI IMG/M metagenome (GOLD analysis project Ga0079305, IMG submission 79183) | Rumen-fistulated moose microbial communities from Alaska, USA - LMS_cellobiose_enrichment | ecosystem: Host-associated > Mammals > Digestive system > Stomach > Rumen fluid ... | reverse complement strand
TGCGCCGTGGCCGCTGCGGAAGGATTCTGGAAAGCCTGCTGGCGCTGCTGGGTAAAGGCGGATGGCGGCTGAGCCGGGCGGGTCATGAAGGAGCGCCCGCCAAAAGAGCGTCCGCCGCCAAAGCGGGCGGCGTCGGCGGTGTCGATGCTGACCGCGAGCATGATCAGCGCGAGTACCCCGCACACAAAAAGAACGATTCGCGACATACGTTTTCCCGTTGGTTTTTTTGGTGTGTACAGGCAAAAGCCTTGCCTTTCATGGTACATAACCATGTGGAGATGATTTGGCAAGTGAGGGCTAGGACGAGGTTCGCGGCGCGTCCACAGAATGCCTTTTTCGACGTGGAGGAGATGTCTTGGTAAAGAAGAGAACCGTTCGTTTTTCCCCAAAAATTCCAGTAGTTCGGTTTGACAGAAAGATACCCTCCGATCTATCAGACTGAAAGGGGAAAATCCGCCGGAATGGCGCGTTTTCCCGCGCAAGAGAGACAGGAGGATGGCGCATGGCCGCGCGGCTGTGGTGCGGGGGGCTTGTCGGAATCGACGGGTTCCGCGTTGACCTGGAGGTGGATTTCACCCGGCAGGGGCTGCCGTCTTTTGCCATGGTGGGGCTTGCCGAGGGGGCGGTTCGTGAAGCGCGCGAACGCGTCATGGCCGCGCTGCGGGCCTGCGGGTTCAAGCTGCCGCCGGCGCGGATCACGGTCAACCTTGCTCCGGCCGACCGGCGCAAGGAGGGAAGCGCCTACGATCTGCCGCTGGCAGTCGGGCTGCTTGCGGCGGCGGGGGTAATCCCGCAGGAGTGCGCCGACGGCTGGTTCATGGCGGGTGAACTGTCTCTTTCCGGTGAACTGCGTCCGGTGCCGGGTATTTTGCCTCTGGCCGCGCTGGCCCGCAGCGGGGGGGCGAAAGGCATGATTGTGCCTGCCGACAACGCCAGCGAGGCGGCCGTGGTCGAAGGCCTGCCCGTGTACGGCATGAGCGGGCTCAACGAAACGGTATCTTTTTTGACGGGTGCTTCTTCCGCCATGCCGGAGCCTTTCCTCCCTCCGGATCTGAACCGGTCGGGCGAGGCCGGCGATTTTGCCGACGTCAAGGGACAGGAGCAGGCCAAACGCGCCATCACCATTGCTGCGGCGGGCGGGCATAATCTGCTTTTCATCGGCCCGCCGGGCAGCGGGAAAAGTATGCTGGCCCGGCGTATTCCCGGCGTGTTGCCGCCGCTGACCTTCGACGAGGCCCTTGAGGTTTCGCGTATCCACAGTGTGGCCGGACGCCTTGGCAAAGGCTTGATCTGCGTCCGACCGTTTCTTGAGCAGCATCCCAGCGCCTCTGAAGTGTCACTGGTGGGCGGCGGCTCAATCCCCCGCCCCGGCGCGGTATCGCTGGCACACAGGGGCGTGCTTTTTCTGGATGAACTCCCCGAATATCCGAGGGGGGTACTGGAAAATCTCCGCCAGCCGCTTGAAAATGGTGAAATCACAGTGTCACGCGCGGCGCAGAGCGTCACCTTCCCTGCCGACTGCATGCTTGTGGCGGCCATGAATCCGTGCCCATGCGGCTTTTTGGGAGACGCGGGGCACACGTGCACCTGCACGCCTGCCCAGATTCAGCGATACCGTGCCCGCCTTTCCGGACCGCTTTTGGATCGCATTGACCTGCATGTGCAGGTGCCGGCCGTGCCTTACGCCGATCTGGCCGCTTCACGTCCCGGAACCGGCACTGCGGCCATGCGCGCCAGGGTGGTCGCCGCCCGGGCCGTCCAGACCGAGCGCTACCGCCATATCCCCGGCTGCCGCTGCAACGCCGATCTTTCAGGGCAGGCGCTGGAGCGATGGTGCTCCCCTGACGCCGAAGGACGCGCTTTTTTGCGGAAAGCCGTTGAGAATCTTGCCTTATCGGCGCGCGCCTATACCAGGATCCTGCGCATCAGCCGCACCATAGCTGACCTTGAGGGGGCGGAGCGCGTCGCTTTGCCGCATATCGCTGAAGCTGTGGCCTGCCGCACGCTGGATCGCACCTCCCTGTAGATATTTCGGTTTTTCCGAAGGGCAGGGGGCTTTTTCAGCCTGATTGCCTGGGACCGCTCTTTTGCCCGGCCTGCGTGAGGGATCTTGTTTGCAGTTGGGGGAGGAATCTTGTATAGTGAAAAAAGTGGCGTAACGGCGGCTTGTGCGGCGTCATGGCCTGCCGCCGGAGACGGGGGAAAAGGCCTCCTGCTTTTCTGCCGTACGTCACTGCTCTCTTTCTTGGGGGGATCGTTGTCCGCCAAGAGGAAAAATGGATTGACAAGATGGAAAAACCAGCGAATTCCTTGTTTCGCTCTTCCCCGTCCGGGGAAGGCAGCCTTGGCGCCTGCCGGCTGGCGCGCGAAGCCGGCAGGCTGGTAACACGGGCTGAGGCCTGAACATTTTCAGTGTGAGGAAATACTCATGAAACGTATTGTCGGCTTTCTTGTACTGACTCTGGCTCTGTCCGGATGCGCCGGTATGCTTGATTCTTTCAAATCGACAAAAAGCACGGCTACCAGTGACGTCTACTTCGATGAATTCCTGGATATTCCTATTCCACAGGCCATGAAAGTGGATCGCAAGCGCACGATGGTTTCGGTGACCTCCGAAGGGGCAAAGACAGGCCTGGTGACGGTGGAAGGGAACGTGGAAAAGCTTTCCCTGACGTCGGCTATGGTGCACAACATGGCCCAGCAGGGCTGGGCGCTTCGCGGCATGGTGCGCGGGAACCGGATCATCGAGATTTTTGAAAAGGAAAACCGCTTCGCCATTTGTTATTTCTATGATCAGCCCGTGACCGTCGCCATGGAAATGTGGGTCGGGCAGCGGCTGGCGGATGGAAGCATGTCGCCGGTAGCGCCCATCATCAGCGGAGAGCTGAAGCCTGGCGACCCCGGCTATGAAAGCATCGAGCCCGTTCCGGTGCAGTGAGATGGACGCGCATCTTGCCTTCCGCTTTACGGCGGAGGATGTAGCTGGCGAACCATTGCGCCTGCATCTGGGGGTTTGCGGTTCGGTCGCTGCCTACCGTGCGCTGGATCTTGTCCGGCAGTGGCAGGATATCGGTTTTAGCGTGGGCGTCACCATGACGCCCTCGGCCCAGCGTTTTGTGACGCCGCTTCCCTTCGAGGCGCTTGGTGCGGAACCCGTGTACACCGCCATGTATGAAGACCCGCATGCGTCTACCCCGTTTGCCCACCTTGAGCCGGGGCAGACTGCGCGGGCTTTTGTGGTGGCTCCCGCTTCGGCGGCAACGCTCGCGCGACTGGCCCATGGCGCGGCGGATGAGCTTCTTGCCTGTCAGGTTCTCGCGTTCAGGGGCCCGCTGGTCGTTGCCCCTGCCATGAACCCGGCTATGTGGGAACATCCTGCCACCCGCGCCAATATGGACATCCTCCGTTCACGAGGGTGCGTGACGGTTCAGCCCGGAATAGGGCGCACCGCGTGTGGCGATATGGGGCAGGGGCGTCTGGCAGACAGCAGGTTGATCCTGCTGGCTGGGCTGCGTGCCGCGTTGCCGCAGGATTTGGCGGGAATGCGCGCGCTGGTTACCCTGGGGCCAACCCGCGAAGGCTGGGACGGGGTGCGCTTCTGGTCCAATCCTTCTACGGGAACCATGGGTGCTTCACTGGCGTTGGCGTTGTGGCTGCGGGGGGCCGAGGTGCACGCCGTGTGCGGCCCTGGCGTGCCATGGCTGCCAGCCGGAGCCGGGACTGAAGGTATGAGCACGCCGCTTTTGCGCGTGGAGGTTACCTCTGCCCGCCAGATGTTCGAGGCCGCCAGTGATTTGTGGAATGACATGGATATGGGCGTGTTCACTGCGGCAGTGGCCGATTTTTCTCCGCAGCCTGCCGGGCCGGGGAAATTCAAAAAAAGCGAAGCGCCGGAGGGTTTTGATCTGCACTTTGTCCCAAATCCTGACATTTTGAGGACGCTTTCCCTGAACCGCAGGAAGGATGCTCCTCAGAAAGTCATGGGATTTGCCGCCGAATCGGAGAACCTGCACACGGCTGTGCGGAGCAAACTGGCTGCCAAGCGCGCGGACATGCTGGTGGGCAATCTGCTTGGGCATGGTTTTGCCACGGTTTCCAATACGGTTTTTGTGGCCGACAGGACTGGCCGTGAAGCGGTTATGGAAAACCTGCCAAAACCTGTGCTCGCCTGGAGGCTGGTTTCGTGGCTGGCTTCGCTCTAGGTGTGCATCGCGCCCTCTTCCCATGGAAAAAGGCTGGCGTCAGCGTCCTTTTGTATGACGCGGAAACGGTTGAAGGCCTGCGCCTTTTATGCCGTCCGGTTCCGTTGCGTTCTGCGTCTTCTGTCGCGCCTGGCAACGTGAGTTCCTTCAGGCAGGAAATTGCCGGAGGAGACCGGAAAAGCGAGGTAAATGAACCTTCACAAGGCAAAACATACCCGCCGCCGGACGGAGTGGCCGCGCCCCGGGGGAACGTTGCGCCTTCTGTTTCACCCTCCAGAAAACAAGTGCCAGCAGCGGCGGCTTCGGAGATCTCCAGGGAAAATCCGCGTACGGCGGATACGGCCGCCGTATCACGCGCTGACATGGCAAGCCCGATCCCTGTGGAGGCATGGCCCGCGGCGTGGGCGGACTTGCTGCACAAGACGCCGAAAACTCCCCGCATCCTCTGGAGTTACCCGGAATTGGCCGGCGACATGTCCGGCCGGGGAGATAAAACACGCAGTGCCGCGCTGCGGAAGCTGCTCGCGGATATCGGTTTTCCTCCCGGAAGCCATGCGTTCTGGCCTCTTTTTGGCCCGGATGGAGAACACTCTCCGGCATTCTTTTTCAGCGGGATTTCGGTACTGCGGCCATCGCTGGCGGTGCTGCTTTGCGACAGCATGCCGGAAAGCCTTGGCTTGCCGCCGCTCCGGCCGTTCCTCCCTGTCATAGTCAGGGGAACGCGCTATGTACTGTTGTACGATGTACGTCGCCTCGTTGAAGATGCTTTTTCCGATTCTGGGCGCCATACGCGCTTGGTTCGTTTTCTCCAACAGTTGTGCGCGCGTTGAACATGCGGCAATACTTGACAATGGACGGAACTCCAGACTAAACATAAAAAATGTGCGGTTACGCAATAGTGATGGCCCCGCGGGTGTTGCTGCGCCTGCGGTCGCGTCGCATCCCCTTTTTGTTGGGGGCAGAGGAGGAATGATTATGTTGAAACGGCTTACTGGCATTTTTGCGATGGTGCTGGCGTTGGGGCTTGTGGCCGGATGCTCTTCCAAGAAGGTGGAAAGCACAGCTGCAGCTGGCGGTGAACCCCAGTCAATTCAGGAAGTTGCCGCTATTGATCGCGCGGCTCAGACCATCACGGGCGGCGTGGTGTATTTTGATTTCGACAAGTACAACATCAGGGAAGAATTCCGCCCCATGCTGCGGGAGAAAGCTGACCTGATGAAAACCTATCCGCAGCTGCGCGTGCGCATCGAAGGCAACTGTGACGCCCGCGGCACGCAGGAATACAACCTTGCCCTCGGGGAGCGGCGCGCCGTTGCCGTTTACGAGTACATGGTCATGCTGGGTGTGAATCCCGCTCAGCTTGAAGTGATCAGCTATGGCAAGGAACGTCCCGCCGTGGAAGGCACCGGCCCCGAAGTATGGGCCAAGAACCGTCGTGACGACTTCCGCGTGGTTGCGCGCTAGGGTATTTGTTTCATCTTTTTTGGCGGGCCGTGGTCAAAGAGACCCGGCTCGCCTTTTGTCGGAGCGTGGCGCAGCCTGGTAGCGCACCTGCTTTGGGAGCAGGGGGTCGCTGGTTCGAATCCAGTCGCTCCGACCATTTTTTCGCCTCCCCGCTCATGCGGGGAGGCTTTTTCATTGGTTTGGATGCCCTCAGAACGCAGCTGGAGAATCCGGGGGACTCTGAACCGCAGAACAGCGGACACGGCCGTATTGTCCATGTTCTTCAGAGCTGATAGGCACACCAGTGGACGCTACCTGATATTGAAATGCAGGTCTCCATCAGCAATAACGTCGTCAATCAAACCTTCTTCCCAGGAAAGGTATTGGGACATGGCGGCATGTTTTTCTTCCTTGTTCAGATGCTCACGCTCGTATGCCCGGTAGAAGATATCGGCTATTTCACAAAAACGCCGGGTAATACCTTTTTCAACAGGAAGCTTTGCGGCAATCCACGCTTTTGTCCCGCCTTCGAGGTAACAAACGTCACTCTGTGGCCAGAGTTTGCGGATATCGGCGCAGGCCACCCGCGCCAGCGCGCCGGAGTCGCAGGTGACGACAATCTTGTTCGCGTCCGGATAAAGAGCCTGCGCAGCCGCGAGTTCCGTCCTGATTCCCCATACGGAGTTGGGAATATGGCCTTTGCAGGATTCCTTGCTGATTCCCAGATCCAGAACCAGAGGAGGATTTTTGGAAGAAAGCGCGCGCTGCAGCGCTTCGGGGGTAATGCCGGAAGCATCCTGTTCGCCCAAGACAACCGGACGGCCCGTTCCTGTGTGAAGTTCCCCGAAGATACCGCCGCGAAGTACGTATACTTCCGGGTAGCCCATCTGATTGAGCCACGAAGCCGCCATAATGGCGCGCACCTGGGTGTCATCCGCCAGTACAATACGGCCGTTGCGCACGCCGACGCAGGAGTCTGTAGACTGTACGACCGTGACCCCCTGGACATTGATAGAATCGGGCATATGCCCTTTTTCGAATTCTGCCGGTTGGCGTACGTCAAAAATATACAGATTGTGTTTGTCGCGTTCGTTCCGCCATTGGTTAAGTGTTTCTGGCTCTACGAAACGAACATGATAGCGTTCTGCCACACGCGCGGCGCGTTTTACTGCCACGGCTTTGGCCTTCTCGGAAGGCGGTTCGGCGCTGTATCTGTCCTGGGTCCCCCGCTCAGGTTCAAGCCCGGCCAGTTCCCAGCCCATGGTGCCGCCTTTCAGCGCCGCAACATTGTTCACAATCCCCGCGTTGCGCAAGGACTGACAACCGATGATGCTCCGTGTACGGCCGGCACAGTTAACTACGATAAAAATTGATGGATCCGTCGCGTAATCTTCGATGTGATATACAAGTTCACCGCCGGGTACATTGATCCCGCGCGGGATGTTCATGCGCCGGAATTCGTTATTCGGGCGGCTGTCCAGGATCACCATGCGGGTGCCAGCGTCAATCATGGCTTTTACGACTTGAGGTTCAAGCCTCGGGGTGCCCATGGTGTGTTCCACAAATTCCCCGAATGCTTTGCTGGGAACAAAGATTCCCTCGAAAACCTTGTAGCCGGCATCAATCCATTCCTGCATGCCTCCCGTCATGATCTTGATATTGGTATAGCCGAATTCCCGTAACTTACTTGCCGCGCGGTTACCCAGCTGTTTGGGATCATTTGGCCCGCCATCCACAAGGAGTATCGGTGTGCTGCGGCGGGGAATAAGATTCCCGCATTTCAATTCCAGGCGGCTCAAAGGAATATTTATGGCCAGGAGCTGATGCCCTTTCGAAAAAACGGCTTCTTCACGGACGTCAACCAACGCGTATTCCTGTGAACTTCCAAGAATCGCTTTGACTTCTCTGGCTGAAATTGACTCAACTCCAACGTGATCCATGTTTTCCTCCTCGTTGTGTTGTGCAAGATGAAAATCGGGAACGCGCTAAAACATTGGTAACACGCGTGATAAATTTTTCAGATTTCCTGGCAGGTTATTCTGGAAAATTGATGTATCCCTGTTGGTCGCCATTAGGCACAGTAAAAGGCATCTGGGGCTGCCACAGTGTCTTCTTGGAGAATCCATCCTGCGGGGAAAAGCCTCTTTGCTTAAAAATGCTTTTAGATGAAAAAGTACTTTTTCGCAATTCTTCACTTGTCTTATGTCCAAAAAGAGGAGTGTTGTATTGAGCTATTATAGTATTATTTTTGGATAAATTAAAAAATAACGTGCAGTTTATATTGGGATGTTTGAGAGTGTTGGACATCTGCTCGTATTTATTTCTGGTTGGTACACTGGAAGTCCCTGCGCTCTGCCGGGGGTAATAGGGGGGCTTTCGCAAGCGCGCTGTTCACGGCCGATGTGTCTCCCGGGAAACGGGAGATTGACAATACTGAAGAAATTGTTTCTAATTTTTCCCCGCCTCTGAGGAAGAGAAGGTTGATGGCTTTCCACTCTGATGGTGTGCCAGCCGTGTGTGTGGAGGGAGTCTATCCTCCAGCATGAAGGAGCTCCGTATACGCGGCTGAAACTTTATCTCTGCGCATGGGGGCGCACTGGTTTCGACGGGGTTGTAGAAGTCGTAGCGGCAGGTCGAGGCGCCGCAGGCCTCGTAAAAAGCGGCAAAAAAGTAATTGCCAAGAACGATTACGCTTACGCCTACGCTGCCTAAGCAGCGGGGCACCTGGTCACTACGGTGACCACGCTGAACCGGTTGACGCCTGATGGACCGGGGACGCGTAAATGTATCAGGCTGGCGGCTGTCTGAGCTTTCTGGGGCAGGCGTGAGATCTTGCAGAAAGCTGGCGCTGTCCGTCCGGATCGGCGGAGCCGGACAGGGCGAGACACCATAGCCGATCTAAACCTGTAGATGTTGCGTGCGGATCTTTCTCGGACGCGGGTTCGATTCCCGCCGCCTCCACCAAACCAACCAGATAAACAAAAAAGAATTATATGATAACATATTATTTTTTTTATTGTTCTTTTGTTAACTACATCTTGCTGCAATCAGGAGAAAAATACGAAAATTTACTACATCTTGCTGTAAGGTCACAGGAAATTAGAGGGGGAAAGAGAAATGAGTTTGGTTTTAATAAAAATATTTTAGCTATACCAGTAGAAAGGAAAGGATGAAATGTGGAATAGAGCACATTGTGCCACTTTTTAAACAAGCAGCTGCTCTTTTCAAAGAAGCAATTAATTGTTCTTATTCAGAGTCTGTTTTTCCATCAGGAAAAACTTTTATAGCAGCAGAAGGTTTGCTAAAAGTTCTTTCAGTAAGATATGATAGAAATAAAATGTCAATTCGCTGAGTTAGAACAGTTTGCCAACTTTTTTAAACGAAACAGGTAAGTCTGATTTGGAAAACCTATGCTAAATATTAAATTAATACTTCCATAGAATAAAGGTGCAGTTATGAAGAAACTAGTTTTTTTGATTCTTGGATTGTGTTTTTTCAGCAGTACAACAATGGCAGCTGAGCAATGGGATTATGCCTCTTTTGTATATGAAGTAATGCCAAATCATATGAAGCAAGCTTATATAGTAGGGATGATAAACGGGTATCAAGCTGGATTGCAAAGAGGTTATCTTATTAGGGACAATGAAGAGAAAAAAGGACTGGATGGCTATTTCGAAAGTCAAAAAAAAATCTTAGATGAAGGTTTTATTTTGCCAGAAAAATTGAAAATACTTATGGACTGGTGCGATATTGAAGGAAATGCTCCATCTGTATCAGAAGAAAGTATTCTTTCAGTATCCAATGAACGTGTAGACATTACTACAGCAAAAAAACGCCTTTTGGATTTTCAAAGTAATATTGAAATGAATCGAAAAGAACTTAGGAAGAAGTCCCAATTTCCATAACTTAGCATCGCACAATGGTGAATTGAAAACTGTTGGCATAGATTTTCAGGAATTACTTCCCCAACATCGCCTTTTGACAAGGATAACAAGAAGAATTTTTTATGCAACTTTACCTGCTTTTTAAAATTGTTTTGATAATTTAATAAGTATGTTATATAGTTATAATACAAAAAATGTAGTAAAATTTTAGTAAATTATATAATTGAACTAACGCATTTTAGTATAATATATTGAGCTAACAATTTTTTGGTTAAAATTCAAATCCCCCGCCTCCACCAAGGCAACATGTCATAAAGCCTCATGAAATCGATAACAACTTTGTGAGGCTTTATATCTTTACTTCCTGTTTCAGAAAAAAATCAACTGCCGTTATCTGTATTACTATCCTGAATCCAATGCGGTCTTTCGGCAATTTGCTGTTTCCTCAGCTGGCCCATGGTGGTGGCCGAAAGCCAAAGACAGCGGAAGTCGGGGAATGTTGTCAGCACGCCGGGATTATCTGGCGGGCGGGTGTCCCTGGAAATTTTGATACGGTACGTCAGCACATAACTTGCCGTTAAGGCAACTCAGGCAGGCATCTCATCGAAACGGTATATTTCCCCGCGGCGTTACTTCCAGCGGATCACATACTTTTCAAGCAGCGTAGGAATCATGTTCAGGATATTAACGACGATGCCTACAAGGATGATACCGGCCAGTACGTTGGTATAATTCGCATAATCCGCGAAATTCTTGATGAAATAGCCAAGTCCGCTGGTAGCGCCCATCATTTCCGCCAGGATGAGCAGCATAAATGACGTGGAAAGCGTCACCCTCAGACCGGAAACAACGCCGGGCAGCAGCCAGGGGACAAGGATCTGGAAGACCATCTCCCTATTTGAAAGCGAGAGCATCTTCGCGCTCTCCAGCATGGCCTGATCCATGGCGCGCACCCGCTCCACTGTTTGCAGGAACGCGGGCCAGAATATGCCCAGCAGGACGACCATGGCCGCCGAAGAGCGGAATGTGGGCATTATGGCAATGATATATGGGGCGTAGATAATGGCCGGTACAGGCGCCAGCACCCTGGCTATGGGAACGGTGATGCCCCGGAACCGTCCGCACCAGCCCGCAAGCGCTCCGGTAATCACACTCAAAGGAAGGGCTACGGCAAAGCCGATGCCCAGAAGCTGCATGGAAGAGCCTATACCGCGGAGCATCAGCGCCCATCTGGTGCGGAATACGTCGAACACGGCTTCCGGCGGGGGGCAAAGGATGGGATGGGTCACGCCCAGCGTGGTGGCAAAGAATTCCCAGACGATAAGGATAAAAAACAGGATGGCTCCGATATCGGCTGCGGCCCGCGGCTCTCTGCTGGTTTGGATGCGCCGGATACACGTGATTTCCAGCAGCAGTGCCACGGCCATGAACATCCACGGAGAGGAGCCTGAGGCGGATGAACCTCCGGGATTAGCCGTGAAAAGCCCGGAAAGCTCCTGCGTTCCGCGCCTGGCGGACAGGAAGATGAGCGCTATCAGCGCCAGAAAAAGAACATGCACCGCATAGTATCTTTCTTTCTCTACAGGCATGGCATACCAGACAAGTCCGTTCTATTGAACAGGGCTATAAAATGTTTGCGGATGGTGCAGAATTCCAGCGAGGTCAGCAGCGTGCGGGGTCTGGGCAGCTTGAAAGGCAGCAGGCGCACAGGGATATTTCGTGTGGTGTCAATGAACAGGATCCTGTCGGAAAGGAGAAGGGCTTCATCGATATCGTGCGTGACGAAAATGATTGTTTTGCGCGTAGCGGCCCACAATTCCGCCATAAGATCCTGCAGCAGGCATCTGTTCCTGTAATCCAACGCGGAAAACGGTTCATCCATAAGCAGGATATCCGTCTCCATGGCCAGGGCGCGGGCGATGGCGACGCGCTGCCGCATGCCGCCTGAAAGTTGCGCCGGCCACTTGTGAATCGCATGGTTGAGGCCCACGCGCTCCAGCATCCCGGCGGCGAAGCTCCGGCACTCCTGCCTGGTCATGCCGGGATGCGTTTTGGCGGCGGCAAAGGCCACGTTCCCCAAAGCGGTAAGCCAGGGGAAAAGCCCGCCTTTCTGGAGCACCATGGCTCTTTCTCTGCCTGGGGCAAGCACTTCGCTTCCTCCGGATACAATCCGGCCGGATGCAGGGCGCAGCAATCCGGCCAGCAGGCGGAGCAGGGTGCTTTTGCCGCCGCCGGAAGGCCCGAGTATGGAGAAAAACGAGCCTTCGGGGACGACAAAGTCGAGTTCCTTGAAAATACGGGTTTCAGGGTACCCTGCGTAGGAAAAACACAGCCCCTCCACCTTCATACCGGCCATTGCCTGCCCTCTTTATTCCATGGAATTCTTCAGCGCGAGAAGGTGCTTGTCGCCGGGATAGCGTTCAAGCATACGCTCCAAAGCGTCTTTATAGATGGTGTCATCCACGGCGTCTTCCATGCGGTAAGGGGTGTCGGCCCTGATATCGCCGTTGTCCTTCATGGTCTGATAGAATTCGACCACCTTCGCCTTGCGGGGATCCATGGATATCCGCATCACGCTGTCATAGATGCAGTACTTCACATATTCCTCGCTCTGACCGGAATAGGCGGAGAGCGTTTTCACCGTGGTGGCGGGGTCTTCCAGCATGGTTTTCATGGCCCGCAGATTGGCGACCTGGAAACGCACATAGGGTTCGCGGTCTCTGGCTATGGCCTCACGGGAGGCTGTCTGGCGGCAGCAGGGGAAATCGGGCGTGAAGCGGGCCACGGCAAAAGGCATAACCAGCCCCTGTATCTGGGCGTTCAGTTCGAAACCGCTGTTCACAAAGCCCGCGTCAACGCTTTTCTTGCGGACGGCTTCCACGACCGCCTGAAACCCGGGAAGCTCCACGAAGCGGACGTCTGAAAGGGGAATGCCCGCTTTGCGCAGCGCGGCTTTCATCATCATGTGGCCTGTTTCCGGGCGTACGCAGGCTACGCTCTTTCCGCGGAAGGCTTCCAGCTTTTCAAATTCATGCGCACGCTCCGGCAGAACGACACAGGCGCTCCCTTCTGCGATGGTGCCGCCGAAAACCGTGAGCATGGCGCCCTGTGAAACGAAGCTGCAGGTGGGGATGACGCCCATGGGCAGAATGTCCAGCTTGCCCATGGTGATGGCAGAGATGCCGTCGTTGAGGCTTGCTATCTGTTCCAGGGAGACATCGAGGCCCTCTTCCTTGTAGTAGCCCAGCTCATGGGCAAGAACCACCATGGAAGCCTTGATGGACGTCCCCATCTGGCCGACCCGAAGCTGATACCGGGTTTGATCGGAAGAAAAAGAAGGCGTGCCGGTAAAAAGGATGATTGTGGAAACCAATGCCGATACTATTGCTCTTGATACCATAGAAATCACCCCCCAATGTCAGATGCAAGTTTTGACTTTATCTTACATTTACACAAATGTATAAAAAGACAAAAACAGACACAAAAAGCACGAAAGGCATCTGAAAAATAGCCATTTGATACATTTTATACATTTATTTATCATTGATCAAGGTTAGTTATAATAAGATGTACGATACTAAAGCCAAAAATAGACTTCATGCAAAAAAAGATGCGACCATGTAAGAGAATCTCTATGCCTAACTGGCCAAGATTTGAAAACGTCTTTTGGGGCGTACCCTGACAGCGCTCCTGCCGCATTCTCTTCAAAACAGCCAGAAGCGCGGAGCCGTCGCCGGAATCCTTTTGGGGAACTTCCCTCAGCCCTTTGTTTCCCCCAATTTCCGCATTTCCTGGCTGATTGTACTGTGTGGCATGGCATGCAGGGGACAATAAGGATGGAGAATTGT
>Ga0079305_1002842_pt1 | contig 13390 bp, 10 predicted proteins | sample LMS_cellobiose_e_FD_79183 | JGI IMG/M metagenome (GOLD analysis project Ga0079305, IMG submission 79183) | Rumen-fistulated moose microbial communities from Alaska, USA - LMS_cellobiose_enrichment | ecosystem: Host-associated > Mammals > Digestive system > Stomach > Rumen fluid ... | reverse complement strand
TGCCCGCCCACAAGCTCCACTGCTCCGTGCTGGCGGAGGAGGCCGTGAAGGCCGCCGTCAAGGACTACTACGACAAGAACGGCATCGAGTACGACAAGGAGAAATTCTCCGCTGTGGACTGCGAGAGCTGTCACATGCACGACTGAAAACCAAAAGCCCCGCTCCGGCGGGGCTTTTTTCGCTGGGAGGGACCATGAATAAGACCGAATTTTTAGACCGCTGCGCGCGGACCGGAGAGGAGAGAGTCCTGCTCTCCCGTGTGCTGGACAGGGCGGAGCGCAGCCGCCTCCGGAGCACGCCGGAGCACACGGACTTTCTCAGCGACACGGAGCAGGCGCTCCTGACAGATGCCCTGCGGCTCTATGGCGGCGCGCAGTTCGTCTTCTGCGGCGGCTACGAGGGCGCGGAACGGCGCGTCTGCCTCTTCCTGCCGGACTGGCTGGAGGCAGATACGCTCTCCGCGGACGCCAACGGCGTGCTGACCGCTGTTTCCGCCGACATCAGCCGCGCGGAAAGGCTCAGCCACAGGGACATGTTGGGCGCTCTCATGGGCGTGGGGCTGACCCGGGAAAAGCTGGGAGACATCCTTCTGACAGAGAATACGGCCCAGGTGATCGTGCTGAAAAGCGCCGCGGAGATCCTCCTCAGCCAGTGGGACGGCGTGGGCCGCTTCAGGATCGAGCCTCGGGAGATTCCGCTGGAGGAGCTGGTGGTCCGGCCGCCTCAGGTGAAGGAGATCACAGACACCGTGGCGGCGCTGCGGCTGGACAGTGTGCTCTCCGCCGGATTCTCCCTGCCCCGGAGCAGGGCGGGGGAGCTCATCGCCGCGGGCCGGGTGGCCGTGGACCACCGGGACTGTCTCAAGGCGGATAAAATCGTCCGAGAGGGACAGACCATCACCTGCCGGGGTCTGGGAAAGTGCGTCCTGCGCTCCGCCGGCGGGCTGAGCAAAAAGGGCCGCATCATAGTGAAGATCGACAGGTATCTATAAAAAGCGCCGCTTTGGCGCTTTTTTACGGGATCTCCTGCTCCTGGGGATGATACACCCCGGAGGCGGTGGCGCAGATCTCCGCGAAGGCGGGCTCCAGCGCCAGCTCCGCCTCGGTATAGATCAGCGTGCGGCCCAGCTTGGGGATCCGGACACGGACAAAGACCCGGCCGGACAGCGGCACAGTGCGCAGGAAATTGACCGTCATGTTCACCGTGACGGCGTATCGCCCTTCCAGGCAGACGATCCCCAGCGCGCCCATGGCGTTGTCAAAAATGACGGAGATGATCCCGCCGTGGAGACTGCGCGCGGGATTGCCCATCCAATCCTCCGTGTCGAAGGCGAAGACCGCCTCCCGCCTGTCCGGGTTCCAGTTGACGGGCTGAGGCCGCAGATGGGCGCAGATCCCCGGATAAGCGCTCCAGCTCTCGGGATCGCAGACCTCCCGGAGTATGGATTTCGTTTTTTCGTTCATATCCTTCATCCTTTCTCAGCGCGCTCCAGCAAGGCGGCGCCGATGATCCCCGCATCGCCGCCCAGCTTTGCGGCGGTCAGTGTAAATCGCGCCGGGCAGTCCCGGGCGTAGTTTTCCCGCTCCACGATTTCTCGCACGGGGGCGAGGAGCGTTTCCCCCCGAGCGGAGATGCCGCCCCCGACGCAGAGCACCTCCGGCTGGAAGATGTTCACCAGATTGGTCAGGCCGCAGGCCAGGTCGGTCACATAGTGCTGAAATACTGCTTCCGCGCCGGCGTCGCCCGCTTCCATGGCCAGAAAGGCCGTGTGGCCGTCCACCTTGCCCTGCCGTGCGGCGATTTGAGCGCAGGCGGAGCCGGGGGCTTCCGCGATATAGGCCAGGCAGCCTTCGATGAGCGCGGTGACGGAGGCGTAGCGCTCAAAGCAGCCCCGGCGGCCGCAGGCGCATTCCTTCCCGCCGATGCGGATCACCATGTGGCCCATCTCCGCACCGCAGCCGTTGAAGCCCCGGAACAGCCGCCCGTTCTCTACGAAGCCGCCCCCCACGCCGGTGCCCAGGGTGACGCACAGCAATGAGGCCGCGCCTTTGCCGGCCCCGGCAAAATATTCTCCCAGAGCGGCGCAGTTGGCGTCGTTCTCCACATGGACGGGCAGACGCAGCTTCTCTCTGAGCATCTCCTCCAGGGGGACTTTTTTCATATCAATGTTGCAGGCGTAGGACACGGTGCCCTTCGGCCAGACCGTGCCGGGAACGCCCACGCCCAGGGAGGCCGCCGTTTCACCGCCCGTGAGCCGGTCACAGAGGCCGGTGATGGCCTCGACGATCTGCTCCGTGCCGCGCGGCGTCGGGACGCTTTCTTTTTTCAGCAGCGTGCCCGCGCTGTCCGTCAGTCCGGCGGCAATGTTGGTGCCGCCCAGATCCACGCCAAGATAGAGCTTCTCCATTCTCATTCCTCCGCCAGCGCTTCCCATTGCTGATAGAGCGCGTCCAGCGCCGCCTCCGCGGCCTCGTGCCGCGCTGTCAGCTCCAGGAGCTTTTCATAGTCCGCGGCGTTTTCCTCGATCAGGCCGTCCAGCGCGCCGAGGGCTTCCTCCGCCGCGGCGATCTCCCGCTCCAGTCGGGCAAGCTGCTTTTCCCGGGTGCCGGGACTTTTCTTTTTCTGCGGCTTTTCCTGCTTCTTTTCCACGGCCCTGGCCGTCTGCTGCAGGGCACTCTGCCGGGCCCTGTATTCCTGATAGGCCAGATAGTCCCCCCGAAAGTCGATGAGCCTTCCGTCCTCCAGAGCCCAGATGCGGTCGGCGAACTCCTGGATGAAATAGCGGTCGTGGGAGACGAAGAGCAGCGCCTCGGCGTAGTCCTCCACTGCGTCCTCGATCCACTCGCGGCTGGCGATGTCCAGGTGGTTGGTGGGCTCGTCCAGCACAAGAAGATTGATTTCGCTGCGCATGAGCATACAGAGCTTCAGCCGGCTGCGCTCGCCGCCGGAGAGGCTTGCCACGCTCTTGAACACATCCTCGCCGGAGAAGCCGAAGGCCCCCAGCCGGTCCCGGGCCTGCTGCGGCGTGCACCTCTCGGCATAGAGCATTGTGTCGTAGAGGCTCCGCTCTGGATGGTCGAACTCCACCGCCTGGGGGAGGTAGGCGGCCTTGACCGTGGGTCCCCGGCGGATGCGGCCGCGGTCGGGGACGTCCTCGCCCATGATGAGCTTCACCAGGGTGGACTTGCCGGTGCCGTTGTCGCCGATGATGCCGATGCGCTCCCCGCCGGTGACCAGCATTTCCAGGCCGTCGAACAGCGTCCGGTCCCCGAAGGACTTGGTCAGGCCCTCGATGGACAGCACCTCGTCGCCGCTGAAGGTCTTTTCACTGAAGCGGAGGTTCAGCCGCCGATCCGCCCTGGGCTTGCCCACCTGTTCCATCCGGGCGATGCGTGGGCGGATGGCCTGGGACTTTTTCATCAAAGCCTGGTTGCCTGTGCCCCACTGGTAGAGCCGCCGGGCGCTCTCGTCCAGGCGTTTAATCTCTTTCTGTTCCTTTTCATAGCGCTTCATCTGCTCGTCGAAGCGGCGCAGCCGCTCCGCAGCGTAGAAGCTGTAATTGCCGCTGTAAAGCTCCGCCCTGCCGTCTGCGATCTCCACGGCGCGGCGGATGACCTTGTCCAGAAAATAGCGGTCGTGGGAGACGGCCAGCACCGTGCCCTTGAAGCGCGCCAGATAGTCCTCCAGCCACTCTGTGGCCCGGAGGTCCAGATGGTTGGTGGGCTCGTCCAAAAGGAGGATATCCGTGTCCTCCAGGATCAGGCGGGCCAGGTTCACCCGGGTCTTTTCGCCGCCGGAGAGCGCGGAAAAGAGCTGCGCGCGCATGGCGGGGGAGATCTCCAGGCCGTTGGCCACCCGGTTTCGGCTCACGTCCATCTCATAGCCGCCCCGGGCTTCAAATTCCGCTGAGACCCGATCGTATTCCCGCAGAACGGCGTCGGCGTGGTCTTCCGCCATTTTCAGGGAGAGCTCCTCCATCCGGCTTTGCAGCGCGTACAGCGGCGCGTGGGCCTCCCGCAGCACGTCCTCGGTGGTATAGTGCGCCGGATAGACCGGAATCTGAGACATGAGGCCCAGCCGCCGGCCGGGGGCGATCATGATCTCGCCGGAGTCATAGCCGATCTCCCCGGAGAGGATGCGGAGCAGGGTGGTCTTGCCGCAGCCGTTTTTTCCCAGGATGCCCACGCGCTCCCCGGCGTAGACCTCGAAGCTGAGACCGTCCAGGAGGTTTTCGCCCACCTCAAAGGACTTGACCAGATTTTTTACGGAAATGTCGATCATGTGCGTTTCTCCGTTTCACCGCGCGAAATCTTCGGGCAGTACGATGGAATAGTAGTCGCGGTCTAAAATGGCCGCGGAGTAAGTAAAAGCGTCGCTGACGGGGCCAAAAAGCATCTCCCGGGCATAGTCCTCCGGCACCTCGACGCCGTCGGCGGGGATAAATTCGTCCTGCGCGGCGTCATAGCGGCCGTATTCGGACAAAAAACTGCGATTGGCAAAGATCACCAGCCCTGGCGCGTCGGACAGGATGTCCCGCCCGGCCAGGAGCCGAGAGTCGAAGTCCAGGCCGAAGAGATTGGCTAACGTGGGCATGATGTCCACGGCGGCACAGGGCTTTTCGATCTCGATGGGCTCGGCCATATCGCCGCTCCAGAGGATCAGAGCGCTGCGGTAGAGCTCAAAATTCTCATCCACGCTGTGGCCCCGGAGTTCCTCGATCTCCCCGCGGGAAAGGCCGTAGGGATAGTGATCCCCGGAGATGACGATGACCGTGTCGGTTAGCTTCCCGGCGGCGGAGAGCTGCTCCATCAGCTCCTGCACCGCCAGGTCAAGCTCCATGTTGCAGGCGATGTAGGCCCGGCAGCCCTCGGACCAGGGCAGGTCGGCCACATCGTCCCGGTGCTTCCAGGCTTGGGTGTTGCCCACAAAAGTATAGTACTGGTGTCCGCTGACGGTCATGTAATAGGTGTGGAAGCGGTCGGAGCCGATGTAGTCCGGCACGGTTTTCTGCATCATCTCCAGATCGGAGGCGGGCCAGACCGGCTCCAACTCCAGGCCGTTGCCCACGCCGGTATAGGCATAGCCCAGGTTGGGGTGGCTCTTGTCCCGGTTGTAATAGGTGTAGGTGTGGTCGTGGTAGGCCCGGCAGTCATAGCCTTGGGCAGACAGCATCCGGCCGAAGGTCATGCGCATGTCGTTTTTCGCGCTCTGGGTGAAGCTCCAGACGCCGGATTTGGGCAGCAGCCCCGTCAACGTCACGTACTCTCCGTCGCTGGTGGATACGCCCCAGAGGGGCGTGTAGAAATTTCTGAACACGAAGCCAGAGTGGGCCAGCTTCCAGAGCGTAGGGGTGTGCGTCTCGTCCAAGGCCAGGTCGGAGAAGCCCTCCGCCACGATCCAGACGAGATTCTTGCCCTTGAACAGGCCGGTGTACTCGTTTTGCATTGTGGGCTGCACCTCGGCAAAGTGGGCGTGGAGCGCGCGCAGCCTCTCGTCCGTCTCCGCCGCGGCCAGAGCGTCAAAGTCGATGGGCAGCACATTTGGCACGGCGGGAGATGCGGAGACCTCCGGCGTTTCCACGAGCGTCGGCTCCGCCGGCGCGGTCTTCCCAGGACGCGGCGTCTCCGCCGCCGTGGGGCGGGCAGCGCGGACAAGTCCGATGCGCTCCGCGGTCAGCAGACCGAAGGCGCGGACGCCCAACTCGGGCGTGAAGCCCTCGGTGTAGAGATACCGCGCTGTCATGACGCCGCCGGAGACGGCCGAGAGGCTCAGCACCGCCGCGAGGTGCAGCAGCAGAAAAACCGCCAGGGCCCGAACGCAGACGCTCTTGCCCGTCAGGGGCGCCATGTGCCGGCGCAGCAGCGCCAGCTCCGCCAGCGGCAGGAGCAGCAGCAAAACCCTTGGCCAGGCCCGGAGAGCGCCCGCCAGGGCCTGACCGCCGAAGTCGGCCATCACGCCGCGGGCCTCGCCCAGACCGGCCGGGGAGAGGAACACGGTGAAGATGCTGAAGTAGACGTTCTGCACGATAAAATCAAGGCAGAGCAGCGCGGTCACCGCCGTCAGGGCGGGGAAGAAGCGTTTTTGCCCGAACAGGGCGCAGAACGCCGTCAAAAGCGCCCCGACGGCCAGTGAGAACAGCGCCGTGAAGAGCGCGTCCCGGGCAAACAGCTTATCGAAGCACATCAGCTTGGTGGCAAATTCAAGGTACAGGATGGCCGCGGGGAGCGCCGCGGCGGAGCAGAAGGCGCGTCGATCCATGTCAGCGTTTCACAGCCTCCTGGAGCACGAGATTGGCCACGCTGCCGGCCACGGAGAGACCGCCGCCGCCGCGCTCCACCAGGACGACGAAGGCGTAGGGGTGGTCCGGGTCCTCCAGAAAGCCGGTGAACCAGGCGTGGGAGGTGCCGTCGCCCACCTCGGCCGTGCCGGACTTGGCGGAGAGGGGCAGGTCGGGGAAGTTCCAGGCGCCGTAGCCGCTTTGGACATTGTAGTTCATAAAGTCCCGCATTCTTTTCGCCGTGGCGGAGCTCATGAGGCGAGTGCTGCCGGAGTCAGAATTCAAAAGGATATGGGGCTCCGGCGTGCTGCCCCCCGCGGCGATGGCGCCGGAAAGACGCATCATGGCGTAAGGGCACACCAGATCATTGTACTGGCCAATGCCGGACCAGGCCAGGCCGGGGGAGCCGGAGACATCCTTGTCGTAGCGCCCGGCGGCGGTGTAGATGCCGTCAAACTGCAGCTGGTCCAGCAGACCGAGTTTCTCAGCATAGGTCTCGATGGCGTCGCCCCCCAGCTCCAGCGCCAGCTCGGCAAAGGCGCAGTTGCAGGAGTTGGCGAAGGCCTGCTCGATGGTCTGGCTGCCGTGGACGCCGGAGCACTTGATCTCCACCCCCGCCACCTCCACGGAGCCGGAGCACCAGAAGGAGCGGGTATAGAGGTCGCCGATGCGCTCCACGGCGGCGGCCAGAGTGACGATCTTGAATACCGATCCGGGGGTGTAGGCGCTGCTGACGCCCCGGTTGAGATAGACGCCGTCATAGAGCTCCCCGGTGAGATCCGGTACATTGAGGGGATCAAAGCTGGGGGAACTGGTGGAGCAGAGAATGTCCCCGTTGGTGTAGTCGTAGACGAGGACGGCGCCGCGCCGACCCGCCAAGGCGCTGTAGGCCGCGGCGTTCAATTGACTATCGATGGTGAGATGCAGCGCGCCCCCTGCGGGATCGGTGAGGCCGGAGACGAGGTCATAGCCCACCAGCGCGTCGGAGAACACGGTGACGGCGCCGGTGCCGATGTTGCCGGAGAAATCGCCCACGGCGTGGAGGTTGGCCGTGCGGATCAGGGCGTCCTCGGCATAGACGCGCTCCCCCTCGGCGTAACCTGCCAGCAGCCTGCCGTCCCGGTCATAGACCGAGCCGGACTTCAGCACGCCGCCGGCGTAGATGGTCTGATTGGCCCGGAAGGTGGCCCACTCGCCGCCCTCCGTCACAAGTCGGAAAATATAGACCCCCATGCCGGCCGCCACGCAGAGGGCCAAAAGCAGGGCGGAGTAGGCCCGCCGTTTGATCTTTTTCATACCTCATCCTCCTCGTCCTCGAAGTCCTCGGCGGAAAACAGGGAGGAGGCCTTCACCACGAAGCTGGCGTTCTGCCGGGTGTCAGAGGCCTTGATGAAGGCCAGCAGCGCCCAGCAGGAGAGCAGACTGCTGCCGCCCTTGGAGACAAAGGGGAAGGTGACGCCGGTGAAGGGCAGCACGTCCATGGAGCCGAATACGTTCAGCGCCAGCTGGGTCAGCATCATGCTCACGGCGGCGCAGGCCGCGATGACATAGAAGGCGGAGCGCCCGTCGGCGGCGTTTTTCACCGTGAACAGCGCCAGGATCACCAGAGCCAGTACGGCCAGAAGGGCCACGATGAGGCCCAGCTCCTCGCTGACTAGGGCAAATACCATGTCCGTGTCCGCGGCAAAGATGCTGTGGAGCCAGCCCTTCCCGGCCCCCACGCCGAAAAAGCCGCCGGAGGCCGCCGCGGAGAGCGCTCTGGTCTGTTGGAAGCCTGCCCCGTAGGGGTCTTCCCAGATATGGCCCCAGCTGGCGAAGCGCTGGGCGATGTGGGGCTTGATGTTCAGCATCATAAAGCCCGCCAGGGCCGCGCCCGTCACGGCCAGCACCACGGTGGCGACGTTGCCCGAGCGCATGAAGGAGATTACCAAAAAGGTGACAAAGAAGATCAGCGCCGTGCCGAAGTCGCCCATGAGGGCCAGGGCCCCCACGCAGGCGGCGGAGAATGCAATGTAGAAGATCAGGTTCTGGTGGCGGTACAGCCGGTCCAGCGTGGCCGCCCCGGCGTAGATATAGGCGATCTTCACCAGCTCCGAGGGCTGGATGGAAAAGCCCCCCAGCGTGATCCAGTTCCTGGCGCCGAACTGCTCGCTGCCCAGCACCATAGTGGCCGCCAGGGCCCCCAGGGCACAGACCGTCATGGGGATGCGCAATATCTTGACCCGGCCCAGCTCCCGGAGCCAGAGGCCCAGACAGAAAAAGAGCACGATGCCCGCCAGGGTCAGCACCATCTGCTTGAGCATGTCCTCCGGCGTGGAGCTGGCGCAGACTGCAAGGCCCAGGGTGCAGAGGAAGAAGGCGATGGTCTCCACCTCCAACCCCGTGCGGCGGATGGCCCGGGCGATAAAATAATAGCACCATTCCGTGGCCGTCAGGGCGCAGAAGGCCAGCAGGATGGAGAGGGTATATTTCTCCGCCGAGGAGACCAGGTATTCGCCGGCCAGCAGGAACTGGAAAAAGGTCAATATCAGCAGGGAAAAGGCAGGGGAAATGGTTCCTCCGGGGCGGTGCCGCCGGGAGGAGAGCATCTCCAGCTGCTCGGCGCTGAGTCCTTCAAATTTCAGGGAGAGGGCCGCGAGGGTGATGGTGTCCCCGGTCTGGACTACGGCCCCCTGGACCGGCACGGCCCTGCCGTTCACCGCGGCGCCGCCCTTGGAATCCAGGTCATAGATCCGCCAGACGCCCCGGCTGCTGCGGACCAAAACCGCGTGGCTCCGGGAGATGGTGGGGTTGTCCAGCACGATGTCGCTGCCCGGAGCCCGGCCGATGACGCACTCCCAGTGGCGGATGGGGATAAAGCCGGTCCGGGGCGGCTTGAGATACCCCCAGATCTCCGGCTCGTACTGCTCCGCCAGCATGCTCACCACGCAGCGGACGAGCAGCCAGGCCGCCAACAGCGGCAAAATGTAGCGGGAAGCGCCGAATACGGCCCCCAGCGCGTCGAAGCGGGTGAGTTGCTCGAGAAAGGCTTCCATATCCGGACCTCCTTTTTGCACAAATTTATACAATTTATTATTATAGCACAGGATGCGCCGGATTGACAACCGAAAGCCGCTCTTTCGCTTTTTGCACAAGAAACGGTTGTCAAAAATGCCGTTCTGCGGTATGATAGTCATGTATTTCCACAAAGGAGTACTTTTATGAAAATCGTCATTATCGGCGGCGGCAAGGTAGGGTCTGAGCTGGCGGCCCAGCTCTCCAACGAGGATCACGATGTCACGCTTATCGACAACGACCGCCGCGTGGTCAAGCGTCTGGGTGACCGGCTGGACCTGCTGACCATCTACGGTAGCGGCGCCAGTCTGGCCCTGCAGAAGCAGGCGGAGGTGGGGCAGTCCGACCTGCTCATCGCCGTGACGCCCCAGGATGAACTGAACATGATCTGCTGCATCATCGGCCGGAAGCTGGGCTGCGCCCACGCCATCGCCCGGGTCCGGGACGCGGAATACGCCCGGCAGATGTACTTCCTCCGGGAGGAGCTGGGGCTGAGCCTCCACGTGAATCCCGAGTGGAGCACCGCCAGGGAGATCTTTCGCCTGATGCAGTATCCCGGCTTTTTGAAGCGGGATTCCTTTGCCAAGGGCCGGGCCGAGATCGTGGAGCTGGACGTACGGCAGGGAGAGATTTTGGACGGCGTGGCCCTCTATGAGCTGCCGAAAAAGCTGAAGGTCAAGGTGCTGGTCTGCGCCATCCAGCGGGAAAACGAGGTCATCATCCCCGCGGGCAATATCCGGCTTCAGGCCGGAGACCGCATCCATGTCACCGCCCCCTCCGCCCAGCTTGTGGCGTTGCTGAAGGGCGTGGGGCTCCGGCAGCAGCGGGCCCAGCACGCGCTGATCATCGGCGGAAGCCGCATCGCGGTGTATCTGGCGGAATTTCTGCTGCGGGCCGGCACCAACGTGAAAATCATCGAGCTGGACGCGGAGAAGGCGGCCCAGCTTGCCGCTAAGCTGCCCCAGGCCACTGTCATCAACGCCGACGGCACAAATCAGAGCGTGCTTCAATCGGAGAATGTCGGCCAGATGGACAGCGTTGTGGCCGTCACCAACATGGACGAGGAGAACCTCATCATCTCCATGTACGCCAAGCACGTGGGCGTGCCCCAGGTCATCACCAAGATCAACCGCACGGAGTACACGGACCTCTTCCGGGAGAAGGGCATCGACTGCATCATCAGCCCCAAGCACCTCTGCGCCCAGGAGATCGTCCGCTATGTCCGCTCCATGCAGAACACCTCCGGCGGCGTTCTCTCCGTGCACCACCTGCTGGACTCCAAGGTGGAGGCCATCGAGCTCAAGGTCACGGAGCGCACGAAAAACCACGGCGTGCCCCTCAAGGATCTGCATTTGAAGCCCAATATCCTGCTGGCCTGCATCAACCGCATGGATCAGGTCATCATCCCCGGCGGCCTGGACGCCATGCTGCCCGGGGACACGGTGGTGGTGGTCAGCCTGGCGAGCCGGATCATCGTGGATCTGAACGATATCTTCCAGGAGTCGTAAGGGCAAATGAATTACAGACTCATCCTCAACATCATCGGCCGCATCCTCTGCGTCGAGGCGGCGTTCATGGCGCCGGCCCTGGCCATCGCCTTTTGCTGCGGGGAGGGGCGCGCCGTCACTGCCTTTGCCGTGTCCATGCTTCTTACAGCGGCCGTCGGCGCCCTTTTCACCGCCGGACTGAGGCCGCGGTACGGGGGCTTCTTCGCCCGGGACGGTTTTGTCACCGTGGGCCTGGCCTGGATCGTGGTCTCCCTCTGCGGCTGTCTGCCGCTCTGGCTCAGCGGCGCGGTGGCGGGCTTCGTCAACAGTCTGTTTGAGACCATTTCCGGCTTCACCACCACGGGCTCCACCATCCTTACGGACATCGAGAGCCTGCCGCGAAGCGTGCTCTACTGGCGGAGCTTCACCCATTGGCTGGGGGGCATGGGCGTTCTGGTCTTCCTGCTGGCCATCGGTCCCCGGACCGGACAGGGCGAGCGCATGTATATGCTCCGGGCGGAGAGCCCCGGCCCCTCTGTGGGCAAGCTGGTGCCCCGGATCCAGAAGAGCGCCAGCATCCTCTACAAGATCTATATTGCCATCACGGTGCTCCAGATCGCGCTGCTGTTGCTCTGCGGCCTCCCGGCCCTGGACGCTGTGACCGTCACCTTCGGCACCGTGGGCACCGGCGGCTTCGCCATCACCAACAACAGCCTGGCGGCCTACGGCACCGCCGCGCAGGCGGTGACGACAGTGTTCATGATCGCCTGCGGCGTGAACTTCAGCCTGTTTTATCTGCTGCTGATCCGGGACTTCGGCACCGTGTTCCGCAACGAGGAGCTGCGGGCCTATCTGGGCGTGATCGCCTGCTCCGTGGCCGCCATTGCGGTGAACATCCGGCCGCTGTTCGGCTCTGTCCGGGAGGCGATCCATCACGCCGCCTTCCAGGTGGCCTCCATCATCTCCACCACGGGCTTCGCCACGGTGGACTTCGACGGGTGGCCGGAATTTTCCCGCATGATTTTGTTTTTGCTGATGTTTATCGGCGCTATGGCCGGTTCCACCGGCGGAGGCTTGAAAATCGTGCGCGTTTCGCTTATAATAAAGGCGGCCAGGAGCTCCATCGCCTCCATACTGCATCCCAACTCCGTGAATCTGGTGCATATGGACGGGGAAGTGGTGGACGAGGAGATCGTCACCGGCGTCAAGGAATATCTGCTGATCTACGTGCTCATCTGGGCCGGCAGCATGCTGCTGGTCTCCCTGGACCCCTTCGTGGACTTTGAGGCGGCTGTCACCGGCGTGGTCACCTGCCTGAACAACGTGGGCCCCGGACTGGGCCTGCTGGGTCCCAGTTGCAATTTCAGCGCGCTGACGGCGTTTTCCAAGCTCGTCCTCTCGGCGGATATGCTCCTGGGAAGACTGGAGCTTTTCCCCATCCTGATCTTGGCTGTGCCCTCGGTCTGGAAAAAGTGAATAGAAGCCCTGCTACTGACGGAAAAGTGGAGCACCACAGGGGAACAGGGCTTTTTGATCTGATGTCGACCGTCTGGGCAGCCCTGCGATATGCGTACAGGACTGCCCGGTTTTTTATTGAACGAACATAGGAGGAATGAACATGCTCGAGAAAAACAGCTACCCCGGAAGAGGCATCCTCATGGGCAAGACCGCCAGGGGAGACAAGAGCGTCGTGGCCTATTTCATCATGGGCCGCAGCGTCAACTCCCGCAACCGTATCTTTGAGGAGACGCCGGACGGCATCCGCACCCGGGCCTTCGACGAGTCGAAGATGTCCGACCCCAGCCTCATCATCTATCATCCGGTCCGCACTGTGGGCCGGGGGCTCATCGTCACCAACGGCGACCAGACGGACACCATCCACGCCTTCCTGGAGCAGGGCCTTCCCATGGAGCAGGCCCTCCGCACCCGGGAGTTTGAGCCGGACAAGCCCAACTGGACGCCCCGGATCTCCGGTCTGCTGTCTCCCGACGGCAGCTATAAGCTGAACATCCTCAAGAGCGCTGATGAGGCCGGGAGCGGCTGCCTGCGGCAGACCTTTGAGTATCCCGGCCAGGCGGGCCTGGCCCATTACCTCCACACCTACCGGGGAGACGGCGACCCCATCCCGTCCTTTGCCGGGGAGCCGGAGCGCGTGCTCGTGGGCGATGGCGATATCGACGCCTTTACACAGGAGATCTGGGCCGATCTGGACGCGGACAACAAGGTTTCCCTCTACACCTGCTTCCGGGACCTCGCCACCGGCGAAATGGAGACCCGGATCATCAATAAAAACAACTGAGGAGGCGCACCATGAAAGAATTTGAACTCAAATACGGCTGCAACCCCAACCAGAAGCCCGCCAAGATCTATATGGCCGATGGCGGCGATCTGCCCATCGAAATTTTGAACGGCCGCCCCGGCTACATCAACTTCCTGGACGCTTTCAACAGCTGGCAGCTGGTGAAGGAGCTCAAAGCCGCCACGGGCCTGCCCGCGGTGACTTCGTTCAAGCACGTCAGCCCCACCTCCGCCGCCGTGGGTTTGCCTCTGCCCAATGACCTCAAGCGCGCCT
>Ga0079305_1002840_pt1 | contig 13417 bp, 11 predicted proteins | sample LMS_cellobiose_e_FD_79183 | JGI IMG/M metagenome (GOLD analysis project Ga0079305, IMG submission 79183) | Rumen-fistulated moose microbial communities from Alaska, USA - LMS_cellobiose_enrichment | ecosystem: Host-associated > Mammals > Digestive system > Stomach > Rumen fluid ... | reverse complement strand
CTTGATTTCCCGCTCCCGGGAAAGGAAATTGCTGGTTTTTCCCCGCATGGAGCCGCCGGTCATGGAGCCGCCGGAGTGCATCACCTGGCCGTCCAGCGTCACCAGACGGAAAGCGTAGCGCCCCGCGCGCATGATGGGCAGGGCGGCGTCCAGGTTCTGCGCCACCACGGTGCGGCCCAGCAGGTTTTCCATTACGGCCTTATACTTTTGATCGTACTGCACCAGCTCGCTGGCCACCCCCAGGCAGCCGGGCATCGACAGCACCCGCCGCTCTTCGCTGCTCAGGGAGTAGGCGCGCACCGTGTTCAGCGGCAGGAAGGTGGCGCGGCCCGCGTCGGCGCGTTTCAGATATTCGATCAGCTTTTTGGCCGTCACGTCATCCTGGGTCACGATATGCTGCAGGCTGCCCCCCAGCACGGCGTCGAGGGCCACTTCCAGCTCCCGGGGCACCTGCATCAGCCGGGCCACCACGCCGCACACGGCGGGGTCGTTCTGGGCGTATTGCAGGGCGCGCTTCACGGCGTTGGCGTAGCCGTCCATCTCCCGGGCCAGCTCGGTCAGGGTTTTCAGACGGCCCCGGGCGGACTGCATCTCCATGGCCAGCTGCTGCATGCGCTGGTTCTTTTCCTCATTTTCCCGGGCCAGGGCGCGCACGTTGGCCTCCAGCCGCTGGGCTTCCTCCCGGGCGTCATCCAGCTCCCGCTGGGCCTGCTTTTGCAGCGCCAGGGCGTCGTCATACTGGGTTTGCAGCGTCTCCGCCTGGGCGGTATACTCGGTTTCGTTGGCGCGCAGCTGGGTCAGATACTGCTCCATCTGCGCGCACATGGTTTCCTTCTGGGTCTGGGTGTTGCGCACGTCGCTCAGGCGGTTCACCGCCGTCAGGATGTCCGCCTTGTGGCGATCCAGCTCCTGCTCGGCCAGGTCGGCCTTCAAAGCGGCCTCGTCCGCCTGGGCCTCCGCCGCCTCCAGCTCCTGCCGGGCCGCCGCCAGGGATTGCTGAGCCGCCTCGTCCTGGCCCTCGCCCTGGCGGGTGAGCTGCTCCAGCTCCGCCAGCCGGGCGCGGCGGGCTTGCCCGTCCTCCGCCAGCCGGGAAACGTCGGCCTGCAGCGAATCCTGCCGCTGCTGCATGCGATCCCGGGCGGACTCCAGCTGATGCAGTTCCTCGGTGCGCAGGCGGCTTTCCGCCCGGGCTTGGCTGATCTCGTCATCCAGCCGCTGCACCGCCTCGTCGATGGCGGCGCGCTCCCGGCTGTTTTCCGCCAGGTGGGCCTCATGCTGCAGCAGGGCGTCCCGCAGCTGCTCGCACGCCTCATTCAGCTCCTTGATGCGGGCAGCCAGTTTATCCTGTTTCAGCAGGAAAATGTTCATTTCCAGCGATTTCAGGCGCTCGAACAGCTCCTGGTATTTCAGCGCGCTCTGGGCCTGCTCATGCAAAGGGCCGATGCGGCCCTCCAGCTCCTCCAGCAGATCCTTCACGCGATCCAGGTTATCCAGGGTGCGGGTCAGCTTGCGCTCCGCCTCTTCCTTGCGCACCCGGAAGGTGCTGATGCCCGCCGCCTCCTCGAATACCTCGCGGCGATCCTCGCTCTTATTGGAAAGGATATCGTCGATGCGCCCCTGGCCGATGTTGGAATAGCCGTCCTTGCCCACGCCGGTATCGTAAAACAGCTCTTTGATATCCTTCAGGCGGCAGGCGGCTTTGTTCAGATAATATTCGCTGTCGCCGTTGCGGTACAGGCGGCGGGTAACGGCCACCTCGGTATAGTTGGTTTTCAGGGATCCGTCATCGTTTTCAAAGACCAGGGTAACCTCGGCATAGGCCAGCTTTTTGCGCTTTTCCGTGCCGTTAAAGATCACGTCCTGCATGCTGCCGCCCCGCAGCTCCCGGGGGTTCTGCTCCCCCAGCACCCACTTGACGGCGTCGCCGATGTTGCTCTTGCCCGATCCGTTGGGGCCCACGATGCCCGTGATGCCCCCGTTGAACACCACCTCAGTGCGCTGGGCGAAGGATTTGAAGCCGTATATCTCCAGTTTTTTCAGCCTCATGCCTTGCCCTCCGCGCCGCGCAGGGCGGCCAGGGCCACGCCCGCCGCCGCCTGCTCCGCCTTCTTTTTGCTGTTGCCGGTGCCGCGGCCCATCTCCCGCTCCTGGGCGTACACCGCCACGGTGAACACCCGCAGGTGGGCCGGGCCCTCCTCCGCCACGGTCTGGTATTCCGGAGAGGGCAGTCCATGGGCCTGAAGCAGCTCCTGCAGGGCGGTTTTATTGTCCGTCACGGGCAGGGGCACCTCCCGCTCGGCGGGCCACAAGGCGCGCACCACCCGGGAGGCCGCCTCAAAGCCCCCGTCCAGATAGACGGCGGCCAGCACGGCCTCCATGGCGTCGGCCAGCACGGCGGGGCGCTCCCGCCCGCCGGTCATATCCGCTCCATGATCCAGGCGCAGATAGCGGCCCAACTGCAGCTGCCGCGCCACCGCGCACAGTGTTTCCTCCCGCACCATGCGGGCGCGCAAAAAGGTCATGCCCCCTTCCTCCTGTTCGGGGTGGGCATGATATACGATATCGCTCATGGCCAGCTGCAGCACCGCGTCCCCCAGGAATTCCAGCCGCTGATTGTTCTGCGGCCCGCAGGAGGGATGGGTCAGCGCCAGGCGCAAATGCGACGGATGTTGAAAGCGATAGCCGATGGCCGCTTCCAGTGCTGTAAGATCCACGATTTTCTGCTCCTTATCCGCGCGCAGAAAACGGGCTGCGCTGTCCGGCAGCCTGTTTTCCACCCGTGGCCCGGGTCACGCCCTGGAATCGATATAGCCGACCACGTCCTCCACGGTTTTCAGGGTCATGATCGCGTCGTCCTCCACCATGATGCCAAACTGATCTTCCACTTCCATGATCAGCACCATCACGTTGGCGCTGTCCGCGCCCAGATCCTCCACCAGGCGGGCATCAGGGGTCACCTTCTCCTCGGGCACCTTCAGCTGCTTGGAGATGAGAGCCTTCACCTTATCATACGTCATTTTGATTGCCTCCTCTTGTATGGATACTATTGCAGGTATATATGCTTTATTCGCCTTTCAGCGTGTCAGCCAAAGCCTTTTCGATGGCGGGAGCCACCCCGCCGCGGTGCATGTTCACCGCCTGGCGGATGGCGCAGGCAATGGCGTGGCCGTTGCTGGAGCCATGGGCCTTCACCACAGCCCCCTTCACGCCCAGCAGGGGCGCGCCGCCCACCTCGGTGTAATCCATGCGCTTTTTGATCTGCCGGAAGGCGGGCTTGGCCAGCAGGGCCCCCGCCTTGCAGCGCGGGGTGCGCATCATCTCTTCTTTAATCATGCCAAACAGGGTGCCCGCCACGCCCTCCATGAATTTCAGGATCAGGTTGCCGGAAAAGCCGTCCGCCACGATCACATCCGCCACGTCGGCGGTGACGTCGCGGCCCTCCACGTTGCCCACAAAATGGACGGGGGCCTTCTCCAGCAGGGGGTAGGCTTCCTTGGTCAGCTGATTGCCCTTTTCCGCCTCCGCGCCGATGTTCAGCAGGCCCACCCGAGGCTGCTGCACCTTGCGCACACAGCGCATATAGGCGTCGCCCATGATACCGAACTGCTGCAGGTATTCCGGCTTGCAGTCCACGTTCGCGCCGCAGTCGATAAGCAAAAAGAAATCCTTGCCGTTGGGCATCAGCGGGGCCAGGGCCGGGCGCTCGATGCCGTCGATGCGGCCCAGGCGGAACATGCCGCCCGCCATCACCGCGCCGGTGGAGCCGGCGGATACAAAGCCGTCCGCCCGGCCATCCCGCACGGCCAGCATGCCCTTCACGATGGCGCTGTCCTTCTTGGCGCGCACGGCCAGCACCGGGGCGTCGTGATTGGTGATCACATCCGCCGTATGCTCCACCGTCAGCCGGGAACGTACATCATCGCAGTCCGTCAGCAGGGGCCGCAGCGCGGCCTCATCCCCCGCCAGGGTGATTTGCAGCTCCGCGTCTGCCCGCAGCGCCTCCAGCGCGCCGGCGACGGTGCAGCCCGGGGCGTTATCGCCGCCCATGGCGTCCAGGTAAATGTGCGTCACAGCACTCACGCTCCTTACAATCAAAAAAGACAGCATATTATATCATGCTTTATCGCTTTTGGCAAGATTTTGGCTTGGCATAAAGGCGCAGCCGCCGCATGAACCGCCGCGGGGCACAGCCGCGGAACGCAAACCCGGTGTACAGCCGCGGAACGCAAAGCCGGTGTAGCCGCGGAACGCAAACCCGGGCGCTTGCGCGATCCTGTCCAATGTGGTATAATTTTATTTTGTGATTGCCATGCGCACGAAACGGAGGGTATTTTCATGCAATATGACGCGGTCATTATCGGCGCGGGGCCGGGGGGCATTTACACGGCCTATGAGCTGACAAAGCAAAGCAAAAAACTGAAGGTGGCGGTGATCGAGGCGGGCCATCCGCTGGAGCAGCGCCATTGCCCCATCGACGGAGAGAAGATCAAAAGCTGCATCGGCTGCAAAAGCTGCTCCATCATGAGCGGCTTCGGCGGCGCGGGCGCTTTTTCCGACGGCAAATACAACATCACCAACAATTTCGGCGGCACGCTGTACGAGTACATCGGCAAAAAGCAAGCGCTGGAACTGATGCACTATGTAGACGAAATCAACCTTTCCCACGGCGGCGAAGGCACCCGCCTGTACAGCACGGCGGGCACCCGCTTCAAAAAAATATGCATCCAGAACAAGCTGAATCTTCTGGACGCCTCCGTGCGCCATCTGGGCACCGACATCAACTATGTGGTGCTGCAAAACCTGTACGCCGAGCTGCGGGAGCGGGTGGATTTCTATTTTGATACGCCCGTGCGCTCCATCAGCGTGGAGGCGGAGGGCTACCGCGTGCAATGCGACCGGCAGGATTTTATCTGTAAAAAGTGCGTGGTCAGCGTGGGCCGCAGCGGCAGCAAATGGATCGAAAAGGTGTGCCACGAGCTGGACATCGGCACCAAATCCAACCGCGTGGATATCGGCGTGCGGGTGGAATTGCCCGCCGTGGTGTTCAGCCACCTGACGGACGAGCTGTACGAGAGCAAGATCGTGTACCGCACCGAGAAATTTGAGGACGACGTGCGCACCTTCTGCATGAATCCCTACGGCGCGGTGGTGAATGAAAACACCAACGGCATCGTCACCGTGAATGGGCACAGCTACGAGGATGAAAGCAAGCACACCGAAAACACCAACTTCGCCCTGCTGGTCAGCAAGCATTTTTCCGAGCCCTTCAAAGACAGCAACGGCTATGGCGAAAGCATCGCCCGGCTCAGCAACATGCTGGGCGGCGGCGTCATCGTGCAGCGCTTTGGCGATCTGATCCGCGGCCGCCGCAGCACCGTGAAGCGCGTGGAGGAGGGGCTTGTGACGCCCACCCTGGCCGCCACCCCCGGCGACCTGAGCCTGGTGCTGCCCAAGCGCATCCTGGACGGCATCATCGAAATGATCTACGCCCTGGATCGCATCGCCCCCGGCACTGCCAACGACGATACCCTGCTCTACGGCGTGGAGGTCAAATTCTATAATATGGAAGTGGATGTGAACGAACATCTGGAGACCCGCTACCCCGGATTGTACGTCATCGGCGACGGCAGCGGCATCACCCACTCCCTGTCCCACGCCTCCGCCAGCGGCGTATACGTTGCGCGGGATATACTGGAGAGGGAGTAAATCTCATATAAGGAATATTAAAATACGGCGCGCTCTTTCCATCTTCGGTGGAAGGGCGCGCCTTTATGAATACTGAATACTGAAAACTGAAGATTGAAGAATGAATAATATAATTGCGGTGGCGTTTACGGCCGTGGGAAAATGTTTTTGTTGTGTGAAGGAAGGGCAGGTTTGCCGCGTTTATTTGGGGCTCACTGCTCCGACGGGGCTTCCAGCGGCAGGGCCACGGTGAACGCCGTGCCCTTCCCCACCTCGCTCTCGGCGCGGATGGAGCCGCCGCACAGGTCGACGATCCGGCGGCACAGCGCCAGGCCCAGGCCGTTGCCCTGGGTGGAATGGGAGCGGTCGCCCTGATAGAATTTTTCAAACATGTGCTCCAGCGTCTGCCGGTTCATGCCGATGCCGGTATCGCGGATCTCCACCACGGCGCTGCCGCCCTCCCGGTGCAGGCGCACTGCGATGCTGCCCTTCTCCGGGGTGAATTTGATGGCGTTGCCCAGCAGATTGATCCAGCACTGGGAGAGCATGGCCGCGTTGGTGTGGCATATCACAGCCTCCAGCTCCACCTCCAGGGAAAGCTGCTTGCATTCCCATTGCTTTTCAAGCAGCAGGATGCAGCTGCGCAGCTGTTCATCCAGGCGAAAGGTTTCCTGCTCGGTAAGTATCTGCTGGTTTTCCAGCTTGCTGAGCATCAGGATATTGCTGGCCAGGTGGGACAGCCGCTCAGATTCGGATACGATGATGGCGGCGCACTCCTGCCGCTGCGCTTCGGTCAGATCCTCCCGCTGCAGCTGGCGGGCGAACCCGCAGATGGATGCGATGGGCGTTTTTAACTCATGGGAAACATTGCTGACGAAATCGTTGCGGAAAATCTCGATGCTGCCCAGCTCCCCGGCCATGCTGCTGAAGGAGCGGATCAGCTCCGTTACCTCGCCCCGGCTCTCCTCCGGCAGCCGCACGGAAAAATCACCCTTCGCCACCTGCCGGGTAGCGAGAATCAGCCTCTTCAGGGGACGCAGATAATACCGCCCCAGCCAGGCTGAAAAAAAGCCGCCCAGCGCCGTGGAAAACACGATCATCCAGATGGGCGACATCAGCTGGGTAACGTACAGCGGCCGCAGCAGCCCCGCCCGGTGCACCAGAATAGACACCGCGCCCGTGCACAGATTGCTGAGCAGCATAACGCAGAACACATACACCGCCAGCCTGGCCTGCAGGGTATTCAGCCGCTTGCTCATGTGAACAGCACCGCTTTGTAGCCCAGGCCGCGCACAGTCTGGATCTCAAAATCCGTATTGCCGCGGAAGCGCTCCCGCAGGCGGTTGATATGCACGTCCACCGTACGCTCGTCCGATTCGGAATCCATATCCCAGATATCGTCCATCAGCTGGCGGCGGGTAAAAATGCGGTTGGGCGTTGACAGCAGCTTGAACAGCAGCAAAAATTCCTTTTTGGGCAGGGATTCGTTTTTGCCGTTCACGGTAATGGACATGGAGCTGAAATTCAGCTCGGTTCCGCCCACCTGCAGCCGCCGGTCTGCCGCAATGCGGGAGCGGCGCAGCAGGGCGGCGATGCGCAGCATCAATTCCTCCTCATCCACAGGCTTGACCATATAATCATCCGTGCCCGCGATAAAGCCCAGCCGCTTGTCCTGGGCGGTTTCCCTGGCCGTGACCATCACGATGGGCACGTCGCTGCCGTTTTCGCGCAGGGTGCGCGTCAGCTCATAGCCGTCCATATTCGGCAGCATCAAATCCAACACGATCAAATCCACATGGCGGCTTTCGATCAGCTTCAGCGCCTCCAGCCCATCCCGTGCGGAAACGCTGCGGTATCCATGCTGAGCCAGCACGGTTTCCATCAGCTTGCGGGCGTTTTCATCGTCCTCAACGACCATGATCTGAAACATGGGGGCCACCTCCTTGCAGCTCTTGTATATTATATCAAACAAATGCGAAAATGTGCAACAAGAAATCGGCCTGTATATACCAAAAATGAATAAAGCCAGGGCCGAACGGGCCAATCGGCGGCCGGCCCGCAGGATTTGTGCTGCGGCTGACATGAAGTTTTAAAAATTTTGAAATCTTTTTTACAAAAAATGGATGAAATTTTCACTGAAATGCGTTATATTGTTACTGGGCGCAAACCGCGCCGCACAAATGGGAAGGAGTGAACCCTGATGAAGAAATCCCATCGCACCCTTACGATCTCTCTGGCGCTGGTCCTCTGCCTGGCGCTGACGCTGACGGCGCTGGCGGAAGGCCCGCTGAGCCGGCTCTATGACGCCGCCACAGCGCTGCTGTTCGATACCGATAACGCCAGCCTGGGCATTCACGCCGTGTTCCGCTATAACGGGCAGGAATTCAAAACCCTGGACGGCACCTATGACCAGGACGGCGCCCGCTCCCTGATGGATATCAAGCTGAAAACGCCCCGTGCGGACGGCAGCATCCTGGAGAGCGGCTACACCGTTACCGCCATTGACGGCACCGCCTATTCCGTGGAGCCCATGCTGAACAAGCGCACCTACCAGGTCAGCAATTATCACACCAGCCCCTCCATTCTGTCCAGCTCGGCGCTGCGCCGCACCATCCGCAGCCTGGGCAGCGCCGTGGCCGCCGCCTCCGAGGGCGCGCTGGGCGATAAGATCGCCGTTTCCGCCGGGGCAGACGGCGGACAGACCTATCACGTGCAGCTGAAGGCGGGGGATTCCCCGGCGCTGATCAACGCCGCCGGCACCCTGCTGTGGCAGGTGGCCGCCAAGCGCTTTTTCTACATGGATTATGACACGATTTCCGAAGACAGGGACGGTTTCGGCGATGAGCTGTTCCTGGATATTGAATATGACGATTACGACGCTACGCTGGAAACCCTGTATCAGCAGCAGTTTGGCGAGCCCATGCCGGAGGATTTCTATGAAAAGCTGTGGGGCGAGGTCGAGGCGGACAGCCAGAAGTATTACACCCAGTACAGCCAGGTGAGCGACGCGCTGTACAACGGCCTGGTATCCCAGCTGCATGAGACCTATGACCGCGGCGTGGCGCTGATCCATCCCGACTGCACCGTGACCTATTATGAAAAAGCAGAGGATTATATGATCAGCTCCGGCAATCAGGTGCTGTACTACGATGATTCCTCCACCGCCTTCCGCGCCTGGTATCAGCAAAAGACCGGCGAAGCCCTCTCCCAGGAGGATATGCAGGCCATCTTCATGAGCGACAACGAGGAGCTGTGGACCGCCTACGCCGAAATGAACCAGCAGATGCAGGACGAATACCTGGATATCGTGCGGGCGGACGGCAAAGCCTTCGGCGCGAAGATATTCAATGATGGCAGCTATGCCCTGCTGACGGATTACAGCGCTTACCTGAAGGACGAGGCCTATTACGGCTATACCGTAAAGGATCGCATCCTGTATTCCATGCGCGCCCTGGAGCTGGGCGATACCGACGTGACCGTGACGCTGGACGGCCAGGGCCGCTTCACGGCCGCCCAGGGCACGGTGACGGTGCTGGTCATTGACGCATCGGGCGCCGCCTCTCCCCTGGAGGTAACCTTCGAGGCCACCGCCGGCCGGTACGGCGAAACCCGCGTGGAGGATTTCGACCCCGCCAAGCTGGGCCTGATGAGCTGGAACGAATACTACGACGGCGGCTACTATCTGGAGGATATGCCCCAGGAAACGCCCGAGCAGCCGGAGGAGCCCGACTTTGAGCTGCCCGAAACCGTGACCTTCAACGGCGTGGAATACCCCGTGATGATCTCGCAGGACAGAGGTTAAACGGCCCGCCGACCGGCGCAGGCCGAACGACGCAAAGCGCGCGCCCCGTGGAGAGGGAAAAAACTCTTCACGGGGCTTTTCCTGCGTCTTTGTATTCTCCGCCTGCGCTTGCTTTTCAGGAGAAATCTGTTTATAATAAAGCGACATGAAAAAGGAGGAAGCTGAACCGATGGCACGGGGACATTCATATCGGCGCAGACGCAGATCAGGCCGCGTCTATCGTGTCAGGCATACGGTTCGCCTTCCCAACGGGCGCACGGTCACCTGGGATAAATACACCGTCATATTGCTGGCGCTGACCCTGGTGCTGGCGATTTCCTGCGTGCACCTGCTGCGGCACGGCGCGGCCAGCCGCCACACCAAAGCGGTCAACGCCCAGGTGCAGACCCTGTACGCCCAGTCCGCCACCGAAGCGCCGCAGACCACGGCCCAGCCCCAGCCCACTGCGGAATACGCAGCCGCCGCGACGGCCGAAGTCCCCTCCCCCGCGCCGCAGACGCCCGCGCCCACGGAAGCCCAGTCCACCGTGAAGCCGCCCTATCAAACCATCGGCTCCCGCTGGAACATCCGGGAGGAGCTGCAAAAGCTGTACGCCGACAACAGCGATCTGGTGGGCTGGCTCACCATTCCGGAGGTGGTCAACCTGCCGGTGCTCTATGCCGACGACAACAGCTATTATGAAACCCATGATTTTTACGGCAACAGCAGCGCCAGCGGCAGCCTGTTTCTGGACGCGCTGCATCCCCTGGCCGCCAACACCCAGCACCTGGTCATACACGGCCACAACATGCGCGACGGTACCATGTTCGGCCACTTGGTGCGCTATCAGCAGAAGGATTATCTGAACACCCATCCCAGCATCACCTGGACGACGCTGTACGCCAAGGAAAACTATGATATATTCTCGGTAGCCATCGTTTCCACCAGCCGGCAGGACGTGCAGTACCTGGATTATCTGGGCGCCATCACCTTCACCAGCGAGGAGCAGCTGAACCGATACCTGGATAAGCTGCGCACCCTCTCCCTGTTCTGGCGGGACGCGAACGTCACCACCGACGACGCCCTGCTGACCCTTTCAACCTGTCTGGGGGACGACCGCATCCTGGTGGTGGGCAAGCGGCGGGCCACCTGATACGCATGACGCAATTGGAGGCTGCCATGAAAAGGATTTGGCTGCTGACGCTGGTTCTGCTGCTTCTGCGCCCGTATCCGCAGCAGCCCGCTGTTTTCCCCCGTGATTTGGTACAGCTGCATTTCCTGATCCCCGGCATAGTTCAGCCCGCGGTGGGCATAGGCGTCCGTTCCCCACAGGATATTCCATCGCACGGTTTTGTCGATCAGCAGATACTTCAGCGCGTCCAGGCGATGCAAAAACATCAGGTCGCCGTATATGTCAAATAGCATGGCAGATCCCCTTTGAGATAGTAAAAATCACACACAGGCGAAAAAGTGTATCTAATATTAACACGTATTCTCATAATTTTCACTATTAAATACATTTTTCTTTCAAACTGGAAATAATACTTCTATCTTTTGATGGGGGTGAGGCCATGAAAAACAAATTTGCTGAGCGTCTGCGCAATTATCGCTATTATGTCAATGAAACAAGAAAAAGCGCTGGGGGAAGCAATCGGCGCTTCTGTGGACTCCATCAGAACCTGGGAGGATGGGCGGCACAACTGCTCCTTTGATGATTTGCTGAAAATCGCGGAGCATTATGGAATTACCACCGATTATCTGTTGGGCAATACGCCCATTGACGGCCCCGCCAGCGCGAAAAAAATAACCGATCCCCTGCCTACGGAGGATCGGATTGCGCTGCTGCGCTTTGAGAAGTTTTTAAGAACGCGCGCACAGCCGCCCAAAAAGAAGGAAACCGCCAACCGGTAATTGCACCGGCTGACGGTTTCTTCGCTTCAATCGTTTTCTATTCACGCCGCGGCCTGGCCGCAGCATTAAAAATCTGCCGCAGGCAAACATTTCACATTTGCCTGCGGCAGATATTTCACGCGGCGTTTACCGCCGTATATCGTTTATCAGTACATTCCGCCCATGCCGGGGTTGGCGGCGGGAGCGGCCGGTTCGGGCGCGGGGATGTCGGTGACCAGGGATTCGGTGGTCAGCACCATGGCGGCCACGCTGCTGGCATTCTGCAGGGCGCTGCGGGTGACCTTGGTGGGGTCGATGATGCCGCGCTCAAACATATCCACATACTCGCCCTTCAGGGCATCATAGCCGTAATCGGGCTTGTTGCGGCGGCGGATGTTCTCAATGATCACGCTGCCGTCGATGCCGGCGTTCTTGGCGATCTGGCGCACGGGCTCTTCCATGGCGTTCAGCACGATCTGCACGCCGGTGCGCTCGTCGCCGGTGTAGTTGGTAACGATCTTCTGCACGCGCTTGATGGCAGCCAGCAGGGCAACGCCGCCGCCGGGCACGATGCCCTCTTCCACAGCCGCGCGGGTGGCGGCCAGGGCATCCTCAATGCGCATCTTGCGCTCCTTCATCTCGATTTCGGAGGCAGCGCCCACCTGGATGACGGCTACGCCGCCGGCCAGCTTGGCCAGCCGCTCCTGCAGCTTTTCACGGTCATAATCGCTGGTGGTTTCGGCGATCTGGGCGCGGATCTGGCCCACGCGGGCATTGATCTCGGCCTTTTCTCCGGCGCCCTCCACGATGGTGGTGTTGTCCTTATCCACCTTCACCAGACGGGCCATACCCAGCATATCGACGGTGGCGTCCTTCAGCTCCAGGCCGATCTCCTCGCTGATGACCTGGCCGCCGGTCAGCACGGCGATATCCCGCAGCATTTCCTTGCGGCGGTCGCCAAAGCCGGGGGCCTTCACGGCCACGCAGGTGAAGGTGCCGCGAATCTTGTTCACCACCAGGGTGGCCAGGGCTTCGCCCTCCACGTCCTCGGCGATGATCAGCAGCTTTTTGCCCTGCTGCACCACCTGCTCCAGCACAGGCAGCACTTCCTGAATGTTGCTGATCTTCTTATCGGTGATCAGGATGTAGGGATTATCCAGCACCGCTTCCATCTTATCAGGATCGGTGACCATGTAGGCGCTGGCGTAGCCGCGGTCAAACTGCATGCCCTCGGTGGTGGTCAGCTCGGTCTTCATGGTCTTGCTCTCTTCCACGGTGATCACGCCATCCTTGCCCACGGTTTCCATGGCGTCGGAAATCAGCTGGCCGATGGTCTCGTCGCCGGCGGAGATGCTGGCTACCTGGGCGATGGCCTGCTTGCCGCTGATGGGGCGGGAAAGCTCGGTCAGGGCCTCAACGGCCTCCTTGGTGGCGGCCTCAATGCCGCGGCGCAGCACCATGGGGTTGGCGCCGGCAGCCAGGTTCTTCATGCCCTCGCGCACGATGGCCTGGGCCAGCAGGGTGGCGGTGGTGGTGCCGTCGCCGGCCACGTCGTTGGTCTTGGTGGCCACTTCCTTGATCAGCTGGGCGCCCATGTTCTCAAAGGGGTCTTCCAATTCGACTTCTTTGGCGATGGTCACGCCGTCGTTGGTGATGAGGGGAGCGCCGTATTTTTTATCCAACACCACGTTGCGGCCCTTGGGGCCCAGGGTGATTTTTACGGTATCGGCCAGGGTGTTCAGGCCTTTTTCCAGGGCGCGGCGGGCGTCCTCGCCGAATTTGATCTGCTTAGCCATAATTCAATCTCTCCTTTTCTATTACTCTACAACCGCCAGGATGTCGTTCTGGCGCACGATGATGACTTCCTGCCCGTCCAGCTTCACTTCGGTGCCGGCGTACTTGGAGTAGATCACCTTCTGGCCCACCTTGACCTGCATCTTGACTTCCTTGCCATCCACCATGCCGCCGGGGCCCACGGCCAGCACTTCGGCCATCTGGGGCTTTTCCTTGGCCGCGTTGGTCAGGATGATGCCGCTCTTGGTGGTTTCTTCCGCTTCCACG
>Ga0079305_1002839_pt1 | contig 13418 bp, 13 predicted proteins | sample LMS_cellobiose_e_FD_79183 | JGI IMG/M metagenome (GOLD analysis project Ga0079305, IMG submission 79183) | Rumen-fistulated moose microbial communities from Alaska, USA - LMS_cellobiose_enrichment | ecosystem: Host-associated > Mammals > Digestive system > Stomach > Rumen fluid ... | reverse complement strand
CTGGTGGGCGACTTCACCAGGGCGCTCAAAAAGGTCATCGAGGACTTCGCGCCCGACCGCATCCTCATCGAGCCCTCCGGCGTCGGCAAGCTCTCCGACGTTGCCGCCGCCGTGGAGCGCGTCGAGGGCGCGCAGCTCGGCGCGAAGGTCACTGTGGTGGACGCGGGCAAGTGCCGCATGTACATGCGCAACTTCGGCGAGTTCTTCAACGACCAGGTCGCGAACGCCGACCTTCTCGTCATGAGCCGCACCGACAGCGCGCCCGAGACGAAGATCCTCGCCGCGGCGGAGCTGCTGCGCGAGCTCAACCGCGAGGCCGGTCTCATCACCACGCCCTGGGACAAGCTCGACGGCGCTCAGATCCGCGAGGCCATGGACGCAAACGGCCTGCGCGCGGAGATGGAGCGGCTCGAGCACGAGCACAGGCACGGGCATCACCACGATGAGGACGAGTGCGACGATCCCGAGTGTGAGTGCCACCATCACCATCATGACGACGATGACGACGACGAGCACGAGCACCACCATCATCACCATCATGACGGCGAGGAGTGCGACGATCCCGACTGCGAGTGCCACCACCATCACCATCATGACGATGACGACGACGAGCATGAGCACCATCACCACCATCACCACCACGCCGACGAGATCTTCACGAGCTGGGGCATGGAGACGCCGCGCAAATTCAGCGAGGCGGAGCTTCGCGCCATTCTCGAGGCGCTCTCGGACGAGGGTCGCTTCGGCCAGGTGCTGCGCGCCAAGGGCATCGTGGACGCCAGCGACGGCGACTGGCTGTACTTTGACTATGTGCCGGGAGAGATCGATCTGCGCCGCGGCGGCGCCGCGGTCACGGGCCGTTTCTGCGTGATCGGCTCGAAGCTCAACGAGCAGGCGCTGAAGGAGCTGTTTCGGATTGAATAACAAGCGCGAGATCCCCGTCTACCTGTTCACCGGCTTCCTGGAAGCGGGCAAGACGAAGTTTATCCAGGAGACCCTGGAGGACCGCCGCTTCTGCAACGGCGAGAAGACGCTGCTGCTGGTCTGCGAGGAGGGCGAGGAGGAGTACGCGCCCGATCAGTTTGCCGACAGCAGCGTGCAGATCCGCATCGTCGAAGACCCGTCGGAGCTCACGATCGAAAATCTCGAGCGCTTCCTGCGCGAGACCGGGGCGGAGCGCGTGGTCGTGGAGTACAACGGCATGTGGATGCTCGATGCGCTCTACAACGCCATGCCCGCAAACTGGATGGTCTATCAGGAGTTCCTCTTTGCCGACGCCGGGACCTTCCTCAGCTACAACGCCAACATGCGCCAGCTCGTCTACGACAAGCTCAAGAGCTGCGAGCTGGTGGTCTTCAACCGCTTCAAGCCCGCCATGGACAAGATGGAATTCCACAAGATCGTGCGCGGCGCCTCCCGCCGGGCGGACATCGCCTACGAGTACGGCCCGGGCCGCGTGGAGTACGACGACATCGAGGACCCCCTGCCCTTCGACATTGACGCGCCGATCGTGGAGATAGGCGACGGGGACTACGCCCTGTGGTACCGCGACCTGAGCGAGGAGCCGAAGAAGTACGAGGGCAAGACCGTGCGCTTCAAGTGCCGGGCGCTCACCCGGCAGAAGCTGCCCGCGCAGACCTTCGTCGTGGGCCGCCACGTGATGACCTGCTGCGTGGAGGATATCCAGTTCGCCGCGCTCGTGTGCCAGTGGGAGCTGGCCGAGACCGTGCGCGACGACTCCTGGATGGTCCTCACCGCGCGCGTCAACTTCAAGTTCAACCGCGCCTACGGCAAGCGCGGCCCGGTGCTCACCTACCTCGAGAGCGTCCCCTGCGCGCCGCCCGCCCAGGACGTGGCGACGTTCTATTGACAGGAAACTCTATGCGATACAAATGCCTCGTCTTCGACCACGACGACACTGTGGTCAACAGCACCGCCACCATCCACCACCCCTGCTTCGAGGAGTACCTGCGCCTGTACTATCCGGGCCGCGCCTGCACGCTTGAGGACTATTTCCTGAAGAACTTCTCTCCGGGCTTTATCCCCATGTGCAAAGAGGAGTACGGCATGAGCGACGCGGATCTCGAGGAGGAGGCGGCCTTCTGGCGCGCCTATGTGGAAAAGCACGTCCCGGCGGCCTATCCGGGGCTGCGGCGGCTCATGGAGGAGCACAAAGCGGCCGGGGGGCTGCTGTGCGTGGTGTCGCACTCCTACGACGACAACATCCTACGGGACTACGCGGCAAACTCCCTTCCGCGCCCGGATCTGATCTTCGGCTGGGAGCAGCCGAGCGCGCGGCGCAAGCCCAATCCCTGGCCGCTGGAGGAGATCATGCGGCGCTTCCGGCTGCGGCCGGAGGAGGTGCTGATGATCGACGATCTCAAGCCCGGCTACGACATGGCCGCCGCCTGCGGCGTGGACTTCGCCGGGGCGGGCTGGGCCTACGACATCGCGCAGATCGAGGACTTCATGCGAAAAAACTGCAGCATGTTTTTCAAAACCGTGGAGGAGCTGGCCGCCTTTCTGGCCGGGTCCGACGACGACAGGAGGTAGGATATGAGTCCCGTACTGTACATCGTGATCCCCTGCTACAACGAGGAGGCGGTGCTGCCCATCACGGCGCCGATGTTCCTCGAAAAGCTCGAGAGCCTCTCCGCCGCCGGGAAGATCAGTCCGGACAGCCGCGTGCTCTTCGTCAACGACGGCAGCCGCGACCGGACCTGGGACATTATCCGTGAGCTCGCCGGGAGCGATCCGCACTACATCGGCATCAGCCAGAGCCGCAACCGCGGCCATCAGAACGCGGTGCTCGCGGGGCTGATGGAGGCGCGCGACAAGTGCGACATCACCATCTCCATCGACTGCGACGGGCAGGACGACTTGGGCGCCATGGACGCCATGGTGGACGCCTATCTCGAGGGCTGCGAGGTGGTCTACGGCGTGCGCTCGAGCCGCGAGACGGACAGCTTCTTCAAGAGATTTACCGCGCAGAGCTTCTACAAGTTCCTCGCCGCGATGGGCGCGGAGGTGATCTACAACCACGCCGACTACCGGCTCATCAGCGCGCGCGTGCTCAGGGAGTTTGCAAACTTCAAAGAGGTCAACCTCTTCCTGCGCGGCCTCGTGCCGCTGGTGGGCTTCAAGAGCACGAGCGTGAGCTACTCCCGCGCCGAGCGTCTGGCGGGAGAGAGCCACTATCCGCTGCGCAAGATGATCGCGCTGGCGGTGGACGGCATCACCAGCCTCTCGGTCAAGCCCCTGCGGCTCATCACGGGCTTCGGAGTTCTGGTGGCCCTCGTGAGCTTCATCGGGGTGCTCTGGGCGCTCATCACGGCGCTCGTCGGGAAGTCGGTGGCCGGCTGGGCCAGCATGACCTGCATCGTCTGTTTTGTCAGCGGCGTGCAGCTCATCTGCCTCGGCATCATCGGGGAATACATTGGGAAAATCTACATGGAGACCAAGCGGCGCCCCCGCTATATCATCAGCGAGCGCACCTGGGAAGAGGAAGGCAAAGACGGAACCTGAGCCCTCCACTGCGGAAAAGACGCGGAAAAAATGAGAAATTGGGGCTCAAGTGGGGAATTTTTCTCGAAAAAGCGGTCGAATTCGGTCGCCTGAGCGGTTCAACTCTTGACGAAAAGGAAAAGAAGTTGTATTATGTCTGGTAGCTGTACCGATTTCTATTCCATATAGAATGGAGGATTATGTATGAGCGTGATACCTGAAGTGAAGTGCCGCCGCTGCGGGGAAAGCTTTTCCGCGCTGCGCAGCCGCTGCCCGAATTGCGGCACACGCAGGGTGACACAGAGCGCGCGTACCCCCGGCGCAACGCCGTCAACCGTCAAGGGCACCGCCGCCTACGAGCGGGCCGAGACGAATACAAAGTGGCAGATGATCTTTGGCCTGATCCTGGTGGTCGCGGTGATCCTCGCGGTGATCGTCATGGTTTCTACCAGCCTCAACGGCCTCGACAACGGAGGCTCCGTCGGCAGGGCGTCCACACCGCCTCCCGCGACGGTGGCCCCGCCCACCATCGACACGCCTCCCACGCCGCCTCCCACGCCGACGCCCACGGTTGAGTCGATCAAGATCTTCAACTTCAACAACGAGATCACGAGCGACTTTACCATGCACATGGGCGACGCGCCCGTCACCCTGCAGGCGACCGCCTACCCGGTGGAGCAGTTCACCGACGCCCGCTTCACCTGGACCTGCAGCGACGAGTCCCTGCTGAAGCTGACCGTCAGCGAGGATACCAAGGAGTGCAAGTGCGAGATCCTCGGCACCCGCAACGGAGGCGTGAGCCTGACCGCCGCCTGCAACGGCACGGAGCTCAAGCTGATCGTCTACCTCGTCAACTGAGCGCGGACAAGATGAAAAACGGACCTGCCCCGGCAGGTCCGTTTTTCCTTTGGCCGCTCCGGCAAAAGATTTGCGGCGGCCGCGGAAAAAACTTGACAAGCGCCGCCCAATAGGGTACAATACCCCTTGCCGAAACCGACGGACGATTGGCGCAGCTGGTAGCGCATCCGCTTGACGTGCGGGAGGTCACAAGTTCGAGTCTTGTATCGTCCACCAAAAAGAATGGCTCCACCAAAGGCGGGGCCATTCTTTTTGCGCAGTGTGGGTAGACTCGAACTTGTGACCCGTGTCGAAGGCACGTTGAGCGAAGCGGATCGGCGCCGGAGGGCGGCTGCGGAGCAGCAGGCCGCCACAAGTTCGAGTCTTGTATCGTCCACCAAAAAGAATGGCTCCACCAAAGGCAGGGCCATTCTTTTTGCGCAGTGTGGGTAGACTCGAACTTGTGACAAATTGAGCCCGCGCAAATCAGATCCGGTTTTTTTCGACAAAGGAATCCTGTTGACAAAACCTCGCGGCGACGGTATGCTAAAATCAGGAGCGGGGGTGTGCTTCCCCCGGAAAACAAAAAATGAAGATAAGGAGGAAATCACGATGAAAAAAAGAATCGCGCTTCTGCTCGCGATGTTCATGCTGATGTCCGTTTTCTCCTGCGGGACGGCCTTTGCCGACACGCCCGAAGTGAGCAACGGCGAGCTGCTGGACATTGCGCAGGTCATGGTCAAGGCATCCATGAACAAGGCGGAGGAGATTAAGGTCCCCATGGTCATCACGGTGATGGATATGGGCGGCAACATCGTCCTCTTCCACCGGATGGAGGGCTCCCTGCTGGCGAGTATGGAGATCTCCCAGAATAAGGCCTACACTGCGGTCGCCCTCAAAATGCCGAGTGAGGACGTGAAGAAGCTTGCCCAGGCGGGGGAGGAGCTGCAGGGCATTGCCGTGCAGCATGCCGGTAAGATCGTCGAATTCGGCGGCGGATTCCCGATCATGAAAGACGGCGTGCAAATCGGCGGCATCGGCGTCTCCGGCGGCAGCGTGGCGGAGGATACCTCGGTCGCCAAGGCCGGTCTTGAAGCCTTTGAGAAGGGCGAGGATCCCGAACTGACCGCCTCCGGCGGCGAGCTGCTGGACATGGCTATGCTCATGGCCGAGGCTGCGCAGCAGAAAGCTGTGGAGATCAAGGTGCCCATGGTTATCAGCGTGGTGGACATGGACGGCAATCTTGTCCTGCTTCACCGCATGGAGAATTCCCTGCTGGCCAGCCTCGAGATCTCCCCGAACAAGGCTTTCACCGCGGTCGCCCTCAAGATGCCGAGCGCGGACGTGAAGAAGCTTGCCCAGAGGGGTGAGGAGCTGCAGGGCATCGCCGTACAGCATGCGGGCCGTATCGTGGAATTCGGCGGTGGCATTCCCATCGTTGTGGATGACGTGCAGGTCGGCGGCATCGGCGTCTCCGGCGGCAGCGTGGCGGAGGATACCTCGGTCGCCGAGGCCGGTCTGGCGGCGCTCAAATAATCGCAGAACAGGCAATTCCTTTGAAGCGCCCCGGCTTTTGCCGGGGCGCTCAAGCTGTCGACAAAGTCGATTTCCTGTCATTTTTAGAAAAGAACGGATTGCCGCGCCGGTGTGTTCACCGACTCGCAATGACATGCCTTGGGCTTTGTCTGCACAGCAAGCGCCTTTCCCGCTGCGGGAAAGGCGCTTGAACTTATGCTGCCGGCTGCGGTGTGGGCGGTACGTCCGTCTGCGCATCGGCGGCAGCCCCCGCCGCGGGATCGCTCCCGGGCCAGAGCGGGGTGAGGACCGAGATGGCGCGGATGTACAAATGCTCCTCCGAGATCTGATCGCCGAAGAAGACGAAGGCGATCAAATGGTCCAGGCAGGTTTTTCCGAAAACACAGGAGCCGAATACGGAGGGGTCGGCGTCGGCGATGCGCTGCCGGAAGCGGAAGCTCTCGTTGAAGACCTCGTTTGTGAAGTACCCGTTTTGTACCATATCCAGATACTCCTTGCGGTCGTGGATCACAAAGCTGCCGCCGTCCGTGAAGAACTGAAGGGGGAAGGCGATCCGGTCGGTCAGCGCCTCCCAGTCCTCGTCGATGATGGCCTGCTGCACCGAGGCGGCGAAGTTTGCCTCCGGCGTGCCCGCCTCACGGCGGTAGCTCGGCTCCGCCGCGAAGGGATTGGCCAGATCCTCCACCGCGCCGCGGTACTCGAGTCCCTCCTCGTAAAAAAGCTCGGCCTTCACCAGCGCGCCGCTGTCATCCACATCGTACATATCGTCCAGTCCGGTCAACGGCGCGTCGTTCCAGGTCTTGTCGCCGCACTCGCGGAACTGGAAGGCCGGGCTCGGCACGTCATGGACGTCGCAGTCGACGAAGCGGATCCCGTCGGTCTGGAAGAAGTTCCCCGCGCCCTGCGAGCACTCATAGATCTCGGTCTGCAGGACGGACAGGGAGCTGCAGTTGGCGGCCTGAATGCCCAGGATCCCGCAGCCGTACAGACCCATGTTCTGCAGCGTGACCTCGCTGCAGTTCTGGAAGTTCAGCACGCCGCCCGAGCAGGAGCCCGGCTCCTTTGTGTGCCCGGCCGTGAAGTCCGTCAGTTGGATCCTGTCGCAGTCGCGGAAGGAGAGCACGTCCGCGTAGCGCGGGATGGCGGCGAGGGTCGTGGCCGTCCGGTCGGCGTGGGAAGTACCGATGCTCAGGCCGCTGAGGTCGTGGATGACAAGCGCGGGACCGTCGTGGCTGTCCTGCCAGTAGTAGTATTCCCCGCCGACGGAGCCGTAGTTCGAGGCGGTGGAGAGGTCGAAGAGCTCGCCCTCCAGGAGGATGCTGCGGTCGGGACCGATGGCGGCGAGAAATTCGTCCACGGTGCGGACAAGGATCGAGCCACCGGGGCGCACGTCCGCGGCGGCGCTGACAGGCGCGGGCGTGACGGCGGTGTCCGGATCGATTTCGCGGAGGGTCATGGACTCAAAGTCCGCGGCGTCGAGGAGCTTGCCGGTCACATCGTTGGCGTATACGCCTGCGCTTTGCACCCAGCTGCGCGTACCGTTGTCGCGGAATTCGCAGCCGTCCACCGTGGCGCCGTACTGCTCGAACTGGAACACGCCGCTGTCAAAGCGGTTGTCGTGCACCTCGTTCGAGAGGAAGACGGCGTCTTTCGTATAGTTGAGCTGCAGCAGGAACTGGGCGGCATTGTCGTGCACGCGGTTGTTGTGGATCACGACATGGTCGGAATAGGCGGCGGTGAAAAGCGATATGCCCGAGCCCTGCCCCTCGCGGGTGCCGTGGCGGTAGATTTCGCAGTCCTCCACGCGCACGCTGCGGCATTGATGGGCGGAGACGGCATGGAAGCTGCACTCGTAGATGCTGCAGCCGGTGACGGACAGCCCGTTGGTATCCGCCGCGTCCACGCCGATGGTGCCGCAGCCGTAGAGTCCGCAGGCGTCGATGTTGACGTCCGTGCAGTTTTCCAGCCGCAGGACGCCGCCCGAGCAAAAGCCGGGCTCCGCGGTGTGCCCCGCGGTCAGCCCCGAGACGCTGAGATTGCGGCAGCCGACGAAGCGGAGGACGTTCGCGTATCTCGGGACGGCGGCGATCGTGGTCTGATCCATGCCGGCGCCGCGGATCGTGAGGCCATCGACGTTCTGAATGGCAAGCTCCGCATTGGGCTCGTCCCCGTCGCCCCCGACCGTCCTCCATGTGTAGCAGGGATTGGAGGACTCCCCGCCGTAGTCGGAGGCGGCGGAGAGATCATACTCTCCGGCCTCCAGAACAATCGTTGCGTTCGGTGCGATGGCGGCGAGAAATTCGTCCACGTTTGTGACGCGGACCGCGCCATCCTCAAGGGCAGGGGCGGATTCTCCGCTCTGTGCCTTCGGACCGGCGGCGACACTGCAGCCGGTCAGGAGCGCGAGGGCCAGAAGCGAGGCCAGCAGGCGCGCTCCGCTCTTTTTGTAATTCATGATTTGAACCAGCCTTTCTTTCAGGTTCCGCTTCTCTGTGGCGAAGGTGGTGGCGACCACCCCCGCGGGCAGCGCCGACATGGCCGCCATCGACAGCAGCGCGTTGCCGTAGGACCGCCTCTCCTCACCGCTCATGGAGCGCAGCAGCATCTCGTCGCAGCTCAGCTCGCAGGCGCGGTTGAGCTCTCTCCGAACGACCCAGCTCAGGGGATTGAACCAGTGCGCGGAGAGAATTGCGGCCGCGACCCACTTGTAGAGCGTATCCAGGCGGCGATAATGCATCAGCTCATGGCGAAAAACGTTGAGGAGCGTCTCTTCGTCGCAGGCATGCTCCGGCAGGACGATCGCCGGGGAGAACACGCCGAACGTCAACGGCGTGCGTACCGCGGCGGAGCGATAGAGCGCGGGCTTGCGCCCGGGGATAGAGGCATAGAGCGCACAGGCGAAGCGGTCAGGCCTGCGCAGCTCACGCCGGAGGCGGACGGTGAAGCGCAGATAGGCGGCGGCCGTCAGTCCCAGGCTCAGCGCGGTTCCGATTCCCCAGACAGAGAGCCAGAGCCCCGGCGAGCGCCAGCTTATGGCGACGGCACGCTTGGGCGACGCCGCGGGCTCCCGGGCCTCCGCCCTTTCTGCGGCCTGCGCGGGGAGCTGCGCTTCGGCCGGGACGACAGGCGCCCCGTCGGGGGCGGCGTTCGGCAGGAAGAATTCGGGGGCCTGCCCGCCGTGCTCCTCCGCGGGCGCTGCGCTGTATGCGGCGGGCGCGGGGGCCGCCGTTTCCGCGGCGGTCGGGATCAGCCCCGGGAGGGGCAGGGCGAAACGCAGCAGCACCAGGAGCCAGGCATAGTAATACACCGTGCTCGGCATCCTCCGCAGGACAAAATAGCGCAGCGCAAGGAGGAGCAGCGCAGGAACGCTGCCGCCGAGGGTCAGAAGCAGGAGCAGTTTCATCGCTCATCCCTCCACCTTGAACAGCCGCCGCAGCTCGTCCAGATCCTCCTGACTGAGGCCGTCCGAGCGGACAAGCGCGGCAACCAGATCGCGCGCGCGCCCGTTGTAAAGGCGGCAGATCAGATCCTCCGTCGCCCATGCGCTGTACTCTCTCTCGCTGATGAGCGGAGAATAGAAGAACACATTCCGTTTTTCCTGTTGGACAGCGCCCTTTGTTACAAGCCGGGAGATCAGGGTCTTGATGGTCGCAGGCTCCCATCCTTTTGCCCTCTGCAGCTTTTCACGAATCTCCGTGACGGGCAGAGCGTCCTCCGCGCGCCACAAAAGCTTCATGACCTCCAGCTCGGAGCCGGTGATTCTACTGGCAAGAACATTTGACATGATACGAACCTCCCGCGGAAAGTCTACAATTGTAGCTCGAGTGCCTTTACTGTACCACGACAGATGACAGTTGTCAACTGGGAAAAAGTATTTTTTGTGCCGCCCGCGGGGCCGGGGGCCGCCCGTCCGGCGCAGATTGACGGTTTACAGGGCCCTCAAGGAATGATAAAATATGAGAAAATTCCGGGATCACGGGGGCGATTTTCCATGCAGTCCAAAGCGATCATGACGACGGAGAGGCTTCTGCTGCGGCGGATGGAGGAGAGCGATTTTGAGCTGATTTACCGCCTGTACTCCGACGAGGAACTCCTGCGCTATTCCCCCTTCGATGTGATGGACCGGGAGGCCGCCCGGCGGCATCTTGAAGGCATCCTGCGGGAGTGGGAGGAGCCGGTGATCACCAACCGCGAGTATGTCGTGGTCCGCAGAGAGGACGGGGCGGCCCTCGGCCGCTGCCACATCGAGCTGGACCGCGACACGGACACGGCGATGATCGGCAGCCATCTGCTCAAGGAGGCCTGGGGGAAGGGCTATGCGACGGAGCTTGCGCGAAAGCTCATAGCCTACAGCTTCGGCGTGCTCGGGGTGCACCGCGTCAACGCGCGCTGCAACCCCGACAACATGGGCTCGCGAACCGTCCTGGAACGCTGCGGCCTGCGTCTGGAGGCGCATTTCCTCCAAAAGTGCCGCTATGTCAAGCACGGCGTAAGCGAATGGCGCGACGAGCTCGAATACGCCCTGCTGCGCTCGGAGTGGCTGCAGCGTCAGCAGGGAAAGCCGGGGGCTTTCTGCTGCAGCAGCCCCATCGGAGGGACGGAGAGCGGAGAATGAAGACAGTCTATTTCATGCGCCACGGCGAGACAGAACTCAACAAAGAGGGCCGGATGCAGGGCCAGAGCGACGTTCCGCTCAACGGAAGGGGACGGGAGCAGGCCCGGCGCGCCGGCGCGCGCTTCGCCGCGCAGGGCCTGCGCTTTGACCGCGTGCTCTCCAGCCCCCTGAGCCGGGCGCTGGAGACGGCGGCGCTGGCCTCCGGGCGCGCCCCGGAGGAGATCGCCGCCGACGCGCGCCTGCTCGAGATGAGCTACGGCCCCTACGAGGGCCTCCGCTTTGAGGACCTGGGCGCGGAGGTCTTTCGCTTCCTCTACGACCCGGAGCACATCCCCGCGCCCGAGGGCATGGAGCCGATCCCGGCGCTGCTGCGCCGCACGGGGGACTTCTGGGAAGAGCTCTGTGCGGACGACGCGGAGGAGCGGGTGCTGGTGGTGAGCCACGGCGTCGCTCTCCGGGCCGTGATGCGCTCGCTCCTGGGCGACGCGGGCGCCTGGAGCATGCCGATCGAAAACTGCGTGCTGTACCGCTGCCGCGTCGAGAACGGGCGCTGCACGGATTTTGCGAAGGTCGAACATGACGATGATGACTGAAGATCAGAGAATCGACCGCTGCGTGCCGCTGGTCGTCTCGTGGTGCCGGCGGGTGCGGCGCATGCTGCCCTGGCGGCTCGAGCCGACGCCCTACCGGGTCTGGATCTCGGAGATCATGCTCCAGCAGACCCGCATCGAGGCGGTGCTCGGCTACTATGAACGCTTCCTGGCGGAGCTGCCCACGGTGGAGGCGCTGGCAGCGTGTGAGGACGACCGCCTGCTCAAGCTCTGGGAGGGCCTCGGCTACTACAGCCGCGCGCGCAACCTCAAAAAGGCGGCGCGGCAGCTCGTGGAGCGGCACGGCGGCCGCCTGCCCGGGAGTGCGGCGGAACTGAAAAAGCTGCCCGGGATCGGCGCGTACACCGCCGGGGCCATCGCCTCCATCGCCTTCGGGCAGCCGGAGCCCGCAGTGGACGGGAACGTCCTGCGCGTGCTCTCGCGCGTGCTCGAGAGCCGGGAGGACGTGGGGCTGGACGCGACGCGAAAGCGCGCCGCGGCGCTTTTGCGCGCCCACTACCCGACGGGGGAGGACGCGGCGCTGCTCACGGAGGGGCTCATGGAGCTGGGCGAGACGCTCTGCATCCCGAACGGGGAGGCCAGGTGCGAGCTCTGCCCGCTGCGCGGCTGCTGCCTTGCCTGCGAGCACGGCACGGCAGCCCGGCTTCCCGTGAAGAGCCCGCCGCGCGAGAGGCGCGTGGAGGAGCGCACGGTGCTGCTGCTGCGCTGCGGCGAAAAATACGCCGTCCGGCGCCGTCCGGCGCGCGGGCTGCTCGCGGGGCTCTGGGAGTTCCCGGCGCTGGTGGGCTTTCTCAGCGCGGAGGAGACGGTCGCGGAGCTTGAGAAACAGGGCGCGGTCGTGCTTGGCTGCGAGCCCTGTGGCGAGGCCCGGCACCTCTTCACCCACGTCGAATGGCGCATGCGCGGCTACCGGGTGGACTGCGCGCGCGAATGGGGAGACTTCCTCTGGCGAAGCCCCGGGCAGATCGCGGCGGAGCATCCCATCCCCACGGCGCTGCGCTATTTTCAGCGCGTGACGGAGGAGCGCCCATGAGCGAGATCGAGATCCTCCGCAGCCGGAGAAAGAGCCTGGCCGTCGAGGTCAGGAGCGACGGGCGCGTGCTCGTGCGCGCGCCGCGCTGGCTGCCGCGCGCGGCGATCTACGCCTTTCTCGAGCGCAGACGGCCCTGGATCGAGGAGCGTCTGCGCGCCGCCGCGGAATACCGCGCGGCCCACCCTCCGGCGGAGACGCTCACGGAGGAGGAGCTGCGCGCGCTCGCCGCGCAGGCGAGGAAGCGCATCGCCGCGCGCGCGGAGTTCTTCGCGCCCCTCGTGGGCGTGCAGTACGGGCGTATCGCCATCCGCCGGCAGCGCAGCCGCTGGGGCAGCTGCAGCAGCAAGGGAAATCTCAACTTCAACTGCCTGCTGATGCTCGCGCCGCCGGAGGTGCTGGATTATGTGGTGGTGCACGAGCTGTGCCACCTGAGGGAGATGAACCACTCGCCTCGCTTTTGGGCGGAGCTCCGGCGCGTCCTGCCGGATTACGAGCGCCCCCGGCGCTGGCTGCGGGAAAACGGCGGCGCCCTGCTCGCGCGCCTGCCGGAAAAATAAGGAAAACGGCCTGACTTTCGTCAGGCCGTTTTTTGCAGCTTTTGGCGTCACAGTTCCCCGTCCGCGAGGCGCGACACCAGCGCCTGCATCTCCCCCCTGGAGCGCACCGCGTGCGTCAGCCGGAGGATCTCGTTTTTCTGCGCCTCGTTCATCGCTTCAAATTTCCGCATGGCTGTCTCGTTCTGCGCGAGGGCCATGCCGAAGCCGAGGGGCAGCGCGGTTTTCTCCATGCGTCCTCCTCACCCTGAGGCTGCCCGCCGGGATCCGGAGATCCCGGCGGGCTCTGAAAAAGCTCAGCGCTGGTTCTGCCGGTTCTGCTGATTCTGCTGGTTCTGCTGGTTCTGCTTGTTGCGCTGATTCTGCTGGTTCTGCTGGTTCTGCTGGTTCTGCTGGTTCTGCTGGTTCTGCTGCTCGCGCTGGTTCTGGTTGTTCTGGTTGCTCATGTTTTCACCTCCAAGAATCGGACGCTTATAGTTTGCCTCAAGGGTGGAAAACTATACAGCAAAGATGAAAACAGGAGGAGCGCAAAGGATGCTTTTGATCCAGAACGGATGGCTGTACACGATGGAGACGGAGCGGCCGCTGCGGGCGGACCTGCTCGTGAAAAACAAAAAAATCGCGAGGATCGCGGAGCGCATCGAGCCCTCGCCGGACATGGAGCTCTTCGACGCTGAGGGGCTGGCGGTGCTGCCGGGCTTTCTCGACGCGCACAGCCACATCGGCAT
>Ga0079305_1002837_pt1 | contig 13432 bp, 8 predicted proteins | sample LMS_cellobiose_e_FD_79183 | JGI IMG/M metagenome (GOLD analysis project Ga0079305, IMG submission 79183) | Rumen-fistulated moose microbial communities from Alaska, USA - LMS_cellobiose_enrichment | ecosystem: Host-associated > Mammals > Digestive system > Stomach > Rumen fluid ... | reverse complement strand
CGACCCGCCCTTTCCACCGGCGAGGCGTTCGCCCGGAGCATTGACCGGGACTTCGGGAACTAGGCATCGCACAGGCGCATGGACGAGCTCGGCCGGACGCTGGACGCGACGCTGAAAAAGGCGGAGGAGGCGCACCCGCTGGCCTACGCGCTCGGCGGCGCGGTGGGGACGATCCCGCTGGTGAACGGCGTCGCCGCCGCGGTGGGCGCGATCCCGGGCGTGGAAGCCCTGGGCGCGAATCTCCGTGCCGCGCTTACCGGCGGCGCGGTCCGGAGCGCAGCCGGATTGATGAACCGGCTCGGAGATGTGACCGCGGGCAGAATGGACCCGCGGGAATACTTGCTCGACGCAGGCCGCGGCGCGTGGGAAGGCGCAATCACCGCCGGCGCCGCGGAGGAGCTCTCCGAGCTGGGACGGGAGCTTCTGCTTCGGGGAAATGCCGGGAGCGACGCTGCCGGTCTGCTTCCCGGAACAGCGGGCGGCCACGGGAAGCTGCGCGACATCCTCGGCCTGCTCGGGACCGGGCAAAACGACTTGACGAAGAACGCGGCGGACGCCGCGGCAGCGGCTGCCGGCTACCTCGACCGCGCCGCGGCCATAGGCGACGAGGCGGCCTACCGCACGGCCCTGTCCGTGCTGCGCGGCAGCGCCCGCGAGCTGCGTACCCTCGCCCCGGCCCTGCCCTCCGCCCGGGCGGCCGCGGCCGCGGAGCTCGCCGCCGACGTTGCCGCCGCGCTGCCTGGGAATGTCCATAGCGCGGCGCAGACATTGACCAAAGGCTACAATCACGATACGGCCACATCAATGAACACCTCCCATGATCTATACAAAAATGATGCCAATGGAGATCATGATATATTTGATCCGTCAGCTGAAACGCATAACAGACAGGACAACGACCGAAACTATTTCACCGCGGCCAGCAATGAAGGAAAAGCTCTGATCAATGAAGTGAGATCCCGCGGTTACAAGATCACAGAAGAGGATGTCATTGGAATCGTCAGAGATCCCATGAACAAGGTCGTTTGGCTTGAAAGGGGACACCTTGACGGGAGACCCAGCGGAAGAGCACATATTGTCGATCAACATGAGACTCATTTTGCAAGCAAAGGAATTCCGCTGAACGATTTGGACGATTTCATCCTTAACGCTGTCGCACAGGGGAAAATCGTCGGTGTGCAGGGAAGAGGAAGGACGATATACGAGACTGTTTATCACGGAAAAACATATCGGGTCGCGGTGACGATCGGAGATAACGGGTATATCGTGGGAGCAAACCCCACTTAGAAGGAGAAAATCGTATGGTGGAAAGAATAATACTGATGCCAGAATATGGCTGCTATCCTGTCTGGCTGATAGATGAGCACGGCAGCATCATTGATACACGCCTTCCGGATGAGCTGCGGGCGGATACGGAGTTGGACGCAAGGTTCAATGAGATCGCGGACCGATACGAAGCACTGTTCATCAACAACGAGCGCGAATTTTCCTATATCGGTTTTTCTTCTCCTGCGGACAAGGCGCGCTTTATACGGGACTGGAACGCGCTGGTAGAAGAGATCACTCGGAAAACTGGCGGAAGATACGAGATCGTTGACAACATCGGAAAGGCATTCCCCCGTTCGAACAGCGATTCGCTGAGCAAACCGTAACCGAACGCGCCGCACGGGTTATCCGTGCGGCGCGTTTGCATATCGGACGGCAGGCCTTATCCCTCGATCACGCAGGAAAAGTAGAGGATGATATAACCGTAGAAATCATCCAGCAGGATCACCGTGTCGCCGGGCCGGCGGGAGCGGTCGAAGCACCACGCGTCGGCGACGCCGACGAAGTAGCCGGGCTCGATGATAAGCAGCTTCCCGGCGCCCTGAGACGGCCCGTATTTCTTCATGGTCTTTCCCATGGAATCCTCCGTCGCTTCGCCGGACAGCCATTCGTCATAGATGGCTTCAGCCCGAAGCCGCGCCGCCTCCAGCGCCGTGGCGGATCCCTCCTGCTCGGGAGGGATGATCAGGAAGCGTACGCCGACCTTGTAGGTCTCGTATTCGATCATCGGGTGCTGCAGCGCCCGGAATTCCTCGATCGTCAGCGCATCGCCGGCACCGTGGTAGAGCGCGGCCGCGCGGTCGATCGGGATGGCGAGGTTCAGGTTCTGCCCGTCGATGTAGAAGGCGGAGGTGACGCCGACGACCTCGCCGCTATCGTTCATCAGCGCGCCGCCGCTGCTGCCATGGGAAATCGGCGCAGTGAACTGGATGTACTCCTGCCGGTCGATCGTGGAATAGCCGCTCACGGTTCCGGTGGATACCATGTTGTGCAGACCGAGCGGACTTCCGATCGCGACGACGCTTTCCCCCTTCCGGAGCGCCGAGGCGGCCGCGGGCGTCAGCATGGGGTAATCGCGCACGGCATCCATGCGGAGCAGCGCGAGGTCCTGCGTCTCGTCATAAGCGAGCACGGCGCTGACGGAAAGCTCCCGTCCGTCCTCGTCGACAGCCCGAATTGCGCCGGCATCCTTTATGACATGGAAATTCGTGACAAGAAGGCCTTTCTCAAACGCGGCGAAGGCGCTGCCCGTCGCGACGGGCTCGCCGCTGCTGTCCAGGATGTCCAGCGTGAAGACGCTGCGGCAGGCGGAGGCGATCGCGTCAGTATCCTGAGAAAAGGGTTTTTCGGAGGAGGAAATGCTCCCGGACGCGGCTGTCGGCAGCGGCGTCTGCTTCCCGCACGCCTCGGCCAGCGCGCGGGATTCCCTGTAATCGCCCAACTGTCCGAAATGATACTGCGCTTCCCGGTAGAGCCCATCCTCGTAATACTTCCCCGCCAGCAGGTATTCCTTCAGCGCGTCGTATCCGGCCACATCCGCGTCCAGCCCGAGCCCGGGGAGGTTCAGCTTCTCAAAGCGCTCCAGCGTCTCATACCCGGCGGCGAACTGCCGCTGCGCCGCGCAGCGCTCCGCTCTGCGCACCATGCCCTGCAGCAGCGGACGATAGCCCAGCGCGAAGGCAGCCGCCAGCGCCGCGACGACCGCCGCGACGAGGAGGATCGTCCGAATGCCCCGCTTCTTTTTCCGCGCGCCCTCGCCGTATTTCGTGCCGCACACGCCGCAGTAGAGCCTCCCGTCCTCCAGCGGACTGCCGCAGCGCCGACAGAGCCGCTTCGGCGCGCTTCCCGCTTCTGCTTCGGCGCGCGTGTCCTCTCTGCGTATGGTCTCGGCAACGATCTCGTCAAAGGACAGCCCGACCGGCGCGCCGCAGAAGGGACAGCGCGCGCTGCTCTCCGGGACGGCCTTCCCGCATTTTCCGCAAAACAGGGTCGAGGCCTTCGGCCGCGCGACGGAGTCGGGCGGGGGAGCGGCCGCCGTCCGGGCTTCGCCGGGGGCGGGTTCGTCAGCGGACACCCGGGGCTCGCCGGGACCCATACCGTCAGCGCCCGGCGCCGGGTCGGGCCGTTGGCGCGCCCACGACGTCTCCTCCTCGGGCGGAGTCTTTTTCTTCTTCCGTACGAGCGCCCGGACGCCGTCGAAGACGATGCTGAGCAAAACGGCGATGCCGAATGCTTCGCCGGCGCGGTAGGCGATCCTGGCTGCTCCGGAGGTGCTTTTGCTTTGCAATCCGCTCGTTGACTCGCGATCCGTAAAGGAAATGCTGCTGAGCACGCGCTGCGCCAGCGCCTCCGGCGGCTGCGGGGCGCTTCCGCTGCGTTGGATCGAGTGGACCGTGAACTGGATGATCCTGTAATTGCGGACCGTAAGATATTCGATGAGGCTGTCCGTGACGCCATCCAGCGGCCTCGAGGCGTACACCTTGATATACTTCGATCCCGCGTGATCGACCAGCTCGAAGCGCTCCAGTGTGGCGCCGAGCCCGTCAAGCACTTCTTTTGTGTCCTCCTCGACTTCCTCTCTGAGCTCTTCGTCGGAAATGCTTTCGAGCGTCATGTATTCGGAGGGCTTCACAATCACCACGATCTCATCCTGACCGTCAGGGCTGAGTGCATCGAGGTATACGTCTATTTCCGTCAGCATGCTCCGTGCTTCCTCCGACGTCATGCCCAGCGCTTCCAGCGCGGGGTCGTCCGCGTCCATGTCCCGGGTCAGGACGTAATAGTCCGACGGCACCGAGATCTGCATGCTCGCTTCCGGAATGTAATACTGCTTGTTGGTCTTGTATTCCGGCTCCGCAGCGGCGGCCGACGGCGCGCACAGCATGGCCAGCAGCGTTGTCAAAACCAGCGCGCAGATGACAGCGCAGCTGGGTTTCCTGCCACAGGTCCTCATTCCTCTACCTCCCGGCGCTTTTGCCGACTGCTTCCCGGCCGCGGCAATCCCTGGCGCGGCCTGTCTCCACCAGATGCCCTCCCGTCTCCGACCTCTCGCCGCGCGTCGGGCGCACCCCCGCGCGGTCACTCCGATCCCGTCAGGTCAGGTACGGGATCGGATCGGTAAAATAACGCTCGTCGATGTCCTCGGGGGTCGCGTACTTCCCGATCATGACGAAGATCTCCTTGTCGCCCTCCGGGGTCGTGGTCGCGCCGAAGCCGCGCCCGACGCTGTACATCCGGTCCCAGTTGTCCAGGAAGCAGAGGTTGTCGCTGCGGAAGCCGAAGCGGTCGGACAGGATCTTCTCCAGATTCTGCTCGGTCACGCTGATGAAGTACATGCCCTCCTTGATCCGGACATAGTCGGCGGGCTCGTCGCTGCTGGGCATCTCCTTCATGAGCTCGCGGAAGCGCTTCGTGCTGTCGGGGAGGTCCGCGCTGTCCACGCGGTTTTTCGGATAGCCGATGCGGTACCAGTGGGAATCGTGATAGACGTGGATGGTGGAGAGGTTGTGGCCGTAGACCCAGCGCACGCCGGTCCCGGTGACGTCGTTCGTGAAGCCGTGGCGGCGCAGGTCCGTGTGCGGCTTTCCCTCGATCTCGATGTAGCCGAAGCCGAAATGGGTGTCGATCAGGTAGGGGTAGAGGGGGTTCTCGCCCGCGGCGCAGCGCAGGAAGGTGACCAGCTCGTTCTCCAGGTCGATGACCCAGACGTGGTTCTCCCGCGGGGTCGTGTCGGCGAGGGTATAGGTGAGCAGATAGGTGTCGTCGTCCGCTTTCCGGCACTCATAGGTCTCCTGTTTCGGCGCGCCGCCGTCCCGGAACCACTCCAGCTCGGTCTTCCCGTTGACGCGCAGCGTGCAGACGCCGGCGTTCTCCCCGGTGTCGATGACGAAGCGGAACTCCTGTCCCGCCAGCTCGTAGCAGCGGGGCGGGCAGAACTGGTTGATCGACTTTTTGCCCGCGATCGGGGAATATTTCTTGATGAGATCCATCCGGATCCCTCCCTTCTGATGAATGAATCCACAATAGCACACGTTCCGCGCGTTGTCTACCCCTCCGCGCTTCGGTGAGGGCTGGACAGCGCGCCGGGCCCCGTGCTATACTGGATCTGCCAAAAACAAGACAAAGGAGCGAGGGCCATGTATCAACTCTGGGACGCGCTGGAGCGCGCGAAGAAAATGAAATGGGTGGACCTGACCCACCCGATGGACAACACGAGCCCCTACTGGAGCGGCATCCCCGACGGCTCCGTGGAGCTGAGCAAAACCGTCTTCGACTGGGGCAACCCGATGCTGGAATGCCTGATCCAGACCTTCAAATTCCCCGGCCAGTTCGGCACCCACGTCGACTTTCCCGGCCACTTCGTCAAGGGCGCGCCGCTGAGCGAGGCCTACGGTGTTCAGAACGCGGTCTGGCCGCTCTGCGTCGTCGACATCACGGACAAGGTGGCGCGGGACGTGCACTACGCCGTGACCGCGGACGACATCCGGGCCTGGGAGGCGAAGTACGGCCCGATCCCCGACGGGGCCTTCGTCGCGCTGCGCACCGACTGGTCGAAGCGCTGGCCGGACATGGACGCCCTGAGCGGCATCGCCGAAGACGGGAGCGAGAACTTCCCCGGCTGGTCGCTGGACGCGCTGAAGTACATCTATGAGGAGCGCTCCGCCGCCGCCAACGGCCACGAGACGCTGGACACCGACGCCTCGGCCGAGGCCGCGAAGGCGGAGGACCTGGCCTGCGAGCGCTACGTTTTGGAGAAGGGCAAGCTGCAGATCGAGGTCCTGTGCAACCTCGACCAGCTCCCGCCCGCGGGCGCGGTGCTGATCGCCGCCTGGCCGAACTTCACCGGCGCGACAGGCCTCCCCGTCCGCTGCTGGGCCGTCTGCGAGGAATGACGCCGGGCGCGGGCGATCAAAACGCCCGCCGGACGGATCCCCGCAAAATAAACCGGAACGCCGTAAGCCAATGTCATTAAGATAAGCACAAAATACCCCCGTTTTGGGGTGGAGACAGCTTCTCCACCGCTTAACGGGGGCTGCATTTTCGGCAGTTTCCATTAAGAGAGTGAACGGTTTGTAAACAATTCAACCGACCACTTGACTTTCCCTGCTTTTACGGTAAGCTATAACTAAACACCGCGATGAACGCGATTCGCAGGCAGTACGAGAGACTATGTTAAAAGCGAGTAATGAGAGTTTTTTGTTGATTTTTTGTATTTTTAAAAGCATTTAATTTCGAGAGTTAGCCAACAAAGAGAGTATAGCAAGACAGTCAGAATTAAAGTAGCGAACACATGGACACCAAGCGGTACGCGCCCTGTCAAAGGGCGTGCGTTTGGTGTCCTTTTCATCTGGTGATAACTGGACTGGAGGCTTACTCTCAATGAATTTTTATGTTGCTTTTATTTGCAACGTCTTGAATACAATCATCAAAGATGTTGCTGCACAACGTAGCCGTGGCAAGAGGTTTTCGCGTCATAGCATCCTTTCTCTTCCGACGATGATTCGCTTACTACTCGGCGCGGAAGGCGGTACTCTTGACACCGTTCTGCACAGCGCAGGTATTAAGGCAAGCGCATCCGCAGTCAGTCAGCGTCGTGCTCAGATTGAGCCGGAAGTGTTTAGAGAAGTTTTTGATCGCTTCAATACTGATTGCCCGGACAGCGAGTATTACAACGGCTATCGTATCATGGCAGTAGACGGCACCGCTATCAATTTGCCCCGCAATCCCGCATCCCCATCTTTCGTTCGCAACGACGGTATACCGAAGGGCGTCAATCAACTCCATCTCACACCGCTTTACGACTTAATGAGCCGAACATTCTTCGATGCCGTGATACAACCAGAACCGAAAAATGATGAAATAGGCGCTTTGATTTCAATGCTTGAGCGGAACACCTTTAGAGAGAAAACGCTGATAATAGGCGACAGGCGGTATGAATCTTATAACCTTATCGCGCATCTGCTGGAAAAGCCGAATGTTGATTTTTTGATCCGAATCAAACAGAACTATTCGGCGATGCGTGAAGTGGCGAAGTTGCCTATGTTGGAGTTGGATTGCGACATATCTTTTTCGATATGCACAACGCAGAAGAACGCCGACAAAGCAGACGCGAACAATGTTTATCTTTCCGTTCCGAAGAAGGTAAAACCGGGATCAAAGACGAGACGAGCACGCTGGGACTTTGACAATCATTACCCCATGAAGTTTCGTATCTGTCGCTTTCAGCTTGAAAATGGTGACTATGAAACGATTGCGACCTCGTTGCCGCGCTCCTTTACTCTGGATATGATCCGTGAACTATATCATCTTCGCTGGGGTATTGAAACGAGCTTTCGCGACCTAAAGTATTCGCTGGGGCTTGTTAATCTCCACGGGAAGTCAGACGCTTTCGCGGAGCAAGAGATTTACGCCAGCATGACGATGTTCAATTTCACCAGCCGCATTTGTCAAGAAATCGTGATAGCCCAACCGACAAATGGCGTTTATGCGTATAAGGTCAACTATAAGATGGCCGTAATGCTCTGCCGCGAGTTCATCCGAACACAGTCAACTGCCTATGGTCAACTCGTAGCAAACATTTCTCATTACACCGTTCCGACTCGCCCGGGGCGGCAAGGTCAGCGAGATTTGAAGACGAAAAGTTTTCCCGGCTTTGTGTACCGGGTATCTGCCTAAAAAAAGGGGGGGCGGGGGTAACAATCCTTCGCCTCCCTAATGCTTTCTTTTTTTCAAAAGCCCGTTTTTGGAGCCCCAAACACGGGTTTTTCAAAAAAGAAATGTGTGCGGCTTCTTAATAGAAGGGTAAAAACACCGAAACAATGACTGTATAGCGTCATAATACAACTAGTATTGAAAAAACGTATGAAATCAGCCCTATTTCATTCAAGCGGGAATAAGAATGACCTGTGCAGAATCTTAACTAGTTCCGAATATGTTGAAATAATCCGGCAGAATTGTTTTTAGCCGGCTGGCGTTAAATGGAAATAATTGTAATCTTTGGCGCGTTTAGTTAAGAATGTCAGCAGATTATCAACAAGTCTTCAAAAAGCATATTAAATGTGGGAAAGATTGAGATTCGATAATCAATTAGCTTGCAGGCACCTATCTGTTGTACATAACACAAGTACACTTGATTTTCCGAATATGAATGAATTATAATGTCGTTATGATAAGTCCAGTAACAGTACATTAATCGGTCTCTGTGGGGGATAGGAAATGAGTACAAAGCCCGCAAAATACTGCAAGTATTGTGGTGGCGAAATTGATCCAACCACTAAAAAATGCCTGTCATGCGGCAGACAATACTTTCATGCGCAAACCGCTTTACCATTCATTGTTCTATTAATCATTCTCATCGTCTGCATTGTATTGCTTGTTGGTAAAGTTGTAGGGCCCGGTAAAACTGAGCAACAGCAAAGCCAGGCAACCAACAGCCCGAGTATATCTGTTGATACAAACGCGAAAAAGAACACCCCGCCGCCGGCAGGTAAGAGCGCATTGTACAATCAGTTAAGCCAATCTGTTGTGCTAATCAATATGTATAATGATTGCGATGAAATAGTTGGAACAGCAAGCGGTTTCTTTATTCTGGACAGCAAGACGCTTGTTACTTGCCATCATGTTATCGAAGGTGCATATTTAATTGAGGCAGTCTGTGAAAATGGTACTTCGACATTTTGCGAAGATGTAATAGCTTATGACCAGCAACGAGATCTAGCCGTTTTGTCTTGCAAAGAAACGGTAAATGCTTCGCCTTTGGCTCTTGCAGAGTCAGACATGGTTTCTCAAGGGGAAGATATTTTTGTAATTGGCAGTCCTCTTGGCTTACAGAATTCCATCTCCGAAGGAATCGTTAGTGCACTTCGTAGCGATTATGATACAGATATTCTTCAAATCACTGCCGCTATTTCTCCCGGATCGAGCGGAGGCGCGGTATTCAATGCAAATGGTGAAGTAATCGGGATAGTTGCGTCCACACTCATTGATGGTCAAAACCTTAACCTTGCTATTGCGTCAAATGAAGTCAAAGAATTACTAAATGAATCAAAAGGTCAAGATACAACATCCTTACACACGCTATATGCAGACTATTCAACGTATGGAATCAGTAACAGAAATCTTCAGTTTGGCGATGTAACCGAAAATAACGATTATGTTTTCTTTTTGGAAGAAGAAGGAACAGCATTCAGCGGAGACACAATCACTCTTTTTCAGATTACTGGGGCAAGAGTTGTTCAGTTCTCAAAGAAGACGCATGAATATAAGACCTTAGAAAAGAGAGCCACTGCCCTTAACGCCTATCGGGGAAAACTATACTTTTACAGCTACGATGATGATAGTGTTTGTCGTTGTGATATAGGTGATAGATTCGGAAGCAGTTTTGAAGTGTTGCCAATAGAATCGGATAGTTTGTATTCTATGCTTCTGGCAGAAGGTTTAATCATTGTCCGTTACTCTCACCGCCTATCATTCTACAATTTGCAATCATTTGAATTGATCGATGAGATAAATAATGTAAACAACATTAGTTACGTTGGAACCATACTTTATGTACTCTCGCAAACCGATCTATATAGCATTGACCTAACATCATTTGAAACTCAGGTTCAATCTGTTCCAAGCGATTTATATGGCATGGAACCCATCGGAGAAGCGATTCTGTTTGAAATGAATTATTCAACAAATCAAGTAAAAGCTAGTGGGTCGGCGCTATATAAGTATGACACTGAAAAAAGAACAATTGAAAAATATGTTTCTGGTAAAATAACAGAAGCCACGGTCTGCAAAGATCGATCCATCTTAATTAATGAAATAGACGGAGAAGACTCGCTCACCAGTTCTGTTTTTCGGGGAGCTAAGAAGAAATATGATGTGCAATTATCAGATGGGGCATTCGATAATTCCTATGTACTGGAATACAACGAAGACATTGAACGATTAGGATGGAAACATGATGCAATTCTTGGGATATGGTCATTGAATGGTGAAGGTTATTCCATCTAATTTGTCTTTTGGAAAGCCATAATTAATACTGAAACGGTACTGCCGGGGTCTTCCCCGGCAGTACCGTTTCTTATTAACTAGTTCCAAGTTGTCCCATCGTAGAAGTAGCATAAATGTAGTATACTACATTTTCCCTGTTGGTAATCTTCCTAAATAAGTTCAGGATTTGCTCAATTTTACCTCATTCTTCCACTTATGAGTACTTAAAGTCATGCGCCTGCTGGAGCACCATGTCCTTGACCTATATGAGCCGTTTTAGCCATGAAAAAGCACTTACCTTGCTACAAACAAGGTAGGTGCTTTTCCCGTTGTGCAAAAAAGCTTAGCTTAATGACATTGCGCCGCAAGCGTTCCGGTTTTTCCGTTCCATCCGTTACTGCGCCAGTTCCATCGACTCGATGATCGCCCAGACGAGATCGGTGTCGCAGTCTTCGAGGGAATCCCCGCTGACCGCGAAGCTGATCCCGTAATAGTTGCCGTGCTTCCCGCCGAAATCGATGTCGACGCGCATGGTAGAGCCCAGCCAGTCGGAATATGTCATGATCTGCGCGCGGCGGCCGTTGACGGTCGTCTCTGTGAGGGAATAGTCCTCCTCGTCGCTGTTGTTCTTCTCGTAGGAGGCCTTCAGCTCCTCGAAATTCTTCTCGCCGAGCATCGGGTCGATCAGGATGCCGACGCCCGTGTCGTCGTTTTTCAGCTTGCCGTAGGTGTCGTCATAGCGGAACTGATCCGCCGGATAGTACACATACACGACGCCGCGGCCGTTGACGTCCAGCTTCGCGGGCGCGTCGCCGAGCAGCGCGGCGCTGCCGCCGCCATTGCCGCCATTGCCGCCGCTGCCGCCGCCGGAGGCGGGCTTGTCCGCGGGTTTGGGGTCGCCGCCGCCGTTGCCGCCGGCGCCATTGACCCCGGCGATCTCATAATCGGCGATCCCGAGGCCGGGGAAGGTGTCGCCGAAGGGGGAGACCATCCCGGAGTCGATCGCGCGGATGTACTCGCTGAATTGGGGGATGAACTTCGTGTAATTGTCGTCCTCCCAGCGGTCGCCCCAGGGCTTGAACTGGAAGTCGACGTCGACGGTGTCGCCGTCGCCGTCGGTGGATTCGAAGTCGGTGTTGACCTTCTCCGGGACCATGAGGTTGTGGACCATGATCCAGTCCCTCGGGTTGATCTGACAGCCGAGCGCGTCGCCGCCGTCGGAGTAGATATAGAGTCCGTCCACATGGCACAGGCCGTTCACCATCAGGTTGTTCTGCTCGTTCTGAACCACCGCGCCGAAGGGGTCGTAGATGAGGAAGCGGCCGGCGCCGTCCGCGCCGAGCTCGATGTACATGGTGGCGTCGAAGGTCTCGCCGTTCAGGGACGCCCATTTTCCCGTGCAGTCGTCAAAGTCGATGCAGCCGAAGTACCAGCCGTTCCAGAGCTGCTGGACCTCGGTCGGCTCCGCGGACGCGGCGGGCCTGGGGCTTTCCTTCGGGATGACGGGCGCCGCCGGGGCGGGCGCGTCGGTCGGTTCGGGCGCGTCGGTCGGGGCGGGCGCGTCGGTCGGGGCGGGCGTTTCGTTCAGGACGCCGCTGACCACGCCGTTGAGCATCTGATCCAGGGTGATCGCCCCGATGGCGTCCGTCGAGGCCCCCTCCGCGACGAAATAGAGATTGGCGTCGTCAAACGCAAGGATCATGACGCCGTCCTTGAGTGTCCCCTTCATGTCGCCGTCCGCCGCGGTGATGGTGATGTTCTCGCCGTCGGCCTTCCACTTCACCTTGGCGATGTCGTCCTCCATGCAGAACTCCGCCGCGCCGCCGCTTTTCAGCGTGACGTAGCTTTCGCCGTCGAACAGCTCGCCGGCGAGCAGGGTGGTGTCCTCGTCATAGTCCATCGCATAGAGCGTGTAGGTGCCGGTCAGGTCCGGGCCCGCGTCGGACGAGCCGCAGGCGCACAGCGCCAGCGCCAGGATCAGCGCCAGCGCGATCGCGGTAAGCTTTTTCAGTTTCATATGGCGTCCTCCGTTATTTTTTCGCAGTTGTGCATCGCTTCCTTTGTAATCAGACTATACCATATCCCGGGCCGCAGGGTCAAGACCGGGCAGACGACCCGCGTCTTTCTCTTCCGTCCGAAAACGCTTCGCTTACTTTTCGGACGGATCCCTTTCGCCTCCTCGGAATGACTAAGACGATGGTCATTGCGAGGGCCGCAGGCCCGTGGCAATCCGTCTCCCCTCTCAGGAGACGCGGATTCCCACGTCGGCGGCAGGGCCGCCTCCTCGGAATGACTAAGTCTTCGGTCATTGCGAGGAGCGCAGCGACGCGGCAATCCGTTTCCCCTCTCCGCCTCGCTTCGCTCGGCACCTCCCCCAGGGGGGAGGCAAGGGGCATGGCAGTCGTCGCCTCCCGCCGCGCAAGCGGCCTTGGCTCCCCCTTTGGGGGAGCTCCCGCCGCAGGCGGGTGAGAGGGCGTCCCCTGACGCCGTCTTGCCCCGCGGCCGGCGCCTGAAGCGCAAAAACGGACCGCGTCCCCCCTGCCGGGGGAGCGGTCCGTTTTGCGGAAAAGCGCCGGGTCTCAGAACATGATGCTGATGGGGAGGCGGGCGGCGTCGAGCTGCTCCTGCGTGAAGCCGAAGGTCTCGCGGTTGTACTTGTCGATGGAATCCCACAGGCACTGATACGTGCCCTCGTACAGGGAGCCGGGGCCCCCCTGGGTGATGCAGGGGATGAAGCCGGTGAGGCTGTTGCCGCGCTTGATGGCCTCCAGCGCCGCCTGCTCGCAGACCTCCGGGGTCCAGCCGTCGAAGTCGACCTGCTTGTTGTCGATCTCGCCCATGAAGGTGATCCTGCCCTTGTACTTCTCCATCATGGCGGGCAGGTCGTTGCTCTTCATGTTGCCCTGCCAGACGTCGATGCCCATTTCGATCATGTCGTCGACGAGGTTGGCGCAGTAGCTGTCGGAGTGGTGGAAGACGAACTCCACCCCGTGGTCGTGATAGTACTTGTAGATCTGCTTGTAGCTGTCGAGGAAGAAGTCCTCGAACATGCTCGGGCGCATGAAGCTGTTTTTCTCGCTGCCCCAGTCGTCGTGGTGGAAGATCGCGTCGGGATGGAGCCTGG
>Ga0079305_1002836_pt1 | contig 13438 bp, 15 predicted proteins | sample LMS_cellobiose_e_FD_79183 | JGI IMG/M metagenome (GOLD analysis project Ga0079305, IMG submission 79183) | Rumen-fistulated moose microbial communities from Alaska, USA - LMS_cellobiose_enrichment | ecosystem: Host-associated > Mammals > Digestive system > Stomach > Rumen fluid ... | reverse complement strand
GTCATGCTGCTCTGGGCTACAAAAGCCCAGTTCAGTACAGGACCGAACTGGGCTTCTCTTAGCTTCTTCTTTTTGTTTGTCTACTTTTGCTTGACAGCTGCAGGCAAACAGCCGGGCGGCAGCTTTTACAATGGTATACGCAGAGAAGTTCCTTTGGGTCAAGTGCTTTTACGCTTTTTTTTCAGGGAACTTGAAATTTCATTGCGCGATGTTGGCTTCAGTGAAAGAATTTGTGCAGATCAGCTGCAGAACCTTAACTGTGATGTCAGCGGCGGCATCAGCATAGAAAAACGGATAACAACGGAAGTTGACGGCAAAGGTACAGTGCGGATTGCCCCGAAGTACCTTTTCAAAAGGGATCTGGTTGGCGATCCGCGCCTTATAGTAGCCGCCAGTCCGGTTGGCAAAGGTCACGGTGCCGCTGCCCTTCAGCCAGGCGGCGATGGCCGGGATCTGCGCTGGGTCAGAGATGAAGCAGGTGGCGGTCAGCAGCAGATCGTCATATACATCGTCGCCTTCCAGCTGCGTCAGGCTTCCCGGCTTGCCGGGCACATTGGTCTGAGTGCTCCGTTCCAGCGGGATGGTGACGGGCGGCTGCTCCGTCACGTGGATGCCGTAGGTGCGGCAGTCCACCCCGTTCCAGAGAAAAAAGTCCTGCATGGGAATTCCTCCAAAGACGTCAAAAGGCCACCTTTTGACGGGTGGCCCTTTGGCGGTTGATTGTGATCAGCCAATTCTGCGGATGACATCGATGCCGTGGATCGCCGCGAGGGTCGAGCCATTCGACCAGGCGACATGAATGCCTCCCGCGTCGTCCACGAACATCACCTCTCCGGTCAGTCCGGGAACCATGTCCTTGCGCGGTTCCTCAAACATCTGAACGAGCTCAACACGGCATCCGGTCGGGTAATCCTCCCGGAGCTTTCTCAGTACCTCCGGCCTGATCTGCATCATGAATCCCATGGCGTTTCCTCCTTCCGTCGGGGTAGCAGTATTACTCACTCTGCCTGCCCCGAAAGTCAAGTTAAATCAGGCCATTCAGCTCAATTGGCATAAAAAGAGCGCTGCCCGTCTATAGAGCAACGCTTGTTTTGCATCCTGATCATTTACTTGCTTAACCGGGCAAGAGCGTCGATGGCATCCTGGTTTTCATACGATGCAGCCTCCTCATAAAGCTCCATCGCTTTATTCAGATCCTGCTCCACGCCAAGCCCCTGTTCATAGAGGGCACCAAGTTCATATCCGGCGGCAACGACGCCTGTGGCGGACTTGTTCTCAGACGCTTCCACGGAGGCAAAAAGCTCTGCCGCTTTCGCATAATCCTGTTCAACACCGAGCCCCTGTTTATACAGCAATCCCAGATAATAACCGCTTGTCAGGTCGCCGGCTTCTACGCCCTTGGCATAGTACTCAGCTGCCTTCTCGTAATCCTGTTCCACACCAAGGCCCTGTTCATACACCATGCCTACATAGCGGGCTGCTTTCATGCTTCCTGCTTCGAAGGCTTCCATGAAAAGCTGAAATGCTTTTTCGTAGTCCTGATTGGGAGTTTGCTGGCATGTACTCGGATGAAGGCGTGACGGGCACCAACACGAAAAAGCGTGAGGGTTTTCAGTCCATGGTGGCCGACGCGCTGGCGGGCAAGATTGACCTGATCATTACGAAGAGCGTCAGCCGCTTCGCCCGGAACACGGTCGACAGCCTTTCCACCATTCGCCAGCTGAAAGAACACGGCACCGAGGTGTATTTTGAGAAAGAAGATATGCGAACCGCCCAAAATCCCCATAAATCAAGGGGTTTCGGGCGGTTTTACTGTTGATTTGTAGCTTATTTGTCGCTTAAATCTGCTTACAGATACTTGAAGATACTACGGGATAAGCGACAAAACAGGGTTACTTTTTGCTGCCCTCTGCCGCTGTCATTGCTTGATAAAGCTGCATCAGGTAGGCGACACATTCACTTTCCTTGCCGATGTTCCACGCTTTGCCGTATGCTTCCCACACAGCGCGGTCATTCTGTTGGTGGGCTGTGCGCAGTTCCGGGGGCATTAACACTTCATCATATAACTCTGCAAGGCTGCTATCAGGATAAAGCGCACGTGCATCAATGATAGCCTGTGCAGTTTTTCTTATTCGTTCTTGCTGTTGGGCTGTAGGATTAGGCCATGGAAAGTTATTATAAACAACGGCGGACGAATACCTATATCTTAACTCTAATCTACCACATACAGCACGCATCCACGCCATATGAACATTTGACATCAGGACGCCAAAATGATATATGTCAGCATTTCCAACAATGTATAATTGATTCGATGCTATAATATCTGGTGTCAAAAATGCCATAGGTATATAACGCCTTTTTTCACTACAAACAGTTGGGATTGCAAGATACATCGTATCTGGTTGCCTTACTTCTGCAAATAGTGTAGGGGTCTCAGCTAAAGCTACTGTATTTTGCCGGGAGCTTTTGCTTCTCCATTCCTGAACTAATGCCACTTTGTTTTTGATAAGTGGATGAGCATTAAGCTTAGAGGGGGATACACCTTTTAGCCAAACACAAAACCGTTTCTTTTTGTGCAACAATTCTTGTGCGCCAATAAATGGACGCATCAATTCAGTTATCGTTTCATCCTGTGCAATAAGTTCGGAATATTCCTTTTCGCTTATTGTATAGTTTCCATCATCTAAAGCGAAACTACCATAATTGATTGCAGGGGCATTACATAAAGTATTAGCTCTGTTTGTTACAAAAATATCCGGCGCATTCAACAGGTACGCATTTATGTTGTTTGCTTTGATAAATGAATGCTCGCTTTGAAAAAGTAAACGTTCAGTAGTTGGGGGATTTACGGAAAAACCAACAATAACACAGCTAACTGCGGCTGGGTCATTTGATTCACTGCCCCACTTAAAAGTTGTCCATGCAAAAGTAATAACTACACCTTTTGCCATTAAAGGCTGCCATAATATGGTTGCCTGTTCTCCTTGAGTAATGGAATTAGTTGACACAAAGGCCGCATTGACTCTTGTTCCAGAAATATAATCAGTAGCTTTTTCATACCATGCCGACACATAATCAAGATTTCCTGCGCCTTTCCGCTTAGCAAATATAAGATTAATATCTTCCTTTTGCGCTTTTGTCATTATCCGTGCGCCTACAAACGGCGGATTGCCCATAATATAGGACAGTTCCCGCGCCGGGATAACATCATTCCAGTCAATGCGCAGGGCATTCCCTTCAACGATGTTTACATAGCTTTTCAGGGGCAGAAAATCAAGCTGCAAATGCACTATATCTTCTGTCCGCTTCAACATTTGGCTTTCCGCAATCCACAAAGCGGTTTTAGCAACGGTCACGGCAAAGTCATTGATTTCAATGCCGTAAAATTGCGCTATAGATACCTTGATGGGGTTGAAAGCAGCGCCTATAACAATCTGCCCGTGCTGCAACAGGTCAATCACTTCATTTTCCAGCCTGCGCAGACAAAGGTAACTTTCAGTTAGGAAATTTCCGCTGCCTGCTGCCGGATCCAAAAATTTCAATGAAGCAAGTTTATCCTGAAACGCCCGCAAACGTTGTTCCTGCGTGCGCTGTACCTGTATAGCCTTGATTTCTTCAAGTTCCGCTTTCAGCGCGTCAAGGAACAAAGGGTCTATCACTTTATGGATGTTTTCAATACTGGTGTAGTGCATTCCGCCGCTGCGCCGGGTTTCCGGGTTCAATGTGCTTTCAAACACAGCGCCGAAAATTGTCGGGCTAATCTCGCTCCAGTCAAACGCCGCGCTTGCCTTGTTCAGCAGCAGGTCAAAAATGGTTTCGTTGATACGCGGTATCTCTATGTTTTCATCGCTGAAAAGCCCGCCGTTCACATATGGGAACGCTGCAAGTTCATCGTCCATATACGGGTCACGGTCTTCAATTTTCGTGTCCAGCACACGGAACAGGTCTATTAAAGCCTGCCGCGCCTTTGACAGGCCGTTATGCCGCATATAGTCATGAAACATTAAATGCTTGCCGAAAATGCCCGCGTCTTCCGCATACAGGCAGAAAACAAGGCGGACGCACAGCGCGTTCAGGCTTTTCAAACTGTGTTCGTTGGTGGGGTCTTTGTATTCCTTCAAGAAAGCGTCATACAGCTTGCCCACAAGTTCGCCCGCTGCAATGGAAATTTCCATTTCCTTTTGCAGGTTCACGTCCCCGGTCTTCACCAGGAATTCAAGGCGGTAATACTCTTTGGGCAGGTCTTCAAGCTTGATTTCTATGGCTTCTGCCTGCGGGTGTTCCATATCGTAAACGTGGAAACACTCAAAGTTAGAAATGACAATCCAGCGCGGACGTTGTGAATATGGCAGTTCGTTAGCATAGCGTTTCGCCTGCTCTATCGGCTTCAACAGGGAACCGTCAGATTGCCGGATAGGCTGTGACAGGCTCTTGCCTATGCTTTTCTGCTCTATCAGAACATGGGTTGCCGGGATATATCCATCTATGAAACTGGTATGGTCAAGGTGAACTTGATCTTCAAACGATATGAATTCCGCCGCGTGTTCCACGCCGAAAACATCCGTCAGCAGGGAAAGCCAGAACTTTTGACTTTCGCCCTTTTCATAGCCCTTGCCTTTCCAGTAATCCGCAAAGTGCTTTGCCGCTGCGCGTTGCTGCACGTCGTTCATGGGTTAACCTCCATAAAGCTGCTTACAAAAACCCATTAAATTATACCACGCAAACGCCGCGCCTGCAATGAAAAAGAAAAGGCGCAAGGTTAAATCCTGTGCCTGTCCGTCATTGCCGCTTGCAGTACAGCGTAATATCCTGCTTATACCCTTCAAAGGTATCAATCCGGGTAACGCCGTACTTCACGCCGTTATACTCCACATAGCAGGCCGTTGTCAGGTCAGCGCGGTAATTGATGGTAAACAACACTTCTTCATCATACCTGTACGCCGCCGCCGCGAAAATTTCCTTGCCGGATAGCTGCCGGAAATACGCCCACACGTTCAAGGCCACGGGTTCAGTTACCTTTGTCGTGTAGCCGTTCCTGTTCGGAACGTATTTTTCCAGATAGATATTTACTTTCTTGTCTTTCAGCTTCATAGCGGTGCCCCCTTATATCGCCACCGTGTATTCTTCGTAATGCTCATACGGCCCCACATAGCAGTCAAGCAATGCCGCCGTGCCATCTATGCGCTGCTTGGGCGATTGGTTCTTGATCGGCACAATGTTGCTGTTCCTGTCCGTCTGTACGCCCGTACCATGACCGCTTACAGCAACGCATGGCGCAGAATTGGAAAGAAAACCGAATTGTTCGGTGCAACAGCGCATATTTTTCGGCACAGTTATCTGACCTATCTTGCGGGAGAGGAAACAGATATGAAAACGCTTCAGCACATTGCAGGCCATTCCACTGTCAGCATGACGCTGAATCAGTATGTTCATGCACAGCCCGAAAAGATCGCGGAAGCGGGAAAACGCCTGCATCGGCTGCTGACCGAATAGGTTTTGTGCCGATTCTGTGCAAATGAAAAAGCCGCGAAACCACTTGATATACAAGTATTTCCGCGGCATCCCTTATTCGTTTTTGGGCCGGTTTTGTGCGCAAAAGAGTAAAACAGATAATCTATCCCGAAACATAAAAGAAAAAAGCCTTGATTTCTCAAGGCTTTTTTGATGGTGGAGCATAGGAGATTCGAACTCCTGACCCCAACACTGCCAGTGTTGTGCGCTACCAACTGCGCTAATGCCCCATCGGCAAGGAGTATAATACCATAACTTTGGAGATTTGTAAAGGGGGAAAAACAAAAAAATGCAGGGGAGAGAAAAATTTTTTGAAATTTCAGCGGGGATGCTGCGAAAACAGGAAAATAGGGGAGAAGGCATGAAATGTGAGGTCGGGAGAAAAAGCGTTGATAAAGAACGGCGGGCGGCATGGAAAGCGGCAGGGGGTATTTATGAGGGATGCGTGATGCGAGGGCGCAGAGGAGGGGCTTTGCGGAAAGGGGAAGGAAGCGCACGAAAGGCGGAAGTTTGGAAAGGGGAAGGAAGCGCACGAAAGGCGACGGTGCGGAAAGCTGCGTGCTGATCGCCAGCTTTTTGCGGAAAACAAGCGTTGTTCGGCTGATTCAGTTATTGTTTGGCATTGGGCGGGGCGCTTTGAAGCGCAGGACGACGGTTTTTGCGGTTTTTAACGCGGCGGTGTTGACAGATAATCAATAGTATGATATGTTTGATATAGCCAAAAAAATTCCGTTTAATACATGCGGTGTTTCTTTTTTCAACTGGAGAGGTACAACTTAAAAGGGGGAAAATGAATGAGCACGTATGCTGTATCGCCGCATCCGTCGGCGGAGGCAAAGGGAAAAGCGGGCAGGCAAAGAATCTGGCCGGCTGTCGTTTGCTATATTCTGGGAGCGGCGTGCACCCTGTACGGCATATTCTGCTTCCTGATCGGCGATTTGAAATGGGGCGTCTTCGCGGATCGGGTGGCGACGTATACGGAGGCATATGACCGCTTTCTGGAAACGGGCAGGATGATGACCTTCAGCCAGGGCTTCATGTATTACACCATCAAATTCTCGGTGATCGTCATTCTGCTGGGACTGCTGCTGCTGCTGAACGCCAACATGATGCACGGGCAGCACCGGGAGCGGTACCGGGATTTCATCTGCGTGCTGCCCGCGCTGATATGCCTGGCGCTGTTCGTGTATTATCCCCTGCTGGATCTGATCCGCATCTCCTTCACCAACTGGAACCTGCTGAAGGATGATTACAAATTCGTGGAGTTCAAAAATTACAAGTGGCTGTTTGCGGGCTCGGGGTGGAAAAACCTGAGAAATACCCTGTGGGTCACGCTGCGCTATACCTTCTGGGAGGTGTTTTTCTCCCTGTTCGGCGGGCTGCTGCTGGCCCTGCTGTTTGACCGGATGACGCGCTATTTCAACGCCCTGCGCGCCCTGGTGTTCATGCCCAAATACATTGCCACCGCCACCAGCGCCATCATCTTTGTGTGGATGCTCAACGGCCCCCACGGCTTTTTGAACTGGCTGCTGAGCCTGGTAAAGGTTACCGGGCCGGACTGGCTTGCCAACGCCGACTATGCGCTGGCAGGTGTGCTGATGCTCACCTTCTGGCGCACGGTCGGCTACGCCATGATGATCTATCTTTCCGCCATGAAGGGCATTCCCCAGGATTATTACGAGGCGGCCTCCATCGACGGCGCGGACGGTGTGCACTGCTTCCGCTATATCACCCTGCCCATGCTGGCCCCCACCACCCTGTTTTTGCTGGTGACCACCTTCATCTCCAGCATGAAGGTGTTCCAGTCCGTGGACGTGATGACCCAGGGCGGGCCCTACGACGCCACCATGGTGATGGTGCAGTGGGTGTATAACCTGTCCTTTAAGGATTACCGCATCGACCGGGCGGCGGCGGCCTCGCTGGTGTTCTTTGCCATTCTGCTGCTGTTCACGGTGCTGACCATGCGCTACTCCAACAAGAGCGTCAACTACGATCAGTGAGAGAGGGGGCGAAATCATGAGCAGACAAACAGGCACATTGCACAGGATGCGCACCTCCGGCTGGTTTGACGTGCTGGCCGTGCTGCTGATCATCGCGCTGGTCATCGGCGCCGCGGCCCTGGCGGGGCAGATCAGCTACCGCATCGCGGAGAAGGGCTATACCGAGGAGATGGGCACCTATGAGCGGGCCCAGGCGCTGAACTGGTTTGCCAAGTCCCGGGGAGCCCTGGGCATCATCGCGGCGGTGTTCGGCTGCGTGGGCCTGGGGGGCATGCTGCTGCTGTGGCTGGTGGCGCCCATCATCCAGGCGGATATCCGCAAGCAGCTGGTGATGCGCCGGGTGCGCAAATGGGCGCAGATCATCTTTGCCACCATCGTGGCGGCCATCATGCTGTTTCCCATCTACTGGATGCTGATTTCTTCCTTCAAATCCACGGACGAACTGCTGCTGCCCACGCCCACGCTGTGGCCGGAGACCTGGGATTTTACCAACTATCCCAACGTGCTGAAGCGCGCGCCCATCGGGCTGTACTTCTATAACACCATGGTCAGCACGATCATCATCATGATCTTCCAGCTGAGCATCGGCATCCTGGCGGCCTACGGCTTTTCCAAGGGCGAATTCAAGCACAAAAACGCCCTGTTCATCGTGGTGCTGGGCGCGCTGATGGTGCCCATCCAGGTGACGTTCATTCCCATCTACGTGATGTGCGCCAAGATGGGGTGGATCAATACCTTTGCCGGCCTGATCGTGCCCAATCTGGTATCGGCCTACTTCATATTCATGCTGCGGCAGACCTTTATGTCGGTGGACAACAGCTATCTGGAGGCCGGCAAGCTGGACGGCATGGGCCGCATCGGCACCATCGTATACGTGCTGTGCCCCATGTGTGCCCCCACGCTGATCACCGTGTCCATCATCACCTTCATCAACGGCTGGAACAGCTATTTCTGGCCCAAGATGGTCACCACCGGCGACGCCCGCCGCACCCTGGCCGTGGGCATTCAGTTCATTCGCCAGACCTTTGCCGGGCTGGAGGTATCCAACTATAACGAGATCATGGCCGGCGCGGTGCTGGCCATCCTGCCCATCGTGGCGCTGTTCCTGATATTGCAGAAGTACATCATGACGGGGCTGAGCAAGGCCTCCATGAAATAACGGATCCTGAGGCGGCAACGCCTTTAAGCAACGGGATAAATATGAAAGGAGAAGACCGAAATGAAAAGACTGTACGCCCTGCTACTGGCCCTGGTCATGGTGGTCGGCATCTGCCCCGCCCTGGCCGAAGAGAACCCCTACGCGGTTACAGAGCCCATCACCATTGAGTGGTGGCACAGCAACGAGGATCAGTACACCGAGTTCATTGACGAGCTGGTGGAGCAATTCCACGAGCAGTATCCGCTGATCACCGTGGTGCCCAACTACATCGGCAGCGGCACCGTGCTGGCGGAAAAGCTGATTGCCGCCATCCGCGGCGAGGCCGTGCCCGCCGTGTCCCAGGTGAACGTGGGCTACCTGGCGGAGTATTTCGATTCCGACGTGTGCACAGACCTGGAGCCCTATTTCGAGGCCTATGGCATCGATAAGAACGATTTCGTGGTGGGCTATCGCCAGACGGCCACCCGCGAATCCGACGGCCATATGTATTCCCTGCCCTTCCTGGCTTCCACCCAGGTGATCTATTACAATAAGACCGTGGTGCAGGAGGAGGGCCTGACCATTCCCACCAAGTGGGAGGACATGGACGCCTTCATGAAGGCCGCCACCAAGTTCAACCCCGATGGCTCCACCGCGCGCTGGGCCTTTGTGTTCGGCGGCTGGGGCACCAACTACTTTGAGACCCTGTTCACCAACTACGGCGTGGAGGTCATCAAGGAAGACGGAACCTGCGGCGTGGCCGACCCCATCTCCATCGAGATCACCAAGCAGATCAAGGAATGGTGCGACGCCGGTTATGCCTACTGGGCTTACGGCAGCGGCTCCTCCGGCAACATGCGCCAGCACTTCTGGGATCAGGAGGTCGTGTGCGTTACTCATACCTGCTCCCTGATCACCACCTACCGCGACAAGATCAACGGCGCGTTTGAATTCGATATCGCGGGCTTCCCCGCCGCGCCCACCGGCAAGGCCTACACCCTGCTGAGCGGCAACCACCTGGTTATCCCCAAGAAGGCCTCTCAGGCCCAGAAGAACGCCGGCTTCATCTTTGCCAACTGGGTCACCAGCGGCGAGGGCAGCCTGCGCTGGGCGGAGGTATCCGGCTATATGCCCGGCCGCTATTCCGCCATGCAGGGCGAAGCCTACGAGGCGCTGATTGAAAAGACCCCCGCCTACGAGAGCATGTTCGCCAACGTGGACAACATCCTGCCCCAGGACAACCGCACCTATTACAGCACCTGCACCAATGAATGGATGAAGTCCCTGGCCCTGATCTTCTGCGAGGGCGCGCCCGTGGAGGAAACCCTGGAGGAATGCGCCGAAACCATCAACGAGATACTGGAAGACCTGTAAGCGCCCAAAAAGGGGGGGCGTCCGCGGCTGCGGACGCCCCGTTTTTGGGCTAAATGAAGACTGAAAACTGAAAATTTAATAATTAAAAATAATATGGTTTGTGCTGATTTTTGTTCAATCTTGAGGCAAGACGCTGGGAGTCCCGGAAAGGGGGAAGTCGCGCCCCGCTTTGGGGGTAAATGAAGATTGAAAACTGAAGATTTAATAATTAAAAGTAATATGGTTTGTGCTGATTTTTGTTCAATCTTGAGGCAAGACGGCTGGGCGTCCCGGAAAGGGGGAAGTCGCGCCCCGCTTTGGGGGTAAATGAAGACTGAAAACTGAAGATTTAATAATTAAGAATAATAGGGTTTGCGATGGCGCATGGGCAGGCGTTGACGCAGAGCGCATGAAAAATGGGGGCAGTTGCGCCCCCTTTGGGGGCAAATGAAGATTGAAAACTGAAGATTTAATAATTAAAAATAATATGCTTTAATGCGTGGAGTTCCGGTGGGGAGCAGCGCGGACTAAATTATTATTCATTATTCATTTTTCAGTCTTCAGTTTTCAGTTAAAACGGGAATTGGCCGGAAGCCGCGCGGCAGGTGCGCGCCGTTTTCCGGTCAATTCCCGTTTGCCCTGCTATTCCAGGTTCGCGTGGTTCGCGCGCATCCGCTCGGGGTCGGGATGCAGGCGGAGGATGACCTCGTCCAGGGTCAGCAGCAGGGCCTGCTCGAAAAGGGTGCCCATGGGGGCGCCATCGGCGGGATGGTCTTTATCGGGGAGGGAAAGCAGGATGTCCGGCGTGTGCAGCGCGGCGAGGGGAGAGGCTTCCCGGGCGCTGACCGTCAGCAGGGCTGCACCGCAGTCCGCCGCCACCCGGGCGGCGCGCAGGACGGAGGGGGTGCCGCCCGAGGCGGAGGCCAGCACCAGCAGATCACCCGCCGCCAGGGCGGGGGTTGTGGTTTCTCCGGCCACATAGGCGGTGCGGCCCATTTGGGCCAGGCGCATGGCGAAGGCCCGCAGCATCAGCCCGCTGCGGCCCGCGCCGCACACGAAGACCCGGGGGTGCGCCTGCACGGCGGCGGCAAAGCGGGTGAGCGCTTCCTCCGGCACGGCGGCCAGCGCCTGGGCCAGGGCGGCGGTTTGGGTTTCCCTCATTGCGCATCTCCTCCCGAGAACATAGCATATCCGATCCACAGCACGGAAAAGCGCTCCTTCAGATCCTTGCCGTACAGCAGGGCGTCGGCAATCTTGGCGCGGCCGTACAGCTTTTCAAAGGCGGCCAGATCGCAGCCGGCATCGGTGAGCATCCGGCTGATCTCCGCCGCCGTGGGGCATTGGCGCAGGATCTCCACGATCTCGGGCCATTTTTCCCGATAGAGGGCGGTCATATCCTGATCGTACAGGCCGTAATGCTGCTGCAGGGCCTCCACCTCCCCGGCAAAGGGGCCGTAAATGCGCTGCCAGGCGGCCCGGCGGCGCTCCGGGGATTCGGGACGGAATACCGGCGCCTGCACGGCGCAGAGCCGCTCCCGCAGACGGGCGGTTTCGATGGTGGAATAGGCCACGTCCGTGCCGTGCAGGAAGTAGGGCTCCTGCCGGATCAGGCCCACGATCTCGAAAAAGTGGCTCATGTGGTGCTCGCTGCCGCTGCCGGGGCGGGTGCTGCCCACCAGGCTCAGGGTGATGCCCACCAGGATCAGGGCCTCGGTGAGCAGGCGGATGGCGGCGGGCTCCCGGCGCACCAGCTGCCCGGCGCTGGCCCGCAGCTGATCGGTGACGCGCTTCACCAGGTCGTATACTTCTTCACACAGATATTCCCCCTGCAGCAGGTGGGCCAGCCGCCAGTCGTTCAGGGAGGAATACTTGCCGATGATGTCGCCGTAGCCGGAGCGGATCATATCCAGCGGGGCCTGGCACAGCACGTCGGTATCGGCCACGATGTATTTGGGGGCGTGGGTGGTGTAGGTCACCTTCATGCCGCCGATGATCATGGCCGCGCCGGTGGAGGCGTAGCCATCCATGCTGGGGGCGGAGGCCACAATGCAGTAATCCATGCCGCGCTTCCAGGTGACGTATTTGCACAGATCCTGAATCACGCCGCTGCCGATGCCCACGATGAAATCCGTCTCCGGCGTCAGGGCGGCCTCCGCCTCCGCGATGGCCTCTTCATTGGGCACCAGCATGCCCTCCCGGCGGTAGATCAGCGTGTTTTCCAGCCGTTCGCCAAGCAGGGCGGCTGCCTGGGGCCCGCAGGTGGGATAGGTGTTGGTATCGGCGATCAGCAAAATATGCCGGTACGCCGCTGTGAACTCCGGCAGGCGGCGGATGGCCCCGCTCTCCACCGGCGCGGCGGCGATGCCGCAGAAATGCGTGCGCCCGCAGCTGCACGGGATGGGGCGGCTGCAAAGGGACTGAATATCAAATTCCATGGCGAACCTCCTTTGAAAGGATCAATGTCCAGGCTGCGTTCTGCGTATATTATATAAATATAAAGGAAACAAATCAAGCCTTGAAAGCGCGATTGATCAATGCGCGGAAAACGGCCCGCCGGCGCGCAGAGACGCGCAGCTTTGCGCAGGCAGCGGCGGGCTGTGGCTCCAGCGGCGGAAATATACAGGATACTGTGGAGGCTGGATATAACAGTTATACCATGTAAATAGGTAGGAATATGATGCATGTGCTGTGGGGACATCCGGACAAAACGGGCGAGTTTTGGCTGGTTTTGCCCGGAAAACAGCGGATTTTTCAGCAAAAATATTCTTTGATTTATGTGTTGACAATTAAACCGGGGAAGAATATAATATGATAGTTGTCAATACCATGCGGCAATGCGGTTTTCGCGCGGCATGGCAGGACAAACGACGGCGCGAAAGGACGCGGTGCCATGCAGCAGACGGAGCGGACGGGCGAACTGACCGCCGGAATGCGGCAGGCGCAGCGCTTGATCGCGGCGGGCAAAGCACGGCGCGTGCTGCTGGCCAAGGATGCGGACGAGCGTCTGCGGCAGACGGTGCACGCCGCCGCGGAGGCGGCAAACGTGCCTGTGGAGGAATGCGAAAGCATGGCCCGGCTGGGACGGATGTGCCGCATCGCGGTGCCCTGCGCCGTCGCGGTGGAAGAACGGGGGAAGTGATCCCCGGTGCTTCCTGACAGATTTTCCGGCCGTGCCGCTTGCGGCACAAGAAAATCTGCAAAGCCCGAAAAATGAAAACGCGGTTTTCGTTTTTCGGAAATTATGACTATAGCTTCCGAGGGTTGCGGAAGTTTTATAGGAGGAGACGGGCTCAACTCCCGCTCCGATTTCAAAAACAGGAGGTGCTTCCATGCCTACGATCAACCAGTTGATCCGCAAGGGAAGAGAAGACGTCGTCAAAAAGTCGACTGCGCCCATCCTGCAGGGTTGCCCGCAAAAGCGCGGCGTGTGCCT
>Ga0079305_1002834_pt1 | contig 13450 bp, 8 predicted proteins | sample LMS_cellobiose_e_FD_79183 | JGI IMG/M metagenome (GOLD analysis project Ga0079305, IMG submission 79183) | Rumen-fistulated moose microbial communities from Alaska, USA - LMS_cellobiose_enrichment | ecosystem: Host-associated > Mammals > Digestive system > Stomach > Rumen fluid ... | reverse complement strand
CAGCCCCGTTATGACCGCTTCGATACCTCTCCGAATCGCCGGCGGGTAGCCGGCTCGATTATTGTAGCACATCGCCCTTCTCTCTGCAAGAAAAAGTTGGAGCGACGTTCGGTCTCTGTTCGTTTCGGACGCGTTAGACTTCCGCTTCAAACCCCGGGAACCGGCAGTTCGTCGGAACGACGAAGTTGACCGCCTTCGGGAGAATATCGATCGAAAGATCGCTCTCGAAGATAATCTCGCCGTCGATGCAGATCGGCGTCGCGCTTCTGAGGTCGATCGTAAGGGACTTTGCTTTCGCGTAGGTCACGACGTCCTCGCACTTCGGGTTGTCGACGTGCGTTCCGCTGTGGTAGTTTCCGACGAGGCCGACGAAGCGAAGCCGCGAGATGCGCTTGATCATCATAACGTCCATCAGGCCGTCGTCGACGTAGGCCTTCGGCGCCGCGTGGAAACCGCCGCCGCAGAAGATGCCGTTCGCGATCGAAAAAGCGCTGAATTCGCCGTCGTAGACGCTTCCGTCGTCGAGCGTGATCCGCATATCCGCTGCGGGATTCTTCGCGAAATTCTTCGCGAGCGCAACGACGTAGGACGCGGTTCCGCGGAACGGCGTCGTCAGCTTCACGGTCTGCTGGAACGCTGCGGTGTGGGAGTCGAGACCGATGTTGATCATATTGACGCAGATATGGCTGTTGATGCGGATCAGATCGATCGGATGGGCGGTGCCGTTGAACTGGGCGTCGTAATAGTAGAAATTCTTCGCCTCGCCGAAGTTGCGGACGAAGTCGTTGCCGCTTCCGGCCGGGATCGCGGCCAGTTCGGCGTTCGGAAATCCGATCATCCCGTGAGCCGTTTCCTGAATCGTTCCGTCGCCGCCGATCGCGTAAAACCGGAACGTTTCGTCCGGATTCTGTTCGAGCGTCCGTTTTACAAAAGAAGTCGCTTCTCCGACGTTTCCGGTGCGGTGGATGCTGTAATCGATCCCTTTCTGTTTGGCCGCCTCGATGATGTTCGGAAGAATCTCACGTTCCGCTTTCGATTTCCCGGCAGCGGGATTCAGGACAAATATATGTTTCATAGCGATTCCTTTCGGTTCGTGATATACTAATGTCGTACGAATCTGTGTTCGCGATATACGATTTAATATAACACAGTTTCGCAGGAAAAGGTTAAGCGAAGGTAAATTCCGGGGAAAGTATTTTTCGCCCGAATCTGTATGCAAAAAGGAGAACCCGAATGGACAACCGCATCGAAAAACTCAGCGCCCTTCTTCTCGACTATTCGACCGCTTTGAAGCCGGGCGAGAAGATCCTTCTTTCGTACGACGGCGACGACTGCCGCCCGATGATCAAACAGATGATCCGCGACGTGTACAAACGCGGCGGCGTCCCCTTCCTTGAGATTCGCGATACGTCAATGGTCCGCGAACAGGCGATGCACTGTTCGAAGGAACAGCTCGAACTGATGCGCGACGTCCAGCTGAAGCAGATGAAGGAGATGGACGCGTTCGTTTCGTTCCGCGCGAACCCGAACAAGGGCGAACTTTCCGACGTCCCGCAGGAAAAACAGAACCTCTGGGATTCGACGCTCCGCCCCGTCCAGGACGAGCGCGTGAACAACACGAAATGGGTCGTCCTCCGCTATCCGAACAATTCGATGGCCCAGGCCTCGAATATGTCCCTCGACGGCTTTACCGACTTCTACTTCAACGTCTGTACACTCGATTACGCGAAGATGTCGAAGGCGATGGATCCGCTCGTCGAACTGATGACGAAGACCGACCGGGTTCATATTCTCGGTCCCGACACCGATCTTACATTCTCCATCAAAGGCCTCCCCGGTGTGAAATGTGCCGGCGATAAAAACATTCCCGACGGCGAAGTCTATTCGTGCCCTGTCCGCGATTCGATGAACGGCCACATTCACTACAACGCAACGTCCCTCCGCTCCGGCTTTACGTTCAGCGACGTCCGCTTTGAGGTCCGGAACGGCAGGATCGTCGAGGCGACCGCAAACGACACGAAACGCATCAACGACATCCTCGACACCGACGAGGGCGCGCGCTATTTCGGCGAATTCAGCTTCGGTCTGAACCCGTATGTCCTCGATCCGATGAACGACACGCTCTTCGACGAGAAGATTGCGGGATCCTTCCACCTCACGCCCGGCCAGGCCTACGAAGACTGCGACAACGGAAACCGCTCCGCCGTTCACTGGGATCTCGTGAACATCCAGCGTCCCGAATACGGCGGCGGCGAGATCTGGTTTGACGACGTCCTCGTCCGGAAAGACGGTCTCTTCGTTCTTCCGGAGCTTCAGGGCCTCAATCCCGACGCGCTGAAATAACGGTTCTCCGGAAAATTCATTTGAAAAGCCCCGTTCGCGACGGGGCTTTTTTCGTGTCCGGAGTGATCGGGTTCGTGCGGGAGACGGATCAGACCTCGATGAGCTCGTAGTCCTGGGAACCGATGCCGAGCGATTCGGCCGCATCGATCGTGTGTTCGCCGTTGCGGCTCGTCACGCGTTCCATAAAGTGAGCACGGCCGATGTCGCTGCTCGCCTTGACGAGATCGATACAGGCGCGATCGATCGCGACCGGATCGAGGGAGATGAGAATGCCGATGTCTTTGAGACACGGATCCTCCGCAACCGCGCAGCAGTCACAGTCGACCGACATATTCGCCATGACGTTGACGTAGACGATGTTGCCCTTAAAATGATTGACGACAGCCGCCGCGGCCTCCGCCATCGATTCGAGGAAATCGTTCTGGGGGGCATGGTCCTGCCAAACGACATTCTGTTCCTCTGCGGTGCGGTATTTCCCGGCGGAGTGGATGTTGACCTTTCCGGCGGACGACGCACAGCCGATCGAGAGCTGCTTCAGCGCTCCGCCGAAGCCTCCCATCGGATGGCCCTTGAAGTGGGCGAGGACGAGCATCGAATCGTAATCAGTGAAGTGCTTTCCCATAATATCGGATTTGAGATGCTTCGCTTCCGCAGGGACCGGGATCTCGATGTCCGGCCCTTCCGCGTCCATGAGATCGACCGGGAAGACGTCGCTCCAGCCGTGCTTTTTGATCAGCCGGATATGCTTCGGCGTCGAATTCCGCGCGCCCGCATAGGCCGTGTTGCATTCCACGATCGTACCGCATACGCGGTCAAAGACGGGCTTCCAGAACTCCGGACGAAGGAAGTTCTGATTTCCGTCCTCGCCGGAATGGACCTTTACGGCGACGTTACCCTTCAGTTCCTTCCCGAGTTTTTCATAGAGAGTGACGACGGTCTCGGGGCTTACGACGTGGGAAAAGTAGACTTTCGATACGCTCATTTCATCCTCCGTTTCTGTTCTGCAAGCGGTTCGGTTTTTTATGGAAAAGTGTTCGATAAACGTGTGCGGTCAGCCCTGCCATTCGATGCGGAGGACGTTACCTTCGCGGGAAAGGATCCGTCCGTAGCGGCGGGGACCGTCTTCCAAAAAGACCGAGAGCGACGCGGGATCGCGCTCCGCTTCGATCAGGGCCTCCTGTTCGGAACTCGCCGTGATCCGCGCGGGGATCCGTTCGTCCGAAACGTGTTTTCCGTTCACGGGCCGGATCGTGACGGGCGTCGGCGGGTCAAGCGGTCTGAGCGGCGTTTTCGCGCGTGTTTCGAGGAATATCCCGTACGGCCCGCCGATCCCGCCGATGAGCGAGAGACGCATGGGTTCCGTTACGCCCTTCGGAATGACGCGGATCTCCCGGTCGACGCGGAGTTCCTCCGGGACGGAGAGACGCGTTGCGTCGGTGATGAGGATCTGACCTTCCGACGTATAACTCTCCGCGCGGCTCGCGAGGTTGACGGTCGAGCCCATAACGCCGTACTTCGAGCGGCGTTCGGAGCCGATGTTTCCGACGATGAGAGAGCCGGTGTTGAGGCCGATGCCCATCGCGAGATGGCGGAAGCCGTGTGCACGGTTCCACTCGTTTACCTCGCTCATCCGCTTCTGCATCGAGAGCGCGGCAGCGACGGCGCGGGAGGCGTGACGTTCCGCCTCGACGGGTGCGCCGAAGACGACGAAAAGACCGTCGCCCATGAATTCGAGAAGCGTCCCGCCGAAGCGTTCGATCTCCTCGTACATGATTTCGAAGTAGTGGTTGAGCATGGAGATTACGGCGTCGGCGTCCATCGTCTCGCAGAGCGCCGTAAAGTCGCGGAGGTCGCTCATGAGAACGGTCGCCTCGCGCCGCTTTCCGCCCATCGCGAGCCCGTCGGGCGTATCGAGGATCGCCCGGACGACGTCGTCCGAAAGATATCGGCCGAACGTTTCGGTGAGAAGGCGGTTTCGGATCTCGAGCTGTTTGTTGAGGGCCTCGATCCGTTTCATCGCTTTGACGGCATCCCGAAGCTCCGCAAGCTCGGTGATATCGCTGAGGACGACGATCAGCGCGATCCTTCGCCCCTCCTCCGTCAGGAACGACGTCGAGACACGGAGGGTTTTTACGCTGTTTCCCGAAACGAACGGGACGATTTCCTCGTGGCGGCTTCCGCGGTCGTAAACCGCGTCGAGAATGAGCTGATTAAAGGCGTCGTTTTCCTCTTCGCCGAAGAAGCAGGCGGCAAACGGTTTTCCGATCAGCTCGTCCTCCGTACGCCCGAAAATCGAAAGCGCCGACCGGTTGACAAGAATAATCTTTCCGTCAAGTCCTATGACCATTCCGCCCTCCGCCATATCGCGGATGATGTTTTCCCGGATTCTGTCGTTGTCCTTCATCGGTTATGCCTTCGTAATGTCCTTGAGATCGAGATGCGTCACCTTGCGGAAGGCGACGGCGTTGATGAGTAGCGCGAAGAGCGCTTCGACGCCGAGCGCGACGATCCACGCCCTCGGAATGAAGTGCGGAACGAGCGTATACGTTTCGGCGCTGATGTTTCTGACGGCGATCGCGGCAAACGGAACGCCGAGTGCGAAGCCCGCAAGCAGTCCGATCCCGGTCGTTAACACCGTTTCCCGGATGAGATAGCCGATTCCCTGCTTCTTCGAGAAGCCGTTCACGCGCATGATGATCAGCTCGCGTTTCTTCCCGTTCACAAAGATGTTCACGAGGTTCGTGAGGACGAGGAATGTCATGATCATCGCAACGGCGAGCAGGATGATGACGACGAACCGGAACATGTCGGAAAGCGATTCGTATTCCTCCGCAAACTTGTCGGCGCGTTCGATCGTATAGCGGTCCGAAAGGCCGTTTAGTGCGGAAAGGATCCGTTCGGGATCGTCTCCGTTCGAACGGACAAAGACGGTATTGGGCAGCGCCGTTTCGCCGAAGACCTCTTCGTAATACGCATCGGACATGATCGCGTAATTGCCCTGGAGGTTCAGGAATGTTCCTTCCACAACGGCTTCATGGGCGCCGAGAGACCCATCGAGCAGCGTAATCGTATCGCCTTCCGAAACGCCGAGCGTCTCCCCCATGCGTTCGTCGATGAGGATGCCGCGATCGGGAATCGGAAGTTCCGCCGCGTTCATTTCCGGACGGATGCCGATCAGTCCCTTCAACTCTGATCCGGATGAAACAAAGACCGAAAACGCGCTCTGAACATCCTCTTTCAGGACGACATGCGTTTCGTTCCGGAGTGACGTCATAACGCCGCCCGCGCCCGTAACGGCGGACCGGATCCGATCGATGTCCTCCTCGGCAAGATTACCGTCCGATGTGACGGAATAGTCGTAGAGGACGATCTGATCGAGCTGGTCTCTGATCATATTCTGGAAGGAATCGTTGATCGTGATCGAAGCGCCGACGACGATGCAGCTCGCGGCGATGATGACGACGGAGATTGCGATGCGGGCAGGCTCGGAGGCCATGTTCCGGAGGATCAGGCGCGAGTAGAGCGAACCGCCCGCCGTGTTCGATCCGCTCTTACGCGCGCGTTTCCTGTTCAGATCGGCCGTCCCGCTCATCAGCTGGCCGGCAGGCGCCGAAAGCAGGCGGCGCGCGGCGAAATGGGCGGCAAGGACGGCCAGAAGAAGAATCGCGGCAAATGCGCCGATCACGAAAACGGGCGAAACGAAGAGATGCTCAAAGTCGAAGAGGAACATCGGGGAATAGATGTTCAGCATCACCCTTCCGAGTATCAGGGAAAGGAAGTACGCGAAGACAGCGCCGAGAAGCGCGGCGAGAACGGCAAAGAGCAGATATTTTCCTTCGATTTCGCGGTTCAGGAAGCCGTTCGCCTTCATCGAGCCGACGAGCTTGCTCTGTTCGTTGATGAGGATCGTAATCGTCGAGAACGTGACGAGGACCGCAATAAGAAGGAAAACAGACGTAATGACGATGCCGATGCCGAGCGTCGTCTCGATGTTCAGGCGAACGAGAATGAGACCGGTGTCAAGCGAGCTTGTACGGACGAGCCAGTTGCAGTTCGGAATATCCAGAGCCTGTTCCTTCGCGTCGGAAAGCTCCCGTTCGGCATCGGCCTTTCCGGATGCGTATTCCGCCTTTCCGTCGGCAAGCTTCTGTTCGGCTTCCGCAATTTCGCTGTCAAACGCCGCGCGGGCTTCCCGAAGCCGGCGAAGTCCGTCGGCACGTCCTTTTTCGTATTCCGCGCGGGCGTCGGCGAGCTGGCGTTCGCCGTCGACCTTCGCCTGTTCCAGCTCGGCGCGGGCATCGGCAAGCTTCTGTTCCGCTTCAATTCGTGCGGCCTCAAGATCGGCCCTTCCCTGTTCGATCGCAAGGCGCCCCTCCTCGAGCTCGGCCCGGCCTTGGGAAAGCTCCGCCTCCGCAGCTGCAAGCTTTTCTTCGGCAGCGGCTTTTTCGCTTCGGAACGTTTCCTCCGCGGCGGCAAGCTCCGCGCGGCCGTCGTTGATCCGGGACTGGGCGTCGTCTATTTGGGCAACAGCGGACACGAGCTCTGCCAAAGCGTTCCGGATGTCGGTTTCGAGATCGGAGAGCGGCTTCAGCGAACGGACGGCCGCAGGAACGTCCGCCGTATACGTATTCAGAAGGCTGTTGATCCGCCGGATGCATTCCGACGCCTTGTCCGTCCCGTATTTCGACTGGATAACCGTTTTCGCGTCCGTCCAGCGATCCGTGACATCGGTCCGGATCGTTTGAATGTTGTCGTGAACGGAGCCGCGGACGTTCGTGATTTCAGACTGTACCGTATCCGCGAGCGTCTTTACGGAACGGATTTCGGAGCAGACGCCGTCCGCCGCATCGATCAGCGAGAGCCGGTAGGGCTCGAGATCGGCGCTGTCTATATTTGCCGCGACGTCGTTCAGGCTGTCCACAAGGCCCTCCGCGGCGGAAACAAGCAGCCGGGCGTTCGAGGCGAGGTCGCCGTAGCGGCCGACAAAGAGGATCAGGGTAAGATACGTTTCGATATCGTCGGCGATGTCACGGATCTCCTCCGCTTCCGAAAGCGCCCCGCTCACGGCGGTCGTCGCCGTCAAAACGGCCGCGCGGATCGCATCGGACGGCGAGGTAAACATCACCGTTACGGTCGCGATGTTTACGGCTGTCTCCGCGACGGTTGCGACGGATTCTGCCTTTTCAGCCAGTTCCCTGACAGCCGAAAGCTCCGGCGGAAGAGCTTCAAAGAGCGGTCCGACCTCGTCAAGGAGCGAATTTGCCAGCGATTTGACGGTATTGACCCGGGTCCTTACGTCGGAGAGTGCGCTGAGCACGGCCGATTTGTACGGCGCGAGATCCGCATCGGTTATGTGGGCGGTGAGATCGTTCAGACTTCCGATCAGATCGTTCACCGAATCGACGAGGCCGTTCGAGGCAGCCTCCAGCGCGGTCTGGCCGTATTCGGACGTCGAGAATGCGTTCAGATAGCCGGCCGCCGCATAGGCAATGTTATATGCGTCCTGAGAGGATAACAGAACGCCGTTCACATAATCCGTCGCCGTCGAAACGGCGCCTTGGACGATGTCGGATGCCGAGGAAAAGCGCAGGATCAGCGAAAGCATACCGGCGGCCGTATCGGCCTTATCCAGAGCGGAGCCGGCTTTTTCGGCCAGCGTCCCGAGCTTGTCCGCTTCGGCGGTGAGGCGCGTTTCGAGGGTCGTGACGATGCCGTCCGCTTCCCCGATCGTCGCGTCAACCTCCGCGACCTTCGCATCGATCCGGCTGTTCAGGGAGGAGACCGCGGCGTTTAGCTGGGATTGATAGGAACGGATCTCGCGCGCGGCGTCGGCAAGCTTCGCTTCGGCATCGGCGATCTCGGTATTGTAGGTGTTCACGCCCTCTTCGTATTCCGCTTCGCCTTCCGCGAGCTTCGATGCGCCTTCTTCGTAGCGGCGTTCCGCCTCCTCGAGCTCGGCTTCGCCCGCCGCAAGCTGTTCGGCCGCTTCGGCCTCGCCCGCCGCGATCTCCGCTTCCGCCTTCTCGATCTCCTCGCGGAGCGTCTTCTCGCCGGCTTCGATCTCGGAAAGCGCCGTCGCGAGTTCCGCGTAAAGTGTCTGTTCGCCGCGGGCGAGCTGTTTCAGCCCGTCCGCCCGCGCCTCCTCGAGCTTCGCCTCGTTTTCGGCGATCTCGCGCTCCGCCTCGCCGAGCGTTTCGTTCATCTCGCGTTCGGCATCGGCAAGCATCGTATCGGCCGTTCGCCGGTTGTCCTCATCGCGCGCGATCCCGAGCACCGTTCCAAGGACGCTGAGGCGCCCGTCGACGGGTGCTGAGGCGTCCGCATACTCCTTTGAGAAGCGGTCGGAGTCCTCCGGCGTTTCGTAGCGGACGTATGCATGGGTATAGAGGCCGCCCGAAGCATCTTTATTTATGGCCGCATACGGAATGAGAATGTAGCGGTTCATCCCGCGCCGCATGAAGATCGGATGCTCGACGATGGCCGTTACCGTAAAGGTTTCTTCGGAAAGCGCGTTCGGTATGAGCTCGTCCGACGCGGCGAGGCGGACGCGGTCGCCGACCGTAATACCGAGCGCATCGGCGGTGTCCCGATCCATTCCGCATTCACCGGCCAGCTCCGGAAGCCGCCCTTCGCGGACGACCGGCAGCGCTATCCGCTCCGTAACGGTCACGATATCGACGTCACAGCCGGAGGATTCGGAAAAGACGGTTCCGGTGAGCTCGACTGCCCCTTCCGCATCGCAAACGCCCGGAGTCGCGCGGATCTCGTCGAAATCCGCTGGCCGGATGCCCTGGGAGGAGATCATCGTCGCGTCGCGGTAGTTCGTCGCATCGTAATACTCCGCCGCGTTGTGGCGGATGGTGTTCGACAGATGGCTCGTCGAGAGAAAGGCACCGACGCCCAGTCCGGCGATCAGAAAAATGGACAGGAAGGATACGATTTTTTTGCGTATGTTCCGGGTGGCATCCTTGCGCTGTGTTCGTTTCATCGAGATACCTCTACCAGGAAAGATCGTCCGCTGAGAGCGGATGGAGATTGACGCGGATGTTGTAGATGTTGCCGTCCTTCATGCGGATCACACGGTCGGCCATCTTCGCGATCTCGACGTTATGGGTGACCATGACGACCGTTGCGTTGTGGTTCTTTACAACGTCCTCGATGATGCGGAGGACGCCCTGGCCGGTCGTGAAGTCGAGTGCGGCCGTCGGTTCGTCCGCGAGGATTACGGTCGGATCCTTCACGAGGGCGCGCGCGATCGAGACGCGCTGCTGCTGGCCGCCGCTCATCATCGCCGGATAGTTTCCGCTCCGGTCCGAAAGCCCGACGAGCTCGATCATATCGGCCGGATTTTTCGGATGCTCGCAGATTTCCGCGATGAATTCGACGTTTTCGAGAGCCGTCAGGTTCGGCATCAGGTTATAGGACTGGAAGATAAAGCCGACGTAGTCGCGTCGGTAGAGCGTGAGTTCCTCTTCGGAAGGATGGGTAAATTCCTTTCCGTCCACCGTCATCGAGCCGTCGGTCGGTCCCTCCATCCCGCCGACGATGTTGAGGAGCGTGCTCTTTCCGCAGCCGCTCTCGCCGAGGATGACGAGAAACTCGTTTTTATAGATGTCAAGATTGACACCCTTCAGGACGCGGAGTACGCCGTCTCCGGACGGAAACTCCTTCACGATGTTTCGGAGAGAGATGAGCGGCGTCCGCTTCGTGCCGGGCTTATAGACATAGCCCTTGTCGTCGATCGCGATCGCGACGAGCGACGCAAGCTCTTCGGCAAGCGCAAGATCGTCGGCGTCGAAGAGGCCGTCCTTCTTGTTGACCATCTGGAGGACGCCGATCACGCCGTACCTGTTCTTCAGGGGAACCGCAATGAGACTCCTCGTCACGAAGCCGGTCTCGCTGTCGATGGCCTTCGTAAAGCGCTCATCCTTCGACGTATCCGCGACGATCGAGGACTCTCCGGTTTCGGCGACGGCTCCGGCAACGCCCTGGCCGACGGCGACGCTGTAGCCGGTGATGTCCGTCTTTCCGACGTTCATCAGCGCGTAGAGGCGGTTGTCGTCCCGGTCGAGCATCCAGATCGAGCCCTCCTCCGACCGTACTGTGTCGACGATGATGCCGAGACATTCGGAGAGCGCGTTTTCAAGCTGTGTGTCGTTCTGAAGCTTTTGGGTGATCTCCCATACGGCGTTCAGATAATCCGTTCGTTTGAGTTCCATTCTTGCAGTTCGCTTTCGTTTCAAGTGGTTCCGCAGTATCTGTATTGCTGAAAAAGCGTGTGTGGATCCCTTTATCGGAGAATCGAGCCCAGAAAGCTCGTTCCGAAGCGCGGCATCTCAACCTCGAGGTATTCCGCGACCGTCGCGGCGATGTCGGCAAACGTCCCCCGTGTTCCGAGATCGACGCCGGACCGGATGCTCTTTCCGCAGATGAGGAGCGGCGTATATTCGCGGGTGTGGTCCCAGCCGGTATGGGAGGGATCGTTGCCGTGGTCGGCGGTGATCATAAGGATGTCCTCATCGCGGAGGATTGCGAGGAGCTCCGGAAGCCGAAGGTCGAAATCCTCAAGAGCTGCGCCGTATCCCGCGGGATCGCGGCGGTGGCCGTACATCGTGTCGAAATCGACGAGGTTCGTAAAGATCAGGCCTTCCTCGACGTTCATCATCGCGATCGCGGTCTGCGTCATCCCGTCGCTGTTCGATTTCGTATGGACGCCTTCCGTAATTCCGATGCCGTTGAAGAGGTCGTTGATCTTGCCGACCGCATAGACGGTGTGGCCGCCGTCCTTCACGAAATCGAGAAGAGTCCGTTCAGGCGGATCGACAGAATAGTCTTTCCGATCGCTCGTCCGTACGTATTCACCGCCTGCGAAGCCCTTCCCCCCGTTTTCAGGAAAGTATTCATAAGGTCTTGCAATGACACGGCCGACGGCGAGGTCTCCGACGAGCATCTCCCGCGCGATCTCACAGTCGCGGTAAAGCTCCTCAAGCGGGATCACGGCCGTATCGGCGGCGATCTGAAAGACCGAGTCGGCCGACGTATAGCAGATCAGGGCGCCCGTTTCCCGCTGTTCGGGACCGAGTTCCTCGATGATCGCGGTACCGGACGCTTTCGCATTGCAGATCACCCTGCGGCCGGTCCGCTCCTCGAACGCGCGGATGAAGTCGTCAGGAAAGCGATCGTATGTGTTGAACGGAATCTCCGTCACAAGCCCCGCGATTTCCCAGTGGCCGGTCGTCGAATCCTTGCCTTTTGAAGCCTCCGTAAGCCGCCCGTAGGAGCCGAGCGGAACGGGGATCGGGCTTGTGTTGTACATCGGCGGGATGTTCCGCTCGCGGAAGGACGGCTCGACGCCTTCGATGTTGAAGAGACCGAGCTTCCGCATGTTCGGCACATAGAGATTCGGCTCGTTCCGTACGATTGATCCGACGGTCGACGTCCCTTCGTCTCCGAAGAGCGCCGCATCCGGGAGAGCGCCGACGCCGAAGCTGTCGGCCACGATGAGTATGACGCGTTTCATATGGTTCCTCGCTTTCCTGTGTAAAGGGTTCAGCGGATCTTTTTCAGCATGCAGTTCAGATAGTCGCACGCCACGTTGTAGTATGTGATGCCTTCGTGTTCGCCGCGGAGAAGCCGGGACTGGGCCGCTTCGCCGTGGACGTGGCCGTAGAGAACGGTTTTTACGCCATAGGCCTTAATAAGCTCCGTAAAGCCCGTAGGCGCGAGTTGTTCGTTAAACGGGGGAAAATGCAGCTGGACAACGATCGGCGCGTCAGGCAGGCGTTTGGCGGCTTTCAGGGACATCTCGAGGCGCTGTACCTCCCGGACGTAGATTTTTTCGTCGTGCGGATCCCACTCGGCGCTTCCGGGAACGTTCCAGCCGCGCGTTCCGGCGATGATCACGTCCTCGACCGGAACGGCAGTGTTCTGGAGGAAGAACATATCGTCGTAAAGGAGGTTCAGCCGCGTGATCCCGCGCCACCAGAGGTCATGGTTTCCCTTGAGCAGAATCTTTCGGCCGGGGAGCTCATGGAGAAAGTCGAGGTCGGGCTTTGCCTCCTCAAACGTCAGTCCCCACGACAGGTCACCGCCGAGGATGACCGTATCCGATTCGCTGACGACGGAGCGCCAGTTTTCGGCAAGTCGTTCGGCATGGCGTTCCCAGTTTCCGCCGAAGAGATCCATCGGCTTATCGACGGCCGCGGAAAGATGGGGATCGGCAATCGCGAAAATACTCATATTTCGTTTTCCCCTCCCTTCACGGATCGGTCGAATATGTTATTCGTCCGGATTGTCGTCGGCTTCGTCGATTGCAAACCGGACCTGGTTTGCATCGATCGTTTCGGCCTCGTAACGGCCAGCCTCAAGTTTCGTGACCTTTTTCAGCGTCGACTGGATTTTCCGCGTCCGGACGCCGACAAGCTTCTCAAGCTCGTCATCGGCCTGGCGGAGGCGCTCCTGGGTCTTCGCGAGAACGCCGCCGAAGTTGTCGAATTCCTTCTGAACGGAGCCGAGAACGTTCCAGACCTCGTTCGTATGTTTCCGGATCGCGAGCGTTTTAAAGCCCATCTGGAGGGAATTCAGCATCGCCGCCATCGTCGAGGGACCCGCGATATTGACTTTATAGTCGCGCTGAAGGATCTCGACCATTCCGCCCTGGACGACCTCCGCGTAAAGGCCCTCTACCGGGAGGAAGAGGATGCCGAACTCGGTCGTATGGGGCGGATCGATGTATTTATCGCGGATGTCCTTCGCTTCGGACCGGATTCGCGCCTCGAGTGCCTTACGCGCGGCAGCGGCGTGCTCGAGGTCGCCCGTATCCACTGCATTTCGGAGATCGCTGTAAAGGTCAAGCGGAAACTTCGCGTCGATCGGCAGATAGACGGGTTTCCCCTCCTCTTCGCCCGGAAGACAGACGGCAAATTCGACGCGGTCCTGAGAGCCGGGCTTCGTCGCGACGTTTTCGGCGTAGCGCTCCGGCGGAAGGATCTGCTCAAGGATCGCGCCGAGCTGGATTTCGCCGAGGATGCCGCGCGTTTTCACGTTTGAGAGGACCTTTTTCAGATCGCCGACGCCGGTTGCGAGGTTCTGCATCTCGCCGAGACCT
>Ga0079305_1002832_pt1 | contig 13453 bp, 9 predicted proteins | sample LMS_cellobiose_e_FD_79183 | JGI IMG/M metagenome (GOLD analysis project Ga0079305, IMG submission 79183) | Rumen-fistulated moose microbial communities from Alaska, USA - LMS_cellobiose_enrichment | ecosystem: Host-associated > Mammals > Digestive system > Stomach > Rumen fluid ... | reverse complement strand
TGAAGATCAGCGGCGAGTCCCTCGCCGGGGAAAAAAAGACCGGCATCGATTTTGAGATTGTCCGCGCGGTGTGCGCGGCGGTGAAGACCGTCGTGGACATGGGCGTTGAGGTGGGCATCGTCGTCGGCGGCGGCAACTTCTGGCGCGGCGTCAAGGACGGCGGCGGCAAGATGGAGCGTACCCGAGCCGACCACATGGGCATGATGGCGACGGTGATGAACGCACTGGCCGTCAGCGATGTCTTTGAGCAGATGGGCGTTCCCGTCCGGGTCCAGACCGCCATCACCATGAGTCAGATCGCGGAACCCTACATCCGCCTGAAAGCGGACAAGCATCTGCGGGACGGCCGCGTCGTCATTTTCGGCTGCGGCACCGGCAACCCCTATTTTTCCACGGACACCGCCGCGGTGCTTCGCGCCGCGGAGATCAACGCCGACGCGATTTTGCTGGCGAAGAACATCGACGGCGTCTACAGCGCCGACCCGCGGCAGGATCCCAGCGCGGTGAAATATGACCACATCAGCTACGACGAAGTCCTGGCACAGCATCTGGCCGTGATGGACACTACCGCCACCTCCCTGTCCATGGACAACCACATCCCGATCATCGTTTTCGCGCTGGCCGACCCCCAGAACATCGTCCGGGTCGTCTGCGGCGAGGACGTGGGTACCAAAGTCAACTGACTGCCGCAAAAGCGAAAAGGAGGATTTGAACGATGTCTGATTACAAGGAATTTACCGACAGGATGGAGAAGACCTGCGACTTTCTGGTGGAGAGCTTCAATGCCGTGCGCGCCGGCCGCGCCAACGCCGCCGTGCTCGACCGCATCACCATTGACTATTACGGCGCCGAGACGCCCATCCAGCAGGTGGCGACGATCTCTACGCCCGACCCGCGCACGCTGGCCATCCAGCCCTGGGACGGCAGCGTTCTCAAGACCATTGAGCGCGCCATTCAGGCCAGCGATCTGGGCATCAACCCCCAGAACGACGGCCGCGTCATCCGTCTCGTTTTCCCGCAGCTGACCGAGGAGCGCCGCAAGGACCTCATCAAGCAGGTGAAGAAGTACGGCGAGGAGGCCAAGGTCGCCGTCCGCAACATCCGCCGCGACGCAATGGACAAGTTCAAGAAACAGCAGAAGGCCAGCGAGATCACCGAGGACGACTACAAGAACATGGAGAAGGACATGCAGAAAGAGACCGACAACTATATTAAGAAGGTCGACGAACTCTGCGCGAAAAAGGAAAAGGAGCTTTCGGAGATCTGATGGCTCTGTTTCAGAAAAACAGCAAGGCGGAGGAGATCGATCCCTCAGATCTCCCCCGCCATATTGCCATTATAATGGACGGCAACGGCCGCTGGGCAAAAAAGCGCGGCCTGCCGCGCACCGCGGGCCATGCCGCGGGCGCGGAGACCTTCCGCCGCATCGCCACTTACTGCAAAAACATCGGCGTGGAATATCTGACGGTCTACGCCTTTTCCACGGAGAACTGGAAGCGTCCGCCGGAAGAGGTCGCCGCCATCATGGGCCTGCTGGAGAAGTATCTCGGCGAGGCCATCGAGAAGATGGAGCGGGACGGCATCCGCCTGAAGTTTTTCGGTGATACCTCCGTGCTCTCCGAGCCCCTGCGCGCGCTGATCCGGGAAACGGACGGCATCACGGCGCATCTGGGCAAGACCTTCCAGGCCAACGTCTGCGTGAACTACGGCGGGCGGGATGAGATCGTCCGGGCCGCGCGGCTCTGGGCGGAGCGCGTGAAAAGCGGAGAGGGCGACGCGCTGGACGAGAACGGCTTTGCCTCGCTTCTGGACAGCGCGGGGATCCCCGATCCGGAGCTGCTGATCCGCCCCGGCGGCGAAAAACGCATCTCCAATTTTCTGCTTTGGCAGTCGGCCTACAGCGAGCTTGTCTTTACCGATACGCTATGGCCGGATTTCTCCGAAAAAGACATCGACGCCGCCATTGCGGAATACGCGCGCCGCAGCCGCCGCTTCGGCGGGCTTTGATCCGCTGCGAATTGCGGTTCGCGGGAATCTGTTGTAAGGAGACACGCACGCTATGCTGACAAGAATCATCGTCGCAGTCATCGCGATCCCGATCCTGATCCTGATTATTTTTCTTGCGCCGCTCTGGGCGCTGGGCTTTGTCGTCGGCGTCATCGCCGCGCTCAGCGCGTGGGAGTTTCTCCGCTGCACGGAGAAGCAGCTTCCGACTCGCATGCATGTCGTCACCTCGGTCTGCGCGTTCTTTATCCCCTTTTGCTGCGTCTTTTATCCCAGCGGACGGGTCTATGAAATCGCGATGTTCTTTCTCTTTGCCTATCTGTTCTGCGAGCTGATGCTCTCATTCCGCAGAGAGGCCCCCATGGCCTTTGAAACCGTCACGGTCCCCCTGCTGGCCGGCACCATGATGCCGATCCTCCTCGCGTCCATCGTACGGCTCGGCGCGAGAGAGCACGGCAGCGTTTTTGCGCTGCTCCCCTTCGTCGCCGCCTTCTCCTGCGACGCCGGCGCCTACTTTGCCGGCATGTTCCTCGGCCGCCACAAGATGACGCCCCGCCTGAGCCCCCACAAGACCGTTGAGGGCAGCATCGGCGGCTTCCTGTCGGCGATGGTCCTGATGCTGGTCTACGGTCTCGTCCTGAAGGCGGCGAAATTCGAGGTCAATTTCGTTGTACTCGCGGTCTACGGCTTTCTCGGCGCGCTGGCCTGCGAGCTGGGCGACCTGAGCTTCTCCGCGGTCAAGCGTCTTTGCGGCGTGAAGGACTACGGCACGCTGATCCCCGGTCACGGCGGGATGCTGGACCGCTTCGACAGCATGTTCTGGACGGCGGCGCTCCTTGAGCTTCTGGTCTCCTGGGTGCCCGCGATCACAAAATAATCCATCGCGAAACACCGCATCATCGGCTTTTGGATTTCCTGGGGAAAACATAAGCGAGGGAACAATGGTTACATCTCTGAGTGTACTCGGCTCCACCGGCAGCATCGGCCGGCAGAGCCTTTCCGCAGCGGCGCATCTGGGCATCCCGGTGGCCGCCGTCGCGGCGCGGCGCAGCGCGGCGCTGCTGGAACAGCAGGCGCGGCAGTTTCGTCCGCGCCTTGCCGCCGTTTATGACGAAGCCGCCGCCAAGGCGCTGCGCATCGCCCTCGCGGACACGCCGACGCGCGTCGTCTCCGGCCCTGAGGGGCTTCTGGAGGCCGCCGCGCTGCCGGAGGCGGACTGCGTCGTCACAGCGGTATCCGGCTCCGTCGGGCTGCTGCCGACGCTGGCCGCCATCGACGCCGGGAAGCGCATCGCGCTGGCAAACAAGGAAACGCTGGTCTGCGCCGGGGCCCTCGTCATGGCCCGCGCGGAGGAGCGCGGCGCGGAGATCGTCCCCGTGGACAGCGAACACAGCGCCATTTTCCAGTCACTCGGCGGGGTACTGCGCAACCGCGCCATGAAGCGGATCCTGCTGACCGCCTCCGGCGGTCCCTTCCGCGGCATGACGCGGGAGGAGACCTACGGAAAAACACCGGCGGAAGCTCTGCGCCACCCCAACTGGAGCATGGGCGCCAAGATCACCGTGGACAGCGCGACGATGATGAACAAGGGGCTGGAATTCATCGAAGCCATGCACCTGTTCGGCGCGTCCCCCGACCGGATCACGGTGCTGATCCATCCGGAGAGCGTCGTGCACTCCGCCGTGGAGTTCGTCGACGGCAGCGTCGTCGCCCAGATGGCGGCGCCGGATATGGCGCTTCCGATCCAGTACGCGCTGACCTTTCCGGAGCGCGCGCCGTCGCTGTGCGCGCCGCTCGACCTCTTTCATACAGGCGCGCTGCATTTCGAAGCCCCTGATCCGGAGAACACCCCCTGTCTGGCGCTCGCGATGGACGCCGCCCGCCGCGGGGGACTCGCGCCCTGCGTGCTCTCCGCGGCAAACGAGGCGGCGGTCGGGCTGTTTCTTGCGGAAAAGATCCCGTTCGGAGCGATCTGTGAATGTGTTGCCGCCGCGTTGGACAGCATAGATATGAACGGGCAGCCTTCGCTGGACGACATCCTCGCGGCCGACCGAGCTGCGCGCGCATTTGTATTAAAGGATTTTTGAACCATGTATATCATTCTTGCAATCATCGCCTTCGGCGTGCTCATCGCGGTGCACGAGGGCGGGCATTTCCTTGCGGCACGGATCTTTGACGTCAAGGTCAACGAGTTTGCCCTCGGCATGGGACCCCGGATCCTGAAAAAGCAGGGGAAGGAAACGCTCTATTCCCTGCGGGCGCTGCCCCTCGGCGGCTTCTGCGCCATGGAGGGCGAGGACACGGAGACCGGCGATCCCAGGGCGTTCACCGCAAAACCGGCCTGGCAGCGGGCGATCATCCTCTGCGCGGGCGCGGCGATGAACTATCTGATCGGCTTTCTTCTGATCTTCTGCATCGCGCCGCACGCCGGTTTTTCCGAACCGGTCATCTCGGCGTTCATGGATGGATGCCCCTACGAGAGCGCGGACGCGCTCCAGACGGGCGACCGCTTTCTCAGCATCGACGGACGCCGCATCTTCTTTGCCGACAATGTCTCCACCTATATGTCCCGCACCGGCAGCGACGTGCATACCATCGTCCTGCGGCGGGACGGGCATCGCGTGGTGCTGAAGAATATCCGCATGCCTCTGGTGGAGTATCCGCAGCCGGACGGCAGCACCGTCATGAAATACGGCATTTATTTCTCTCCCAGGGAGGAGGGGTTTGCCGCCAATCTCCGCTACGCCTGGTATGAGGCCATGGACTTTGTCCGGGTGATCTGGCGCTCTCTCGGCGATCTCTTCACCGGGGCGGTGGGGCTCCGGGAGCTCAGCGGTCCGGTGGGCATCGTGGGCTATGTCAATGAAGTGGAATCGGCCGCGAAAAGCCCGCTGGAGGCCTGGTTCACCTTCTTCTATATCTTCGCGCTCATCGCCGTGAACCTCGCGGTGATGAACCTGCTTCCGATCCCCGCGCTGGACGGCGGTCGGGTCTTTCTGCTGCTGGTCACCTGGCTCATCGAGGGCGTGACGCGGAAGAAGATCAATCCGAAATATGAGGGCTATATCCACACGGCGGGCTTTATCCTGCTGATGGGGCTCATGGTCTTCGTCATGTTCAACGACGTTGTAAAGCTCATCATTAAATAATGGCAGGATTAAATAATGGCAGGGCGAGCCGGACTCCCCCAGCCTGAACGGTACGGGAAAATGACACGAGAGCATACAAAACAGATCCATGTGGGCAGCGTGGCGGTGGGCGGCGGCGCCCCGGTCAGCGTTCAGTCCATGTGCAATACCCCGACGCCGGACGCTGACGCGACGCTTTTGCAGATCCGGCGGCTGGCCGCTGCCGGCTGCGATATCATCCGCGTTGCGGTGCCGGACGCGGCGGCGGCGGACGCGATGGAACGCATCTGCGCGGAAAGCCCGCTCCCCGTGGTGGCGGACATCCACTTTGACTACCGCCTTGCGCTGCGCTGCGCCGGGGCGGGCGCGGCAAAGATCCGCATCAACCCCGGCAACATCGGCGGCGCGGAGCATGTCCGGGCCGTCGCGGAGGCCTGCGGTGCGCGGGGCATTCCCATCCGCATCGGCATCAACGCCGGATCGCTGGAGAAGCGGCTGCTGGAGAAATACGGGGCTCCGACGGCCGAAGCGCTGGTCGAGAGCGCCGCGGACCACGCGGCGCTGCTGGAGCGCTTCGGCTTTACCGACATCTGCCTGTCGCTGAAATCCAGCAGCGTTCCGCTGACGCTGGCGGCCTACCGGCTGGCGGCGCAGCGCTTCCCCTATCCCCTGCACCTCGGCGTCACCGAGGCGGGCACGCTCCGGCAGGGCACCATTCAGTCCGCCATGGGCATCGGCGCCGCGCTGCTGGACGGCATCGGCGACACGATCCGCGTCTCCCTGACGGCGGACCCGGAGGAGGAGGTCCGCGTGGGGCTGGCGATCCTGAAGGCCGCCGGGCTGCGCGGCGGAGGGCCGAAGGTCATCTCCTGCCCCACCTGCGGACGGACGCAGATCGATCTGATCGCCGCCGCGCAGGATGTGGAGCGGCGGCTGGAAGGCAGTGCGTTGGACATCACTGTGGCCGTCATGGGCTGCGTGGTCAACGGGCCGGGCGAGGCACGGGAGGCGGATTACGGCCTGGCCGGCGGGCGCGGCGAGGCGGCGCTGTTCCGAAAGGGCGAAATCGTCCGCAAGGTGCCGGAGTCCGGCATGGTGGACGCGCTCATGGCCCTGATCGAAGAAGATACGAAAGACAAACGGAATCGTTGAAGTTATGGCTGAGAATTACAGATTTCTTGATGTGTTCCCCTGCTGCCGCGGCATGAGCGGCGTCTGCGGCGGGCTGGAGCAGGCATATCTGAACAGTGTGATCATCGACAGGGAGGCGCTGACCATGCAGGTCAACGCTCACTTTTGCTGTATGCCCGCGCCCGCCGAACTGAAGATGCTGGAGGACCGGCTGCGGTCTGAATACGCGCTGTCGTCCGTGGAGCTCCTGGCGGAGTACCCCGCGCCGGCGCCGACCGCGCCGAAGCAGGCGGCGCCCAGGCAGAAAGTCCTGATGGGCAAGGCGATCCGCTCCGTGCCCGTTGCCATGGAAACGCTGACGCTGGAGAGCGGCAATGTGACCGTCTCCGGCAGAGTCTTCGCCACGGACAGCCGCGAGCTGGCCAAACGGCAGGCCGCGGTGCTCAGCTTCTGTATCACCGACGGTACGAATTCCATCAAAGTGTCGAAGTATCTGCGGGACGGCGACCCGGAGCGGAATGTCGTCGACAAGGTGTGCGACGGCATGTATCTCACGGTCTCCGGCGCGGTGAGCTACAATCGCTTCGACGACGACATGGTGCTGGAGCCCCGCCACATCCAGACCGCGGATTCGCCCGAGATCCGGAAAGACACGGCGGAGCACAAGCGCGTGGAGCTCCATCTGCATACCACCTTCTCCACGCTGGACGCCCTGACCAATGTGGAGCAGGCCGTCGGGCGCGCGGCCAAGTGGGGACACAAGGCCATCGCCATCACGGATCACGGCTGCGCTCAGGCGTTTCCCGACGCGTGGCACGCCGGGGAAAAGGCCGGTATCAAGATCATTTACGGTCTGGAGGGTTACTACATCAACGACGTGGACGAGCGTCTGGCCGTCCATGGCGCGGCGGCGCTCCCGCTGGACACAGAGTTCGTCGCCTTCGACATCGAGTGCACCGGCCTGTACGCTGACCGCGACCGCATCACGGAGATCGGCGCTGTCCTGTTCGGCCCGGAGGGGGAAACAGCCCGCTTCAACACCTTTGTGAATCCCGGAATGCCGATCCCCGACGAGATCGTCCGGCTCACCGGCATCACGGACGACATGGTCGCGGACGCGCCGGGAGAGGCAGAGGCGCTGCGGGCGTTTCTGGACTTCTGCGGCGATCGGCCGCTCGTCGCCCACAACGCCGATTTTGATATCGGCTTCCTGAGCGCCGCCGCAGCGCGCTGCGGCACGGCATTCCGCCCGGTCTATCTCGACACGCTGGTGCTGGCGCAGACGCTTCTGCCCCACCTGAAGCGGCACAGGCTGGATGTGGTCAGCGACTATCTGTCGCTGCCGGAATTCAGGCATCACCGCGCCAGCGACGACGCGCTGGTCTGCGGCCGCATCCTGGTGAAGTTTCTGGAAACGCTGCGGGAAAAGGGCGCGGAAAAGCTTTCCGACATTGAGCGCGTGCTGTTGGAATTCCGCGGCGCCGAGGGCGTCCGCCGTCAGCAGGCCAGGCACATCATCCTGTTGGTGAAAAACAAGGTCGGGCTGAAAAACCTCTACAAGCTGATTTCCGCATCCTATCTGGAGCACTTCCAGCGTTACCCCATCATCCCGAAAAGCCTGCTTCTGCAGCACCGCGAGGGGCTTCTGATCGGTTCTGCCTGTGAGGCCGGCGAGCTGTTCCGCGCACTGGTGCGCCGCAGCAGCGACGAGGAGCTGAAGCGCATTGCGGCGTTCTACGATTATCTGGAGATTCAGCCGGTGTGCAACAATCGCTTCCTCATCGACGAGGGCACCGCGAAGGATGAAAACGAGCTGCGCGCTTACAATCTGCGCATTGCACGCATCGCGAAGGAGACAGGCAAGCCGTTGGTCGCCACCGGAGACGTCCATTTTCTCGACCCGGAGGACGAGATCTACCGGCACATCCTTCTGGCCGGGCGGAAATTCGCCGACGCGGACCGTCCCCTGCCCATCTACTTCAAGACCACCGACGAGATGCTGGAGGAGTTTGCCTATCTCGGCGAGCAGGCCTGCTATGACGCGGTCATCGGCAATCCCAACGCCATTGCCGACCTGTGTGAGAACATCGAGCTGCTGCCCAAGGGCCAGCTCTTCGCACCGAAGATCGAGAACTCCGCCGAGACGCTGAAAAAGCTCTGTTACGACCGGATGCACGAGCTCTACGGCGAGGATCCGCCGGAGATCGTCCAAAACCGCGTGGACACCGAGCTGAAAACCATCCTGGAGCACGAGTACGACGTGATTTACATGTCCGCCCAGAAGCTGGTGCAGGATTCGCTGGAGCACGGCTATCTGGTCGGCTCCCGCGGCAGCGTCGGCAGCTCCATCGTCGCTTACATGTCCGGCATCACGGAGGTCAACTCCCTGCCGCCGCACTACCGCTGCCCCAACTGCAGGCATTCCGACTTCGACAATCCGACGGGCGCGGGCTGCGGCGCGGATCTGCCGGACCGGATCTGCCCGGTGTGCGGCACGCCCATGGACAAGGACGGCTTTGACATCCCCTTCGAGACCTTCCTCGGCTTCCCCGGCAACGAGAAGACCCCGGACATCGACCTGAATTTCTCCGGCGAATACCAGGCAAAAGCCCATAAATACACCGAAACGCTCTTCGGTCCCGATCACGTGTTCCGGGCCGGCACCATCGGAACGCTGGCGGAAAAGACCGCTTACGGCTATGTGAAAAAGTATCTGGAGGAGCGCGGAAAAACGGTCACGAAGGCGGAAGAAACGCGCCTCTCCCTCGGCTGCGTCGGCGTCAAGCGCACCACGGGCCAGCATCCCGGCGGCCTTGTCGTCATCCCGCAGGATAAGGACGTGACCGATTTCTGCCCGGTGCAGCATCCGGCCGACGATCCCGAGAGCGGCATCATCACGACGCATTTTGAGTATCACTGCATGGAGGACAATCTCCTGAAGCTCGACGAGCTCGGCCATGATGACCCGACCATGATCCGTATGCTGGAGGATCTGACCGGCGTCAATGCCCGCGCCATCCCGCTGGACGATCCCGATACCATGCGGATCTTTCAGTCTCCCGCCCCGCTGGGTCTCCCGGAGGACGATCCGATCATCGGGAAGACCGGCTCCATCGGCATCCCGGAGTTCGGCACCGGCTTCACCCGTCAGATGCTGGTGGACACCCAGCCCGACGGCTTTGACATTCTCGTGCGCCTGTCCGGCTTCTCCCACGGCACGGACGTGTGGCTCGGCAACGCGCAGGATCTCATCACCAGCGGCACCGCCACGGTCAAGCAGACCATCGGCTGCCGCGACGATATCATGCTCTATCTCATCGGCATGGGCATGGAGCCGAAGCTCGCCTTCAAGACCATGGAGGCCGTTCGCAAGGGCAAGGTGAAAAAGGGCGGCTTCCCCAGCGGCGCGGAGGAACGGATGCGGGAGCTCGGCGTTCCGGACTGGTACGTCGAATCCTGCCGCAAGATCGCCTACCTCTTCCCCAAGGCCCACGCCGTCGCCTATGTCATGATGGCCTTCCGCATCGCCTATTTCAAGGTGCATTATCCCCAGGCGTTCTACGCCGCCTATTTCTACCGCCGCAGCCAGAAGGATTCCTTCGACGCCGACTGCATGATCCGCGGGGTTGACACGGTTCGCAAGCGCATCCGGGAGATCCAGAGCAATCCCGACCACAGCGCAAAAGAGGACGATCTCCTGACGACGCTCTACGCCGTTTACGAATTCTATCTCCGCGGCTTCAGCTTCGCGCCGATCAGCTTTGAGAAATCCGACGCGCTGAAATTCCTCCCGGTGGGAGAAAAACAGCTCCGCGCGCCCTTCGTCTCCGTCTCCGGGCTGGGAGAAGCCGCGGCCAACGACCTGGCGGCCGCCCGCAGCCGCGCCGTCGGCTTCGTCTCGCTGGAGGACGTCAGCGCCGCCTGCCCAAAGGTCAGCCAGACGCACATTGAAACGCTGCGCGCCCTCGGCGCTTTCGGCGAGATGCCGGAGACCAGTCAGATGTCCCTGTTCTGAGCCGAGCCGCCGCTTTTTGCCGCCCCGGCGCACCGGTTTTGGTGCGCCGGGGCGGTTTTCGATGAAAACTGTCGAAAAATTCCGGGGGCAGCATGGTTGAAACAGTAAAACGAACATGGTAAAATATGGCGGAAGAATGAAAAGGAGCGTGCCGGACTATGGAACGGTTGATCCCGATCTTTATCGCGGATGCCTCCCGCGACAGCGCGGAACTGCTGCGAACACTGCTCGAAAGCGAAAAGGACCTCACGGTCGTCGGCACGGCCTGCCGGGGCGACGACGCGCTGCAAAGGTTTCCCGGAAGCGGAGCGGATCTGCTTCTGTGCGACCTTTTGCTTCCCGGGCTGGACGGTCTGAGCCTGCTTCGCCGTCTGAGATCCGCCGACGCGCTGCCGCACGCCATCGTGCTCTCCGCTTTCTACAACGACAGCATCGCCCGCTCCGTCAGTGCCGTGGCGGATATGTTTCTCCCCAAACCCTGCGCCTCGGAGGAGCTGCTGCGCCACATCCGGGAATGTGTTCTGGGCACAGAGCGGATCATTTTCCCCGACGAGCGTTCCGCCGTGCGCCGCGCGCTGCTGGCGGCCGGCGTGATGCCGCATCTGGACGGCTTTCGCTATCTCCGCTCCTCGCTGGAACGCACCCGCGCAAATCCCGCGCTGCTCCGGGGCGTGACCAAATCCCTTTACCGGGACGTGGCAAAGGAATTCAGCACCACGCCCGCCTGCGTCGAGCGATCCATGCGCGCCGCCCTCGAGCGGGCGTGGGAGCGCATGGATGACGCGGTCCGGCTGCATCTTTTCGGGCCGCAGGCGGCCGATTGGACCAAGGCGCCGTCCAACGTCCCCTTTCTGACCGCTCTGACCTCGTTTCCGGACGACCTGGACGGCACGCGCCGCATCGGCGGAGGGCACTAAGGCGGATCCTGTCGTTTTTCCTTGAAAAGTGCGCCAAATACACAAGTTTTGATTGACACTCCATGCAATTTCCGCTAGAATATATCCGTCTCAATTGGAAGTGCGGTTAATCGGTATCGGTAAACCGCTGGAGTCTTCCGAAGCAAGATGACGACCGCCGGCGCTCTCCGGACACGGAGGCGGCGGCTGAGGCCATACGGACAGCCGGGTCGAATGCCGCTTAAGGCAAGTGGGGAAAGATGCCCCCTGCCTGCGCCGCGGAAGGCGGCCGGCAACTTTGTTGCCTTATTGATTGAGTTAAAAGCTCAGTTTCAAAAGTTGGTTACTTCATAACCGTGCCTCCGGGGCATACAACTTGTGAAATGGTCAATAAGAGTAGGTAAAGTTATCTTTGCTGACAGGACTCTTGATCCTCCAATGGGGATCGGGCATGCATGCCGCCGCACCGGCGGGATACGCGCCGTTTCCCATATGCAAGTGATATGCCGCCGCGGCATATCGCTTTTTTATTTCAGGAATCGGAAAGCTGGGTGGCGCATGAAAAAGATCATTGAGCTGAAAAACGTCTCGAAATCCTTTGACGGCGAGCTGGTTCTGGATCATATCGATCTGGACATTTACGACAACGAGTTTTTGACGCTGCTTGGCCCGTCCGGCTGCGGCAAAACCACCACGCTGCGGCTCATCGGCGGTTTCGAGCAGGCCGATGAAGGAGACATTATTTTCATGGGCGAGCGCATCAACGCCGTTCCGCCCCATAAGCGCAGCATCAACACCGTCTTTCAGAAATACGCCCTCTTTCCCCATCTGAACGTCTTTGAAAACGTGGCCTTCCCGCTGCGGGAGCGCAAGGCGCCAAAAGCGGAGATCGAGCAGCAGGTGAACGAAATGCTCTCGCTGGTGAAGCTCTCCCATCTGGCAAAGCGCCGCGTCACCGAACTGTCCGGCGGACAGCAGCAGCGCGTGGCCATCGCCCGCGCGCTGATCGCCCGGCCGAAGGTCCTCCTGCTGGACGAACCGCTGGGCGCGCTGGATCTGAAGCTGCGGAAGGACATGCAGCAGGAACTGAAAAAGATCCAGAAGGCCACCGGCGTCACCTTTGTCTTCGTCACCCACGATCAGGAGGAAGCGCTCACCATGAGCGACACCGTCGTGGTCATGAGCGAAGGGCGCATCCAGCAGATCGGCACCCCCGTCGACGTGTACAACGAGCCAAAGAACGCCTTCGTCGCGGACTTCATCGGCGAGAGCAACATCCTCGACGGCATCTTTCTTGAGGACCGCAAGGTGCGCTTCTCCGGCCACACCTTTGACTGTGTGGACACGGGCTTCAACCGCCGCGAGGCGGTGGACGTCGTCGTCCGCCCGGAGGATGTGGACATCGTGCCGGAGAGCCGCGGCATGCTCACCGGCGTCGTCACCTCGGTGACGTTCATGGGCGTGCATTATGAGGTCATCGTGGACATCGGCGGCTTCAAATGGATGATCCAGACCACGGATTTTGTGGATGTGGACGAGCGCATCGGCCTTTCCATTGAGCCGGACGCCATCCATATCATGAAAAAATCGGAATACTCCGGCCTTTACGGCGATTATTCCTTCTTCTCCGACGAGGCCGAGGAGCTGGAGGAAGCCGAAGCCGAGGCGGAGGAAGCCGGAGAGGAGGCGGAAGCATGAACGCTGACGCCGCCGCGCTGCGCGCCCGCAACGGGCGGACCCAGCGGGCTCTGCTGGCGCCCTACAGCCTCTGGGCCGTGCTCTTCATCGTCGTGCCGCTCGTCTTCGTGGCGTATTATGCCTTCACGGACAACAGCTTTTCCTTCACGACGGAGCACATTGTCCGCTTTTTCACCGCCACCAGCGCCACGGACGGCCGGGAGGTGCATACCTATCTGCTGATCTTCGTCCGCTCGCTGAAGCTCGCCGTGATCTCGACGGTGATCTGTCTGCTGCTGGGTTATCCGCTGGCCTACATCATGACCCGCGCCGGGGAAAAGGCGCAGAAGATCATGATGACGCTCATTATGATCCCCATGTGGATGAACTTCCTGATCCGCACCTATGCCTGGATGACCATCCTGCAGGACACCGGCATCCTCAACGGCTTTCTCTCCGCCCTTGGCCTTGGCCGCATCCACATCAGCGGCACGGAGAGCGCCGTCGTCATCGGCATGGTTTACGACTATCTCCCCTACATGGTTCTGCCCATCTATTCCATTCTGGCGAAGCTTGACGTCAAGCTGATTGAGGCCGCCCGC
>Ga0079305_1002831_pt1 | contig 13462 bp, 13 predicted proteins | sample LMS_cellobiose_e_FD_79183 | JGI IMG/M metagenome (GOLD analysis project Ga0079305, IMG submission 79183) | Rumen-fistulated moose microbial communities from Alaska, USA - LMS_cellobiose_enrichment | ecosystem: Host-associated > Mammals > Digestive system > Stomach > Rumen fluid ... | reverse complement strand
TGCTGTCATAAGTGACCATCAAATCGACTGCCGAAACATCCAGTGTCTGCGTCTGGGCAATCGTAACGGTTACTATTACCTGATCACCAGACATAACACTTTCCGAGGCACTGATGCTGACAGTCGGAAACTCAATATCTCCGTCCGTCGCAAATGCCATTGTCGGCGTCATGCTGACGATCAGCATCAAACTTAAAACATAAGCTAAAACTTTCTTCATTGTGTCCTTCTCTCCTTTATGACTGATAGGGCAATGTCGTAACTTTCTTTGCAATGTATCGTACAATGATCAATGCGTCTCTGGATTGTATCTTCCCATTGAGATCTACATCAGCTGCAAGGAGCTGAGTCTCATCTAATGTGATTTTCTTTGCTATATGCCTTACTACAAACAAGGCATCCCTGGACTGTACTTTCCCGTTCAGGTCAACATCGCCATAAATAAAGGGCAAATACTCATAATACTTAAAACTCGCTATCGGCTCCAAAGCCTGTCCGTTTCCGGATAGACAGATCAGGTAGGTTTTCCCTATCTTCATTTCCTTTGGGAAGAGAGTGAATGCAACAGTTCCGCCCCCACTTTCGGCTGTCGCCGTCTGCTGATCGATGTAGGTCAGGTTGTCCTCTGTGGGAGAGGGCATCGACCCGTCACTATTTGCCTCAATAACTACCGCCAGGTAGTAGGCATTCGCCTGAGCTCCGGAGAAGGTCATGGCAAGTTTCTCCGATGCTGGATACAAGGTTGTATCCGTCCCGCCTATAGAAACCGAACTTCCATCCACCGTGGTCCCATCGGCTTTCTGCGGCACCAAGGTCACGGTGTTAGAGTATCCCTGCGTTGTCTGCAGGTCATATATCCCGGATTCCGTGGCAGGATCCGCTGCAAACGCCGGGACGGCCAGCATGCTCACCAGCATCGCTGCCGTGATCAGATATACAATTAGTTTTCTCATTCATTCGCCTCCTCGCCGGATGCACCGAATTTCTCGGTGTAAATCACCAGAATCTTTGCCAACTGTGCCCGGGTGGCCGTACCGCCCGGTTCCAGCGTCGTGTCGCTGGTGCCGGAAATCAACGTATTGTAAATGCCCCAGTACAGGGCGTCCTTCGCCCAGTCAGCGATTTCGCTGCTGTCGGTATAACGGCTGTCGTAGGTGCTGGTGAACATCGCTTCCATCCCCCGCAGTCCGCCGGAGTAGCCGAAGAGCATTTTCATGGCTTCCTGACGGGTCACATTGGACTTGGGTTCGAAGCGGTCCGCTGCCTTCCCATTGACGTACTTGTTTTCAAATCCCCAGGCGATGGCCTTCTGGAATTCAGCGATTTCGCCGGAAATGTCCTTGAAGGTGGTCGTCGCCGAGGTGTCGGGGCTGCCTGCCAGCCGGTAAAGCACCGTCATGAACTGCCCCCGGGTCACCGGGTCATTGGGACCAAAGCGCTTTTCGTCGTAACCCTTGAACAGGCCCCGCTGAACGGCCTTGGCAACATAGGTCTCGCCCCAGTGTCCCTTGGTGTCCTCGAAGGGACTCTTGGGATTGATGATATCATCCACCGTATCGTCCACCCCGGGCTCGATCACGTCATCGATGACTTCGTCGATGATGGAAGGTCCGTGGGAATCTTCACCTGGGCTACCGGGATCATTACCGCCTTCATCGGCTCCAGGGGAATCTCCCGACCCAGGTTCCGTATCCGTGCCCCCGGGAAAATCTTCATTGTTTCCGGGGTTACTGTTTCCCGGATCGTCCGTGCCCGTATCGTCTTCAGGAATTACCGGTGGATGCCCGTTCACAGTGATGGTAGCAGATTTTTCATCAAAAGCTACGTCTTTTCCTTCTTCGTCACAGAGATCCGAACCCCTGAGAACAAATCCTAAATCTGTTTTCGGTTCTTTCACAACTTTAAAACGAAATGTAGCGATTACTCCATCACCTTTCCGGGATTCCAGCGCCACAGCAGAGATGATAGCACTGTTATCGGAGTAAGCCTCATTTGTTGCGCATATCATCTTGTCCAGAATCGATCCGCCAATGACTTCTGTGCACTTTACCACAGATCCGTCAAACACCAGTTGGAACTCGATGACGTTCACCCCCGGGTTCCCGGTTAGATCCACCTCCACCTCGAAGGTCTCCCCCACCGCCGGGAGCTTGTCCGGTGCCTTGATCTCCAGCACTGTATCCGCCGCATAGGCGAATGCTGAAGACGCCGCCAGCACAATTGCCAATACTAGAATTGTCAGTATTTTTCGTCTCAACGTCCCGCCTCCCATCTTCAAAGGTAAGGTTCTATCCAGCGCTCCCCGCCGCCCTTTTCCGGCTTGAGCGCATACTTATCCTAAAAAACACTATTGATATATTTTACCACACTCAGCGTTTCTTCTCAATATTTATTGTCGAAATAGCCATCCTCATCCCAACAGATTTCCCCCTACTGCTCATAGGTCCTGAAACTGGCGACCTTGCCCAGCGGCGTGAAGCTTTCCTCCCCACAAGAGGACAGATAAATGTAGTAAATGCTGCCGGGTTCCAGGCTGCCGGGGTAAAGCAGGAAGGAGACCGTATCACCTTCCGCTGAGGCCTGATCCAAGGCAAGCAAGGTTTCCATGCTGGGGATCACGTCCGTGTCTTTCTGGATGGTGGCAAAATAGTCCTGGCCATCTTCCGCGCCGGAATACTCCATCTCGATCCGTTTCGCGTCCTGGAACAGGGTAACCTTCCGGTCATCGATGACGACGATCTTACCGCCGAGCCTTTTCCCCTCTGCCGTCCGGGCGATCAACGTCACCTGGTGGGCGACCCTTTTTTCCGCCTTGAGATTATAGATCCCGACGGGCTCTTGGGTCTCCGTCTTGCCCGCAGCAATGTCGACAGGGCCGTTGGAACCGAATCGCTGCCCATAGGTCACCAGGATCTTCGCTAGCTGTGCCCGGGTCACATTCTCCTTCGGCTTCAGCCGGCCGTCCGCGGAAGCGGATACCAGGCCGTTGAATACGCCCCAGTACATGGGGTTCTTTCCCCAGTCGTCGATTTTGCCGGCATCGGCAAAGCATTTATAGTAGGTAGCCGTGAACAGGGAATCCATCCCCTTGAGGCCTCCGGAATAACTGTACAGGATCTTCATGGCCGCCTGCCGGGACAGTTTCGTTTTCGGGTCAAACCGATTGGGCCCGGTCCCATTGATGTATTGATTCTCCACGGCCCAGGCGATGGCCTGCCGGAACTCCTGGATCTCGCCGGAAATATCACCAAAGGGCGCCTCCGCCGATGCTTCCGGGCTCCCCGCCATCCGATAAAGCGTTGTTACGAACTGATCCCGTTTCACCGGATCATCCGGCCCGAAGCGGTTTTCGTCGTATCCGCCGAACAGCCCCCTGCTGACAGCCATGGCGATATAGCTTTCTCCCCAGTGACCTTCTGTATCTTTAAAGGGACTTTCCGGATGGACGACGTTCTCTACAGCATCCTCTACGCCCGGTTCAATGGCCTGATCAACGATCCTGTCGAAAACGCCGGCGCGCCGGGGACTTCCTCTCCAAAAGCCGGCGTCAAAGCCGCCGTCACCACAATAAACATAATAAAAACGGTCTGTATAATATGTTTGAATTTCCTGCCTCCCATCTTCCGGCAATCGTAACCGATCCCGCAGTGATCAGGGTTCTTTCGTTTTTCAGCAGATTTCATTCCTTTATTATTTTATCACATTTTGCAATTAGAACACAGTTTTTCTTTCCTTTTTTCAAAGAGATGCGGCCACTTCAAGACAATGAAAAAACAGCCACCCACTCGTACACCACAAGCGGGCGGCTGCAATTCGTTCCATATTCAATTTCCTCTAGATTTTACTCAAACCGATCCCACTCGAAACGCCGCTTCCATCCTTTCGATCTGCGACCGTCCCAGACCCAGTTTCCTCGCTTCCGGTTCCCAATTCTTCGCCACGATTTTCAGGATCTGTTCCGCTTCCTGCTCTGCCGCTTCCTCCGTCAATCCGTAGTAATCCGCCGTCCGGATGGTTGCTCCGATATCGATTTCGTTGCTGTAACCGTCCACATCCAAGGACAATTCGTGCCCATACGGTGTCGGGTTGACATCAAAAGCAGGCGAAAGCACCCAACCCTTCTCTCTCAACAAAAAACCATGGTTCCGCAAATGATCGTCTGTATTCGTGATAGCCATACTGAAAACGATCCGTCTCCAAAGCTCTTTCAGGTCTTCCTTCGGGCAGGCCCCCTGAGAGCGGATAAACTCCGCCAATTCCAGATACCCGGCACTCTCACCGTCTGTCTTACCCAGCAAGGTCATCGCCGAAGAAAAATGGATTCGTTGAGCCCCGGCCCGATCGAAACGTTTCACAAGAAACGTAGTTCCATTTTTAGAAAACCGTTCTGCCCGAGCGTCAGGGACATTTAGCCCACACAACTCTGCCAGTTCATGCGCCACCATTTCCCATGCGCCGGAATCATATTCATCATTCTTGGATGGAAACTTCGCGATCCACAGGTTTCCTTTTTCATCTACGATTGTTGCCTTAGGGCGTGCTCCACCCAGTGAGGACCCCGGTGCAAGCAGCTCGTTCAGCCACCGACCAGACAGCCCATCTTCATCCTCTTCAAACCGAAGGGACGCCGCTTCCAACTGTCGCAACTTTACCCAGGGAGGCGTCGCTAACCGTTCGTCAGCCGAAACAAAGGGCCCCTCCGGATCTAATTTTAGTCGCAACGCACCCATCCGCGCTTCATCGTAAACGCCTAGCAGGTAATCCGTTTCCATGAGTTTTTCAGGCCGACGGTTTTCCTCCCGGGCAAGAATCGCCTCTCTGCGGTTCATCAATTTCCTGCCCCAGCGGTCCGGACAGGAATCGGAAAACAATCCAAACATAGCATGATCCAATGGTACGAACTGCCTTCCGTTGTAATAAGAAAGATCCGGGTCCAACTTGTACTTCCTCTCCCTTTCATTCAGCCACGCCGGATCATATTCGAAGGAAACCGTCTCCTGACCACGGATGCGTTCAGCATACAGGACGCCAATAAGGTTAGGTTTTGGTCCTGTCCAGTTTTCATAAACGTAAATCTGCTTTTCCATTCCCTTCACCAGCCTATTTCGACGCTCTCTTCCTGGTCTCTAACCCCAGATCCTGCAGCTTCCGACCCAGTACATCGTCCTTGGCTACCAATAACAGGTCCTTGTCCATCCCGTTCAGCGCATGCAGGACGACGGCATAGATGCCGATAGCGACGGAAGGGGAGCCCTTCTCCACGGCCCACACGCTGGTGCGGCTGATGCCGGCCCTCTCTGCCACCAGTTCCACGGATATATCTCTTCTGAGCCGCGCCAACCGGATCTGAGCACCCATCTGCTTTAAGATCTTGTCGGTCCCCGGCATGATAACAGTCTTTTTCTTTGCCATAACGTCCTCCTTAATGTTAATTATTATAAACAAAACAGGCATTATTGTCAATAATAATGAACATTATTCCGCCATCCGGCCAAAAGTTCCAATCAAAAACAGCCACCCTCCCGGATGGCTGCTTTGTTTCCATATTCAATTCCCAAATCTCTACTTCACATCCACCGTCAATGTGGCATTTTCCCCGATGGGTGCGTAATTCCCGGAATCAGAGATCATGCACTTTACCGTGTAGGTGCCGCTTTCCGGGACCTGGATGCCATTGGCGTTGACTTCTGCTCCTCCGGGCCCCACGGAAACAGTCACGTTCTGCAGGCCAACCAGCTGCCCGTCGGTCTTATACACCGCCGCAAACACGGTCATGTCCTTCGTTTCCTTCGTGGTGTTGCTCAAGGGGATGTTCATGCTGATGGATTTCCCGGAAACGGTGGGGGTCACAGTCCCCACGCCGTAGGCCGGTTTGGTCCCGCCGGCAGAACCGGAGGGGTTATAGGCTGTGGAGGACAGGATCAGATACCCGGGTGCCGACCAGAGTTTCTTCGCATTGGCATCGTACACGTAGCTGACGGAATCCGCACGGTAGATGACGTTCCCCACCCGGCGTTCCGGGATGATGGCAGTGTAGTCGATGCCGGTGCGGACGCCTTCGGACACGCCCTTGAGGAAGAGGTTGTCCGGGGTGCCGATGCTGCCGTCGTCGCAGTTGGTGACGTCCACCAGGTAGTTCTTTCCGTCGTCCATGTGGAGGATGTTCCACATGTGGGCGCCGGCCCCGGTGTCATAATCCAGCAGCCCCGTCACGGAAATGCAATGGATGTCCCCGTCAAAATCGGAGATGTCGCAGAGGAACTGGAAGGCTTTGGAGTAACCTTCACAGACCACGTTGGTGGAACTGTCACTGTCGAAGACGGAAATCAGCTGCCAGGGGTTCCCATAGGGAGTTTGGTTGCTGGCATCGGCGGCGCTGTGGTCGTAGGTCACAGCGTTTTCAATGTATGCTTTGTAAGCCAGAAGCTTTTCATAATCGGACTTGTCCTGATTGGCGGCTACGATCCTCTGCGCCTCCGCCACAGCCTGGGGCACTTTGCAGGAAGTGATGGATCCGGCGTCAACCGTGTAATTGGCGCTGCCCGCATAGGCGTTTGCCACGTACAGGGACACCGTCAGTGCGGAACGGGTGCTCAGGGCAATCTTCGCCGATCCGTCGGAAGCGTACTGCACCCGGCAGCCGTACCGGAAGTTGATGTAGCAGCCCTGGGTCTTGTCGTACCAGTACATTTCATAGGGATGATCCGCCATCAGGGCCTGGATCAGCGCGTTGGTATCCAGGGTCACCGTTGCGCAGAGGGCTTCAATGGCATCCGGGGAAACTGCCCCGTCCTCCAGTATGGAATCCACCTGCTGCCCGGAAGCAGCCGTGAGTTCTTCCGCTGAATAGAAAGGCATGGGAATGCCCAGTTGGGTAAAGGTAAAGGTGTAGTTGGTGGTGGATATGTCACCGTTGGCCACCTGGGTAATTTTCTCTTCCATTACATCATAGACGGTCTTTTCCAATCCGGTGAGCCGGTCGCCCGCTTTATTTGGTTCCGTGGCAAAAAGCTGCACTGTGGGTGCCCGAAGGATCGCAGCCTCTTCTTCGGCTGCTGCATCCGAACCGCCCCGGGCCAGGTACAGCATGTATTCATACAGCCGGTCCCCGGTCAGGTCTTCTTCGAACCCCGGTTCACTGTAGGAACTGCTCTTCTCGATCACCATTCCGTCCGCATCCTCCGGCTCCTGGGCAAACACAAAGAGCCCGGACGTCAACAGACTGACCAGGCAGAGAATCATGACGATGATACGAATTCCATGGTTCTTCCACAAACTCATTTCACACTCTCCGAATTGGTTTTTAACTCATACATTTTATCATAATTCTCGGTTATAAACAATCTTCCTTTCACTCTTAACCAAAATGTAACACGAATGTAAAAACCCATTGTCTCCAAAATGAAAACCGCCCGTGGCGCAATGACTGTGCCACAGGCGGTCGGCGTTTTCCATTCTATTGCATTGTTTCCGTCCTTAGCCGCACATTCGGCCGGCGTTCTTACGATCCGTCTCATTCCTCCGGCGGAGCATAACACCGGAAACTAGCGACCTTCTCCAGCGGCGTGTATCCCTCTTCAGCGGGATAAGCCATGTAAATGCTGTAGTTGCTTCCGGGTTCCAGATATCCGGGATACAGCATGAACTTGACCGTGTCACCTTCCGCTGCGGCCTGGTCCATACTTAATATCGTCTCGATCGAGGGCACGACATCCGAATCCTTCTGAAGCGTAGCGAGATAATACCGCCCATCTTCCGCACCGGAAAACCACATCTCGATCCTTTGCGCATTTTTGAACAAGGTGACTTTTCGACCGTCGATCTCAATGATCTTGTCGCCGATCCATTTGCCTTCGGCAGTTCGCGCCTTCAGCGTCAACAGATGTGCGATCCTTTTCTCAGCTTTCAAATTATAAATCCCGGGGCTTTCGGTTATCTCCCCCGCAGTATCCGGCAAACCGACGGAGTTGAAATCCTCCGCATACGTCACCAGGATCTTCGACAGCTGTGCCCGGGTCACATTCTCCCGCGGCTTCAGCTTCTTGTCCGAAGACGCGGAAACGAGCCCGTTATATACGCCCCAGTACATCGGCACTTTTCCCCAGTCGTCGATTTTATTGACATCGGCGAAATACTTGTCATAAGTGGCCGTGAACAGGGACTCCATTCCCTTCATGCCGCCGGAATAGCTGTACAGAATCTTCATGGCCTGCTGCCGGGACAGCTTGGTATTGGGTTCAAAACGGGCAGGACCCGTTCCGTTGACATACTGGTTTTCCACGCCCCATGCAATGGCTTTCCGAAACTCCTCGATTTGTCCGGAGATATCGTTGAAAGGCGCCTCCGCAGAAGCCTCCGGACTCCCCGCCTGCCGGTAAAGCACCGTCACGAACTGACCGCGGTTCACCGGATCATCCGGTCCGAAGCGGTTTTCGTCATAACCGCTGAATAAACCCCGGCTTACTGCCTTTGCGATGTAACTTTCTCCCCAATGGCCTTTCGTATCCCGGAAGGGACTCTGCGGATCCATAATGCTTTTCGCGGAAGCCTTAAGCAGCGCTGCCGCCGCTTCGTCGGCCAGCCGGTCAACCGAGAAAACCGCCGCCGGTTCTTCCACAGCGGGGTCTTCCGTAACGGGTTCCTCCGCAAATGCAGCACTCGTCCCTGCTATAAGTATGATGATCAATAATAGTGCTCCTGCTAACCGTTTCAACTTCCTGCCCCCTCCCAGGCTGGGTTCTTTATATGCTCTATGACCCTATTTTACCACATTAAAGCGGTCTCTAAAATACCTGTAAAAGAAAAACAGCCGGGGATTATTCCCGACTGCTGTCTTCGTATTCCAGTTCAGAATAGTAGCGTTCGATCCGCATGGACAGTCCATATTCCTTCCGGAGGGCCAGCACATCTTTCTTCATCAGCGAATTCTCATGGACGTTGATCGCGTCCTGATCCCGCCACTGGTCCACCAGCATCACCGTTTCCCGGTCTGTTGCGGAATAGAAATACTCATACCGTTCGTTGCCGTCTTCCCGGCGAATCAGGGATGCCGCCCCGCTCTCTTCCATATCTCGCACGAAGCGACGGGCGCTCCCGTTGTCTCCCGTATAGTAAACGATCCTGGTAATGCTCATGGCTTCGCCCCCTTGCGTCTTTTTTCTTTATTGTACCATACCCGGCGCAAATGTACTACCCCCTGCCACAAAGGAACCAGGTACAGATAAACTCCTCCCAGCAGGCAGATCACCGGGGCGCCGATGGAATCCAGGGGCACCGTACCGGCGATGGACCAGGGAATCAGTGCTGCGATCATCACCACCGTATCCTCCAGGTACAGCGCCAGGTATTCCTTCTTCAGTCCCAGCCGCTCGCAGAGCTGGTGAGTCAGCATGATGGCCAGGGTCTGGTTGCAGGAAATGGCGGAAGCCGGCACCGAGGTCAGGAGCACCGAATAAAAAGGATGGGTCTTTCGCGCCAGGCGCTTCAGTCCCGCTTCCATGAAGTCCAGCAGCCCCGTTCCGCGGAACAGTCCGGAATAACAGGAGGCGATGCAGACGATGCAGGCCACCCGGAGCATGGACAGGATCCCTCCGCCGTCCATCACCGCCGCTACCTGGGAGTCGGCTGCGTGAAAACCAAAGATCAGCGTCTTTAAAGCCGCCGTCACCGGCAAGTGCTGCAGGAAAATGGCGATGGGCAGAGCCGTGAGAATGCTGGCTCCCATGACCTTCCGGACGCCGACTCTCAAAAATGCCAGGATCAGAATGACCGCTGCGGGAAGCAGGCACAGGGGATGAATCGTGAATTCCGGTCGGAACAATCCATACACGTCCACGGCGACGCCGCTTCCCCGGGTGGCAAAGCCGGCAATCAGGTAAATGAGGCAGCTGCACAAAAAAGGTACGAACGCCGTCCGCATCATCCGCCGGATATTCTCATAAATGTCCGTCTTTGTAATGTCGCAGACCAACAGGCAGCTGGTCGACACCGGCGAGCACCGGTCCCCGAAGAAGGCCCCGGAAAGGATGGCGCCTCCCACCCAGAAGATGTCCATCTGCATGGTCCGCGCGATGCTCATGCAAATCACACCGATGGTGGCTGCCGTCCCGAAGGAAGTTCCCGTCAGAAAGGACAGCCCGCTGCACAGCAAAAAGGTCAGCAAAAGAAACACCGCCGGGGTGATGAATCCCGAGGTGTAACAGATAATGGAGGCGATGCAGCCGGAAGCCCGCCACAGGGCCGTCAGCATGCCGATGAAGAGGAAGGTGATCAGGATGTTGCTGACCGTCTTCACCCCCGACAGTGACATCTCCCACAGGGCTTTCCAGCTGTGTCCCCGGTATTTTCCGTACAGCACAAACAGCGCCAGGCCGATCAGCAGCGCGCAGATGACGGACTTCCCCGTCGCCACACAGCCGATCAGCACCGCGCAGAAAAGAACAATAACTATCGCATTCATACACTCTACTCAGGAGAGATCCGATCCCTCTCCTCACTGCATCTCCGCCGCACCTTTATCCCCCTGAACGCAGCGAAGATTCTTCTCCTATCTTCTATCTCCAATCTTCAATCTTCAATCTTTAATCTTCAATCTTGAAAACAACCTCGATTCCCTTGTCCACGCCCTTCTTGAACTTCTCGCCGTCCTTCGCTTTCCCGACGATGCTGCCGTAATGAGTCGGGATCGCCGTCTTCGGCTTCAGGGCATTGACGAATCCCGCCGCTGCCTTCGCGTCCATGGTGTAGGTCCCACCGCAGGGCACCAGCACGATGTCGCAGTCCACCGCACGGCCTTCCGGCGTGTCGTCCATGTCACCGCAGACATAGACCTTTTCGCCGCCGACTTCCACCACGTAGCCCAGCCATTCGTTGGATTTGGGGTGGAAGGGCTTCATGGGATTATAGGAAAGCACGGAGCGCACCTTCACCCCGCAGACCTCTTCTTCCCGGTCCGGCTTCATGAAAACGCAGTCCTTTTCCGGGATCTTGGCTTTTTTCAGGTCCTTTTTGCAGGTTTTCGGCGCCACATACACCGTACCCTCCTTCGCCAGTTTCAGGAAATCCTCCGGTGAAAAATGGTCGTAATGACTGTGTGTGAAGAAGATCACGTCCGCATCATGGACTTCCTCTTTCACGTGGAAGGGGTCGAAATACAGCACCTTCTCTCCGCCGATGCGGATGCTGCTGTGCTCGTTGATGGTGATTTCATTGATCAGTTCCATAGTTACTCTCCTTTGTTTTCTTCCAGCAGCCGGGAATAATAGCCGCTGCACTGGTACAGTGCTGCCGCCGGGTTGTGCCCCAGCACCCGGTCCTTGGCAATCAGGGTCGTCACCGGCGCTTCGGAATATTTATAAAACAGGCTGTCATGGCCCACGCAGAGTCCTACCGCCACGTTGAAGTCCGTGCCTTCCCGGTTCAGCAGCTTCGCCTGAAGAATGGGATTGCACATCACCGGTCCGGGACCCTTGCCTATGTACGCTTCTTCCGGAATGCCGATTTCCGTCTTGTTCACCGATCCCGCCTTGCAGGCCGCCCCGTAAACCTCGAAGCCTTTCTTCCGCAGGATGCGCGCAAAAATCCGGCTTTCTTCGATGAGCCCCACGCAGGTGGCGATGCCGATCTTGCGGTAGCCCATCCGCCGGGCAAACTCCGAAATCTCTTCCACCCGGGTGTATTTCATGTAGAATTCCGCTTCCACTTCCGCCGCCGTCACGGCCATTCGGTGGTTCTCCGGCTCTTCATACAGCGCCATCACCTCCCGGGCTTCCTCCTCCGTCAGCGCCGCTGTCGGGCAGAATTCCGGATAAACGCTGTTCCTTTTATTGCAGTTCAATATGCCGCAGTCCACGCAGCTGAGTTCCTTCTTCTCCATCGGGCCTCACCCCCTTCGGGTTTCCTAATCTTTCTGTGATTTCATCCTACCATAGTTTCCTTAAAAATCCAAGAGTGTTCCCGTCGGCAGAAGATTGACCTCTCCGAAAAAATGAGATATGATGTGTTTTAGAAAGTAAACCCTTCAGGAGGTATGAGAGATGAATAAAACATTACGTGAAATGAACCGAGAGGAACTGTTCTGTGTACTGACCGGCTCCGGCGGCGCCCTGGAAAAAGCCCAGCTGCAGACCATCATCGAAGAGGTCATGAAGCGCCGGGGAATCCACCATATCGGTGAAATCGGCCCGGAAGTGCACCTGGAAGAGCTGGTGAAAGAATATTACGAAAAAGAAGAATAATAAACAAAGCCGACCCTTTAAAAGGGTCGGCTTTTTGTCGTTCATTATTGATTCATCAGCCAGTTCCGGATGCCCTGGTGCATACCTTCCGCCAGGATCTCCCGGTATTCGTCCGTGGCCAGCTTCGCATCTTCCTCGTCATTGCTTAAAAAGCCCATCTCCACCAGAATCACCGGCACTTCCGACCAGTTGAACCCCGTCAGGTCTGTCCGCACCACGATGCCGTGGTCTTCCGCTCCGGTTGCGTCAATGAGCGCATCGTGCACCGCTTCCCCCGCCGAACGGCTGGGCTCCATGATCGCGGGCGTGCCCAGAAGATTACCCTCCGGCACCAGTACGGAAATCCCGTGGATGCTCTTGTTGTCCGACCCGTCGGCATGGATCCGCACGCACAGGTTTGCCCCGGCTTCGTTGGCCATCTGTGCCCGCTCAATATTGGAGACCGTAGCCTCATGAGTGGTCCGGGTCATGATCACCGTGGCGCCGTCCGCTTCCAGCTTCGCCTTCAGCTTTTCCGCCACCGCCAAGTTCACTTCTTCTTCGGTCTGGGAATTCCCCACCGCTCCGCTGACGTAAGCCGGCTTGGTCTCCGAGGATTTGGGAGACACCGCTTCCTGCTTGCTAGCGGAGGCGATTCCATGGCCCGGGTCCAGACAAATGGTGAAACCGGTCAGGCTTCCGCTGCTCTCTTCTGAAAGGGCTTCCCCTGTTGATGGCGTTTGGCTGCTTTCTTCCACAGCAGTCCCGGTATCCGGCTCATCCGTCGGCGCAGTTTCCACGTCTTCCAGTAAAAATGGATTATGGCACCCACAGCACAGAATTACTGCAAGCAGTACCGCTGCCGCCAGTCCGAAAACCTTATGATTCCTTTGAAAGACGCCCCGGGGTTTGCCCCCGGAGCGCTTTGTCATTCGTTGCTTCTTCAAGTCTCTTCTCCCGTCCTATTTCCAGCCCATATCCTTTTCATACTGAACAATGGTGGCCACATTGGCCTTTTCGACCTTATTCATCCGGGACATTGCAACGGACTGGGTGCAGGAATTGTCCCGCACATACCAACTCTTGTTTCCGAAATAATTCTTCCACCGGGCGGTCTGGAAAGCGTACCCGTGACGGGCATAAATCTCGTTCCGGATCGCCGCCACCGTATCGCTGTCATATCCGCTCAGGTCCGCATAGGTGATGTACTGGCTGTCCGTGGGCCACAGATATCCGCCGGACTTGAC